>JAEEGL014407997.1_pt1 | contig 39527 bp, 32 predicted proteins | sample 9134231 | NCBI WGS metagenome assembly JAEEGL01 (sample SAMN16246548, study PRJNA631951) | gut metagenome | biome: gut microbiome; feature: rumen; material: fiber-attached | host: Bos | place: Iran: Karaj | collected 2018-10
GTCGGAATCATATGTAAGTGCAGAAACAACAATCCCTACAAAAAAGGATAAAAAGCCGTCATTTGCCTTGTTCGGAAGCGATGATACTGATCCTGATCTGACCAGGAGAGCCAGAATCCGAAATGCCGGAAAAAATGCCTCTGATATTAGCTTAGCCGATACAGGACTCAAAACTGCAGCGCTAACCATCCGTAAAGCAGGCGAATCAATTTCAAAATCAACCGGTGAAGAAGATGACAGTGCTGCATCAGATACATTGAGGTTCGGAGAGCAGGCAGGGACTTCTGTTTCAAAGTATGGCTTTTACGTAGCAGAGGATACTGCAGGGGATATCTTTAAAAGTACTTCTAAGCCTAAAAAGAATGTATCTGACTATACAAGTGACAGTGTCTTTGAGGTAAAAAAGAAGGAGCTTACAAGGGAAGAACAGAAGAAACGTGATTACCGGAAAAGGCTCAGAAAAAGGCACCAGAATGAATACAGAAAAGCCAAGAGAGCAGCTGGGGAAACAGAAAAGAAAACGGCGGAAGTGTCCAGGAAGCTTATAGGGATAGCAAAAAGTGCAGTACAGGCTTTTATTGCAGCCGTGCCGAGGACTCTTCTTGTTGTCTTGCTTCTGATCCTTATACTGATCCTTTTTGGCGGAGAAATGGCGGGAAGTGTTATTTCACTCACTACAGAGACGGCATCAATCCTGTCATCGGCATCATATCACAGTGATCCATATATGATCGACCAAGCAGATCTTACGATGACATACAAGGAACTGATGCTTAGGGACAGGATAGATGAGATAGAGGAAGAGTTCCCGGATTTTGAGGAATACTCATACACCATAGGGAATATCGGACACAATCCGTTTACCCTGATAAATTATCTGTCATCCGAATATGGGGAGATAACCCCTGAAGTTATGGACAGTCTGGACGGGCTGTTTAATTCCATGTATTACCTGAAGCTTCTGGGTATAGATGACATCAGGTATCGCTGGGTTCTGAAGCCGCCTGAAGAAGATGAAGAGGATGAGGAAGACGAAGAGGACGAAGACGATGAAGAATCCGAGGATGACGGGGAAGAAGATGAAGATGACGAAGAGCCCGAGTACATCCTGGAGGAATACATTGTAAAAGTCCTTAAAGTCGAACTTATCTGTACACCGCTTGAAAGTATTGTAGAAAGCAGGTTTGCAGATAATGCTTTCAAAAAAGCGGTGTATCAGATATTGAATATAACCCATGGATTAACCCAGTACATTGGTTCCCCTGTATGGAATACCTGGTCAGTCAGAAGCTATTACGGATACAGGCGAAACCCGTCAGGCAACTATGATGAACTACACAGGGGTCTAGATATCGAGATGCCGTACGGATCGAATGTCCAGTCGGCGATATCCGGTGAAGTTATGGAGGTCTCGTCAGATCCTATGTATGGTGAATACATAGTGATAGAAGATATAGGGACAAGATATAAGGTGAAATATGCCAATCTTGGCCGTGTATCTGTCATAGAAGGAGAAAGGGTGTTTATGGGGCAGACCATAGGCCGTACAGGCGGGGGCAACGAAGGAAGCTGCCTGCATATGGAATTCCTTATAAACAACAATTACATGAACCCGTTGTTTTACACTAACAATCCGATCCCTGATGGCTAAATGATGAGATAAAAGACTTCAAAATAATAAATGCAAAAGGAGGAACACATGACACTTGAACAACTGCAAAAAAGAAGGAACAGCTGCATGCAGGCGATAAAAGAAGCTACTGCAGAAAAAGAAAGCATAGAAAAGGAGATAGACAGTATTGCATTATCCCAGATAAAGCGTTCACTTCAGAAATACAAAATATCAATATTTGATCTGATCAGGCTCTTAAATTCAAACGGAAACCAGATAAAGAGCTTTGTAGAGCAATTAGGAAAGGAGGACAGAGAAAACAAGAATGCTTTGTAAGAAAGAAAAGTATAACAAAAGGTTCCTGATAACCAGGACAATCATAGCAATACTGATATCAGTATTCATGACTTTGAACATGGCATCATTTAATGTAACGGTATCAGCTGCTGAAACTGCAAGTCCTGTACCATCGGAACCTGAAAGCAATCCCAAACCTACAGATACGCCAATATCAACACCTGCAGGAACTCTTCCTGATATTGAGATATATATTGATGTTCCGGAAGGGTATTTCAGCGACAGGGCAACAGTAACCTTCAGGCTGACTACCAAGGACGGTTCCATGCCACAGATCCAGAGCGTAAAGGCAAGAGCCGGTAAGGATGACAAGTACCAGGATGTAACAACAGTCATGAGGTTTGAAATAACCGAGGACTGTACGGTACATGTAGTTGCAACGGATACCAGCGGAAGGACATATGAGCGGAGCCGTAAGATATCATGTTTTGATAAAGTAAAACCTACGCTTAATGCATCCGTCAGCGAAGGAATCCTTGAGATCACGGCAAAAGATGAAGGTTCGGGCGTAAAGAGCATTATCGTAAACGGATATGAATATACCGACCTTAAGGACGGAAAGCTTACCATACGACTTACACAGTTTGACGGAGGCTATGAGAAATTTACCATCCAGGCTACTGATATAGCAGGAAATAAGTCGGACAACTATTCCGTAAAGAATCCGTACCATAAGAATAAGGATTCAAATACGGAGAATGATCCCGCTACTGAACTGCCGGAAACGGTAACTCCTACAGAATTAGGTGATTCCACGGCAGATGTGACGGGACATGTAAAAACCGACAAAGAAGGCATTATAGAATCATTCCTGGATGATGAATACAGCAGACCTGCATATGATGATGAAACCGACCTCATCGGGCGTGAGTTTTATACGATCACCACACATGACGGAAAGTCATTCTATCTTCTGATAGACAGGACTTCCGGCAAAGAAGTTGTGAGGTTCCTCACGGACATTACGGAGAATGACCTGCTCCATGTGGTTAAGACAGGTTCACAGTCCCTGCCGAGGAACTCTGCTGCGAAGGATTCAAGTATAACCATAAAGGAAGCTGCGATACCTGATAAAAGCAGGGAAACCGGTGATGATACTGAGGACGGGTATTCAGATACCAGGACATTAACTAATGAGGAAAAGCAGAAGATGGAAGATGAACAGAAACCTACAGAAGCTCCAAAGCAACAGGAAGAGAGCTTTATAAAGAAAAACATGAGCTACATTATCATGATTATTGCAGCGGTTATCTTTATCGCTGCCGGTTACTATTTCAAGGTAGTAAAGAAACGCCGTGAGGTTGATCTTGATGAAGTTGAAGAATCGGATGATGACACATCGGAAAAAGACAGCGAGGATGATTACCTCGGTTCAGATGATGATAAATCTGATGAGGCTTAATACTGAAAACGAAAGGAGAATCAAATGCCAAGAAAAAAGGAAGAAACAAAAGATACAGCCCCCCGTAAAGAACTCGGGACACTGCATATGTCAGACGTAAAGGAACCCGAAGAAAAGAAAGATTATGAGATGATAACCCTGAAGTTTGCAAAAGGCCTTGTAGGAGACGAATTTCAGGGTAAGGACGGAAATACGTACAGGGAGATCAAGATCCCGAATGAGGATAAGGATGACAAAACACCCTGGAAATCATTCGTAGCTCCGTCAAACAGGATACGGGAGGATTTATACAGCCAGAACATGATGTGGCTGAAACTCCCTGCAGACGGGTACACTACAGTAAAACAGCCTGTGCTGGTGGGAACACTGCCTGACGGAAGAAATGACTGGAAAAATGAGATGTATTCCATGCCCAATAAAGATATAAAAACGGAGCTGGATGCATCCAGACCACGTGAGTCTTTTAAGGACAAGCTGGCTGAAAAGCAGGACGAGGTAAAGTCAAATGAAGCAGCCAAGGGCAAAAATCCGGTAATAAAGGAAAAGCAGTCAAAGAAAAAAGAACAGGCACTTTGAGAAAGGAGATTTCAACATGACAGACTATGACGACATAGCTTCCCTTGAGGATGATATCCCCAACTGGGGCACAGATCAGGATGAAGAATCCAAAACAGAATCCGGTACCGATACAAATACCGGTACACCCGATACCGGCCAGCATGAGCCTCTCGGCAGATGCCCGCATTGTGGCGGAGAAATCGTATACGGCCAGTATGGAGCATACTGCAAAAGTAAGTGCGGTATGAGCATAGGCAAAGTTTTCAAGAGAAATCTTACCGAAGAAGAGACAAGAGAGCTCTTAACTAACGGCAAGTTATATCTTGAAAATATGATAAGCAAGGAAGGTAAGGAGTATTCAGCTTATTTCATACCGGACGGTATAGAAGAATACTCATATACCAATAAGGACGGTCAGACCATCAGCGGTCAGTATCGTTATAAATACAAGATCGAATTCCCTAAAAAGGAAAACAACGATCAAAAGGACAAGAAGGAGGACACCCATGAAAACAAATAATGAAGCTCCTATAGAGTATGAAATAATAAAGCCTGATCACGATGCCGTGAAGCAGAGACTGGAGGCATACAGAAGACTCGCCGAAAACATGCAGAAAGCGGCGGATATCATGAGCAGGAAAGGAGGGGTAAAGTCATGATGGATTATGAAGAGTTTAAGCAGCAGGTAGTAGATAACGTAAAAGATTACCTTCCCATAGAATTTGCCGATGCAGATGTAAATATCAGGCAGGTCACAAAAAATAATGATACCGTGATCGATACCCTGTACGTAATAAAAGGAAATGAGCCCATTACACCGGCTATACACCTTAATGAATCTTATTTGAATTATGCGCAGACACAGGATTTTGAATCCGAGATAAGAAAACTGGCACAGCTGAGAGAAATGGCACCCCCGGTAATGGCACTGAACCCGCAGGGGATCGCTAACTTTGAAACAGCAAAGGAAAAGTTGGACTGCCGTATAATTAATTTCGAGAAAAATAAGGAATACCTTAAGGATAAGCCTTACCGTCAGGTAGAAGACCTGGCAATGGTATACTGTGTGGACTTAAGCATGGGAAAAGGAGATATGGCCACCACTGTAGTTACATATCCGCTGCTTGATATGTGGGGAGTATCCAAAGAAGAAGTCAATGATAAAGCTATGGAAAACCTTAAAAATAATGATGGCTTTCAATTTAAGAGTTTGTGGAGTGTATTGAAAGACAGCATGTTCCCTGAATTGCCTGACGATGATCCGACACTCAAGCTGATGCTTCCTCCGCAGGACGGACCTGCTATGTATGTATTGTCAAATGAGCAGAAATGTTACGGAGCAAAATTCCTTCTTGATACGGACAGAATGGATGAGATAGCAAAGCAGCTGAACGGAGACTTTATCATATTACCTTCATCAGTCAATGAGGTCATCATCATGCCCAATGCGGATACCCTTGACAGGGAAATGTTTGAACAGATGATACATCAGGTAAATACCAATGAGGTGCCGGATAAGGATATCCTTTCGGATCATGTATACTGCTACGATGCTATCGAACATGAACTCATGAGAGGCGACAGATATCAGGAAAAGCATGCAGAAATACAGATGGAGCAGCCGGCTGAAAAGCAGGTGCAGGGCATGTTACAGACTGTGGGTGAAGAAAAAGTAGGATATGCGGCAAAATCAGAAGAAAAGTCATTTAATACCGCAAAACCTGAAAGATCAGGTGGAAGCAGTGACCGCAGGTCAGTAAAAGACCAGATATCAGAAAAGAAGGCGATCATTGATAAGCAGAAACCTGAGAAGGCGGCTCCTATAAAGAACCATCACCAGGAACTGTAACAAAATCTTATAGGAGAAACGCATGGAAGAAGCAAAAGAAAACAAGGACACCATCATCACCTTAAGTTCTACCGATGAGCTTGCACGGTTCCTGGAGGATAATCCTGGGAAGATAGTAAGCGTCATCATACAGTTCGCGGAGGATAATGCCGATGCCGAAAGAAATGTATGAATTCAAGCAGGTAAATGTACGTCTGAAGCTGCAGGAAGCAGAACCGCTGTACAGTGAAAGGGAGATAACAGACTCTGACGCGGCTGTGGAGATCATGGCTAAGGCATTATCCGAGATGGACAGGGAATACTGCTGTGTGGTAAACCTTGATGCAAGAAAACATCCGATAAACTTTAACATAGTCAGCATGGGGGATACTGCTATGACACAGATCCCGATACAGAATATCTTTAAGGCAGCCATACTGTCAAATTCAAGTTCCGTCATATGTTTTCACAATCATCCTTCAGGGTACTTAAGCCCCAGCAATGCTGATAAGGAAGTAACAAAAAGGATGGTGGAAGCAGGCAGGATCATGGGGATACCGGTCACGGATCACATTATTGTGGCAGGTGGTTCAGGGTTACATACCAGTATCAGAGGCTTAAATCCGGAACTGTTCTGCTTTGCTGCTGATGCCCAAAGGGATTTTGTGGCAGAGCCTGAGAAAAGAGTATCCTTAAAGCAAAAGATAGCTGAAAAACAAGCTCTTATTACTTCAAATAAAGAAAAGCCTCTCATGGATGTAAACACTGAAAGATAAGCATCCAAGCCCCTGGCATACTGTTGCCAGGGGTATTTTTTTGCCCTAAGGTTCCATTTTGATGATAGCAGGTGTAGTTATAGGACAGGTACGGGGTGTATTATGGGATTACAATAAAAAATTAAGCTGAAAAGCCGTCTAAAAAGGGAGAAAAAACGAAAATGAAAAAATTATTATTCTGGATCAGAAGGATGCTCAACGGAAATAACGTATATTGTGACCGGTGCTGCCTCAAATGCCCGCATTTCAAGAGGTGCAGCCGTGATGGTTTTGAAAAATGAAAAAGAATGCTCTGTCTACACATGTAGTGCTATAAATTTCCCACCATAATATGTCGATAAACGTATTATATAGGGGTATTATGTCCCAAACTATGTTTATCGGAGGTAAAAACTATGCCTAAAGGGAAAAAGCAGAAGCTGAAATTATATTATTTAAGCCAGATTATGACCGAAAAAACGGATGATGAGCATGGTCTTTCCATGAAGGAAATCCAGATGAGGCTTGCAGAATTTGGAGTAACAGCAGACCGCAAGAGCCTGTATGATGATTTGGAGGCTCTGCGTGTACTTGGTGTAGATATAATAGGTGAACCGTATAAGGGCGGTTATCTGTATCATGTGGGAAAGAAAAAGTTTGATATAGCTGAACTTAAGCTCCTGGTAGATGCGGTACAGTCATCAAAATTCATAACAGAAAAGAAGTCAAACGAGCTCATAAAGAAGATTACCAGCATGGCCAGTGATTATGAAGCTTTACAGCTTAAACGCCAGGTAGTGGTACAAGGACGTGTAAAGACCATGAATGAAAGTATCTACTACGTAGTAGACGACATACATCGCGCCATAAGCCAGAACCATCAGATCATGTTTGAATACATGCAGTGGAATATCAATAAAGAGCTTGAAAAGAAGAGAAAAGATCCGTACAAGATAAGCCCCTGGGCACTGGTATGGTCGGAAGAAAACTATTATCTTGTGGCATATGATGAGGCAGAGGAATGTATTAAGCATTTCCGTGTAGATAAAATGAAGAACATAACCGTCCTTCCTGAAAGACGTAAGGGCAAGGAAAAGTTTAAGGAAGTAAACCTTGCATCATATTCCACCATGAACTTCGGCATGTTTGGAGGAGAAGAAAGAAATGTCAGGATAGCATTCAAGAATGAAATGGTTGGAGTAATCCTGGATCGTTTTGGAAAAAATATAATGATTCATCCGTCAAAGCAGAAAGGATGGTCGGAAACAGTTGTAAAGGTAGCTGTCAGTAGGCATTTCTTTGGCTGGATATTTGCCATAGGGACGGATGTCGAAATAAAGAGTCCAAAAGATGTGGTTACTATGTTTAAAAAGGAAATTAATGTTTGTACGATTAAGATAAATGATCATTAAATAACAGTAATTAAAAATTATATATAAGCTTCTAAATGATATGAAAAACTAACTTATAGTTAATTTTATAGCCTGATGAAAATCACCTTATTTTGTTGACATCCATCATACGTTTTTGTTATAATAATATAGTTAGTAGCAATGTGTTTGATGTATTTTTTGCGCTTTTTTGGGGGTGAATAAATGGCAGTTAGTTATAGAAAGCTTTGGCATCTTTTGTTGGATAAAAAAATAAGTAAAGTTGGTTTACAGAAAATGGCAGATATTTCTGATTATTCTGTTAGAAAACTAAGTAAAGATGAGGATGTTTCTACGGAAGTTCTGACAAAAATTTGTACTGCATTAAAGTGTAAAGTTGAAGATATCATAGATTTTTTTCCGGAGAGATATTAATAAGTGTTTTTAAAAGATTCACGAATGGAATTATATGGAAGGATGAATAATTATGCCCCTGGGTAATAAAAAAATCAAATGGGATAGTTATGAAGCAGCTATTCTTCTTGATGGATATTTAGAAATGCTACATACGAATATACCCAAGATGCAAATTGTTAGAAAAATTTCAGGAAATCTTCGCAGTATGGCTATGAATAGAGGATTTGAAATTGATGAGATTTTTCGGAATGAAAATGGTATATCCTATCAGATTCAATGTATGGAATCAGCATATAAAGGGACAAAAGTAAATGCTCCAGCAACAAAATTGTTTAAAGAGATAGTAGAATTGTATAATTTAGAACCGAAAAGATACCATGAATTATTGGAGGAGGCAAAAAAAATGGTATCAAATAAACCAACGAGAAAAGAAGAATTCTTACATTGGATAGAATCAACATCGGCAAGTAAAAGATGCAAATGGGTAGAAGAGAATTTACTTAAAATTGAAGAGTTTGCTATTGCAATAAAGATTATTGATAAATCTATATATGATATTACAGATAAAGACTTATTAAATAAGATAGACAAAAGCATAAAAAGAAATAAAGTATTTCAAGTAAAGTATAAAAAAATAATCCATAATATTATAACGGACTTTGAAATATATAGACAGTTCTGTTTTGAAAAAATAAGTCAATCCAATCAATTGATGGATATAGAATCAAAAGAATCTGAAGGACGGGTAGAGAATGTAGTAGCTTTTAATAATACAATTGAGGATTATCAAGAAGAAAATATAAATGAAAATGGCTGTCCTTATGATATACCTAAAGGGGAAGAGTTGGTTGCTCCTATAATAGATGATACTTCAGTTATAGAAGATGAAGATTCAGTTGCTGCTATAACGAGCGATGTCTCAATTGTTGAAGTGCTGAACAAACATTTTAAATATGGTTTTAAATATGATTCGATTAGAGAAATGATGAGATTTCGTCAGTTCGCAGATGAGATGGGGATAAACCTTCCCGAAGATGACGCTATATTAAGAAAATCCATTTTGCTTTTGGGAACTGTTATTGATGGAAAGGTTTACTGTAAAAGAAGTGACATGAAGCAGGAACTCCAGAATATAGTTGATAGTGTTTTTGCTACTGCGGCTAATGTGATTTACTATGAAAAGCTATTCGAGAGATATTATGATTGGATGGAGAATCATGTAGTTACTTCACCAGAAATGCTAAAAGAATATCTACAACGATATATAAAAGATTGTGCTTTCTCAAAAAAATTTATGGTAAAAGGAATTAGACGCTCAGAAAAAGATGCTGTTACGGAAGAAATAAAGAGAGTTTGGAGTGATCGAGCAGTAGAAAGTGTTTATACTTTAGAGGATCGCTTACCCTATATTCCCCTAAATAATATATGGAGAGTCATCTCGGGAAATGACTTGTTTGTTCTTGTCGCTGAAGGAGAATATCTTTTTATAGATCGTTTTATAGTTTGTGATGATGATATAGAAGATATAATTGATTACACTGAAGTAAATTGTCGTACAAAAGGATTTGCATCTATTAGTGATGTGCCTTTAGGAGACATTGAAGAAAATAATTATGAATTACCAATATTAACAATATATAATGCTATATATAAAAAAATACTGGCTAATAAATACCATTTAAACGGAAAAATTCTTACAAAAGGGAAAAGTGATTTAGATGCGGTTTACTTATTGAAGGAATTTATAAAAGGTAAAGATGCTTGTACATTTGATGAGGTTTCTGAGGAGGTAATAAATCTAACAGGAGCTGTAAATAGACAATATGCTTTTCAAGCCTTATATGATGATATGGTAAGAGTCGAAAAAAACTATTTCGTTGCTGAAAGATTTGTTGATTTTTCAGTGGATGATATTGATAATGTATTATCAAGTTTTATTACTGACAAAATAATTGCCATTAAGGATATAACTACTTTTGCAATGTTTCCACTTTGTGGTCAAAATTGGAATCATTATTTATTAGAGAGTTTTTGTTATAAATATAGTAAAAAGTTTTGTTTACATGTCATACATTTTAACGATAGAAATGCTGGTATTATATCGGAAAAAGATATGAGTTATAGTTTTGATGAATTACTCTCCTTTGTTACGGCTAGAGCCAATATTGATTTAACTCCTGAAAAGGTGGGTCAGTATCTTTTTGATTCGGGATATTTATCAAAAAGTAAATATGCGAAGTTAGATGATATAATACAAAATGCTAAGAAATTAAGAACAGAGAGGTAAAATAATGTATTCGTATACATTTGATTCGGTAACTGGTGGAATTGTTTTGAATTCTACTCCTACCAATTTTTCTAAAGAGCCCAGACCGGTTTATGCTACAGAATTAAATGTTTTGGGGTTTGACCAATTTTGGGATTATGATAATCAAGATGAGATTCCGTATATGTGGGCGGAATCAAATGTATATTGGTATAAAGGAGTACAGATTGCAAAGTTAAAAGGTGGAGACTTATATACAAAACCGGAACTTCAACCGGTAAGAAATGAATCAGGTTTAATTCCATTTGGAAAAACAGAAGGAAATAAACTAGTTCCCATTGATATAAAGGCAATGTGTAAAGCTAATGCAGATCTTTTAACAGTAATAGAAGATTCTACTGTCAGAAAGATAGTCAAAGAATATGAAAAATTTAAAGGGAAATTAGATATTTTTCATGTTGCTTTTTCTGGAGGAAAGGATAGTGCAGTACTTCTTGATTTGATAAAAAAAGCATTGCCTAAAGACAGTTTTGTTGTAATATTTGGAGATACTGGGATGGAATTCCCTGATACATATGAAACAGTTAATGAGACTAGAAAGCAATGCGAAAAGGACGGAACACCATTTTATACAGCTAGATCACATTTTGAACCAGATGAATCATGGTCAATATTTGGCCCACCAGCGAGAGTTCTTCGTTGGTGTTGTAGCGTTCATAAGAGCACTCCACAAACGCTAAAGATGCGCGAGATAACTGATAAAGATGATTATGTCGGAATGGATTTTGTTGGTGTAAGAGCTCATGAAAGCATAGCTAGAAGTAAATATGATTATGAAAACTTTGGTAAAAAGCAAAAAGGACAATATAGCTTTAATCCTATACTAGAATGGACATCGGCTGAGATATGGCTATATATTTATATGAATAATCTTTATATAAATAATGCATATAAAAAAGGGAATTCTAGAGCTGGGTGTTTGTTCTGCCCTATGGGAGGTGGTGCCAGTGACTTCTTTAGGAGAACATCATATACAGATGAGATAGATAAGTATATAGGATTTGTGAAGAATTCTTATGTATCTACTGATCCTAAAAAAGCCAATTCTTATATAACTAATGGTGGTTGGTGTGCCAGAAACAATGGTCGAGATTTAAGAGAAAATAAATTCCGATGTATAGAGAATACAAATAAAGGTGTTACTAAAATAACAGTAATTAATCCAAATGAAGATTGGAAAGAGTGGATTAAAACACTAGGGATGCTTACCGAGAGAGATGATGAATATACAATATGTTTCGAAGGTGAAGAAATTTCATTTAAATTAGATTATACAGATACCGGGTATATAGTTTCACTACCAGAAAAAACATCGGTTGAAAAACCTAAGTTCTCAAGATTGTTTAAGCAGGTATTTCGAAAAGCAACATATTGTAAAGCTTGTAGAGTTTGTGAGACAAATTGTAGAAATGGTTGTATAAAGTTTATTAATGGAAAGTTAAGTATAAATAATTGCATCCATTGTTATCAGTGCCATATGATAGAAAGCGGATGTTTATTATTTCACTCGCTTCGTCATCCACAAGGGGGAGGAAAAGGTATGAAGAGTTTAAATTCTTTTGCTGATCATGCGCCAAAGAGAGACTGGTTAGTATCATTTTTTGAACTAAAAGATGATTTTTTTACCGAACATACATTAGGACCTATGATGTATGATATGTTTAGAAGATTTTTAAAAGATGCAGGACTAAATGAGAAAAATCATTTTACAGAATTCGCTGACTTAATAAGTGAAATTGGGTGGGAAACAGATACTGCACTTGGTTTGATATTAGTAAATCTTGCTATGGAAAATCCTCAGATCGCATGGTATATCGATAACATGGATATAGGTTATTTTTATGAACGACAACAAATTGAAGAAATGTTGATTTCATTAGAGGTTAAGCCCAAAGATGCTAAGTCAATTGTAAAAGCATATAAACGCATTACGGAGACTCCGTTTGGAACGATTCTTAATTTTGGCTATGTAACAGATGAAGATGATATGGTTCGTACAAAATGTTCAATTAGTGACAATCGAGTAGTTTTATATGCATTATATAAATTTGCTGAGAAGTGTAATCTTGATAAGGAATTTAATGTTTCATATCTATATGATGAAGATATAGAAAGAGATGCAGCAAGTCCAGTTCGAATTTTTGGATTATATGATGAGGAAGAGTTTAAATCTATTCTTCTTGGATTATCATCTGTATACCCTGAATTTATTAATGCAACATTTACCAATGACTTACAAACGATTACATTACGCGAAAAATCCAGTATTGATGTGTTAAATCTGTTTAGAGAGGAGTAAAGAAATGGCGATACAGAATTTGAAATACTGCGAATACTTTGATGTAGACGAGAAATACTTCCCTTGTATAGACGAATCAGCAATCAATAATGGAGCTGCTTGGGATAGTACATACCCACATCAAACATTTATAGACCTTCTTAATTTAACTGAAAAAATGCTTAGTGGAAACACTAATCGTTCAATATGGATTCACGGAGCATATGGTACTGGAAAGTCACAATGTGCTTATACCTTGAAAAAACTTCTTGAAGTTTCAGGAGATGAAGCTCGTGAATACTGGAATAAGTTTGAGCCTCTTAAAAAAAATCAGGTGTTATTAGAAAAGATTCTGGGGCATAAGGAACAAGGCATACTAACGGCTTATCGTTATGCTTCTGGGAGTATTACTACTCCACAGCAGTTGTTTTATGCTGTTCAGGAAAGTATTAGAAAAGCACTGGACTCTAAAGAGATTACATACAAGGGAGAGAATTCTTTAAAGGAATGCGTTATTTCGTGGTTGGAAGACGAAATCCACAAACAGTTTATGGATGCGCTTTTGCAAAAACCGAAGTGGATGTCGACATTTTCTCAATCATCTTCGGAAGAAATAATAAATACTTTAAAAAAGAGCAGTGATGTTTCATCACTTATGGATAATGTTTTTCGTTTGGCTGCAGAAGAAGGAATAACAGCACTAGATATTACTTCAGATTCGTTACGTGATTGGATAGTTGATATAATAAATAAAAACAATATTAAGATTGTACTTATTTGGGATGAATTTAGTGATTACTTCAGACAAAACAGTACATCCCTGGGAGAATTTCAGAAGATAGTTTCTATTTGTCAGGAGAAGCCTTTTTACTTTGTAATAGTAACTCATCCACTGTCATCACTGTCAAAGAAATATGATAGTGGTGATAAAACTAATCCTTGGTCAGTTGTACAACAAAGATTTGATAAAGTAGAGATTACCTTGCCGGATAATATAGCGTTTGATCTTATCGGTCATGCATTTAATGTTAAACCGGCAGCAAAATCGAACTGGATTCAGATGACTAGTGATTTGAATTCTTCTGTAACTAATGCTAGAAATGCTGTTGTTAAAGCAGCAAATATTAGTGGCGAAAATGTTATGAGAGATATTTTGCCCATTCATCCAATTGCAGCCCTTGTTTTGAAGAATATTGCGTCTGCTTTCCAATCCAATCAGAGAAGCATGTTCGATTTTATAAAGACACCCAAGGATATGGATGTAAGAGCGTTTCAATGGTTTATTCAGAACACTAGTCCGCTATCTGACCGACCGTTTTTGACAGTAGATATGCTTTGGGATTTCTTTTATGAAAAAGGAAAAGACTATCTGTCGCCAGATATTAAATTAATTCTAGATACTTTCCCACAACAGACACAGTTAGGTGAGAAAGAAAAGATAGTACTAAAGGCAATATTAATCATGCAGTCGATAGACCAGCGTCTTGGTGGGACATTAGCTGTAATCAAACCAACTGATCAAAACCTTAGTTATGCTTTTGAAGGAGACATGGGAGAGTTAGAATCTTCTTGCAAAAGTATTGCAAAAGCGCTTGTAAAGAAAGGAATTCTAATAGAAAATCCGATCGCAGATGGTAAAAAGGCTTATTCTGCAGCTGTTTTGGCTGGAGATGGCGCTAAAATAGAGGCATTTAAAAAGGAAATTCGTGATAAACAAGGAAATACTGCTAAATTGGTATCTGAAGGTGCGTCTATTGCTACTGCATTAAGTCTTTCTCCAGCTTTGAAACTTCGTTATGCCTTGGATTTGGAAAGTGGTAAGTTGCCGGTTGCAACTATATATGATTTTAAGAAAGTAATGGATGCTTTGAAAAACAAAGATTCGGATTGGCATTTTTATGCGGTTTTAGCATTGGCAAAAACTGAAGAAGAGGCTCAAAGTTTCCGGACAATCATAAAAAACACTATTTCTGATCCGATTTATAAAAACGTATTAGTCATTGATGCTTTATCCACTCCTCTTGGGTTAGAAGCGTTCAATGATTATGTTAATGCTGCCGCCATGTCATTATATTATAATGGAAATAATGGACAACAATCAAAACAAAACGCAAAGAAAGCAAAAGATATAATAGAGGTTGATTGGAAAAATAGAATTCACGATGGACAGTTTATAGTATTTTCTAACTCAAATCAAGATGGTGAAAAAGCGACTGGAGCTAATGCAGTTCAAACAATCTTACAAACATTTGTGTTAAGTCGATTCAAACATGTTCAAGACTTTACGAAAGGCCTTTCCGAAACACAATTGAAACTCACTACTCCTAAGCCTGTAGCAAAATATGGTATGGGTGATGGGGATGTAAAAGGGTTGATTGCTGGATGTGAAAAATCAGTACTGGGTAAATTCTGGAATAGAAAAGAGTATTGGAAGGAAGAAGCATTAGCTAATGAACATATTGTAATTATAAAAAAATCAGTTGATAAAATGATAGAAGATGCTTTTAAGACGAGCGGGAAAATTTCTATTGGTGAGATATACGATCATCTAGAGACTAATTTTGGTTTTTCTGCATGTAACTTATCAGCATTTATTACTGGTTTTTTATTGAAAGAATACAGTTCTGAACCATATCGTTCTATGGATGCTGAAGGGCATCGTGATTCGATGACACAGGACAAACTTTCTGAGATGATTGGCAATTATATTGGTAAAAATCCTAAGTCAACATATATTGTTAGTCTAACAGAAGAAGAAAAGGCTTTTTATGAGCTTACTGAAAATGCTTGGGATATTACTCCTAATAGTTGTTCTTCACCTCAACAGGCTGGGTCATTAGTTCTTACAAAAATGAGAGAGCTTTCTTATCCAGTTTGGTGTCTTGAAGATATGGATACTAGTGGTGTATTCGATTTAGTGAAGTTATATATTAAATTAGTTCAAAGCAAAGGCGATGATGCTCATGATGTTGCAAATGAAATTGGGAAAATAGCAATTCAGCGTCCATCATCTTCAGGAAATTTAAAAAATTTACTTACCTTAGAAAACTGTAAAAAAGGTATGAAAGTTTTTTTGGAGCGGTTTGAAGGTGGAAAAATATTAAAAGTTGCTAAGGATATTGGAGCAACTGATTCTGTGCTTCTTGACATTAAAAACCTATTTAGTGTTCAGTATTCTGCTCTCTGGATTGGGACAACAGGAGAAGATGAGATTAGAAAACTGATAACTGAGTATGAGGTTGTTAAATATACTAATACAATCTTAAATGTTTCAGCGCACACATTAGATAATGCGTTTAAAGAATGGCGCGAAGTTTTGAAGTTTATTGGTTTTTCTTGTGAATCTATAAGGGCTTTAAAAATAGAATTGGATAGTTTTTTTGCAAATTTATTAAGAATTGCAAATAATGAAGATATGCTTCCAGAACATGTAAGGTCGTTTTTGGAAGAGATGACATTACATATTACGGAAATAAGAGAAATAATAGATTCTCCATTGCGTGTATTTATCCAGATTTATTCACCATATCTTGAAGGATTTTCGGAAGTTGAATGTGAAGAGATTAAAAATTCAATTACCACGGAGATGTTTACTTCGTCATCAACTGCATCGAATGCTACTGTAAAAAAGGCGGCTGAAGATTACCGGAAAAACCAGGTTAAATCACAACTGTTTAAGCTTTGGAGTGATAAAACAGGTGGAACAAAAAACCCTCGTTTATGGTCTGAAAAATATAGGACTCCAATCATGTGTTGTATTACATCTGATAAATATTTGGAAGCTAAGAAAACTTTTGAAACACTAAATAGCAGTGCGCAAAGTGAAAACGAGATAAAGGAAGCGTTGTCATTTCTACAAAATGCGGACTTTTATGAAAATCTATCATCTGAAGAATATCGTAATAAGTGTTTTGAAAAATATATAATTGGAGATTATAAATCGCTAATTTCTGATTTGAATATTATTAGAGATGCTTTAGAAAATACAGGGATAAATGCATTTGAATGGAATGATAATCCTATTGTTAGAAGCAAAATAAAAGAATTGGCTGCTAAAGAATACAATGCTGGAGGTAGTGATAAAGCAGTCAGTCTTATCGATAATATGACTGATTCTAAGCTCAGAAAATGGCTAACTGAATTTGTCAGAAAGGATATGAGTCTTGGGGTTAAGATCATCAATAACAAGGAGGAGCATTAATGCTTTGCAAAGAGGTTCAAAATTATTTAGCCACTGCGAAAGGTCTTCCGTTTTTCTATGTAGTTGGTGATGAAGGTTATTCTCTAGTGCTTGAAGAATTTAAGCAGATGGGAATTACAGTTGTAAGATTAAGTGATTTTTGCTATAAAGATGATAAATTTCCGAGCATAGATGATCTTGTTGATTATTTCCGGACCTCAGATGTTGATTATAGAGATAACAAATTTGTGGTTGTAGGTATAGGTGAATATTTAGCTATACGAGGACAAGAAATTGCTGATAAAGAACTTAGAAGGCTGAAAAACACTACGCTAGGAAATGCAAGAGCAATTCTGTTATTAAGAGGAATTGATTCTGAAGCTGTCAATATATTTAAAGACGATAACAAAATTTATGAACAACAAAGGGCATATATATCTACAAACACAAGTGTAGATATATCAATTACCGTTTTGCCTAAAGAATCTGGACTTGTTGAAAATGCAGGGATAAGATTCTTACTGAAGGCGATGGAGGATGGTTTATCAGGCAATATCAGTGTTAGTACTGCTTTAATCTTGGATAATGCTAAATTTAGGTTGGTTAAAATATCAAATTCATATTCTGCCGTAAAATATATTTTAAGAGATTTTGAATTGGATATTGAATCTGGAACAGATGAAATGTGGCAGCATTTGCTGATGGATCTAAACAAATGTGAAAAAAGCATTGCAAAAGTATTTGACAAAAATGGTATTGATGAAAGAATTTTTGATGATTTTCATAGTGTTGTTTCGGGACTAGAGTATAAGAATTGGTTAGTTTTTATCTATTTGAAAATTTTTAAAAATAATATTTTAAATAATTATTTAAAATTAGTCGTAAGTGAAACAGATGATTTTTTGGATTTTAAAACAAACCTAATTGTAAAGATAATAGAGCTTTCGCATGTGGATCATGATTTTATGCTCCTATATGAAGATCGTAAAAAATTACTTCGTAGTTTTCCAGAAGAAGATATAGCGATTTTTGTGAAAGCTAATGAGGTAGATAATGAAGAAAGTATTTACCGTCTGACGGATAATACTATGATAGAAAAAAAGACTATTATTAAATGGATCGTTAAAAATGGAATAATTGATGAGATATCATACATTTATCCTGCCTTGAATTACTATTTAAAAAGATATTCTTTTGAAGGAGTTGTTTACAAAGACGAATTAGCTGATTATTTTGATGACTATAAGAAACAGAAAGTTACCAATCATATTGACGAAGCATTCTTAAAACGAGTAAGTGCATATGCAACAGGGTTACTGTATGCAAAATTACCCACAAGAGATAATGCTGTTAAAGCTATTTCTGATAAACAAAACACCTATTTGTATTGGATTGATGCATTGGGAATAGAGTATCTTTCATATTTTACCTATTTAGCAAAGAAAAAAGGTCTTTCAATGCAAGTGGATATAGTAAGATCTGATTTGCCTACAATTACATCTACTAACAAGCAGTTCTTTGAACAATGGTCTGGAGGTAAGAAATATAAAGAAGAGCAACTGGACAATATAAAACATAAGGATAAAGGTGGGTACTTCTTTACTACAGATGAGGATCCTATATATATTCCGGCAGAACTTGAAGTTATTGAGAAAGCTATGAATACCGCAGCTATGGAACTTGGTATGCATAATTGCAAGGCATTTGTAATAGCAAGTGATCATGGAGCGTCAAGATTAGCAGTAATAAAAAAGCAAGAATTACCATATGATACTGATACCAAAGGAGAGCATTCGGGTCGTTGTTGTAAATACTTTGAGGGATGTGATGTACCTTATAAGGTTGAAGATAACGGGTTTATTATGCTTTCTGATTATGGAAGGTTTCGAGGAAGTCGAGCTGCCAATGTCGAGGTTCACGGTGGGGCAAGTCTTGAGGAAATAGTAGTTCCAGTTATAACACTGACTCTAAAAAAACAGACAGGCATACAGATTACAGTTATTCATCCAGAAGATATAGTTGCTAATAGGCATACTGGTACAAGCTTGGTTATATATATTTCTGAAGTACAGTATATGGATAAAATAAGCTTGGTTATTGGAGAAAACCATATTCCGGGGACAACGGAAGATGGAATACACTATACTTTTATACTAAAAGATATTAAGAGATCTAGGATAGAACCGTATAATGCAGATGTATTTGATGGCATGGATTTAATTGGAAGTGTTTCTTTTAAAGTAAAAGGAAAAACAGCAACAATTAAAGATGATTTTAATTTTGATGAGGATTTTTAAGGAGACCCGATAATGGAACTATCTGAAAAACTTAGAAATAATTTTGACGAAATGGTTGTATATAAGGACTTGAAAAAAACAAATTTTTTCTCTACTTTAAGTTTGCCAGCATTTATGAGAGACTGGCTTTTGAAAAAATTTGAAAATGATGAGGGTGAATTTGATAAAGATGATTTGTCTAGATTTGTCAAGAAATTCATTCCACGAAAAGACGATTGGAATTCTATAAAAAATGATATAATTATTGAAGGAAAAAAAGTCAAGTTCTTAGCTAAGGTATCAATAAATATTGATATAAAAACTGGAGAAGTATCTTTTGGCCTACCTGATTTTGGACTTGGATTTAAGGAAACCATCATAGAAAATGATGTGTGGGACTCATGTAAAGATGATTTAGTTAAAGGTAGAGATACCTGGGGAATGGTTGAGCTGGGGTACCGTTCACCTGATGATTTTGATTTTTCCTTTGAATACGAAAGGAAAACATCTAAAGGGAAAAACTCTAAAGATGGTAAGATTAAACTAATTTCTTTTAAGAACTTTTGTCCGTATGAAATTAACATTGATGAGTATAAAGAAGCAAGATCAGAATTTGAAATTGAAGAATGGATTGATGTTCTTCTTGGTGCGGTAGATTATAATGCATCGGGATATGAGACTGAAGAAGAAAAGTTAACAATGCTTACAAGATTACTTCCATTCGTAGAAAAAAGATTGAATTTAATTGAACTGGCACCTAAAGGAACTGGTAAATCATACCTCTTTGGAAATGTTAGTAGATATGGATGGCTTTCTAGCGGGGGTGTAATGAGCCGTGCAAAAATGTTCTATGACCAGACTAAAAGAAGAGAAGGTTTAATATCAGGAAGTGATTTTGTAACATTAGATGAGGTCCAAACAATTTCGTTTACAGATACAGATGAAATGCGTGCTGCATTAAAAGGATATCTTGAACAAGGAACTTTTACAGTTGGAGACTATAAAGGTACTGCCGATGCTGGTATGGTTCTTTGTGGAAATATTCGTAAAGAAATAATGGATGCAGATGGATATGATAATATGTTCACCGAATTACCCACAGTTTTTCATGAGTCTGCATTGATTGAAAGATTTCATGGATTTATTAAAGGTTGGAATATACCTAGAATGAAAGATGATTTAAAAGTAAATGGTTGGGCGTTGAATTCAGAGTATTTCTGCTCCATAATGCATGAATTAAGAAGTGACATGACATATAGAAGTATTGTAGATGAATATATTATTGTTCCTGAAGGTGCTGATACCCGTGATACGGAAGCAGTAAAGAGAATTGCAACAGCTTATTTAAAGTTACTTTTCCCAGATGTACGTCATATGGAGGATATAAAACCTAGAGTATTCAAACGCTATTGTTTTGACCGTGCTAGAAGAATGAGGGACACAATTAAATATCAATTAGGGTTACTTGATGTTGAATATGCCGGAAAGGACTTACCTGCATTTAAAATATACGGGATTGAATCAGAATAAGATGGAAACTAAAAAGTGCTATGTTTGTGGGAAGACACCTCTGAGCAAAGATGAGGTGGGGCTAACTAAGAAAATAATTGATAAAAAGACTGTAGTATTTTATTGTTTGCCATGTTTGGCAGAATATCTTGAAGTTACTGAAGAAGAACTAAGTGCCAAGATTGAAGAGTTTAAAAGCGAAGGTTGTAAGCTTTTTGAATGAGGAAGTATTTTTATGAGACAATATATATACGCCGATAATGCAGCAACTAGCAAAATTGATAAAGAAGCGCTAGAAAGAATGCAAGTCTTTCTTTATGATAATTATGGAAATCCATCTCAGCCATACTCTTTTTCACGCTTATCAAAGTTGGCAATCAAAGAGGCCAGAGAAACTATCTCTTGTTGCATCGGATCTGATCCTGATGAAATATATTTTACTTCTGGGGGAACGGAAAGCGATAACTGGGCAATAAAAGGTTTCATGAAGCGACAGAGCAAAAATAGGCTTGTTGTTTCTTCAATAGAGCATCATGCTGTATTAAATTCGGCTAATACCTTAAAAAGGGAAGGGTATAATATTTGTTATCTTAATGTGACAAAAGAGGGTATAGTATTGCCCTCTTTTTTAGAAAAAATAATGGATGATGGTGTTGCACTAGTATCCATTATGTCTGCTAATAATGAAGTCGGAAGCATTCAACCAATAGGTGAATTAGCAAGAGTGGCTCATGAACATGGTGCAACATTTCACACGGATGCTGTACAGGCAGTTGGACATTTTAATATTAATGTAAAGAAACTTGATGTAGATATGCTTTCTGCTTCAGCACATAAATTTAACGGGCCGAGAGGAATAGGTTTTTTATATATAAAAAATGGGACTGACTTATATCCGTTTATGGACGGAGGGGCACAAGAAAACGGTTTTAGAGCAGGTACCGAAAATGTGGCCGCTATAGCCGGGATGGCCGTGGCATTAAAGAATAATTGCAATGCTATTGAAGAGAATAATAAGTATTTAATAAATCTGGAAAACGAACTGATTGCAGGTCTAAAGCATAATAATTTAGATTTTATACGCAATGGTGCAGAGCAACATTTACCAGGGAATGTAAGTTTATCATTTAGAAATTCTGATGGAGAAATGCTTTTACATAGAATGGATTTGATGGGAATATATATATCTACTGGTTCTGCATGTGATAGTCAGAATACTCAAGTCTCTCATGTTATTAGAGCAATTCAGGTCCCGAGTGAGTATGCTAATGGAACTATAAGGATATCGCTTGGAAAAGATAATACTTCAGAGGAAGTATCTCAAATTGTTTACGCATTAACTAAAATATTAAAGGGTTAATGCCCTTTTTAATCCATAGTTACCATATGATGAGAAATCCAAAAGAGTATAAAGACAAAAATATGTATAGGGGGAAATAAAATGGGAAAAATCGTTAATATGAAGAGAATATCGCTAAAGAATAATCCGGAAATAAACGAAGCTGCAATTCAGAAGTTTATATTTGATAATCCTGAAGTTCTTGGGTTAGGAAATCTTACAGCTGTTCAAAGAGAGAAAAGTTATGAATCCGGAGGCCGCTTAGACATACTTCTTGCTGATGATGACAACTCACGTTACGAGGTTGAGATTCAGCTTGGCGCTACAGATCCTAGTCATATCATAAGGACTATAGAGTATTGGGACAATGAAAGAAAAATGTATCCACAATATGATCATTGTGCCGTGATTGTTGCTGAGGAGATAACAGGAAGATTTATGAATGTTATATCCCTATTCAACGGAACGATACCTTTAATAGCGCTTCAGATTTCAGCTTATAAAATGGGAGACGATACACATATAGCATTTACAAAGGTTTTGGATCGTGTAACTCGTGGAGATGATGACGATGTTGCAGAACCTACAGACAGACCGTTCTGGGAAAAGAAGAGTAACAAGACACAATTAAAACTGGTTGATGAAATATTTAATAGGATATCAGATTATGCACCTGGAATGGAATTAAAATATAATAAGATGTATATTGGTCTTGCAAAGGATGGCGTGGCTAAAAACTTTGTATATTTTAAACCTCATAAACAATTTGTAGCATTCTTCATCAAGGCAAGGGAGAATAAGCTTGATAATTTAGATGTTGGCGACTTGAATATTGATTATATTGGGCGCACACAACAGTATAGGGTTAGGATTAAAAATATACACGAATATGATAGCAGTAAAGAGGTTCTTAAAGCTTTGATTTTTGAAGCAAGAGATTTGTTTAATATTGAGGCGTAAATAATAGGGGATTATTATGTTCGGGACAGAAAGCGGAGATTCCAGAAGAATAGTTGGCGAATTAGCAGAATATATGAAGGAGCAGGGGCTGACCTTCAAAAGTATAAATCTTGAAGATAGCTCGCCTTATGCCATATTAACAGGGAAATCATCAGTTGGGTTTCGGAAGAGCTCCAAATGGAATAAGAACGGTATAGTATTTTTCTGCACTGAAACAGATGCACGCAGGATACATTCCGAGCTTCAGCTCACATTGGACGATAATTCGACAGATGTTTCTAGACCGTATGCCATATTTGTACGGGATGGTCTTGTGGCTGATGTTGTAAGAGTTCTGAAGATGAATCCGGCTAATATGTTGCCAGGGGCAGGGCTTACAAGGACTACGGTTAGTCCTGTTGCACGCAAAGGTAAGGATTCTTATCAGAACAGGTTCTGGGATGATTATTTTCCGCATGTTAAAAGCTGTCTGGCACGTGATGGATACAGCAGTTCTGACAGCAATACAGAAACTACGGTCAGGGATACCTTCTATCTGGAAAGGAAGGATCCCAGGGATTTCTTATCGTGGTTTGAGAGCAAGGAAACCGTTGAAGAAGCAAAGAAACGGATAGTAGAATTGCTTACCGCAGCGACACGCAGAAGCAGTAACCTAAAAAATGATATAAAGTATTATTCACGTGATATTGATTATTTTGCAGAGTTTTACTGGAAAACACAGGGAAAGACATATGAGGGCAGTGCAAAAGAAGATTCAAAGTATGTATTTGTGAGGAAGCTTAAAGGGAAAGCCAATGTAAGCCTTGTAAGTAGCAAGGAAAATGGAGATCTGTATGTCAGAAAAGAATACAGCGTCTATAATGCCGATGTATTCAACAGGATCAAAGCGGCTGGTATAGACGGCCTTCCGAAGCTGATTGAGATTGATGAAGTCGGAAACCGGCTTTACACGATAGAGGAGTATATCAGCGGTGATACGCTTCTGGAACGATTTGAACGAAAAGGACCTTTGGACGAAAGTATGATCAGGACTGTTGCCATAGAACTGTGCAGGATCCTTAAGAGGCTTCATGCAATGAATCCGCAGGTCCTCCACCGAGATATAAAACCGTCAAACATAATGATTGATACGCAGGGTAAGGTATATCTTATCGATTTCAATGCTTCCAAGGAAGTTCATGGGAATACCTGCGAAGATACTGTTCTGTATGGCACACAGTATTTTGCTGCTCCGGAACAGCTGATCGGATACATGGCTTCTTCACCAGCAACGGATATATTCAGCCTGGGTGCTACGCTTAGCTACCTTATGACCGGAATGTATCATTCACAGATGATTGCGCCGGGAAGATATAAGAAGGTTCTTACGAAATGCGTAGAGATGAGTCCGAAAGACAGATATCAGTCAGTTGAGGAGTTTGAGCAGGAATTTCTTGAAGCATGATCAGATGTCAAGAGGAGCCTGGCCTTCCTCATCCAATAGTAATGACAGATCGGTTGACGTGACATATTCACGGGAACCGGTCTCTTTTTTTGTTATTGCGAAGATTATATATGAATCCCTTTTGTCTTTGGAGTAAAGTGCGCTGTGTTTTGCGTGTATTAGTGCGTGGTTTGTCTCATCAAGGTTCATGCCTGCAGCAAAGCAGAGGGCGATTATCTTGTCCCGGTTTCCGTTCTTGTCACCGTTAATGATGGCGTGGGCATGCTGACGGGTAATCCCAGAGTTGTTGATGATGGAAGAAAGCTTCAGATCCTGATGCGAAGCAAGATAATCATTGAAGAATTTACTAAAAGATATTTTTTTGAAATTATTCTCATTTGCTTTTATGACCTTTAGTCCGCCGGAAAGGGCGGCTTTTTTTATCTCTTCAAGTACACAGCCAGTGTTCTTTTCCTCCTGCATACCATACCTCCGGAACTTTATACAGATTATTTTTTGTCATCCAACAGATGACAACATTATAGCATATCGGGTGTAGAATGTCATCATGATAATTGATTCGGATCCATCAGTTAACAGAAGCGGAGGTTCATATGACAATTTTAGAATATGAGTATGCAGTCCTTAAAAGCGTAAGGAAGGACATGTTCAGGGCCAAAGACCGGGACGGGGTGAATACTGTATACAAACAGGCAAGGATATGGAACAGGTTCCACCGTATATACGCAAAGGCCTGTACTTATGAGAAGTACGTGTACCTGAACAACAGATTCAAGCAAATACGCCGTGAAGCATTAGCGGCAATACACCAACAGTATTAAACAGGAGGATCATATTATTATGGATAAGCATGTTGTTATGAATATCAAAAAGTACCTTGAGGACAAGGGCATTATAAGTATCGACGGAGAAGAGAGCAAAATGGATCTCAGGGCAAAGGGTAAGGAATTTTCGCTTTCGGAGCATATTGAGGGGATGGTGTACTCTTTGCTCTCGGCGCAGACAGTTTGGGCGAAAGTAGAGCGAAATATGACCAGTATTAATAGGTTGTTCTTTGGGTTCGATGCGGAAGAGATAAAAAAGCACGATTTCCAGTATTATGTGGATGGGCTGGCTCGTTTGAGATGCAGGAGTAGGCTGACAAACAACCAGATGAAAGTCCTTCATGCAAATATCAGTACAATGGAAAGGATCATGGAAGAATTCGGAAGCATGGATAAGTTCGTTACATCAAAGCCACAGTATGAGATAGTCAGGCTCCTGTCAGATGCAGGATCGAAATACAAACTGAAGCAGATGGGCGAGGCTCTGATATGGGAATACCTTAGAAATGTGGGCGTGGACGGGGCTAAACCAGATGTTCATATGAAAAGGATACTCGGACGTGACAGGCTGGGAGTCTCAAGACATGAAGAAGCGGCAAACGAGGAAGTCATAGCTGCTATGGCGGAGCTGTCAAAAGAGACCGGGTTGTGGATGGCACAGCTTGACTACATATTCTGGTGTTACTGCGCGACAGGGAAGGGAGAGATATGTACAGCAGAACCTAAATGCAGCCGCTGTGTCATAAGGCAGTATTGCAAAAAGGGACAGTAAGATGAATATGGTGATAAAACTGATCATCCTTCTCGGAAAGGGTGTTATCTGGGTTATCTCTTCCGTCAGTCATGTGATTGGCTGTATTGTTGTCGAAATAGTTGCTTTGTTTGAGAAAAAAGGAAGGACATACAAGAATGATTGAACAAGGGTGGAGAATATCCCTATTGGGATAAGGTGTTGAAGAAATATAAGACTTTATAAAAGATGGTTGTTTGGTTTTGTTTGGTTTACTCACTTTCAGCCTGAACCCCAGAGAAAAGATATTTTCTTTGGGGTTCAAGTGTTTTTAAGCTATGTTTATATTAATTATATTGACAATCCATAAATTGGTGGTACAACTAAATGATTTAGTGCACGATCACTATCTGGCAGGATTAGAAAAAAATAAAGGAGATGAAAAGATAAGGAGGAAGTTTTTCAAAGACCCTCCGTATCTATAAGTTAGTTTAAGTATTGTTTATGATACATTTTTTTGTTCTGTCTCCGTTACTTGATTATCTTGATGTTTCTGCCCTTTATCACCTTTAGTTGTATTAGAGTACAACTGTGTCCAGGGTAAAGGGCATCTTTGTTTTTTGTTGTAAAAAATCAGCATGGCCTCGGCATACCCAAGAGAACCGGCGCGACGTTCTTTTGCAGTTTTGGAGATCTCTTTTATGGAGATTTCCCCGAGCTTTTCCTTAAACGTTTCTTCTTTGAGTGCTTCGCCGTAAGTATTCAACAGTCGGGCTATACCGTTTAAAACATTAGCACTGAATGATTTCGGTTCACCTTCCCAGGTGATGATTATCAGTTTAATAACCCGGTCAAGAAGTTCATAGCCATACTTATCATATATTGTCTCAACAGTACTAATTGCGATTATGTTTCCCGGCAGAGAAGAAGATGAGACATGGAGACCGTATGACTCAATCATGGATTTGATCAGTAATGCCTTATCGTTTCCAGCTTCGCAGTTGGCATTGAATATTTCAAGAGGGGAGAGCGGTTTAACGTTTTTCATCTGGTTAGCAAAAATGTCAGCTTCTTCGGTATATTCCAGATCATCATATACCATGCACCATACAGGAGTCTCACGGCTTCCTGATACCATGGCTACTATCTCGGCCGTATGCTGTCCGTTAAATACATAGTTGGTACCATTACGCCGGCTGACTTTTATTGGATTAATCTGATTGAGGTCAAAATTCTCAACGGCTTTCATGACATGTATCATTGATAGATTACGCTGATAATCCTGATTTGAAACTAGATCCTTAATCGGTATAAGTTCAAAATGGACCTTGGGAACGTAATACTCGTAATCTGAATTCATAGACTATTCCTTTCTGCATAGAGATTCCTGAATAACATTAATTGTATGTTCAAGAAGTGACAGCTTTTTCATAAGCAGGAGACGTGCCTTATCAGTAATTTTAATAAAATTACTGGAATTATATACGCGTTCAATTGAAGAATTCCAGAAATCTATAGTCATACAGAGGCTGTTCACTTCTGAGTCTGGATCGTACTCCGGCATTTGACGGATAGCGGCGTTTTTAGAGATCTTCAGGTCTCTTTTTTCTTTACGGCTTTGTGATGCGCGGGGCTGGATATGGCTCCACTTGGCTTCGTTTCTGATATATGAAAGGGTGATATGCCCGGGATTATCCTGCATTATAATATTTGAAACGGCTTTTATTTCTTCTGGCATTAACCGGGACAGTTCAAGCAGGTTCTCGTGGGAAAGCTTATGTTTTCCTATGAGGATTTTTTCGGCAAATTCTGGATTCTGTTCAAAAATGACATTTATGGCATCTGAAAAAGAATGATACTTTATAATGGTGCCTGCGGACATATAAAGTTCATGTCCCAGGGAGTTTGCTATAGTGTATTTTGAATCGGAAATTGTGGATTCGTCGGTGTTTTGTGTCAGATATCCGAATTCCTGTCCGATGATATACTTCTTATATTCATGTGTAAGAGACTTCCTTTTCAGCTGGCATGAACATATATATAATGCGGCCTGTTTTTCGTTTTCGAAAAACAATTCCGATACATAATAAGGAATACTTTTATCCAAACACAGCTTATGTAAGTACTGGTCATTGAGGTGGGTTCTTCTCCAGGTATGTATGATTGGCTTGTTTGATGCAGTGGAGTATTCATTTAAGATTTCTTCTAATTCTTTATTACTTGGAGGCTGCACAAGCCTTGATAATAAAGGATTGATTTCAATTTCGGAGATAGAGTCGGTCTTCATTTGTTATTAACTCCTGTGTTTTCGGTTAGTTCATCTGCAAGGTCACATCTGACCGCATTATTTATGTCAAAAACCACTATTTTACCGTCATCGGATAACCCGCCGGCAATCCTGTATGTATATGAATGTTTTATACCGGATTTCAACCATGATAACTGTTCCATTAAATTCTTGCTGTAATATTCACAGTCAATATTGTTGTTATATATTACTTTAAGTGAATCCTTTTTTCCTGAAAGGGCAGGGCAGATGGCAATCATGTATACTTCAGGGTTGACAAGGATCATTATATTGTCAGGACGGTTTAATAATTCCAGGGTGGATTTATGGATCCTGATCCGTTTTTTCTTCATGTCCAGAGATATCGCTGCTGTCATTAACCTGGGCCTCCTTCTCCTCGTCTTTGTTTATCTTAAATACGGCATAGTCATCGAAAATGCTGATCAGGACATTATCCTGATGTTCATTTACCGGGACACCGAACTGGCTGTTCCAGTCTTCGGGATAGATAGCCTGACGTGATGATTTTTCACCTTTTGCATTCCGTTTTTTATATGTTTCAGCAGATGTAAGATCAAAAACAAAAAGATAATCATTATTGGCACGTATCAGTTTGCCGAGTATCTTATATCTGTAACCGGGGCTCCAGTTCATTAGTTTCATTACTTTAGCGAAAAAGATCTTACATGTAATGGTCTTGGGATGCTTTTTGCCGTCACTGCCTTTGGTTGCCCAGCAGAAGGAGTCTTTGGTTTCCTCGGTGCTGGGTTTTACTGCCAGCTTCTTCTCTGCGGGATTTACAAGAAACTGTACATATTCTGTTTTAGGAAGTTTTCTTATACATGCGGAATTGACGGATACCTTCTCGTCATTAAGTGTTACGGATGGTTCAAAGAGATGTGCAAAGAATTCTCCGCGGACAACCTGATAACCTTCATACGAAAAAGGAGTATCCGGTATGGGCTCAGAAGTCATATTCGGCTCATTTTCTTCTATTGTCGTAATCTGTAACGGGATAATCTCACTCATCATTTGCTCCAATCTGGTTCAATATCGTTTTTATATTTTCAGCAGCTTCCTGCTGTGTAGTGACGCCTCTGGAATCAAGCCGGTAAACCGATTCCGATGTTTCTGCAATCCATTCCTGATTCTGTTCGGCGTTTGCTGAAAGGGCTTTGCTTTTATAATAACTGTCACCAAAACTGTCAGCCCATTTGGCAGGATAGGCTTTTATTTTTTTTGCTCTTTTTCTGGCTTTTGTATTATCTGAATTTTGTACTTGAGATCCGGAAGAAGATTCAAGCACATCCTGTTCGATAAGAAGCACAGCATTGTGTGCATCGAATATTAAGATGATTTCATCCCCGACATGCCGGATTACCCCTTTGATCTTATAATTGGCGTCTTTCCTCCAGGTGAATAGTTTATAAAGTGTAGGAAGAAAAGCACTTCCGCTGATAACCTTGGGTGACGGGTGTTCTGTTCCTTTATTGCACCATGTCAGCGCATAGCGTGAATTCGCTGGCGCTTTTTTTATTGCCATCATGTGCTCATTGGGAAGTACCCATAATTCTACAGTATTGGCCAGCGGGATTTTCTCTATGCTTGCTCTGTTAAAGCAAAGTGTGGTGGGGGTAACGGTAACGTTTATCTGTCCAAATGAGGTCATGAATTCGGAGCGGACAAGCTCATAACCGCTTAAGTCAAGATCACCTTTTTTAACTTTGATCTCGATTGGTTTGGAGGCTATACAGGACAGATCTTCGTTGATACTGTCACTGGCCGCATAATAATCTTCTTCTGTAAAACCTGCCCATTTGGGATGTACCGAAACATATCCTTTCAGGAGTCCTGCATTAATTACCTGCATCTCGGGAAAATACCCTTTGTTTCCATATTTGGCATTACGGATCATCTTTTGGACAGCAAAGAAGTCTTCACGGGATATAATTGCATCATGATGCTTTTTCTGATGGTACTGGTTACGGTTATGATTATTTTTTTTTGATTTGTGATCGAGATAATTAGGAGTGTAGGTTTTTCGGGCCAAAACATCTCCACAGTATCTTTCGTTTGTCAGGATTTGTAGGACGCTTGCGGCAGACCAGGACGTATTCCCTTTCTTTGTCTTACGCTCCAGTTCAGTCAGGGCATCGGCAATCTGCTGGGAAGAATAGCCGAACAGATAGGAAAAGAAGATTAGTTTGACAGTTTGTGCTTCGTCCTCGTTAATGACAAGGTTGCCGTTCTCGTCATGGTCATAGCCGAGAAGTACAGGAGTGAGGAAGATGCCCCTTTTGAATCTCATTTCTATGGAAGCATTCATTATTTCCGATTTTGTATGGCTTTCTTCCTGCGCCAGAGTTGCGATAAAGGACAGGGACATTTCGGAGTTTGCATTGAGGGTAAAAATATTTTCTGTCTCAAAGAAAATCCCGATCGGAGGCGATGCTGCTTTTAACTGCCGGATATAACCGATGCAGTCAATTAAGTTTCTTGCAAAACGGGAAACGCTTTTGGTTACGATCAGGTCAATTTTTCCGGCATTGCAGTCATCTATCATACGGATAAAATTGTCCCTGTGCTTAAGTGAAGTACCGGATATTCCTTCGTCAGCGTAGATATCGACAAGTTCCCAGTTCGGCCGGCTGTTAACAAGATCTTCATAATGGTTTTTCTGTAACTCATATGAAGAAGTCTGGTTGGGGTCATCTGTTGAAACACGGGCATACACAGCCACCCTTTTTCTTTCATCCGATTTATAAAAATCTTCCTGGGGAGAAGCAGGGATGATATCGAGCACATCTTCGCTTACACCCTTGTATCTGTTACGGATTTTCTGCTTTATGTCATTTATATCTCTGATATTTCTGCGTTCTTCCATGATTACACCTTCCTGTCTTTGGTTGTTGACAGGACGATGATAATATTATTTATATTTTTTTGCCATATTCTCACGGTTAAATTGTTAACCACACGGTTAACAACAAAATTGATAACCTGCAGGGCATTCTGATTTATGATTTTATGTGATAAGAGTTTGTAAGAGCATTGAGATATTACCGAGTAGAATTTGTCTCTTTTCGGAAGGATACTGCGAAAAAAGTATACTGAGTTCGTCATATCCATTGGGAGCGGAATGGTATATGGGTCCATATATAAAGTCGTTTACCGTGACGTTTAAAGCTTCGGATATCTGCAACAGTTTATGAAGGCTTGGTTTCTTCTTGCCATTTTCGAGATAACTTATATATGCGGCAGAGCTTCCAATCCTGAAAGCCAGTTCTTCCTGTGTAATATTATTGTTGATTCTGTGTTGCCGAATGAGTTTGCCGATTGTAATGTAATTTAATGTCATAGAACCTCCCATAATTATGCTAGATAATGAATGTAAATAGAAGAATATTTATAGTATCTACAACAGGATAGTATCCTTATGTTGATACTATCCGTTTGAGGAATTATATAGCATAATTAAATAAAAATCAAGAGGGGATGATTATAATATGATAAAATATGACAACCTATGGAAATATCTAAAAGATCACAATATATCGCAGTACAGATTAAAGGTTTCTGGAATCGGAATATCAACAATATACCGGTTAAAACGTAACCAGCCGGTAAGTACGGAAACATTGGATAAGATATGCACTATACTGGATTGCAGGATAGAAGATGTGGTGACATATGTTAGGGAGAATTAAATATTAAGTTGTTAAACGTTGAACTGTATATAGATTTTTACAGATTTAATGTAATGCTCCTTATAAAATCTTTGGTACAATTCTTGAAAAATCAATATGGAGTGAATACTATATGATAAAGAATAAAAAGAAAATTATGATTTTTGGGATAATAGTATTATTGTTTATTAATTCGGGATGTCAAATGAATAATACTGACACAGATAATAGTAATAGTATTTCTAAGGAGAATGATAATGAAAAAATAGATCATTTAGAAAATGAGCATTCAGAAGAACAGCTGGAAGATGATCATTTAGAAAATGAGCATTCAGAAGAACAGTTGGAAGATGAGCATTTGGAAAATAAAAAACAAGAACCTTCATATAAAAGAATATACCACTCTGGATATGGCGGAGATGCATATCTTTCTTATCTATATTTATTGACTGATGAAAAACACCTGATAGATAGATATACGTGGCAAAAAGGATATTATGGATACGGAGACTTGACAGAAATAAACAAATCAAAACCAGTAGTCTTTGCCGATATTTATGGGGATGAAATTCCTGAATTAATATTCTTTGAATATAATAATAAATATGGATATGATTATGCTGACATGTACATTTATACATTTGAAAATGGCCAATTAAAAAAATTGTTTGATAAATATGGTGTAAGTATAGTGGGAGGTGCAGTTAATTATGTTTTGTTTCAGATAAATGGGGAAAAAACACTATACATGCATGAAAGCTTTGCAGAAGAATATCAGGAAGAAAAATATTATTCATTTGAAGAAAATGAAGATGGTTTAACAAGAGTAGAGAAACTTAGAATGAGTAGTTATCCTGATTTTATTGACGGCACTGTTATATATAATAAATCTTTTTTTGAGAATGGTACTGAGGAGATTTCGGAAGAAAAATATCTAGATTATATTAATTTATATGAAACAAACTTAGCTTCTGTTCTTATGCATACAGGAGCTGAGAGCAATATGATAAAAGGATTTATTGAGTGGTATGGATGCCCCGAGAAAACCAGTCAAGAAGCATTGGAATATCTGAAAAAAAAAGTGGGAAACAAGTATAATAAACAAGATGATTTTTGGTTTAGACATGTAGGAGATTACGAGAATAGTTATAAAATACTTAAGTATGATGAAGAAAATTTATTATATGTGAATTGGGATTATAAGTTATTTTTTGACAAAAAAAAGGGGTATAATAGTAAGGAGTATAATCATAATCTTGCCTATGTAGCAATATATCTATGCAATGGGACATACATTGGACAGGAAGAAACTGAATCAAGAATGGAAGAACTTGGTTTTTCTAATATTGAATCGAATTACTATTTGGAAGACTTTCAGACAAATACTTCGCCAATGACAGTTGGGGCAATTATTTCTAAATACGATGGAGAAGATCATCTTTTAGTTGGTGTGACTGTTAGAGGAACAATGGATTTAGACGATATTATTACAGATATCCGTTCAGGCTTATTTAACGTTGATGGGTTTAGTGAAGCCGGTGAAACCGGAATGAAAGTTGTTGAAGAATATTGCAAGATAATTCAACATGGATATGGAATTAGTAAAGATAACACGTTCCTTTTTGTTACAGGACATAGTTTAGGGGCTGCGGTTGCTGGTCAAATTGCAGGTAACCTTGAAGATGTTATAGCACCAAGAAATAATATTTATGCTTATACTTTCGCATCTCCTTTTTATGAAACCCATGAAAAAAATACGGCTAGTTATTATAATATTCATAATATTGTAAACAAGGAGGATGCGGTTCCTAAATTTCCTCTTGGTGGAATGCGATATGGAATGAATCATTATTTCAAAGGACATGGGAAAGATATTCTAGATCAGCATATGTTAAGTGTATATATATTGGGGATAATTGAAGCAAGCCCGGGTAGAAGGGCCGGAGGTGGAGGTGGAGGTAGTGGAAGATGATGCATTAACAAAGAGAGAAACACATAATCTATGTAATTGTGGTAAGTTTTTATGAATTCATAAAGGTTATTAAATATGATGTTATGGAGACATATGCCATTAATAGTATTAAAGGAAGGTGGTTTAAATGACAGATAGTATTTTATTAAAATGTTCCAATAATTCGTGTTATTATTATAGTAATCATATGCCATGGCCGGCTGATAGAGCATTGATATCTTGTCCAATCTGTCATTCCCCTATGGAAATATATGTGGAAGGAGAAAAGAAGAGTTTAGAGGTGTACTTGAAGGATTCTGACCTTTCTGGATGGCTTGCTGCCATAGCATCTGATGGAGAGAACTGGTTTAATGATGTGGAAGTAAAGTATCCCGCAGTAATAGCCTACGAATACAGACAACTTCGCGAATACTGTCGAAAGGAAAATCCTTATGCCGTTCTCCTTGGACTGAAGGATAATTTTGAAGCTTTACTCAAGTTTGAGGTTCTGTTGGCTTATTCATGGGCTGCCAATCATATGGATCAAAACTTTATAGCTTCCACAGTCAGTCAGCTGATGTCAAAAAATCTTTCAATGGGTAATTGGCTTAACCTAGTATCTAATATTGAAAAAGATCTTAATATTGTGGGAGCGGAACTTCCGGATGCCATCCCTTTAAAGAATCTACGAGAATGTTATCAAAAAAATAAAATAGTGAACTGGAGAAATGATAATATTGGACATGGCGTAATGGCAATGGAGGAGGATGAAGATTTTAGAAAAGATATTTATGAAAAAATTATACTTTTAAAAAAACTTTATAAGATTCTGGATAAGAAGTTACAAGTACAGGAAATGTATATACCAGGTGAGGACTCTATCACTGAATTATTATTGACAGGTGCAGATTCTGCTCGTGGGTTAAAAAGATTGGGGAAGGTTTATTTCAGGACAAAAGACAATAAGCTTAATTTTTGTATCGACCCTTTTGTAGTTATCCGAAAGCATGAAAAAAAAGGATACGGTATTTATTTTTTTGATAATCAGCGTACAACAAATCTTACACATTTTTTAGCATATTCGGAAGGAACAAAGTATGACGAGAGTATAGGATATTTTACGTATCTTAGTAAGCAACTGAAAAACTCTGGAATAAAACTGGAATCAATGGCAGATGATATGTACCTTACAGAAGACGAGATTAAGGAACTGGATATTCTGCAAATGAATCATGAATTTGTCCGACCGGAACATCTTGTTGTTTGGCTAAAAGCATGTTTAACGAAATATGACAGAGGGATATTTTGGCTTCAGATGGATCGGGGAACCGGGAAAAGCGTTTTTTCTGATAAACTGAATAGTCTTAATCCGAATTATTTGGAATTGTCAGATGATTTTGATGTTAGAACTTATCATTTTGCTCGATCCCAATCAGCGGGAACTAATGATATACAAATTGCAATTGAAAGAATGTGGGAAAAGGACTATCATAAGAAAATATGGGAAAGAGCACCAAGGATTTCAGACTATGAAAAAGAAGGAGTAAATAGTAGAGAGGCTTTATGTGCATACTTGAAAGAAGTACAAAATTTTTCTAGGAGAAATAGAGGAAGAGACAAAATTTTGATGGTTTTGGACGGTTTAGATGAAATATCTGAAGAAGATTTATGGAATTACATTCCCATGGAAAAAGATTTATCGGAGGGAATTTATTTCCTTTTAACTTCACGTAATCCTGAAAACGAAGAGCTTCCTGACAAAACTGTCGAACATTTAAATGCTCTTAGTGTTAAAGAGATTTATTATCCCCTAAAACAGGAAAAAGAAAATGTCCAATTTTTAAATGAATATATAAATAAAACTAACCTGAGTGGTTTAACACCAGAAGATAAAGAACAGATTTTGTTATATTCTGATTATAGGGTGCTTATGTTGGGTATGTTGTGCAGACTGGTTGAGAACGGCATGCCACTTAAAGATATACCTTGTGACAATAAGGTGGTATCGGTTTATCTTGAAATATTAGAGCAAAAATATGGAGAGAAAGAAGCCATAAAGCTAAGGGAACTATTGTCAGTATTATGTACATTGGGCACATATGAAGGCCTTTCACTAGAAACATTGGGTGCATTGTTAAGTGATAACGGGATAACATTACGGTTAATCGGAATGCTTAGAGACTTGTCTCCGATGTTAAAAAACGAAAGGGACGAAAATGGAACTAGATTTATGATTGCAAATCCTGGTCTAGCTGATGAATTGGAAAAACAGATTCCAGAAACTTTGGATATGGTAAGATGGATAATCAATTTAACTATATCTATATTACTGGATGATGCTTTGAAGAAAGAGGAAGCTCTTGAGGTAGCAGCTGCTCATTTCGTTGAATTGGCTTTAGACAGGTTACCGGAAGGAATTGATGCTATAGGGGAAGACGGGTGGGATGCAGTGTTAAACCTGCATCGTTATGCTTGTGATAGAAATTCTAATTATTATGAAAGAAAGAGATTTGCAGATTATATAAAGCAGATTTATTTATATTTTCAAAAGTCACTTGGAGATTTGCATTACAATACACTGAGTGCGGAACATGATTTAGGAGTTGCCTTACAAAACCTTGGTAATTTTAACTTAGCCTTGGCATTGTTTAAAGAAGTTTATGAGAAGCGAAAAAAGTTACTGGAAATGAACAGCCTCAATGTGGAAGTATCTAGACAATTAAAGGTTGAAATATTAAATTCAGAATACATGATGGGCCAATTACTCTATCAACTTGGAAAATATGAAGAAGCATTAGGTGCATATAGGGATAATTATGAGATGAGCCGAGCTATCTTGGGAGAGAACCATCAACATACATTGGAAGTGAAGGAAAAGTATAAAAGATTAGGGCAAAAATTTATGAGTGACGAAGAAAAATTACAAATTTATCAAACAAGTTACGCAAGAAAAAAAGCTATACAGGGAAAGTATCACCCGGATACGGTTTTGACAGAGTATTGTCTGGCAAGCACATATGATAAGCTTGGACATTATAAAGAAGCTTTAGATTTGTATAGATCGGTATATGAATATTATAGAAAACTTTTTGAAGACAACAGTATACAATTAAATCTTGTGTTGTACAAAATAGCCGTTATGCTAGAAAAACTTGGACGCGTTGCAGAGGCGCAAGGAATTAAACAAGAATTAAAAGAGAAAAACATTGTGCCTAACATTGAAAGAATCAAATTGCCTATGGAGGAGAATAAAATCGATGACTTTGATCAGATTGGCACAGAGGCTGAGTTATTTTATTATGTTGAACGATATCAGGATGCATTGCGTTTATATGAGATTGCTTATGATAAGTGTAAAAGATCATATGGGGAGGAACATCCTAATACATTGATGTTAAAATGTTGTATGGCTGATTCATTAAAAGAACTGGGGAGAAGAGAAGAAGCACTACTTATATATCAGGAAGCTTATGATGTTGGAAGTAAAAAACTTGGAAAAGAACATCCCAGAATACTGAAAATAAAGGAGAAAATCAATATAACTAGATACGAAAAACATACATACGAGGGTGGAACAGTATATGAGGGTGAATACAGAAATTGGAAACGAAATGGCCATGGAAAGATGACCTTTTCAACTGGAGATGTATATGAAGGTGAATGGAAAGATGATGTGAAGAATGGTCATGGAAAACTGACTTTAAATAACGGTTTTGTTTTTGAAGGCGAGTTTGTCAATGATATGCCTGCTCCTTTTTGTAAGGCAGTTTTAAAATACCCTAATGGAAAAAAATACGAAGGTGAATGTAAAAATGGACTCCCTAACGGTAAAGGAAAGATGATTTATCCTAACGGAATGATTTGTGATGGCAGATTTGTTGATAATAAAAGGGAGGGAAAATGTACACTGCGACGGCCAGATGGAGGGGTGTTTGAAGGTGATTTTGTAAATGATATACCAAATGGTTATGGTATATTAACTCGCCCAAATGGTGAAAAATATGAAGGGTATTGGAAGGATGGAAAGAGAAATGGGCAAGGGAAACAAATCTATCATGATGGTTCGGTCTATGAAGGTGAATTTACCAATGAATTGAGAGATGGAAATGGAAAATTAATATATACTGATGGACGAGTTTATATTGGTAAGTGGAAGAATAATTTGTGTGATGGGCTTGGAACGATGATATTCCCTGATAGAACAAAATATGAAGGTGAATGGAAAAATGATTTACCGAATGGGTATGGAAAGATGACATTCACGAATGGCCAAAAGAATGAGGGGACTTGGAAAGACGGTAAACTAGTTAAGTGAGGAGATAAGGGATTATAAAAGTCATTAATAAAACGAAGCTATAGGATAAATAGGAGGAGTTATGACTACAAAAGAGGCAGCTAAAAAATGGAATGTGACAGAAAAATATATTGCAGAATTGTGTAAAGATAATGTAATTCCTGCCGCTTATAAAGAGAATCGAAAATGGGTTATTCCGGATATGGATAAACCTCCGGCAGGACGTATGGGATTAATCAAGCATATGAAATTATTGGAATCAATTAATGATGGGGCGAAGCCAAAGATTGATGAACAGTTGTCAAAGAGTATATTTGTATATCTCGCAAAAGCTGGTTTTATTACTGCATTAAAAAAGAGTGAAAACATTTTGGATTCGCTTAAAGGAGTCAAGGTTACTACTTTAGGTGAAGAATTAATTCATAGTATAGAACCCAATTATAAAGTTAATACAGAAACGACAATTTCTGTGGAGGGGAAAATAGGACCATTAACTGGAAGGATAGAACGTAAAAAGACAAAAAAGGCTAAGTGATTTTCTGAGGATAGAGAGGTAAAGGTCTATATTACGAATGTCTATCATACTCATCTTTTCCAATTAATGTGACAGCAGGCATTACGAAGAACCGGTAAGGAGTTCAGAGATGGATAAGGTACCGGTTTTTTTACTTGAAAACATGTTTAAAAATATAGTTTTTACATAGAATATATGGTATATTGTATATTATAAGAGAGTAATCGGTTCATGGAAATGAAAGTGAGATTAGCTTATGAATAAAAAGGTATCGGCAAATAACTATAGCGAAAAGTATAACGAGCTTACAAGTACACTGATCAAGAAGCTTTTTGATATGCAGGAAAGAAAGAATATCGTATTCTCACCATTCTCGATCATCATGCTTTTAGGTATTGTTACCGGAGCAGTTGATGGAGCAGCAAGGGATGAACTGTTAATGATACTTGGAAAAAAGTATACCTATACAGAGATTCAGGAGATTCTCTGTGAAATGCAAAAGATATTCACGTCAAATGGTGAACTGATATCCTCCAATGCGGTATGTGTAAGAGCAGATATTATGAAATCCATCAATCCTGATTTTGAGAAAAGCCTTGTAGAATATGGTGGCAAGCTGTTTCCTTCCAA
>JAEEGL012181450.1_pt1 | contig 39525 bp, 43 predicted proteins | sample 9134231 | NCBI WGS metagenome assembly JAEEGL01 (sample SAMN16246548, study PRJNA631951) | gut metagenome | biome: gut microbiome; feature: rumen; material: fiber-attached | host: Bos | place: Iran: Karaj | collected 2018-10
GTGGGGGAGAGGTTGTCAGGGTTAAAGTGAATGAGGCTTATGACGAGGAAAATCACTTCCCTGAGGAAAATCCTGACTTGCCAGCTGTTGAAGTTGGGGAACTTGGCGACCCCGCAGACGGGCTTTCACCTGAGGATATGGAGGGCATCCCAATGCCTGACGAGAGTCTTGAGGATGATAAGTTCCTTGCACAGTTTAATGATGACCCTGATGAGGCTTCTGAGAATTTTGGGGAGCCCATTGCCCCTGAGAGTGATGAGAAGGCGATTGAGACCCTTGGTGATGATTCTGACAATCAGATTGCCGGTATTGATGATATGAGCGGCGTTGATAGGAATAACCTTTCAGCTGATATCATTGATAAAGTTACCACTGAGGCTGTTTCCAGGTTTGCGAAAAACAAGAAACTGAGTATGATTTCTGAGTCTGTCGCTAAGTCAATCCTTAATGAGATGTTTGACGAGAAAGAGGATGGCGAAAAGAAGGAGAGGGAATATTATCACGATGATGATTTCATGTATGGTGTTCCCGAAAAGGGGGATAAGGACAGTGAATTCAAATCCCAGTCGCCTCTTTCGCAGTATATGGATAAGGGTTCAAGAAGACCTAACGTCAGCAAGAACGGAACCCTCGACCCGAGAAAGGGTGCTCCTTCTTATGTAAATCCTGACCAGGTTGACTATGACCCAGAGAGCGACTATTATCTCCAGAACAAATACGAACTTGGTTTGAACGACGACCCTGAGGCTGATTACACTGAGAGCGGTGCCTGGAAGGCTACTGACGAGAAGGCTAGAAAGTATGCCACTGCCCGTGTTGCCAAGGCGCAGGAGGAACTTGAAATGATTGGCAGTGACCTTAAAATTGATACAACAAAAGCCGTCGATATTTTCCGCCACGCACTCTACGCCCTTCAAAACGCAAAAAATAACCTTGCAATAATGGTTGGCGTGCATCCTGAAATGATTGAAAAATTCCTTAACGGAAACAATATTCCTTTCAGAAATGTCATGGGCAACGATGAGCGTGGAAATCTTTATGGTTATAGGGACGCTAAGGACACGGTTAAATGCATCATCACCCCCGACGGTGAACTTCCTTTGAACACTGAGATGGATGATGAGGAAAATGGCAATTATGTTATCGGTCCCAGCCTCCTTGCCATGGGATTCCCCGAGATGACAACTCCCGAGCTTAGGGAACTTGTTGACGACCTCATGAGTTGGGATGACAACTACGGTGCGATGCTTGAGGAGGAAGAGGATATCATGCGTAAAACTATTAAGTATATTCAGGGACTTGCTTATGGCGAGGATGCCCAGTATGCGAGAACTCTTAAAAATGTCGTCACTGAATGGGTGTCGCTCCTCGAGGATATCGCAGGATTGCAGTCATTCGCCGCACTTCCTATGGAGGTCCTCAATAAGCGTGAGGAAGCCGCTAATCTGAGTCCCAGGAGGAGGGGTAATGACATCAATGGTGGTTATGAGGAATATGATGGAAGTTTTCTGAGAAATCTTCATGAGGAAACCACTGTTCTTCATAACTTTGGAGACCACCCCGGATACCGCAAAAAGCCGATGACCACTCCCGCCAATGTTGAGGTTGCCCCGAATGGAGCCCGTGATTGGAATGATGATTCAGCTAAGGGTGATGAGCCGTTCGGTAAGCAGATAGGGTCAAGTGCCCCGTTTACGGACATTGTTGATACGGTCACAAAAGAGGTTCTAAAAGCACTTAAGGGTGGTGAGAACTAAATGAATAATCTGCCCACCAATCAAAAGTTGGTGGGCTTATTTTTAGAAAGAACATGAAAGTTAAAGAAGAGGTTACTAAATTAAATGTATTTGGTAAACATCCCGGATACCGTAAGAAGCCAATGACCACCCCCGATAATATTGAGGTGGCTCCCAATGGTGCCCGTGATTGGAATGATGATTCCGCCAAGTCACAGGAACCGTTCGGAAAGAAAATCGGCTCCAGTGCTCCTTATACCGATAATGCGGTGAATATACTTACCGATATGGTCTTCAGACACATAAAAAAGATGATTAGGGAGGATGTCGATGAGAAGACATTCCTCAGGCTTCCGCAAGAGAACCAGCCGCAACCGCAGCCGATGCCGGACCCCGGCATGCCTGAGATGCAGGCTGGCGACCCTAACGCCATTGCGGATGCTGGTTCTATGCCCGGGGACCCGTCTATGCAGGACCCTAACGCAATGGGTATGAACCCTAATGCCATGGGTGCGGACCCTAATGCCGACCCTAACGCTATGGGTGATGACCAGTTTGGTGGAAACTTTGACGCTGGTGTTGAGGCTGACGAGGATACCGACCCGGAGCAGTTCATCCAGCAGCTTACTGGAAAACTCTCACAATCTCTTAAGGATTATGATGAACAGAACCCGGGAAAACTCGACCTTGACAAATATGTGATTGGTATGATAGTGAAGCAGGCGGTAAAGGGTATGGATGAAGGTGAAAGAAAGAAGGTTATCAAGAAGATTAAGGAGACACCTCTTCCGAGCGACGACCAGATGGAGGACGCTTCCACTGAGGGTGTGGAAAGTGACCCGGCACTTGACGGTGACATGGGTGGCGGCGAGGAACAGCAAGCCCCCGATATGGGCGGACAGGAACAGCAGCCGGTACAGGAAATCCGTTCTTTGAAACTTAAGAAGAACCAGTTGAGGAAGATTTACGAGTCAATAAACAATCGGGAAGAGGATGAGGATAGGCGAGATTCCGACTATTCAAAATATCTTAAACCGAATAAGAGAACTTATCCCTTCATCCCTCCACAATTTAAATAAAAAGACTATATTGTCATTATGAAAAGAATAGTAAGATTGACAACCGAGCAGGTGAACATGCTGATGATGGAGGATATGTCATTTGAGCCCAGTAGTATTGAACCAGGTGAGGTTTCACAACTTGACCCCAACACGAAAATTAATGTTTTCCAGACTACCGGAAGAGGAAACGCAGGTCCTAAAGTTATGGCAAAGGTTACACCGGAGGCGGGAAAACCCCTTTCACAAACAGTGCGGAATGCGGAGATAGAGGCAAAAAAAGAAAATCCCGAGGCGCAAGTAACGGGAATTATAACTGCGGGTGATGCCGAAAAATCTGGGGGAAATTTGGGGGATATTACAAGTCCCTCAACTAGTGAGTCCAGGTTCATGAAAGGGGATATTATGGAAATGAGGCGTAAATATTTATCAGAAAACGCTAAGGTATATGCCAAAAAGAATTTTTATAACAGAGGAAGCCGCTAATGCTTTATTCGCTTCCAATGACGTGAATGCGGAACTGGCTAAAAAGCTTGACAGCGAGGGAACTTTTTTCAAGGATTCCCCCGCATTTCCTCCTGTGGATGGCGGGTCGTTTGAACATTCCATCGCAATTTTGGGCTATGAGGCGGCTAAATCATCATTGGACGACGATATTCTATCCCTTTCGGTGGAGGAGAAAAAGAGTCTCCAGTCAAAGATTATAGCGAAATGCCAATCTATTGAGAAGGATAACCATAAGGCACTTGAGAAGGTGTGTTTCAATATAGTTAACTCATTATTCAACATCCCTAACGGGGCGATTACATTCAAATGCCATTTAACCAATGATGTTTCCGGAAAGGAACGGGACCTTCAAGCAACCCCACAGGATAACCCAAATATGAAATATAGCTCAATCAGTGAGATGAAAGGGCTTAAATGGGAAGTTGAGAAGCGGAAAATTCTGAATGCCCTGACCATGGGGTACAGTCTTAAATTCTCAAAGGTGCCCAAGAGATTTATAGGCGATATCTATGAGATAAACCCGGAACTCCCGGCTCTCTACAAACAATTCGCAGCGCTTAACTCGATAATACTTTATGAGGATGTTCCCCATGAGATAACTGAGAAAAACAAATATCAGTCAGGCATGGTGGACGTGCGTATCACCGGCGTCGGCAAGAGGACACTGATTGAATCGACGGGTATAATTTTTCCCGTGCTTCTCTGCGAATCCATAAGGGGATTTATGGAACTCTTCTCATCCCACGGGCTCCCGGAGATAAAGGAACACGCCGAATTTGTCCTGAAGAAAACCGATTGTGTGGAAGGTGAGATGTGGAATATGATTCTCGGTCCCGGGTTATGGGAAAAATTCTCACAGAGCATCGAGGATATGGATTTGGCTTATTTTCCCCTGTTTTTCACACGGCTTTCGGAGATAGACGGTGAGGATTTTTGTGAAATCATGGAGGAGGTCTTCGCTGGCACACAAAGAGGTGAGGATATCTTGAGTGATATTTACTCTGAGGTTACGGATGAGGTGGACTATGATGACTTCATGGACACTATCCAAATGAAAAACACTGAGAAAAATATGATTTCAGAAAAGTATCTCAAACCGGAAGATTTGGATACCATATAATATTTATAAAAGAAATGCCTTTGGTATGCAGTTAGTTGAGATAAAGAAGAATAATATAGGCACCGGTCTTCTTATTGAGAACGACGGGTATATCTCCATGAATAGCCCCGAGAATAAGAAGATTTATGAGTCCATTAGATTGAATGAGGAAATTGAAGGTGGATGGAATGTCCCTAAACCCTTTATCGTCAGTGCGGTCTTTCAAAAATTCGGTATAGAAAATGCCAACGGGAGAATTTACCCGGAAAATGTGCTTAGAGCCCAGGTTGAGAAGTATATGGAGAAGATTGCCGACCGCCGTGGCTATGGTGAAACAAACCACCCGGAAGACAGTTCAATCAACCTTTCCAGAATTGGTATGAATATCATTGAGCTTCACTGGGAAGGACATACACTTGTCGGAAAGATTGAAATTCCCGTAACTGAGGGGTTTAGGAAACTTGGCATTGTCTCAACAACCGCTGATGAGGTGGCGAACCTCCTGCTGAATAACCTAAAAATAGGTGTTTCATCCAGGGGTGTCGGTTCTGTTGAACAAAGATATGGAAAATATATGGTCGGCGACGACTATGAACTCATATGCTGGGATGTGGTCAGTGACCCTAGTACCCCGAACGCATGGATTTCCACTAATGAGGAGGGCTTGCAGCAATATATTGAATCCAGGGAAAAGAAAGATGATGTTATACTGGAGAAATTAAACAAATTTGATGATTGGCTAATAAAATAGCAAAAAAAATATACATAACGCACGAAATATTATCTATTTTTCTCGGAAAAAGAGTTTTTTTCGTTAGTGTTTAATATTTATTTTTAAAATAAACCCAAATTAGATTTTTCGGATTATGAGCGAAAAAGTAAATAACAATGTTTTGGACCCGGAAATGCTTACCGAAGCATTGAAGTCACAGACAAAAGATACCATTGACACTATCTTCAAGAATGCCGTGAAGTCCTATCTTAAGGAGGCGGTAGAAGATGAGGATTTGGAAAATGATACTGAGAAGGTCGAGCCAACACAGCCTGAGACAGACGAGCCTACCGTTGATGAGGTTCCCGCTGATGGCACTGAACCCGCCGCTCCTGCGGTTGGTGATGCCCAAGCCCCGGAAACTACTGAAACTGGTGCCACCGCAGAGCCCGTAGAGGGCGAAGGTGGGGATGAATGGTCTGAATTCGACGATTACAAGGTTGGTGACGGCGAGTATGACATGACTGGCGTGGATGACCCTGAGAAGTTCAAGAAGGTCTGGAAACTTATGCAAGATGAAGATGAGGTTGTCGTGAAACAGCAGAACGATGGCAAAATCGAAATCAAGGATAATGAGACCGGAGCTGATTATATCATTGAACTCGGGGATGAGGAGCCGGAAAATACCGAAACTGATGGCGAAGAGCCTGTTTTTGAAATAACATTTAACAAGAAACCAAACATGATGGAAGCAAACGAATTCACCGACAATTACCAGAGCAAGGACGTCCTGGTTGGACGTGAGCCTTATGACGCCCCTACCCCTAACGAGACTACTGATTGGGACGAGGGTGCCCCTAAAGATGGCAAGGCAAAGCCTTGGGCTGGTCCTTCCAAAGAAAAGGGTAAACCTTACGCCGGTGAGGTTAATGAAGAAGGTGGTGACCTTTTTGAAATCTCCTTCGATGAGTGCGGTGTATCCGGGGATAACCCCATGCTGCCCACTGATGGTCCCATGGAAGAGGGTCTTGGAATGGCTGATGAGCGTTCTGATAGGCTTCAAAAAGATGGGCGTGAAAATCCTAGGCATAACAATGCATATGGAAACACCACCAGTGGCTCAATGGAAGAAGCAATCCAGAAGAAACTTGGTAAAATTGAAGAAGAAAACAAGGTTTTGAAGTCATCACTCGTTAAATTCAGGAAAGCTCTCAATGAGGCGATTGTTACTAATTGTAATCTTGGCCATTTTGTGAAACTTGTTCTTGAGAATGCTACTACCACACAGGAGAAGCATGATATTCTTAAGCGTTTCAGCAATGAGGCTAAGACTGTTGAGCAGAGCAAGGTCCTCTTTGAGTCTATCAATAAGCAGCTCAAAACCGTTAAGGAAAGTGCTGTTGTTATTGACAAGCCCATGAACATCAACGAGTCTGCTGTGAAAAACATAAATGAAAACACCATCTATAAGAATGATGATGAGGGTATCAATTATGCCCTTGACATGATTCAGAGGATGAACAACCTTTAATAATAAGAAAAAATAAAAAACATTAATATGAAAAATAGTATTTTGACATCTGGTAAGCTTGGTAACGTCGCATACGATACCAATAAACTTATCCGCGAGGAAATCCAGAAGCGTTGGGATGGTATCGGCTTCACCGCCGGTCTCGACGGCTATCTGAAGGAGAACATGGCTATCCTCTTTGAGAATGAGGCCAAGCATCTCATGACTGAGGCTACCGCCTCTGATAACAGCGGTTCTTTCGAGACTGTTGTTTTCCCTATCATTCGTCGTACTTTCGCTAAGCTCCTTGCTAACGATATCGTCAGTGTCCAGGCTATGAACCTTCCTATCGGTAAGCTGTTCTTCCTGAGGCCGGTCACCAGCGAGCGTAAGTGGCAGATGGAGAACGGTGAGCCCGTCGGCGATGAAATCGTTGGTGGTGAGGTTGGAAAGCATTATGGACTTATGGGTTACGAGCGCGAGGAGCGTAATGGCACCCCTGTCCAGACTAACCGCTATTACCTTCCTGATGAGGTTGTGAACGAGATTGCTTACAGCGTCTTTGACAACCGCGGTAATGTTGTTGAGGGTCTTGACGGTGTTTCCTTCGACCAGGCTAAGGCCGCTGTCGAGGAGAATCCCGCTTATGTTATGCGTCAGGTTTCCCCTCAGGTTACCCAGTACATGAAGAAGTCCCTCTATGACCTCTTCTATAACGATTTCCTGTATGACAACAGCAAGGGTAAGATTCACATCAACCTTGGTAGCGCCACTCCTGTTACCTTTGACTTCAAGGGTGACCTCGTTGACCTTGCTTCCGGTTCCACTTTCCCTGTCTATGGTTCTGATGGTACCGTTCGTAATGTCATCCTTAAGATTGGTGGTTTCTCTTCCGTGAACCCTGGTAAACTTACCGGTCCTGACGGCAACGAGATGGACACCGAGGAGTTCCTTGCTTCTCTTAAGGTTATCGCCGCTGAGGATATTGTCGCTAGTTCTGGTGACACCTCTTCATTCCGTAAGGGTGAGGGTATCCAGTTCCGCCTTGTGACCCAGCGTTATGGTAAGGGTATGGTCGAGTACACTGACCCTTGCGATGCTGATGGTCATATCTATGTTGAACTTGACCTTGCTAAGCCCGTTCGCAAGCAGGGACAGACCATCGATGGTTTCATCGGTGTTGACCCGGACTCCGTGTCTATTGACTCCTTCAAGATTGCTTGGGCACAGTATGATTCTCTCGAACTCGAGACTGAAATGGGTGAGGTTTCCTTCCAGCTTGATTCAGTGACTGTTTCCGTGACCGAGCGTAAGCTCCGCGCCACTTGGTCTCCTGAACTTGCTCAGGACGTCTCCGCATTCCACAACATCGACGCTGAGGCTGAGCTTACCGCTATCCTCTCCGAGCAGATTGGTGCTGAGATTGACCGTGAGATTCTCCGTGACCTCCGTAAACTTGCCCCTTGGCAGCTTGCTTGGGATTACAACGGCTGGCGTCGTCAGGCTGGTTTCTCAACCAACTACACTCAGAAAGACTGGAACCAGACTCTTATCACTAAGATTAACCAGATTTCTGCACAGATTATGAAGGCTACCCTCCGTGGTGGTGTCAACTTCATCGTTGTTTCTGCAGAACTTTCCGCAGTGTTCAATGACCTTGAGTACTTCCATGTGTCTGACGCCAATGCTGAGCAGGATTCTTACAGCATGGGTATCGAGCGTGTTGGTAGCCTCTCCGGACGCTATCAGGTCTATGTTGACCCTTATGCTCCTCACTGGTCAATGATTCTTGGTCACAAGGGTAAGAGCCTTCTTGACACTGGTTACATCTATGCACCTTATGTGCCTATGCAGCTCACCCCGACAATGTATAACCCGTTCAACTTTGCCCCTGTTAAGGGTATCATGACCCGTTATGCTAAGAAGATGGTCAATAATCGTTTTTATGGAGCCGTGAAGGCCACAGGTCTCCAGACCTTTGACATTCGTGAGCTTCGCTAATCTTACCAGATATTTATTGGTAATCAGTAATTTAAGAGCCTCTTTTCAAAAGGGGCTCTTATTTTTATTGTATAATTAAACAAAAATGCGTTAATAATGTTTAACATTTTCTTTATTTTCATAATATTTATTTGTATATTTGCAATGAAATGGAGAAAATAGAAAAATATAGAAAAATTGACGAACCGGTACATTGTGTTTATATTTACTTAATTAGTGAGTATATGTCTTGTTATATTGGTAGAACGAAGGAATTAAATGAACGAGATTTATCTCATAGAAGAGGAAGAAAGCACCAAGATGGCAGTGTGACGTATGATGGATTGTACCAATTTTGCGAAGAGCATAATATAGAAATACCAAAACCAATAATCATTGAAAATAATATAACTGGTATTAAAAGCCTTGAATTGGAGGATTATTGGGTAAATCAATATAAGTCTCTTGGGTGGAACGTCTTAAATAAAGCTAAAACTGGAATTAAAAGCGGTTCTCTTGGACATGTAAAAATATGGGATTATGAGTCTTGTAAAGAGGAGTGCAAAAAATACAGAACAAGGACAGAATTAAAAGAGAACAGTTTTGGATGTTACGAAGTTTGCTTAACTATGGGATGGTTGGGCGAATTTATATCTGAATGGGGAAAGCATAGAAATGGGCATTGGCTAATAAAGGATAATGTCCTAAATGAATGCAAAAAATATACAAATATATCGGATTTTGCTCACAAATCTCCTGGCGCATATAAATCTGCTAAAAAAAATGGGTGGCTTGATGAACTCCCATTTAGCAAATATTCATTGCCGGATTTATCGTTTGAAGAGGTGTGGAATTATTACCAAAAATGCGGGAACATAAATGAAACCATAAAACACTTTAAAACATCACATCAACGATTGAAAAAACTGTTTGAAGAAAATGGTAAAAAAATTGGCAATCATAACAGAAAGGACCCGTTACCGGAAGAAATACCGGAGATTGTAAAACTTTATGAAAACGGAACACCCGGAAGGGAGATAGAGAAATATTTTAACATTAGCAGAAAACGAATCCCAAAAGTTGTTAAAGAATATTATGACAAACGAGCAAAAGAAGAACAGATTCATAGTTAAGGCAATTAAGGCACATCCGGGAGAGCAACTGGATTATTCGAAGGTTGTATATATCAATAGTAAAACACCGGTAGAAATTATTGACCATGACCTTCGTCCAGATGGTATTGAATACGGAAGTTATTGGCAATCGCCAGAAAATCATGTCCGTGGTCAAGGGCATCCAGATAAACGCAGTTCTAAAATTTCAATGGCAAAGTCAAGTGAACAAGATAAAGTTATTGAGCGTTTCAAAAAAGTGCATAAAGGAGAAAACCTTGATTATTCACAAGTAAAATATGTAAATATGCATACGAGGGTGAAAATTATATCGCACGATTTACGGCCAGACGGAACCGAGTATGGTGAGTTTTGGCAGGAGCCTGTTGTTCATCTTAAGGGCTGTACGCATCCTGAAGTAAAGAAAAGGGGAAGACCGACATCTGTCGCAAAAAAATATAATTCACCTGAGCAGGCAAAAATGTTTTTGAAAAACATCAACGAAATATCCAGTATTTGTGTTTCTGATGATGGTGTTTTTGTTTGTGGTAAGTATGCTTTTAATTATGTACCACTCATTTCTGATGAGAAAAATACGCTCATAGAAAAGACAGAGTCGTATAAACTAAATGGTATTTCTCTTATTAACATTTTTGAAGATGAATATGCGGAAAGAAAAGATATTGTTCTGGAAAAAATAAAACATATACTTGGACTAACCCATAACACTATAAAGGCTTTTGGCAGAAAATGTATTGTTAAAAAAGTCTCCGGGCCGGAAGTGAAACAATTCTTGGATAAGTATCATATTCAAGGACATGCTGGGCATACGGTTGCTTATGGGGCGTTTTATAAAGAAGAACTTGTTGCTGTAATGACTTTTCTCTATAATGGGCAATGGGAATTGAATCGTTTCTGCACCAATACCAATTATAGTTGCCCGGGGGTTGCATCTAAAATCTTCAAGCAATTCATCAAAGACTATAATCCTGATAGCGTAAAATCGTTTCTCGACCGCAGATGGTGTTTTGATGAGAAAAACAATCTTTATACTAAGTTAGGCTTCAAACAGGATGCAATTTTACCACCAGACTATAGATATACAAATGGTCATGGAGAAAGACTGCATAAATTTGGGTTCAGAAAACAAATACTCCATAAAAAATATGGACTTCCGCTTGATATGACGGAAAATGAGATGACCGCAAAACTTGGCTATTATAAAATATGGGATTGCGGACTAATAAGGTATGTTTGGAAAAATCCAGCCAAAACAAACAAAAAATTGTGATTTTGGCTAACTTTTAAAAACAAAAATCCCTGGTAGAGAAAGTCTATCAGGGATTAATTTTATCGTTTAATTATTACGGTCTTGGAATACTTCCTGTCTGTCCGTCTGGTGATTCAAAGTTCATTTCTTCAATGTGGTCAATTTCAATATCTCCACCACCAACATTTACTCCTGCCCCCCAGCCTTCAAATTTCCAAATACCTCCGTTTTCGTCTTCAATTTCACCCCAAAGGTTTACATCACAGCCATAATCATCTGTCCAATCTGAAACTTCCTGTTCCAAATCAACGTCTTTATATAACTCACATGCTTTTCTAACGAGTGGATTCTGCATTTCTTCATCGAACTTCGCATCATTATATGCCTTGCTGAAATTCCTATAATGGTCAGCCAACGGCTTCATATCCTTTGGATATAAAAGATTTCCGTGCTTATCTCTAGGAAAATCTTTAGCATCAGGACCCGGGAAGAGTGTTCCGCCATATTTCTGATGGAATTTTTGACTTGCACGTGAAATCAAATCAGAGGAAATCTCATCAGTACCGGCAATTTCTTTCAAAACTTTCTTAACAGATTCTCGTACTAAAGTATGGAATTGTGATTCATTAAGCCTTACTATATTCTTTTTCATAATAAACATATTTTCTAATAAATAGTTTTCTATTTCTATTTAATCAACCACGAGTAAGGGTTTCCGTCTTTTTCCGCAGCATTTCCGGTTATGAATGGCATTGCATATTTCTTTGTAACTTCAACATTTACAACGCCCTTTTTATAGTCAACATTCGTTCTTATCTGATTGCCAACAAGGAAACCCTGCATGTTAGCGGTGTCTGTTTTCTGTGCCCTTTCAATCTTATTGAACGAGAATTCCATAACGAACAATCCCATAGCCAGGCAGGTAATAGTATCATCATGAAAACCATCCATATGGTCCATTCTGGCTTGTGTTCCTTTGTAAATCCAGGTATCCAATTCATTTATAACTCTCATGGAGCGAATTTTGAAACCGTTGGTTTTTACAAGATTGGCAAAACTTGAAAGCATCTGGAAACGAACCGATTGTGTGTGGAAACCAGGCATTCTGCCGTCCGTACCGGTCTTCAATGCGGTTGCTTCCTGTTTCATGAGGTATTTCGAGAGGTTTACATCATCATAATACAGGTGGTCCTCATATCCGAGGTTCATAAGCGTAAGAACACAAGCGTCACCAGTTCCTCCGATACAATCGACGACAGTAAATGCATTGCCATACATTCTTCCGTATTGGTAGGCTATCTCTCCAATCTCATCACCAGTTTTCTTTCCGTGATATTCCGCGACTTGCTCAATTATCGGCATTCCATTCTCATCACGACCATCCATGTCAATAATCTCAATCGCGGTACGGTCGGCGGCGTCGCCACGGGAGCAGTCGATAGCCATAATATATCTGTGTCCTTCAATGGGGGCTTTCCAGAACCAGGTGTCTTCCACAAAGGGGTCTTTCAAATCCTTTAACGGCTCACGGGCATTGAGTTTCTCTTGCATCTCAATGAATTCCGGGGCAACAACATTCGCTGCGGAACCAAGGAATGACACATCCAATTCCTGTGCGATTTTCTGTGTATCGTTGTTGAATTGTTGGCACATCTTCACATACCACGGAGAAGTGGGTTCCCAGCCATCTTTTTCAAGATGCTCCCACCTTTCCGGGTCATATTTAACATTTCCTTCCTTATCAAGATATGGCTCTTCCTGCACTGTAACTTCTCCCGTTTCAGGGTCTTTCTTAACCCATTTCAGGTGTTTGTTATATCTGGAATCTTGGTACCATCGTAGTTCAACCAATTCGTAATTATTCCAGGTAGAGGAGCCCTTCTGTGACGCAAGTTTGCAAGTCTTATAATATAGTGCATCCTTACCGTTAGGAGTTGAAATCATAATGATGTGGCCACCGGTGGAAACTGTTGGGATAGCAGATGAATAAACGATATCGCCCTTTTCAATGAACGCGGCCTCATCAAAACACAAATAAGTACATCCACCAACACCTCTGGAAGCATGAGGACCAGACGAACGAGCAACAACACGGCTATTATTAAAGAAAATAAGCTCTTTATCGTTGCACTTCTTGAAAAGGTCCCTCTTTGCTGGTGGTTCCATTGGGTTGGGTGTCTTTTCTATAAGTTCATTGTCACCCCAGAGCCAGGTAGGATATTGTAAGGCAAAGTCCCTGATTTTGTTCAACATCTGCTGTGCCAGGTCAAGGGTGTTGCCGATACAGAGGATTGTCTGTGGTTTATCTTTTTCAGCAAATAAGATTTCCCCGGACAAAAACGCGCCACAAGTAGTTGTTATTCCACTTTGTCTTGGTTTTTTCAAAACTGTATTACACCCTTTTGATAGAGTTATACAAAATTCTTGCTGTTTTGGAAATAGGTGAAATGGAACGTCTTTAGATTGAGTGGCATCATATGTTGTAAGATAATTCTGAATTACGTATATTCTTGATTTATCCGAGTAACATTTTGCATACTCTTCCTGTATTTTATTAGCATCAAACATATTGCCTTGATATTTTGGTGATATTTATTAAAATATAATAAATAGTGTAAATATAGTAAATATCTTATGCCGTCTAAATCAAATAATGATTTGTTTATCGCTAAAGCAAAACAAATTCATAATAATAAGTATGATTATTCAAAAGTAAATTATATTAATAATCGTACACCGGTTGAAATTATATGCCCAAAACACGGTTCTTTTTTTCAAACACCACATGAACACCTATCTGGCTGTGGCTGCGAGAAATGTTATAGAGAAAGACAATCAATAGATAGAAGAAAAAAACACGATAATTACATTTCGCAAGTAAAAGAAGTGCACAATAATAAATATGATTATGGGAAAACTGTCTACACAAAAGCAACTGACTACATAACAGTTACGTGCCCAGAACATGGGGATTTCACCATATGTGCTAGAAATCATTTAATGGGTCAGGGCTGCCCAATTTGTGGAAATAAACGAAAAGGACAATTTAAAAAATACACAAATGAGATTTTCGCAGAGAAATCAAAAAAAGTTCATGGCGACAAATACGACTATTCAAAAGTTGATTATAAAGGTAATAAAATTCCGGTAATAATAATATGCCCAGAGCATGGTGAGTTTTTGCAAAGGCCAAATGACCACTTAATGGGGAGGGGCTGTCCAGAATGCGGAAAAAGATTTGGTATAGCAGAGAAAGCGGTCTTAAAGGCATTAAGAGAAAGGTATGGTGTAGTATCATATCAATATAAAGAACCTTTTTTGCGGTCAAGAACTTCGTATAAGTCAATCGATTTTTACATTCCGGAATATAAAATAGGGGTTGAATATCAGGGAGCGCAGCACTTGGGTCCAAACATACGATTTGGAGGTGAAGAATCTTACATAATTCAGCACCAAAGAGATTTAGATAAATTCAAAGTATGTGAGGAAAATGGGATAAAGATGTTCTATATTTCGTTTGAAAAGAAAATTCCGGAAGAATACTTTACGAAGATATACACTTCATTAGACGACTTGTTTTCTGCTATTGACGATTATATTGAAAAAACCGAGCAGATAAACGAATTAACTAATAGAATTGTCTCTGATTTATTGAACGAAATACACAACCAATAAGATATTTATAAAGAAAAGTATACTAATGGCAACGAAGATAACACCGGAGATAGAGAAGATGTTCAGACAATTCAGAAGTTCCGTGGGTGCCCCTATCAGGAGTATTCAGGTAACTGACGATATGCTTTGTGACATTCTTGACATGGTTAAAGATGATTATGCTGAAAAGGTTCAGAATTGGCTTATAGAGCAGCAATGGGCGGCTTTATACGGTAAAAACATCACCAACACTGATTTTGCGTTCGCCCTTTCCGTGAGAAGCTTGGATATGTCGAAGAGTCTTTCCTATTGGTTTTCAAAACAGGTTGGCTTACAGCAAAACGGTCCGTGGGAGATGAAGAAGGATTTTGTGACCATTGAAAAGGGAAAACAGGATTACATTATTCCCGCCGGTAGGGAAGTTAATAGGGTGATGTATGTTAACCCCCCGACATCCCAGGCGGCACTTTTCGCTAGTTATGCCGGTATTGATATTGGTTTTGGCGGTGGTTACGCCCAACTTGGTGGAGGGGCTTATGGTCCGGTTGGTGGTTTCTTTACCGCTCCCGCTGCGGATGTAGCTTATCTTGCGACAGACTTGCAATATAAAAACCGCTTGCTCAAGGGAGACCTTGTATATACGATGACCGCCGGTCCTGATGGAACCCACATCCTTCATCTCATGTCAACCCCGGGGTCAAAACTTTCTTTCAGTTATATGGGCGGATATGGGGGAATGCTCGGTCTTGTCGGGTGTGAGGTTTGGTACACATATTATGATGCTACCGGGTCCGATGCCGATGATTGCCGTCTGGCGAACTCAGATGTCATAATATCGCCTGACCAGGTGCCGCTTAATGAACTTGACTTTAGCGTATTCAATGCTCCGACAAAGACGATAATCAGGCAGTTATTCATTGCCAAAGCAAAGGAGACACTTGGAAATGTGAGGGGTACATTCAGCGGAAAGGTTATGATACCCCAGGCTGAGTTGACTATGGATTATAACATGTTCATCACCCAGGGACAGAAAGAGTATGATAAGGCGATGGAGTCTTTGGAAAAACGCCTTGAACGCCTTATGCCTTGGAATTTCCTGGAGCAGCAGAATAAGATGCTTCAGCAGACATTGGAATTACAAAAGGGCACACCATTGGGTATGTATCTCATTTAAATTCTTTATTTTGTTTTTTAAAGTATTATATTATTAAAAATTGCAGTTTATGGCTGAGAGAACAATATTTCAAACGCTGTCAAAGATAATGGGCGGAGGAACCGGCAGGTCGCCTCGTCAAGATTCACCGTCTAAGACTGTTCATACCTATAATATAAACCCGGCGGACGACATTATCTTTTCCACAAAGGATAAGGATGAGTTTCTGAAAAAGAAATTGGAGGCTAAACAGGAGCGGTTGCTCGCCATGCAGTGGTATAAAGCCGGTTTGGAGCTTGATACCGCCGCAAGTGAGAGTCTCACCAATTTGCAGATGATGTATCGTGATGCGGAGTTGATGGAGAGAACAACCCCTGAGATTGGTACCGCATTGGAAATAGTCGCTGAGGAAACCTGTATGATTGGCAGTACGGGAAAAATGCTTAATGTCGCCTCCAAATCAGATAGGATTAAGTCCATTCTCGAGGACCTTTTTTATAATAGGCTTGACCTTCATATCTCGCTTCCGATGGTTGTTAAGGATACCGCTAAATACGGCAATGAATTTATGCTTCTTAACATAAATAAAGAGAGCGGCATCACCGGTTGGAGGAGGCTTCCCGTGTATGAAATTCAGCGGCTTGAAAACGGTATATCGTCCCCTTATTCCGCAATTGGCAGTATGCAGCAGTTGGGCGATGAGATAAAGCCGGATGACACTAAATTCCTTTGGGTAGGAAAGAGTGACAGTTCCCCCTTCCAGAACTGGCAGGTGGCTCATTTCAGGCTTATCAACGATTCTACTTTCCTTCCTTATGGTGTGTCTTGGCTTCATAAGGCTCGCCGTAGTTGGAGAATGCTCACAATGATGGAGGATATGATGCTTATTTATCGTCTTGAGCGTAGTGTAGAGCGTCGTGTGTTTAAAATTTACACAGGTGCGATTGATGATAACGATGTTCCCGCTTATATGCAGCAAGTGGCAAACCAATTTAAGAGAACTCCTATCATCGACCCCCAAACCGGACAGATTGACCTGAGGAAAAATTTCGCATCCATTGATAGCGATTTCTTTATCCCATTTAGAAGTGAGGATACCGCAAGTAAAATAGAATCTCTTCCGTCGGTCCAAAACCCCACCTCAATGGATGATATTGAGTATATGAAACAGCATCTTCTAGCCGCATTAAGGGTACCGAAAGCATTTCTTAATTTCACGAGTGGCGACAGTAGTAAGGGACAAAGCCTCTCACTTATGGACATAAGGTTTAGCAGGATGATAAACAGAGTCCAACAGGCAATCCTTATGGAACTTAACAAAATCGCCATTATCCATCTTACTGTTTTGGGTTTTGCGGATGAGGCGACAAATTTCTCATTGACAATGAACAACCCCTCATCCCAGATAGAGATGCAGGAGCTTGATGCATTGGCTAAGAGGGTGCAAACCGCACAGACTCTTCTCGCTGACCCGGGAAACGGTATTCAGCTTTACTCATATCATAGGGTACTTAAAGAGATTCTTCATATGAGCGACAGTGAAATCGCTGAAAATCTTAACGAGATTCGCCTTGAGAAGGCGCTCGCCACTGAACTTCAACTCACGCAACAGGTTATTAAGAAAACCGGCATCTTTGACCCCACTGACAGGATTTACGGTGACCCTGAGGCTAAATATGATTATAGCCAGGCTGAGGAAGGAGAAGGTGGCGGACCTGGAGGCGGCGGTCCCATGGGCGGAGGTATGGACATGGGAGGAGGCGTCGATGACCTTGGCGGACCTGATGGCGGCGATGTGGGGGGCGATGAAGAGTCGATGGATATGGACGCCGCTCCCGAGGCGGATGCCGGAGAACCGGTCTCTGAGTCCAGGAAACTCAAAAAGAACCTTCTCAAAGAGATTGTCATCAATAACAAGCCCAAGAAGTCATATTTTGATGAATATCTCAACGGAATCAAAAAGACGAGCCGCAACGAGGAAACCGATTTGGGAAGGGTTGACATTGTTGACAGTAATTTCATGATAAATGAGGAACTTGATGCGATGGCTAAAAAACTCGACAAGTTTATTGAGGAACAAGGCATTTCCGATGTTTTAAGTGATTAGAAACTATTTATAAAAAAATAACATGATGACACTGAAAGATAAAATAAGCCTCATAAATGAGATTTTTGACAAAAGGGAGGCTGAGCAAATCAAGTTTTTGAAAGAATCCAGGGAGAAGGAGATAGCTAAGACGATTGTCAATGACACAATCGAAAAGTTGCCTTTCATGTCCATTGGAAATATGGTTAGTATTTTTGAGTCCATTTCCCCTGATATTATCAAGACCAAGAACGGGAAGAAAACTATCAATGATTTTACCGCGATTGTTAAAGAGGATGTGAACATTAAAAACTCTTATCTTTTGAGAGAAAATGTCTTTTCAGGAAATTTCTCCGGCGACCCCAGGGAATTGATTGAGGAGTCTGTTACCATTGCCAATGAGACTAATAAGCCGTCGGAAATCCGTGAATCCAAGCATAAACTTGCTGATTTTATATCTGGTATCCTGAAATCTTTCAAACCGGAGGATATATCCAATAAAATCACACTTGATGAGTCCGTTGAGAGGATTAACAATAATCTTGACACTATTATGTGGGGAAAACGGAAGGTTGGAAACGCCGCAGAAAGGGTTAAGAGTATGAATGAGACCATTGACTATATGGCTTCAAGAAAAAACGCGGAAACAGCAAATTCGAGGGATGATGAGGTCTTTGAGGAGTGTAAAAATGAATGTATAAACGCTTTAGATGAGGCGTGGAAGCGTTCTGAGGGTAATGTCCGCATGAAACTTACGGAAATAAAGGATAAGGTCTCTAAGAAGATGTTTTCCGAACTTACCGCAAAGGAGGACATTAAATATATGAGAGAACTTATTGAGACAATCAAATAATGCTGGTATAGGCATAAATCACTATTGGAAAGCCGGGGGATTAACTCTCGGCTTTTTATTTTAGCGCCATGGCTATCGCCGTTTAATGAATATTCCCTAAATTTGCAAAAAAAAGAAAGACATGAAAAGTACAATGGTTTTTTTATTGAAGGGTATAAACAAAAATAGTTTATTAACTATAAGCGTTTTATTGAATATTGTGCTGATTTTTAGTATAAACAACGCTAGGGAAATTGCGGTAGAAAAAGTGGCGGAAGTCAAGGAAGCGATTGAGGAGAGGTGCGAATCCTGTGAATTCAAAGATGGGAAATGGGAGAAGAATCCTGATGCCTGGGCGGAAGTTTCCGGTGATGCGTTGGCCACGGTATATAATGCCGTCCCTTCTCAATGCAATAACGATGTGCTTCACACCGCTTCAATGTTTAAACTGAATTTGAGCGACGTGTTGTCACAGAGGGTGATTGCAATGGAGCGTACTTTTATGAAAGAACTTGGCTTACGATATGGTGATGTTGTATATGTTGAGGGCACCGGCAAATGGGATGGACCTTGGCAGATACAAGACACAATGAATAAGCGTTTCGCTGGTATGCATAAGATAGACATACTGGTTCCGAAGAATATAAAGACTGGAAAATGGAACGGTGTTAAGATATCAGTCCCGACAACGGATGAGTTTAGGGAGCATGCTAAGTCAATGATGGCTCCAAGCGTATAAATCTGGACAAATTGTCTAGATACTTGTCTATAAACAAAAAACCCAGGGAGATATTCTCTGGGTTTTTTTCTTTTAGCAATTGAAATAATCAGGAGCAACAAGGGGAGTGTTATACCTATCCCTCTTAAACTTGATTTTCATCGGGTCGGGAAGTTTGAAGAACTTGAATCCAGCCTGCTTGTTGAAATCCTCGAATTTACCATTGCACCTGTAATGCCAAAAATTCCAGGTTCTGAAAAAATGTTTGTTCATCATAGCTATGTTGTTTTGTTTGTTATTTAATATAAATATACAAATCTTCTGAAAGGGGCGCAATGAGCAATCCAGAAGGGTATTCGACACCATACTGTGTAAGGTCCTCAAGGAAGTCAATATTAAACCACCCTTTGAATTTTCCAGTCTCGTTTGTATCCCTCTTTTTCCATTTATATTGGATAATGTATTTTTCCTCACAACCCCCGTCCTCGGATAGCACTATCTCACAAGGGGCTTTGGATATCTTCAAAATATCGGTATCCACATTTTTCATTGAAAAGGTCACCACCGCATTTTGAATCGCCTCATGAAACTTCCAGAAAGAATATCGTCCGTCATTAATAATCTCCATCCTGAGTGACGGCAAAATACTACCCTTATTTATAAAAAATTCCTGTTCCATTCAAAATCTTTTACTATAAATATCTTAACTTCTGCGTTTCTCGTAGATAGTAAAACCCCTTTCCTCTATTTTGCTTTTGAATTCCTCTAACACATCTTTTATTCCTGGAAGCATTTTTTCCTTAATCTCATCAATATTCTTACATACGGGATTCCCGAATTTTTGAGAAAAAAATATCTGGAAGAACATAAAGGTGTTTTTTCCTCGTTTAAGGCTGTTTTTAGGTAATTCCAGGTTGGATATGAGTTCGTTATTAAGAAAACTTTGAGATGTCGTGTAACGCCGTGAAATACGCCTTAAATCGCTTTCCAGGAGGCTGATTTCTTCGGCATAATTTTCTTTATCATCCAAGGGTGAGATATATGCTTTTCCGGTGATATAAACCGATACCGGATTAATTCTGTTAACCGCACCGATTTTAGCCTTAAAGGGTGTGTTTTCTATTACCCTTTCAATGTTCAATCTCTTCTCCATAGTTTTTTTAGTTAATATAGGATTTTCTTTAAAAAAGTCAAATGGGCTAAAGACAAGAAAGGGAAGCCGAAGCTCCCCTTTCACCACATAGGCTCAGACCTCATTTTCGAGATTTTACCAAATATAATATTGTTGTGGGCTCGTTCGCTTTACGAAAAAAGCATCGGAGTCAATGTGTTGCATTTTTTTTTCTACACTCTTCCTTCAACCAAACTTTAATTCCAAAGTTTTAGAATCTTACTGATAAGCGGGTTCCTGACAACATCCTCATCAGTAAATTCAATGGAGCCAATTTCTTCCAGTTCGGATAGTTTTTCACGGGCGTACATCATGCCGGACCCGCCTTCAGCCTTAATATCTTTCCGGTCGCACTGTAGTTCTGACCCGAGTATGAAATACCTGGTATTCTCTCCGATTCTGGTAAGCAGAAGCAGCATTTCGCTTTTACTGAAATTCTCACCCTCATCAATGATGACTATTGAGTTATCATATGTTGTGCCTCTGGCGTAATTCATGAGTTTTACAGCCACTCGTTCATCTTTTAACAGACTTTTAGCGGTTTCTTCCGGATTATGGTTACCGCCGGTCCTGAGGATTTTTGTAATGGTATCCCGCATGTTTTCCAGGTATGGAGCCATTTTTTCCTCTGCTGTTCCCGGGAGTAGTCCAATCCTCATCGCCGCACTTCCGGCTTCTGTGGTTGGTGTGATAAAAATAATTTTTTCACAAAGCCCATCCCGAAGTTCGCTCAGTGCCTCACTCATTGCCACATAGGTTTTGCCCGCACCAGCGCTTCCAACGCCAAAAACGATTTCTTTGCTTCTATCTTTCAATATGTTAAAGAACTCCTTTTGCTTTACGCTCTTGCACTTTAATTTAACTTTAAAGTCGAGGTGTTTTTCCTTTGGCATGCCATATTCCTGTATGCCGGGGAACGGCTCCTCTGCCGTAATGGTTTTCTTTTTCGCCATCTATTTTTTATTTAAGCTTGTTATTGTTCCGCTTGTTTCGGTTGGCCAACTCTAACTTGCTTTCATTATATAAATATCAAAAGGAGGTGAAAATCTTTTCCGTCTCACCCCTTTATTTCATCCCGGGACTATTTCAAACGGTAAGATATTTATTGTAAAGGATATTTGAAAAATGAAAATCCACACTTTTTTAGATAAATGTTGCACGATAGTCAAGGACTCACGGGCTAACCTGGGACTTAACCCGGTAGCCGAGCTTAATATGGGCTTGAAGACTACCAGGGCATTGGTTCATTTTAACACAGACCATTTAAAGGATTTGGTTGAGGATAAAACTATTGCGGATATCTCGAAAACCAAACATATCCTTAAACTAACCAATTGTTCTTCGGTTAATATCAATGATAACCAGAAGGTTTATGCCGGTGTCTCAACTATAGAGGGAAAGACAAGGGCGTCATCTTTTGATGTCATCGTGTTTATTCTTCCGAAAGATTTTGATGAGGGGAAGGGTTTTGATTATGAGGACACTTTCTGGTTCTCAGGAAGAAAATATTATAGCGTCCGTGGATGTAACTGGTTTAACGGGGAAACAAATAAGCCCTGGTTTGACCCCGGGGTGGAGAAAGAGGAGTTGGGTTACGGTCCTGGGGTTTATGACCCGGTCTATCTTTATAATGAGTATAAGAAATATTTGAATGGTGAGGGCTCAGATATCATTATCGCAACACAGCATTTTGATTATGGGGCTGAGAACTTTGAACTGGATGTGACGGATTATGTCAATGATGTGATTTCAGAAAAGAGGATTAACCATGGGCTGGGAATTGCTTTTTCCCCTGATTATGAACAATATGATTATTCCAAAGATAAGGCTTATAATGCGGCCGCCTCTTTCAAAAGTTGTGAGGTTACCGGTATTATCCCTCAATATTATGTTGGATTCTTCACTAATCATACAAACCTCTTTTTCGAGCCCTATTTGGAGACGGATTATGCGGAATATATAAATGACGACAGGCAGAAATTTTACAAGGGGAAGGAGAATAAACTTTACCTTTACTGTAATGCTGATGGGGAACTTACCAATCTTGATGAAATCCCGGTTTGCAAGATAGAGGATGTTGAGTATCCGGTGACACAGGCAACTAAGGGTGTTTATTACGCCACAGTGAAAATTACCGATGTTGATGAGGATACGATAATGACAGATGTCTGGTCAAACATCAAACTCAACGGGGAAGAACTTGATGATGTTGAGATGGAATTTACGGTACTTGCCAGAAAAACCATTCTCACGATTGGGAACGGCATCGGTGAGCGTCATGACCTTGTCCCTTATCTTTCTGGTATAAATGACGCTGAGAAGATAAGGATTGGTGATATTAGGAGAATTGATGTTGATTTCCGTATTCCTTACACAACCAATCAACGGGCGATTTTTGATAAAGCCGAATATAGGATATATGTCAAGGATTCTAACCGTGAGGTGGTTGTTTATGATTATCAGCCGATGGAAAGCGCTTTCTTGCAAAATTACTTCATCGTTGACTCAAACGAGATGGTTCCGGGGGATTATTTTATAGACATTAAAGTGAAAACCGGTATGAATACTAAAATATATCGAGAGGTTACAAGATTTACGATTGCTAGTAACATTGACCATTACTTTGTATAACAAAAAAGGTGGTATCATACCACCTTTTTTTAATTTATTCTCATTGTTGTACTCAAAATACTTTCCAGATTATAATTGGCAAGTTCCTTATATGTTATATCCTTACACGGTGTCATGCCTCTTCCCACCCAGGGATGCGTATGGGACTGAAATGCCGTGATGAATATTCTGAGGAATTCAATTAATTTATCACCGAACGGGACTTGATGTGCCTCTTCCACGAATCTTTTGACCTCCTCATCAGATATTAAATTTGCCCTGTCATTAAAATTATATTTTTCTCTGGCGTCGCTCCCTATTAAATTAATCTTATCAGCGACAATATTTATAACGCTCTCATATCCCTGGGAGGGTTTGTCGCTGTCGCTGTAGTGTTTCATCTTAATGAACGCCGGATGAACGCTGTTGAACGCAAAATCAGTTTTGTCATTCTCATTTGTCTTTTTAACACCGCACCGGATTCTTATATCATTGTCTTTTAAGATAATGTCAGTATCCTTTCTTCCGAGGAGTGCGATATCCTCTCCCTGGGGAAGTGTTCCGGTTACCTTTGCGAATTCCTCGATATTTTTTGCCGGACCGATTTTTGTTCCGAAAAGGGTACGAAGGGCACTATTCTCGCTTTTTTCTTCATATTGGAATTGAGGTTGTGATATAACGGGACCAATATAGAACCTGTCGGTATTCCCATTACCCATCAACCTATTGATAATCATGACGGTTTCCCCGACTTTTGGCCTAATATGGAGCATTTTGGGCAATAGGGGAAATGCCCATTGTAACTCGTCATTGGATTTATATTTATCGTCACTAGGCAGCCTCACCTGGATTTTTCCTGAGTTGGTCGGGTCCAGTGTATTTACAACAATACCGAAATTAATTACATTATCCATTACAAAGTGATATTTCGTTTTTTAAGTTCCTCTTCCCCGCGTATAAATTCCGCATTTAATTTGTCGAGTTCATTGACCTTTTCCATTATCTCACTTTTAAGTTTCTCAAAAGTGTTTTTCAAACTGAGTTGTGCCCTGATTATCTCAGAGGTACTCATTTCATCCCATTTATTCTTTTCCATTACATTAAAAGTCCTAATAAAGTTATTGCCGCTTCCGCTATTCGAACCGGGACTTGCACAACCCCGTTTTTCACTATTTCATCTATCAATCCCTTTACCATCACATAAGAGAATGCGACTGTCATGTTTGAGGTTCCATCGGTATTAGACTCAATCGGGAAACCGGCCGCCGCAAGCGATTTCACAATATCCTGTGTCGCCCTTATGGCAGATAGCCCGGACCTGGTCATGACACCACACTCAATCAGCATCGGTGGAAGTATCTGTATAGACAGGTTGGTTGTTGTGATTATACCGTCAAGGCGGTCAAGTAAGTTCGATAGTTTCATATATTTTTTATTTTTAACAATTATCTTTGTCCGGTTTGGATTTTGTCTCAATTATATCCGCACCTACCACATTATCAATATTGCCAATGAGTCTGGTCTTTTTAAAGACGGGGATATTGATATTGATGGTACAATTATTTATAAGGTCAAGCACAACCTCCTTGAATTTTTCAAGTTGTTCCATCGCCCGTTTCAATAAATAAATTTCCATTAACTCTTTAAGCCTGGCCAGGGCATTATCGAAGAGAAAGTCAATGAAAAAGTCAACTAATTGCTTTATGACCGGGAATAGCAGTTTGATAAACCCTGAAATGAAATCAAGCGGATTGCTTGGCATCCTCCCGTTGGCGAATTTATAATTAATCAAAAATATTAATATAATTCTTGGGGTGAGAACCGCTTCAATCAAAATTTTCAGTGTGTTTTCCAACAACTCCAGGAGACTCGTGGTGAACGATTTTCCATTCCAATTTATCTTAGTCTTAATATTATCATCTGTCGCTCCGGTGGCGGATGTGACAACGGTAAGTGTGTTTTTTATTACAGTTTTCTGCTCTTGGAGCGTGGAGGTGCCGGTCATTTTATCAAGCATATCAATGACACCATCCGGGTCGATAACCCGCCCGGTATTTGTGTCACCTAAAGTAACTGTTATACCTTTCCGCCTTAATTCAGCCTCACGCACAAGGGCGTCATACTCATCATTTGAAAAGGTAAAATAACAATCCTCAATCTCAGTGTCGTCGCTTTCTATAACCTTGGTCAAAATTTTTGATATTTCACCCCGGATAATCTCTTCTTCAAGGGATGGTTCCCAATTTAGCCTGATAGAGCCGTTTAATGCGGCATCGAGGATGGCTGCTACGATAGGTTTTGTATAAAAGATACGGATATTGCTCATGTAATCCTTATTAAACTCATACATGGTTCCGTTTCTATCATAGGAAAACTTTCGATGTTTCCTTTCCTTCCCCTCTTCATCGTCCTCATCATCTTTCCCTATCTCAAAGCCGAAGATATGCTTTACCCCATAAGTACTGGAGGGAAATTGTATCCTCATTGAGGTGGTTCTCTCGTTGTAATCCACCTTCATAATCGCTTTTCGTTTAACCAATAGGGGGTCGTATATAAATGGCACGTCCCCATCTCCGTAACCCCAAAAATCCCGGGCGTCTTTGCCATTATATCCCTCCATTTCACCCTCGGGATACTCGGTTAAATCTTGCGAGTCGTAAAAATTTTTAAATTGTGAATTCCTGTTATCCCATTCCAGTTTATGGACATATCTCATATCCCATTCTGACATTGGTTCCACCATATTCATCGCATGCCAGAGGAACGCGTCTAAATCGCCAGATTTCCAAGTCTCACTGGGAGTTATAGCCGTGGGTACATCCCCGTAGAAGAAATCCCCGTTTTTCCCAGTCGGGCTCGCCTTCGTGAAAAGATTAAACATATCCATTGAGGCAAGGCTTATTTCTATTGGATTAGCGGCAGGTGTTACCGTATCTCCGGATATCGTGTAAAGCATGTCGTCGCTTAATATGGGACTGGTGGCGCAATTTACCATTGTGTTCAGAACACCGAGAATCGCAATCCTTATATCCGCATCCAATACCCGTATCGCCTTGCCGAATTTTGCCGTGAGGAAATCTGTGAAAAACTCCACCACTTCCTCATATGTAAACCCCAGGATTTTCAGGAGATTGATAGTGAAACTGATTGAGGAATTAATACCCAACGCTCCCACGTCATATTTGTTTATTTTGACGAGGGAGTCGATTTTATCCATCAGCATTTGTGATACCGCTATAGTCGCTAATGTGTTTCCTATACGGTCATTTAACGCAGAGCTTAACATTTTAATTACCTATGGTATAGGTTGTGGGGTTGTTATTGTTCAATTCTTTTTTTAACGCATTAAAGTCAAGGGTGGACGGGCGTTTTGTGAACCCTTTATCATTCAAGGTCTCCTCAACACTCCCCTTATGATTAACTATCTCAATAAGAAGTTTCGCTATATCCATCTTTGCCCTGATTGCCCGGTCTTTATCCCCGGAATAGTCATGCATCACCTTGGCGTATTTCGCTTTCTCGTCCATAGTCAAATCACCAATTTTTGTGCTTTTAGTGATTTTATTCATTTCTTCCTGGACCTGGGTAAGTTGTTCACAAGCCTGATTATAGGTTTCCTGAAGCAATTCTTCAATTTTATCGTTTGAATTGATTCTTATTTTAACTTTGCTTGCCATATCTTTTTATTTTCTAATAAATAGTTGCGGGAAGATTTGTTGTTATTCCTCCACAGGGGGAGAACTTATCAACTCATCCTTAAGTCCATAATACAAATCCTTGAAAGGGCGCATATTATCTCTTAACTCCTTGGTTGTCATCATAGTCTCCTCACGCAGGAAATAAAGAACCCTACCTTTTCGCAGCTTATTACTCTCATTAATATTGAGTATTTCCTCCCAATTCTCAAAGAGTTCACACATGGCAATGCCTACTTTGTATTCCTTTTCAGTCAAACCCGAATTTTTATCATCGAGCATCTTATGTATCCGGTCAAGGGTATTTCTAACAAGTTCCTCGGCAAGTGTTTCTCCACCGTCAGTGTCTTGGGAATAATTTATATCATTTTGAAATCTCCCAGACAAATCATCATATAACTCATTTCTCTCAATTTTCTTTTTAAACTGATTTATCTTATAATAAAGATAGTTTTTACAAATGGTTCCATAATAAGAATATGCTTTATGGTGTCTTGTCGGGTCAAAATTAGCCATTTTTGAAGAGAGAAATGAAAGTGTATCATTAAAAGTCTCTTCAAACTCCTCCTCGGGGACATATAACTTGTACCTGCGGATAATTGATTCTATCATTTTAGTGAACGCCGGTTTTAAAACCGTGTTGAAAATTTGATTCCGTTCATTCTCATCATCGGTTTCAAGATACTGTTTCACGGCGTTCTCTTGTTCCTCATAAAAATATCCTTTTCTTTCTTTTGGTTTTCTACCTCTTTTGGCCATTGTCGTTTTTTCTTTCATATTTTATTAAAACGACCGCCAATTCTACAATTTCTTGTACTTTCCTCACCCTGTCACGATTGTGACCTTACCAGCTTGACGATTTCTTTACCTTGTTTTTTATTTCTTTTTATAGGTATAATATGTTTTTTCCCTTTCTTGATTAAAGAAATAATCTTGCCTGGCAACCTCAAACCAGAATTCAGCCTCTTCCTTGTCGATTTCTGTTGACATTTTCTCCATCAGGCTGCCCTTGCGATACATATTATGCCTGTAACCAAGCTTGGGGATGACATAAGCTTCCATGTGATTCTGTGCTGCCCTCAAGAGGAATTCATACCAGAATGTGAGTTTAATCGCAGATTTAAGACCGCCAATCTCAATAAAATCAGATGTTTTAAATACACCTCCGGTACAACTGAAATTGGAGTATTCAGTCAATTCATCTACCCCGATATACCCAATAACATCGGAAAAGGATGTTGTTAGTGCGATTTCATTAGCGAACCCAATAGGTATTGCTTCTTCCCCGGAGACATCATATACCTCTGTTAAGGGAAGGAAAAATTTCACTTTAGGCAAACCGTCAATATGTTTCTCAACATTTTCAAACCAATGTGCGGAATATTCATCATCCACTTCCAGGATACTGAAATATTCTGTCTTGCAATTCTTGGCTGCTGTGTTTATCTGGGTCTGAAAGTCGCTTTTCTCATTTTCAAAATAAGTGATGTCTACAACCTTCTCAAATGCGGCATTCTTGTACTCCTTTATCACATCCTTCGGACCGATAACCAACACAGGATATTCAGATTTTCCATCTTCGGATAGGGGGATGCTACCAATGGCGTTTTTATATGCGTTCTTTAAAGCCTCATTTACCTTATGTATAGGTATTACAATTGTTATTCTACCCATTTTACTTTATTTTATTCAGTTTTATTATCATTTTCAATTTTATTAAGAGCCGATTCAATCTCCTTTTTACGCTCCACAAACAGCGTGTCAATAAAAACCTTCTTGATATCTTCACGCATATCTTCCATAGTATGAAGTGCTGCGGTTTTTTCCATTTCCTCGTAAAGTTCCACGGGAATATCGTCACGAATCCACATTGCGGTAAGGTTGGCTACAATATCCGCCATCTCGTTAATATTGTCAGCCCACACAATGGCGTTTGACAATTCACCCTTTTCATCAAGCATCCAATCTGGGATATTATCCGGTATTTTGCAAACAACAATGGAACCGGTTTTTAAAGCTTCAATTGCGGCATAATTAAAACTACCTTTCTCATCTACAATGACCGTAATTGCGGCATCACGCAACGCATCGCCAAAAGTCTCCTGAGGGAGGTTGGTTAATTGTGCAAAAGTCACCCATTTCAATTGCGGATATTTCCAATAGAACGGTTTTACAATTCTCGACGCATCGTTGGCATCCTTGGCCACTAAGTTAACAATAAGTTTTTTGGGCTTGTCATTTTTTCTGAACAATGTGGGAGAAATTCCGGGTCTGATTGTGTGTACCGCAATCCTGGGGAGATTATTCTTAACCAGTTTCTCATTATACCCGGTATTCACTATAACATCAGTGATACCATATTCATAGGGATGAACACCAACTGGGATAATCCTCGTCATATAATCAAAGTTTTGCAAAACAATTACCCTCTTGCATGGAAGATTCCTGGTCTGCGACATAACATCTGTATAAATCTCAGGAATTACCAAAAAATCAGTCGGGGATACAGTCACCTTCTTATCGCTTATCAGGGAATGGTTAATCTCCGCATATTTTTTGTCAGCCCATTGACTAACCCCAATAAACTCTTTGTCATCATGGAGCATTGTCACCTTATATCCCATTTCCTGAAGCTCATAAGCCATTTTATAGATATAAAGAAGCGACCCGGAAGGGACCCCCTTGGTATCTATAACATAAAAATAAACATTGAAATCCTTGTTATCAATCTTTGAAATTTCTTTTTTGACCCTCTCAATAACCGTCTCAATACCCTTTTTCCCTAGCTCCTGTGGCATTTCGTCCGTTGATGTCTTTTTCTTTTTTGCCATATCTAATTCTTTATTTCGTAAATTATTCCCGCATTCAGCAATGTATTGAATGCGATATTGAAACTGAAATCAAATTGCAATTCATTTTCGAAACTCCCGAAATTCATTGCTTTCTTTTCAAGTATAACACTTAATAAGGTTTTAACCAAATCATACCTGATAGTGTCATTTTGCATATTACCCTGGGAATTCACTTCCCTGATAATCTTGGACACCTGGGTCATCATTCCGTTCTCATCTTTCTCATATCCCTCGGTAATTTCAGTATCCTTGCTTTTCTCATTATCCGATGTGAGACACAATTTTGTGAATTTGTCTATGTCAACGCCCCACTTCCTCTTATCCGGGGTAAAGAAGAACTTTTGCCCCTCATTATCCTTTTTTGATAATAGATTCAATATTCCCATCTTCTTCAAGAAATTCTAACATGTTATTAAAAGTGTAATCCGCCGGGGCATCAGTATTATAATCAGTCATTATCTTTATACTTTTCTTTCCCTCCGGCTTCTTCTCCAGTAATGAAGGATTAGCTGTGATTAGGATATCACACCTATCCCATATAGTTGAAGAGTCTTGTGGAAAATAGACTTCCCTCACCCTGCTCCCGAGTTTGGATATGAACCAATATGTGGACGGAATGGTGATTCCATACTCCATCGGGGATACCAACATAATATCAATCGGCTCATCGAAGTCTATGTTTGGGATAGTCTTGGTGACCCAATTACTAAAAGCTGCCCCAAGACCGGCTTTACATGCCGGACATTTGGCAAAAAGTTCCCAGGAATAATCCTCGTATACAAATTTCTCGTAATCATACCGGCTCTTAAAGGGAAATACCTGGCTCAAATCATTGGTGGTGATTTCTACTTCATCCAAATCAATATCATTATCATATCCTTTTTTGAAATAATCCCCGAAATTAGCGGTATAATCCCTAAGGACATCATTTAAGTCAATTGCTATTTTCATCAGTTTTATTTTCTTTTTTCTTATTCACTGTTCTGGTCGTGCTTTTGGGCTTCTTTACTATGGTTTTCCCTTTAATCGAAGAGGTGTTTTTTACCTTTTTTACCATAGTGACCGCCTTGGTAGTATTTATTTTCTTTTCTTCTTGTTTAGTGACGTCTTTCGCATCAGCCAGGGTAATGGTTTTTACCTTTCCCTTCCTCGGGGTCTTATTCTCAAATTTCTTCACAGATTCCTCATCTTTATATTCCTCAACAGTGTCTTTAATACCGTTTGGCAAGGAGGCGAGGAAACTGATAACATAATTTCCGTCAAATTTCTTTATACCAATATAACTGTTGATATTGAAATTGTAAATTTTCCAATCGTCATCCCCGTATGCTTTATCAGTTGTGAATGTAAGGGATGAAATATCAATAAGGTCACAAGTTCTTGACCCGCTGTTGTAAAGTGACTCTAATTCCTTAACGACATATACAGCCTTCGGGGCATTCTCAATCGGGTATTCCGAAAGATAAAAATCCAATTTAAACTGGTTTTCCTTTTCGGTAGTCTTAACAACCACCTTTTTGGCAAAAGTTTCCAATTTATGCCTGGGCGGATTATGATATGTGATTTTGAAGGTATGTTCCGCATCCGACTCATCTTTGATATTCACCGCTTTTTGAATATCTTTAAGGACTTCGTCTCTTCCGCCCACGAAGATTTTATTATCCTGTATCAAGACGATTTTCAACCCATCCTCTTCGTCAAGTTTCATGGGCGGCTTTAATTGCATATGATTTCTCTTAACAGCAACCCCGGAGTAGCCGATAGGTTTCCAGTCTTTTGATTGCCTTACAGCCTCATAAGTCTCATAACGAAGGTCCTTCACTTCCTGTGTCACCTCTCCCTTTAAGAGAGATGCGTACAGATTGGTCTCTTCCATCTTTTTCTCCTCAGCCGGGCTACCATTATCATTATCTTTTTGACTGGGAACGATAGTCTCGTCGGCAGCTTTCATTCCCCTGAACAGGGATGCAAAAAAAATCGCAATATTTCTTATAAACTTTCTCATGATAATTCTTTTATTCTTCTTTCCATTTCGTCAAGTACCCTTTCCCGCTCATTATTATAGCGAGTTAAGGTGTTGGATGCCTTTGTAAAAGCGGTTTTCCCGAATTCCTCATTTGAATACCGGTTCATATTTGCAATATTCTCATACTTTTTGCAAATAATAACAATAATCTTCTCCAAAGCCACTAAATCTTGGAGGGATAATGTCTCTAATTTTGAATTCATAGATTTTTTTCTTAAAAATAAGGAATTTAAGGCATAAAGTCAAGAAAAAAAGGAACCCGAAGGCTCCTTTTTTAACGGTTATAGGCTATTGACATATTAACCACATATTTTGACCCCTTGAACTCATCGAGCGTCCTGCTATTTGTGTAACTCATGGCTGAACGCAGGTAATCTTTCTCATTTTCAGCCCAACCCTTTAAGTCATATTCGACTTTCTGGTAGAACACTTTCCCTTCGGCGGTCTTTAACTTAGCATTCTTATCAATGTTTTTCTGTGCCTCCTTCGTGCTCATTCCCCGGTATTGTTTAAATATGGTTAATTTACCTTCTTTGAAGAGTTTAAACGCTTTATCAAACTTTTCCCTTGGAATTTCGCGACCGTATGTGAAAAGTGTCTTCAGGGGACGGAAAATCTTGTTCCCATTGATGTTCCAATAAGACTTACCGTATGTTGTTTTGCCAGCAGATTCCATTGCCTTGTTAAAAAGCCCGCCAATCATCACATAATCAGCATAAATCAAAGCCTTCTGAATGTCACGATATGCCTTAATATTCCCATCAGCGATAATCTTTGCTTTTCCCCCGCACCTTTGCTTTAATTCATATACTTCCTTAATTAGGGAAAAATATGGGGCATAAATGCCTGTGTTAGAAGCGGTTAGGCAGGCTGAGCCCCCGCCGATTCCTACTCTGATAAAGTCCACGCCAGCTTCCTCGTAGTCAATATAAGTCTCCGGATTGGCAATATTACCTGTCATGAGGGTAATTTGAGCATTTTTATATGATTTTAATTTACGGCATATGCCCAATAGTTTTTCCATATGGCCATTGGCAATATCAATACAAATCTTGTACTTCCGGCCGGTTCTCATGCAGGTACTTCCGTGCTCTCCCTCATAGAACTTACAGATATCTTCCGCTTCCTTGATTGATACCGCAAAAAAAACATTATATTTCACACCGAGTTCTACTCTCTTACAGAAATCAATATTCCTTGGGACTATGACATTTATATTATTATCCAGGAAGTCCTCAATATTTTCCTCACATACCACGGTATCCATAGGAGATGCGAAAATAGGCAGCATACCACCAATATATGGAATGCATTCTCTCCTACTGCTGATAGTCGAGATTCGCTCCGGAATAATGGAGACATCATCATAACTTAGTTTAAAATCTGTCATAAGGTCTTTAATTTTTCTTCAACTTCCTTCTTGAGCCCCTTGATTTTCTTCTCCACAGATTTGTACTGTTTTTCATCGAGAAGAACTGGGTTAATACATTCTATTTTTGTTTCAGAACCACGGCAGGGAATAATGAATAACTGTACGGAATCATCGAGTTTCAAGGTTTCCGTTAGTTTCATTAAGCATCCATCAATGTCTGAATCGGCTATTCCACCTACATTAAAGTAAACAACCAAAAAAATCTTGTCTTTATCTAACATATTATACCTGTTTTTCAATTTCTATGTCTATCCGGAATGTGCATTGTAATAAATCCATTGCCCTTTCGAGTGATTCTTTATAAGCCTCTGCATCTTTTTGATTTAAAAATGCCTTTGCCCTTCTTTCGACAGATACGAGACTTGGATTTTGATAGCCGTAATTAACCAGTGAGTTCCAGGTGACCAACCAAACTTGTGCCCCATCAACCTCGACAGTTTCGTTTACCGGTATCTGCTCTTTTTTCTTAAAAATCTCCATAATAGTTAATTTTTTCCTGTACTACCAAAACCTCCATTACCTCTCTCGGTATCGTCAAGTTCTTCAACCTCAACAAACTCAATCGGTACGGTGAATCCGATTTTCATCTGTGCTACCCTATCACCTGGCTCATACTTTGGCATGTCGGGCATTACATGATAGAAAAATGCACAAACCTCCCCGGTATATCCCCTGTCAACAGTTCCACAAGAGTTGCAGAGAACCATTCCCGTTTTCCACACTGAACTCCTCGGGCGGAAATCAATGGAAAGAATTGCTCCATAGTTTGCTGTCAATTCATATTTACCCGTATCTTTTTTTTCATAGAATGTAAGTCCTATTTTCTTTTCATCGTCAATCTGTAATGCGAAACCGAGCGGGTACTTATACACATTCGGTGCCACTTCCTCACAATCACACGCATAGACATCGTAGCAGAAATCGTCGGCGTGAGCCTTTGTAGGGAGTTTAGCGTTCTCCCTTAATTTTTTGAATTTTACCTTCATTACTTATTCTTTAATTTATAATTTACCCTCATATAAGACAGGTCGTCAGCCATCTTCACAATCATTGAAAGCGGCGTGATGTGAAGCATGGAGAACTTGTCATCATCAGTCTTGTCATTGATTTTAATCGCCTCGAACTCAGTCTCTGTCAGTTCGATACCACAACGCTGAAGAACATACAGTGAGCGTTCACCGGCCTTCAAGATAGTCTCATTGTCAACCCATTTGTAAAGGAAACCCCTCTTATTCCTTTGCCACTCATCATCATTCTCCTCATAGATGAAAGCCTTTCCGATATGATGGAGAAGAACCACCTTGGTCAGGGATTTTGGGTCGATTTTAAACTCATTGTCGCCCATATCCACCAATTTTCTCGCATATCTGAGGGAAGTAATCATAAGAAGCAACAACGCTCCCTTAAAAGCCAACCCCGATGATAGTTCCAAACCGGCGGGAGAATTCTTTAGTCTTTCCTCTCCCACAAATTCCATAAGTTTTTCAGTGTCCACGCCAGCCTCTTGAAGCTCGGTTATGAAGGACACATAGATTTCATTGATTTTAGACTCAGTCATAAATTTTGCATTTAAAATTCTACAATGCAAATATACAAAAAAATCCGGAAAACCCTAAGGTCTCCCGGAAATCTCTAATCAACTTTTTCCCAATTCTTATCCTGTTGATATTCACCAAATAGTCCAAATTGATGCATTGAGAAATAAATCGGCTTATCTAGCCCTAACTCCTTTATAAGGGTTTTTGGTTTTATTTCCTTAACGCCAGTTTTGATAATTTCACCACAAGGGGTCTCAATGGTATAATCGACATCAGACTTGCCTATACAACACCCGAGACTAACCTTTATAGATTCCCCTGTTTTTGTTGACCACATCTTTGCTAAGTTTCTCGCATAGAGATTTAAGGAGACGTCGGCTTTACTGCCGTCCTTAATAACAGACCCGCCGCCGAGAAGGAATTCCCCGCCATAGAAGTCAACTGCGAGTTTTCGTCCGGTGACACCGCAATCGGCGACTGGACCATGCATCACATAATTCCCTGTGCCGTTAAGGATTATGGAGGGGTAGAATGGAAGGTCTGTCTCAACCTCATTATACCACTTTTTTATACTGTTTAATATTGCCTCATATTCCGCATTAGTGCGGCATGGTACCGCGGCAATAATTTTTTCTATATTATCATGCTCGTCGAGTATAATCTCGGTCTTAATATCCAATCCGCCGATATGCCAATATTTCGCTTGGGTATAGAGCATATGGCATAAATTTTTAGCCAGGGAATGGGATTTTGGCATAAGGTACTTGTCTCCGTCAATATCAGCATAGCCAAAGAAAATACCCTGGTCGCCCCAGCCGTCATTATTTACCCCCAGGGCTATCTCCGGACTCTGTGCGGTAATATCTACTATGACACTAATTTCACTGGGATTTATGGTGTTTCCATCACCCCACTCATTTGCGTATTCCTCGGTGTAACCAATTTTCCTTAACGCTTCTTGAACAAATCGCTTATATTCCTTATCGCTGAAAGAACTCTCACTGGTCACCTCACCGGCGAGATGTATCATATTACCCTTGATTAAAACCTCGATTGCATATCTAACATTCGGGTCCCGCTCAATAAAACGGTCAAGAATGTACTGTGAAATGAGGTCCGCCACTTTGTCGGGATGCCCCGGGGATACTGCTTCTGATAACTTTTTCATAAAATTTTCTTTTCGCAAATATACAAAAAAGAATAATAAAAACAACCCCCGGATGCTTATCCAGGGGTCGAAAAACAAAACTTAAACTATGCAGAACTACGAACCAATCAATTTTTTATAAAACTCCGCCCTCTCATGGGAAAGGGTCTCCATATTATACTTTGGCTTAATGGTCTTTGCCAGGTTTTCCCTGAGTGTCACGATTAACTCCGGGTGATAGACAAGTGTTGTTACCGCCTTTGCCCAATCCTTATGATTCTTCGACTCATCAATGAGAATGGCGTTTCCCTCCGGGTTGATTTTTCCGCCCTTCTCAATGAGAGGAATAGTGTCTATTGTGTATGGACCAAAGTTTGAGCAGACCACTGCGGTATCCATGAAACCGGCTTCGAGAAGTTTCAATTGTGACTTGCAGGCGTTGAATATACTTTCACGGAGAGGAACCAGGAGCACGTCAATTGTATTATAATGTGTGCAATAATGGTCAACATCCCTCGTCCATTGTCTCACATAAGACTCATTCAATACATTGGGGTATTCCGAATCGGGCAAATTCATCTCAAGAAACCTCTTATACTCCGGAGAAACATACATCGGGTTGTAATTGTCTGTAACCAGCATCTCGAAGCGGTGCCACACAGTCTCATCCGGCCTGATTGGACGCTGGGTAATGGTCCCATCCGCATTGTATGTAGTTGTCGTACCGCGAAGGTCATAACCACAAAGATGAAATTCCGCCTTATCAAGGATATCTTTCCTGGCTAATTTATTGAATGTACCCTTAATTAGTTCCATATCAGGTTCGTGTGATGACCCCATTACGAAACCGAAACGAATCTTTCCGTTTTTTGAGACCTCTTTTTTAGATTTAAACTGCTCAATCTCCGGGTCGATACCATTAGGCGAAACAAAGACATTCTTATTAAACTTTCTAATCTCCTTTGCGAAAATAGGTGTGGTTGTCGTGACCCAATCAACCATCCCCAGGGTCTTCTTCACCTTAGCGGGAATGTCATTCTTTATATTCGCATAATATGATGGATGTGTCTTATCGATATGCCAGTAAGCGTCATCAACGTCCATCACTAATTTCACACCCTTTTCCTTCAATTTCTCAAGGCTGTTCCAGAAGGCTTCCATGTTTTTATAAACCCCCTTATGGAAATGAATAATGTCATATTTCTCGGCAAGCCCATCAACATCTTCCCAATTGGTATTCATGTCAATCACCGCCTCGAAATCATCCCCGTGGTACTTGAGGAGGGACTTTGTGGGAATATCACAGCGAAATTTGTACACCCCGTAATAATCGGATGGTACAACCAGTATTCTGATTTTCTTATCCATAAACTTTTTTTTCTATAATTTAGAATTGTAATTCAATAAGTCAAGTCAAAACTCGCACTGTTTTATGTTTTTTTGTACTTCATTATAATCCATTCCGAACTTGAGGACACACCTCCCGTTCTTGGGGTATTCCTCTAAATCCTCAATATCAATCCAGGATAGGGCGAGAATGCCGTACGTGCAGTAGAGAAGCGGATAACAGGTGTTTCTCATGGCTAAACCCCATTTATATTGCGAGTTAAAGGTTTCGGTTAAGGAATATGTTGATTCCTGGGGATATATATCCTCATCATCAGTGACCGATGGATTCTCATAATCCCAGGAACTGCCCCAAACCACGTCGGGATTTTCCGAGTAATATAATTTATATATGTATGTGCCGGTTTTATCATTCTCCATTACCGGGGAAACAAACACCAGTTTAAGATTCTTTTTCTCCATCGTCTTTTTCATTTATCTTTGGCTCGTATTTAACATTTTTTAATGTGCCCCCGAGCCATTCAATATATTGTTGTACCTTCCCAATCTCCATACCGAACGGGATAACCACTATCTTCTCGCCGATACCGTTAAATAGAAGCGGGATAATATTATCAATACAATCTTGAAACGAGAACCAGGTGCTTTCAACCGCGGTCTCTAATTTGACACCAGTAGTGAGCAGGTATTCTTTTTTAATACTGGCTGAGTCCGGCTCAAGGTCCGGCACTATTCCCGCCGGAGTGACATTAAAATTGTCCCCCCAAACTATTTCAGGGTCATTGGAGAACAGAAGCCTGTAAAAATAGTTGCCGTTCTCATCCTCTCCGGTCTGTTCCGCGAAAACAATGTATAAATCCACGCTTTTTTTTAAGAGAATAACCTATTTATAAAGAAAATCAAGATTTATATGGGAAAACAGATAAGACTTTCCGAGGAGGAACTTAGTAATTTGATAAAGAATAAGGTAATGGAGGCTATCGAGAAGACGGGTCTCGGTTACTTACCGGCTATCGGAAATAAGAAACGCGGACCTGGTAATGAGATTGAGGACCAGATGAGAAAGAGGAAAAATAAAAAACTCGATGAGGCGTTTGACGAGATTAACGGTTCGGTTGTCGCATATGCTGATAAGTTTGAGGACGCTGATGTCAATGAGACGATTGACCTTTCCAATGACGCGTACGCTTATGCTTTTGAACAGATTTACGGACGCGTTCCCGGTGACCTCCCTGATATCTTGGAGGATTTTCCCGAGGATGTTGATGTAAGATTTAGCCTGAGTATCAGGATTACCCCGCAGAGCTATGATTTTCCTGGAGACAGGGAGACGGAAATTACCGACTGGACAATTGATGATGAGTGGGTCGCGAACCTCGATAATGAGAAACAGGAAATCATTAGGAAAGCGGCTGAATATGTTATCGCCAATATTAATCCGGAAGATATTATTCCCCTTTATGAGTCAAAAAAGAATGTTGTAAAGATAAACGAAGATACCCTCAGGCATATTATCACCGAAAGCGTGAAAAAGATGCTGAATGAGAATTTCTATGATTATTCTCGCTCCGGCAATTTTGAGTATCAAGGTATTGAAGGGAATCCGGAATCTGAAAAGAGAACTCGGAAGATACGGGATTTTGCCAGGGATAAAGAAAAAACATATTCACATCCCGGGTCTTATCATATACCAGGAGGGTCACTGAAGAATAGAAATCCGTACGCTATTGCCAGGAGTCTTTATGGCGGGAAAGACGCAAAATCCACCCATGATTCTTTTGATGAATTAATTAAACCCTTATCAGATAAATTAAATAAAATGCCGGATGGTGAAGAGAAGGGAAAAATCCATGACCTTTATCAAAAATTCTGGGGCGTGTATAATGAATGGGCAAAAGAAAACCGCCACGAGTAACAGAAAACCCTCGGGATTGACCCCGGGGGTTATTTTTCATCCTCTTTTTTAATTACCTGGTTTATAATCATTGCCTTTCTGAGGACAATATTCCACATATGCTCATACTGGGTGTCATTAAATATCTGAAAATAGACATTGACATCGTCCTTAGAGGATAATCGGTGGATTCTGTCCATCATTTGTTGGTTTTCTCCAGTTACAAACGAGAAATCGTTAAAAATAAGGGAGTTTGACGAGGTTAGGGATAATCCAACGCCCGCAGCCTGGATATTTCCAATGAAGACCTTCACATCCTTGTCATTAAGGAACTTTTCCTCCGCCGCATCCTTCTGTTTGGCGTTCATCTTTCCGTTATACACCAC
>JAEEGL012517677.1_pt1 | contig 39524 bp, 36 predicted proteins | sample 9134231 | NCBI WGS metagenome assembly JAEEGL01 (sample SAMN16246548, study PRJNA631951) | gut metagenome | biome: gut microbiome; feature: rumen; material: fiber-attached | host: Bos | place: Iran: Karaj | collected 2018-10
ACGGGAGGCAGCGCATGAATTTCCATACAAGGCCGGAATGGCAGAACATAGAAGTGCAGTCCATAAACCGTCTGGCGGCGCATTCGCCATATGGAAATTCCTATTCCCTGTCCCTGGACGGCGCGTGGAGGTTCAAACTGTGCGAACACCCAAGCCTGCTGCCCGCGGGCTTTTACCTGCCCGACTTCAACGATGACGCCTGGCGGCAGATAAACGTGCCCGGCAACTGGGAACTGCAGGGCGAAGGCGAGCCCATATACACCAATTACGCCTATCCCTTTACCGACGAGCCCGGCGCGCACCGCATCACGCCCGGTTTTATTGCCGAAGGCGATTACGGCGCAGGCTGCAACCCGCCCGGACTGCCCGACAAGATCCCCACGGGGCTGTACCGGCGTAGGTTCGACCTGCCCGAACATTTCGTGGGCAAAAAGCTGATACTGAACCTGGGCGGCGTGGAAGGCGGCTTCTATGTTTGGGTGAACGGCAATCCCGTGGGCTACAGCCAGGACAGCAAGCTCATGGCGGAGTTTGATATAACCCGCATGACCTACCTGGGTTCCAACCAGATAACCGTGCAGGTGATGCGCTTTACCGACGCCACATGGCTGGAGGATCAGGATTACTGGCACCTGTCCGGCATTTTCCGCCCCGTGACGCTGTTTGCCAAGCCCCGCATGCACATAGAGGACGTGAAGATCAGCGCCGACATGCACGGCAACGCCACCTTCGACGTATCCGTCACCCGGGTGAGCGGCTACGCCGACACGCTGGTCAGGCTGCACATTTACGATCCCGACGGCAATATCATATACAAAGAAAAACGCGCGCCTTCCGCCGTATGCCCGCCCCTGTGGGACAACTCTGCCCCCCAGCCGGGGCACGCGGTTTTTAACGTGCATATAGACGATCCCCTGCTGTGGTCTCCCGAGGCGCCCAACCTGTACCGTGTGCACCTGGCGCTCATGGATCCCTCCGGAGCCGACGCTGCGGACAGGGAGCGCGCCCGTTTCGGCTTCAGGAGCGTTTATATCGAAGACGGCATCCTCAAGCTGAACGGCAAACGGCTGATAATCCGGGGCGTGAACCGCCACGAGCACAATGTGACTACAGGCAGGTACATAACCCGTGAGCAGATGAAAAAAGAGGTCTCTCTGCTCAAGCAGCTGAACGTGAACGCCGTGAGGAGCTGCCACTATCCCAACGACCCGTACTTCTACGACCTGTGCGACGAGTTCGGGCTTATGGCGATATGCGAGACGAACCTTGAGACCCACGGCGTAGGCGCCATGCTCACGAACAGCCCCGAATGGTCCGAGGCGTTTTTGCAGAGGGCACGGCGCATGGCGCAGATACACAAAAACCATCCCTCCATAATCATCTGGTCTCTGGGCAATGAGAGCGGCCTGGGGCCCAACCACGCCGCCATGGCGGGCTGGCTCAAGTACTACGACCCCACCCGTCCCGTGCAGTACGAGTCCGGCGCACCCGGAAAGAACATAAGCGACATCCGCTGCCCCATGTATCCCGCCGTGGAACAGATCGAAAAGCTGCTGGCGGACGCGGGCGACGAACGGCCCGTGATACTGTGCGAGTACGCCTACCAGATACTCTCCTCCGGCGGCGGCTTCGAATACTTCAGGAAGCTCACCGAGACCTATCCCCGTTTCCAGGGCGGCTTCGTGTGGGATTTCCAGGACAAGGCGCTGTGGCAGACGGACGAGAACGGCAACCGCTTCCCCGGCTACGGCGGAGACTTCTTTGAAAGCGTCACCGAGCCTTTCTGCCCCCGCTTCATGTGTCTGAACGGCATAGTGAATCACGACCTGACCGTCAAGCCTGCCGGCGCGGAAATGGCGTTTGTCTACCGTCCCGTATTCATAGAGCAGACCGATAAGGGTTTCGTAATCAAGAACCGCAACCTGTTCACGCCCACCCACGCGCTGCGCCTCACCTGGACCGCCTATGCAGACGGTGAAGCCCAGTCCACGGGAGAAATGCTTCTGCCCGCTCTGGAGCCCATGGCGGAACACCGCTTCGAGGCGGGCCCCGCCAGGCTGCCCGGGCAGGTATGCTGGATAGACATGGACCTGGACACGGACACAGATGCGCCGCTGTCCTTCCAGTTTCCCATACAGGCGCTGCCCCTGCTGCTCAGAAAAGCCCGGTACTCCCCTGCCCGCTTCGACGAGGCGCGGGGCGAGATCAGCGTTATGGGCGACGGCTTCACTCTGCAGATACTCAAATCCTCCGGCAACATCGTGTCCATATCCGTAAACGGCAAGGAATATATGCTAAGCGGCCTGAGCGAGTGCATGATCCGGGGCCTGAGCGGCCTGAACGCGGGCCCGGACTGGGGCGAATGGGACAATTTCGCAGCCTTCGCTCCCGAAAACTGCGTGCGCAGGATCGTGTCCCTGTCCGCCTCGGCGCTGTCTGACGGCAGGGTGATGATAGAGCGCTGCAGCCGCATTACTTCCACACTCGTGGACGAAGCCTGCGCGGATGTGAACACCCGCCTTCTGATCAGTGGCGACGGCCGCATAGGGCTCGAAGCTTCCTTCCGCCTGAACGGCATACCGTGCGTGGAAAGGCTGGGGCTCAGCTTCACGCTGCCCGAGGACTTCCAGAAACTCGAATGGCTGGGCATGGGTCCCGGGGAAAGCTATCCCGACCGCACGCTCGCTGCGCGCATGGGCACTTACGCCTGCGATGTCGCCGAGACCCACTTCCCCTACAATCCCCCCGCCGAGAACGGCGGCCACGAAAAGACGCTGCGGGTCACTCTGGCGGCGGAAGACGGGCGGGCGATACGCTTCGCCTCTTCAACGCCCTTCCATTTCGACGCCCACAATTACACGCCCTGCGACCTGAGGGACGCCATGCACGAGCATGAGATACCCGTAAGGCACGAGACCACCCTGCACATAGACGCCGCCCACGCGGGCATAGGCGGACAGATGGCCTGGAGCACCCGACAGGACGAAAAATACGCTGTGGGCCCGGGCACGTACAATCTTGAACTTGAAATAGAACTGAGGTAAAACATGGCAAAAGCTATCCTTCGCCCCACCCGCGAAGCGCGGGTGCGCAGCGGACATCCCTGGGTATTCTCCAGCGATATAGACATGGTCCAGGGCGAGTTTGAGCCCGGCGACGTGGTAAACGTGGAAAGCTCCAAGGGCACTTTCCTGGGACAGGCGTTTTACAACCCCAACTCCCAGATCGCCCTCAGGATGCTCACATACCGGGACGAAACAGTTGACAGGGAATTCTTTATAGACCGCATCCGCACCGCCTGGGAGTACAGGCAGCGCTTCTGCGACATAAACAGCTGCCGCCTGGTGTTCTCGGAGAGCGACTTCCTGCCCGGGCTGATAGTGGATAAATTCGCTGACACACTGGTGGTGCAGAGCCTGTCCCTGGGCATAGAAAAATGGAAGGACGCCATAGTGGAAGGGCTGGTCAGGGTCGCCGCCCCCTCCGGCATCTACGAGCGCAGCGACGTGCCCGTAAGGCGGCTGGAAGGCATGGAACAGACCACAGGTCTGCTGTACGGCGAGGTGCCCGAAAGGGTCGAGATGCAGGAAAACGGCATAAGATTCCTGGTGGACGTGATACACGGGCAGAAAACGGGTTTTTTCCTGGATCAGAAGGAGAACCGCCGTGAGGTCATGCGCCTGTGCGAAGGCGCCCGGGTGCTGGACTGCTTTACCCACAACGGCTCCTTCGCGCTGCATGCCGCGAAAGCAGGTGCGAAGAGCGTACTGGGCGTGGACATCTCCGAGGAAGCGGTGGAAGTTGCGCGGGAAAACGCGCGCATAAACGGGCTCTCCAACGCGGAATTTGAAGCCCACAACTGCTTTGACCATCTGCGGGAGCTTACCGACGCCAGGGAAAAGTTCGACGTGGTGATACTCGATCCTCCCGCGTTCACTAAGACCCGCGCCCAGGTCGAAAGCGCGCTAAGGGGCTACAAGGAGATCAATCTAAGGGGCTTAAAGCTGGTCAGGAACGGAGGCTTTCTGGTAAGCTGCTCCTGCAGCCAGCACGTGAGCGAGGACAAGTTCGTGGAAGTCATAAACACCGCTGCCCGGGACTCCAAAAAGCGCCTGCGCTTTGTGGAACTGCGTTCCCAGGGGCACGACCACCCGGTGCTGCCTGCCAGCCCCGAAACGCGCTACCTTAAATGCGCGATAATCCAGGTCTACGACTGATGACTTACTGCGTCAACGTTCGCACCATAGCCGAAACATATTACGAGGGCGGGGATCTTATCCCCGCCTCAGTTGCGTTGGCCCGCATGCAGGACGGCGTGAAAGGGCACCTTATGGTGCAAAGCGGCTATGAAGGCGAACTGCAGGCGGAGGTGTCAGTCAAGCTCAAACTGGAATACCGCGGCCTGAACCTGCAGGTGCAGGGCAGGGTGGACGGCCTTGCGCTTTACGAAAACTCCTGCCTGGTGGAGGAGATCAAGATACCCGCCGTTTCGCCCGCCAGCGTAAAGGAGAACGACTATCCCGTGCACTGGGCGCAGGCGGAGATATACGCTTATATGGTGCTCACTCTTAATTCATTAGAGCGGGCGGAAGTGAGACTGGTATATTCTTCCCTCACCGGGCACAGCCGGGTCTTTTCCCGGAAATACGAGTCTTCGCAGCTGAAAGCCAGGTTCTTCACTTACCTGGACGAATATGTTTCCCGCCTTAAGCGCTCAGACGACTACCTTAAGGCCGCGCTGCCCTCCGCCAAAGAGGTCACCTTCCCCTTTGACAGCTTCCGTGACGGTCAAAGCGAGTTCGCGCAGCGGGCGCTCGCCGCCATAGAAGGCAGGACCTGCCTGCTTGCCCAGGCGCCAACTGGCATCGGCAAGACTGCCGCCGCGCTGTATCCCGCGGTACAGGCTTTGGGCAGGGGGCTGACCGACATCGTGTTCTACCTTACAGCCCGTTCCACCGGACGTCTCGCTGCGGAAAACTGCCTGCAACTCATGCGAAAGCACGGGCTGGACCTGCGCAGCGTGTCGCTGTTCGCAAAGCGCAAGCTCTGCCCCACTCCCCATATTAACTGCGATCCGGAGCTGTGTCCCCTTGCGAAAGGCTACTTTGACCGGCAGAAAAACGCCGTGAAGGAAAGCTGGAACACGCGCGCCTTCGGGCAGGAGCAGATACTGTCGCTCGCGGAAAAGTACAGCTTATGCCCCTTTGAGCTGTCCCTGGCGCTGTGCGAGACCGCCCAGGTGATAATCTGCGACTACAACTACGTGTTCGACCCCGCCGTAAAGCTCCGACGTTTCTTTGATCGGGCGTGCCGCTTTACGCTTTTGATAGACGAAGCCCACAACCTGCCCGGCAGGGTAATGGATATGCATTCCGCCGCGATAAGCGAAGCGGAACTGAAGGCGTTCCTCAAAAAGCTGGACCCGGGGGTGCCCTTTTTCGCGCCTCTGATAAGCGCTTTAAACACAGTGACTGCCCTTTTGCCCGTACCCGCACCGCCGGAAATGGTCTCAGAAAAACCCTTGGAGCTTATAAACGCGCTCAAGGCGCTGGGAGACGAGCTGCGCCCCCTTCTGGGGCTGGACCTGTCCGTGACGGAGGACGCCCGCCAGCTGTATTTTGACTGCCTTAAATTCATACGCGCATCCGACAGCTTTGAACCCGATACCCACCGCCTGCTCAGCCTTTCGGACGGCGGCGCCGAGAAAAAACTGTGGATGTGGCAGCCCACCCGGGAGATCTCCCGCGTGCTTAAAAGATCCCGCGGCGCGCTGCTTTTTTCCGCCACCCTGTCGCCCATCGAGCACTATTCCTATCTGATGGGATTGGACAGGGAAAAGGGCGACGAGACGCTCTCGCTCCCCTCTCCCTTCCCCCGTGAAAACCTGAAGAGCCTGTGTCTGGACATCCCCGCCGTGTATTCCAAGCGTACCGAAAGCGCCTCGCGGGTGGCGCAGGCGCTAAAGACACTGGCGGAAAGCAGAACGGGCAACTATATCGCCTGCTTTCCCAGCCACGCCTACCTGGAAGCGGTGTACCGGGAGTTCGGCTTCGCTGCCCCGGAGATCCGCGCAATAAAGCAGGCCAGGAACATGGACGAAGCCGCCCGCAGGCAGTTCCTTGACAGCTTTGAGACAGCACCGGAAACCTCCCTCGTGGGCTTCATAGTACTGGGAGGCGTGTTCTCCGAAGGCATAGACCTTGCGGGCGAGCGCCTTATAGGCGCCGCGATCGTGGGCGTAGGCATGCCTCAGATTGGCTTTGAGAGGGACTGTCTCAAGAGCCTTTATGACGAAAAGGATGAAAACGGTTTCGTGACTGCCTACGTGTATCCCGGCATAGGCAAATGCCTGCAGGCGGCGGGCCGCGTGATCCGCTCCGATACCGACCGGGGCGTGCTTCTGTTCATAGACGAGCGCTACTTCCTGCCCGCATACCGGCGCCTGCTGCCCGGGCACCTGCGCCCCAAACGCATAAAGGAAAACGCCCTTGAAGGCGCGCTCAAGGCGTTCTGGAGCGAAGAATAGCTCCCCTGTTCCGCTAAGTTCGGAACAGGGGAGCTTTTTTATCTCTTATAATTATTGCATTAAGCATTGCGCGGTTTTCTACGTCACTTCCACCAGCTGTATCTCGCTTTCGCTGGTGAATCTGCGCCACATAAAGTAACACATGAGCCCCATTATCAGAAGGCACACCACGTGTACCAGCACTGTCAGCTGTACGGTGTATATCTCAAAGCCTAGGAACATGAACGGTGTGTCGCTTCTCAGGTTCACTATGGATACGCCCGTGATCATGCCTATGAACGCGCACAGGTTCGCGCCTACGGAGTAAAACGCTATATAGGAAGTGGAATCCCCGTCGGGCAGGTTCATGTACAGTATGTTGGCATAGCTAAGGTTATACCCCACATTTATCACGTTCTGCCACAGTGACAGCGGCACGTACAGCCCCCGTAAGTGCCAGTCCATCATGAACATCATAAGGTCCACCGGCATGGACAGCAGGCAGCATATGCCAAAGGTCTTTACCCAGGAAAACCGCCTTAGCAGCTTTCTCCACGTTTTGCTGAACACCAGCAGCAGCACCGTGTAGCTCACACTCATAAGGTTGATCACGGTGTATCCGAAGCCCATGTGGTTGAGCAGGTGGTAGTTCCAGGTGCCGTTGTTAAGGTTGCAGATAAAGTTCCAGAAGAACATGAGCAGCATGCACATCATGAACTTCCTGTTTTTTATAGGTACGGTGAACACGTCCTTAAGGCGCATGGAACGGTTGTCCGGGTACGGGTATTCCGTCGCCCGGGACTGGGCTCCCACATCGATCATCACCAGGAAGAAGGCGAAGTACCTGAGCACGAGGATTATGGTGTTCTGGTGGCTTGAACCGCTCACCGCGTCAGTTATTACGCCGCTCACCAGCAGCACCAGGCTGCTCATTACGGAAGAAAACAGCTGGTTGAAGTAAATGTAGCGGGTGCGCCGCTCGTTCTCCTTGGGATAGAAGTTGTAGAACCATACGGTGATGCCCGGTGAAAACAGCGCGTACTGGGCGTACGCCACGAACAGTATGCCTATCAGCCAGTACAGCCGCGCCTGCCCGTCGGTCACGAACGTGGGCATCAGAGTTGTCGCGACTATAAACAGGAAATAAAAGCACAGCTTGCTGGAAAGCATCACCGTCTTGCGTTTTGCGAACCGTTTCAGCACAAATGGGCTGAACAAAGAAAACAGGCTGCCTATGTACGGAATAAACGACACGATGCCCACGCCCGTGATGGATATGCCGTACATGGAAAGGAAGCCTGTATAGAATATTCCCGTTATGAATACGTTGTAGAACGATGTCACAAGGCTGGAGATAAGGGAGATCAGCCTTCCACGGGAATTCACTTCCCCGGGAGAGTAGATGTCCTTGAGCTGGGGCAGCAGGTTCATTGTAAATCTGCGCATAAGCTTGCTCCTGTGACAGATGTATTGGGCCGCGCTTAGGTATACGTAATGCGAACAGGGGAAAAACTACCTTTTCGCGCCTTTCGCCCCCGCGGAACCGTTAAGTATGTTGGAGGAGTAGGAGAACACGTTCTCGCTCTTCTCCGCCTTGGCTTTGAAGGCGTACTCCACAAGCTTGTCTATGAGCTTGTCGAACTTGAGCCCCTTTTCCTCCCACAGATAGAAGGACAGGGAGCCGGGAATGGTGTTTATCTCGCCCACGTACAGCTTATCCGCGGCCTTGTCCAGCAAAAAGTCCACCCGCGCCACGCCCTTGCAGTCCAGGGCGTTGAAGGCGGTTATGGCCATCTCTTCCACCTTTTTGGTCATTTCTTCGGATATGGGCGCGGGCATCTTGCGGCTCAGGTTAGCCATGCCGCCCTTGGTGCCGGCTGTTTTGGCGCCTTTCGTGCCGCCCTTGCCGCCCCGCAGGTACTTGTCGTCAAACGAAAGGAACTCTGTCCAGCTCACTGGCATCTCTGTCACGGAAGCCTCCGCCTCACCGTCAAAGCCCAGCACGGAGCAGTTGATCTCCATCAGGTCCTGCACCGCTTCCTCGATCAGTATCCTGCGGTCATAGCCTGCCGCCACGGAAAGCGCCTCGGACAGGTCTTCCATGTTCTCCGCCCGGGAAATGCCTATGGAGGAGCCCAAATTAGCGGGCTTCACGTACACGGGGAAGCTGAGCTCGGCGCAGATGCGCTCCATTACCGCATTTTTATCCTTCTTTATCGCGTTCCGGTCCGTCCATACGTCCTTTACCACGGGCAGGCCGTTGGCGCGGAACACCTGCTTCATCACGATCTTGTCCATGCCCAGGGCGCTTCCCATCACGCCGGAAGAGGTGTAGGGCACCTGCCACATCTCCAGCATGCCCTGAATGGTACCGTCCTCGCCGTTCATGCCGTGGAGCACCAGCAGGCACACGTCCGCTTCCGCTACGCGCTTAAGATACCCGAAGGGCAGGAGCTTGTCCGATGGGTGCTGCAAAAGCACCAGTTTGCCGTTTTCCCCCATGGGTATCACCCTGGTGGCAGCCTTGGGGTCGAAATCCCGGTACAGTTTTATGTCGTTTAACCGCCAGCCGGTGTACCAGTCCCCGTTTTTGTCGATATATACGTAAACGACCTCGTATTCCTCCGGATTCGCCTTGCCCGCCGCCTGCAGCGCTGAGATCACCGATACGTCATGCTCGCAGGAACGGCTGCCGTAAATGACCGCCAGTTTAAGTTTCATCTCAATAATTCCTTCCTGTGCTGGAATAGTTTAGTTTTCGTTATAGTTGTCGGGCAGGTCGTTTTCAAACAGCACCGCGTCGCCGGAAGAAATGAATTCCCTTATCCGGCGGGAGCCTTCGTCCAGGCTGCCCACCTGGATCACGCTGGCGCGGTTGAAACCCGCCTTGAGCAGGCCCTTCAATATGGGCGCGGTGTGCTTTTTGCCTACGAGTATCGCCGCGTCGCAGTATTCCGCGATCTGTCCGCCCAGCTCGAAGTTGTATTTTTCCTCGTCCGCGCCCATCTCCACAAAGCCGGGAGTCACCACCAGGTGCCTGCCTGGGAAGCAGGACAGTATCCTCAGCGCTTCCTTCGCCCCCACGGGGTTGGAGTTGAACGCGTCGTCCAATACGTTTATGTCGCCCTTTATAAGCTGCAGGCGGTGCTCCACGGGCTTTAAGCGGGAAATGCCCGCAGATATCTCCTCAAGTGACAGCCCCATCTCCCTGGCGGCCAGGGCGGACAGGACCACGTTGGACAGATTGTGCCGCCCCAGTATCTCGGTCTCGCAGGCCTGACGCTGCCCGTCTTTGGTCACCAGCTCGAAGCGGGAGCCGAACGCGCCGGTCTCGATGTTTTCCGCCCACATGTCGCAGGCAGGGTTTTCAAGCCCGCTCAAAAACTTCTGGCAGGCCGCCATTTCGTACATCTTGTCCACCCAAGCGCCGTCCGAGGCGAAGAACGCCTTGCCCTTTTTGCCCAGCGCCTCGATGAGCTCGTACTTCGCTTTCGCCACTGTTTCCACGTTGCCGAAGGTCTCAAGATGCTGCGCGCCCACGGAAGTGATCAGCGCCACGTCCGGCGCGACGATCTGCGTAAGCTCTTTTATATCCCCCACGTGCCGGGAGCCCATTTCCGCCAAGAACACCTGTACGTCGCCGGGCATGCGGTTGTTTATCACCGTGCACAGGCCCATGGGCGTATTGGTGGAACCCGGGCTGATGTAGGTCTTGTACTTGCCCTCAAGTATGGTGCCCAGGGCGTACTTGGTGCCCGTCTTGCCAAAACTGCCGGTTATCGCCACTTTGATGAGTTTCGGGTTTTTGGCAAGTTTTTCCCGGGAAGCGCGCTTGAAGCCTTCGTTTATGCGGTTTTCCACGGGCAGGATGGCGCGGGAGCTCAGGTATACTATGAACGGCAGCGCCGCTATGAGCGCCATGGGTGACACCCACATAAGCATGGTCTGCCGGTCGGAACTGTCGAACCTTGCCGCTATAAGCGCCAGCAGCGCCACGCAAAGCAGGGTGACGGCCGCATTGGCCGCGATCAGGCGCTTGCATCTTTTGGTATAGACCAGGGGCTTTTTGGGCTTAGCCGTGAAGAACCGGTAGGCTTCCCGTCCGCACATGACGGCGTAGAACACGATTATCAGCACCCGGGAGATTATCATCGAGTACACCCGTTCCCCGGTAAACAGCGGGAAGACTATAGTGGGCAGTATGAGCTGCGCGGCCAGGCACACCAGGCCGGTTATAAGCGTCACGCCCTGCCACTCGGCCTTATAGCGCATCAGATGGCGCATATACCCGTCGGGCTGGTAGCTTTCCAGCTGCAGCATATGTATGTAGTGCAGCGAAACCAGATTAAGCCCAACCCAGGTCAGCGCAAGTTCCAATATCAGCAAACCCCACATATCTATGCCCCCAGAAAACTGTTCACGATCGCCATGAAACGGCTGAACTGTTCAATGTACGCGAAGTGTGTGCCGCCCTCAAACACTATCAACGCGGCGTCTTTTATCCGCTGTTCCATCTTTTTGCCCATCCAAAGGGGCGTGGCGGTGTCGTACTCGCCCCATATCAGCAGCGTCGGACAGGCGACTTTGCCAAGGCAATACTCCAGGTCTTCGTCTATTACCTTTTTGAATATCTCCCTCATGCGGGGAGAGGCGTTTCTGTAGTCCTCGGATCCGAAACGGCTTCTTACCGCGTTGTTTATCTTATCCACTCCACCGTCGCCCAGCACCTTCCGGGTCAGCGGGTTGTCGTAAACGCGTTTGAGCCTGGAAGCAAGCGAAGCGTTGCACTTGGTTTCGGCAGCCTTAAGTCCCGCGCCGCCCGTAAGCACCTGCCTGGAGACGATCCCCGGCCTGAGGTCAGCGAGCTTCAGCGCCACCCTTCCCCCAAAGGAGTGGGCGATAACGGCTGTTTTTTCTATTCCCAGTTCGTCCATCAGCGCCAGCAGGCACTCGGCGTACTCTTTTACGCCCCAGTCGTCCATGGGTTCCTCGCTGGTCCCGAAGCCCGGAAAATCAAGGTTCAGCACCCTGAACCGGCCGCACAGCTGGTTCTGCGCGCCCAGAAAACTCGTTACCGAGCCGCCCCAGCCGTGCAGAAGCGTCACCCAGTCGCCCTGCCCGCTTATCTCATAATGCACTTTTATGCCGGAATACTCAAACTCCAAAGGTTCCCTCCGTCAGATCTTTGTGATATACGGGTCGTTTTCCGGCTTTCCCTCAGGCAGAGAGGGCAGACAGTAGATATACGCGTCCTCCCCCGTGTCCGTATAATAGCCTTTCGATATCCCGACTTTTATGAATCCGTGGGTCTTATACATCTGCTGGGCGGGAAGGTTGCCTGCCCTGCATTCCAGTTCCATATAGCCGCAGCCCGTATCCGCAGCGGCCTGCAAAAGCGCCTTGAGCAGCGTTTTTCCGTAGCCTTTGCGGCGGTATCCGGGCAGAACCGCTATGGTCATGAGCCGCGCCTCCGGCGGTGTCACCCCCGCGCAGCCCCAGCCGATCAGCTGTTCGTCCTCAAACACGCCCATGCACCTGAGCCACGGGGCCGACAGCGCGTTTTTTATGTCTTCCCGGCTCCAGGGCGAAGCAAAGCAGCTCCTCTCCACTGCCAGCATGTCGTCAAGGCGCGAATCGTCCCGCAGATAAAGGACGGTCATGCGCCGCCCAGCCTCTCCGCCCGTTCCCTTTCCGCCTGGGACATCCTGAGGTACAGCGGCGTGAGCTCCAGCGCGTCAATGTAGCTTTCGGGGCGGGACAGCGCGATCTCGCAGGCGGCAGACGCCCGTATCACCCTCTGGGAGGGGGAAGCTGTCAGTGTCCTGTCTTTGAGCGCGGCCTTCACCGCCTCTTCTTGGACGTTCAGCCCGTCCCCGGTAAACAGCACGCGCTCATCCCCGGGCAGGCGTCCCATGACTTCGGAAAGCGGCGCGGCCATATCGTCCGTCAGCCTTTCGAGCTCTCCGCGGGTCTTCCTGAAAAGGGCAGTATACACCTGCTGCCGCCTGGCGTCAAGTATTGGCAGTATCAGCCCCTCGTACTGGGTGGCCCAGGCCAGCGCCTCCAGCGCATCCACTCCGGCCGCCCTGGCGCCCGTAGCCTCGCACAGCCCCTTTACCGCGCACACGCCTATGCGCACTCCGGTAAAGGAGCCTGGCCCCGTGACCACAGCGAACACGTCTATATCCTTTGGGCGCAGCCCCTCGCTCCTCAGCAGTTCTTCCAGCATCGGCATGAGCGTCTGGGAATGGGTGAGCCCGTTGTTGGCAAGTCTTTCGCCCCTTAACCTGCCGTCCGTCATCAGCGCAACGGAGCAGGCGAGGGAGGCGGTGTCAAGCGCGCATATGTTCAAGCGGATCCCTCCGAAAATGGTTTAAGTGAGCTGCAGATGAGCTGCGCGCGGTCTTCCATGCCGTTAAGCCTGACTTCGAGCTCGCGCTCGTCGAAGCCGTTTCCCCTTTGGATGCATATGTCAACATTTACCGGGGGCGTTTCGTCCAGTATCTCCGGCCACTCGATCATGGCCACGCCGTCCGAGCCTATATGCTCTTCCAGGCCGGCGAAGTATATCTCGTCAGGGTCGCTCAGCCGGTACAGGTCAAAATGGTACACAGGGCACACGCCCTCGTACGGCTGCATTATGGTGAACGACGGGCTTGCCATGGGCCTGGCGATGCCCAGCGCTGACGCGATGCCGCGGGCGAGCACGCTTTTGCCCGTGCCCAGATCGCCCCTGAGCAGCACCGTATCTCCCGCTTTCAGACAGCCTCCCAGTGCCTTGCCGATAAGGAAAGTCTCCCCCTCGCTGTTGCTTTTCAGCTTCACAGTCTGACCGCTCCCACGGGCCGCAGGTACAGGGGTTTTACGGCTCCGGCGCCGAACACCGCTTCCATATAGTCTGTATAGGCGGGAAGGTCGCTGAACCGCACGAACGCCAGTATGGTGCCCGCGAAGCCGCCGCCGTGCACCCTCCACGCGCCCCTGCCCGTCAGGAAACGCCGGCTCATTTCCAGCGCCAGTGGCATTTCCTGGTTCTGGGAACCCGCCACATACAGGTTCTGCAGCAGTTTCCAGCTGCTCTCGCCGCTTTCTATTATTCTCTTGAAGAAGCCTTCCAGGTCGTCGTTTTTCAGGCATTCCACCAGTTTTTCCACCCGGCGGTTCTCGTCCGTAAAGTGGAGCGCGCGCAGTATCGCCCTGTCAGGCACCTTGTTTTTGAGCATGGGCAGGGAGGATGCTATCTTGTCCTCCACGTCCCTAAGGGTCTCGCCTCCCAGCAGGCGCGCCACCTGCTTCATCTCGGCGGGGATCGCGGCGTACTCGTCAGTCAGGTTGCCGTGCTCGCCCCCGCAGCTCACCACGCAGGCGCAGTAGCCTTTCCGGGCAAAGTCATACTCTATCTTTTCCACTTTGGCGGGATTTGCTCCGAAATCTATGGTCACCAGCCCGCCCACGGAGGACGCCATCTGGTCCATAAGCCCGCAGGGCTTCATGAAGTAGTTGTTTTCCGCCCACTGGGCGACCACGGCGTTGTCTTCGGCGGACATGGCGTCGTTATTGAACAGCACACTGAAGATCTTGCCCAGCATGACCTCAAACGCGGCGGAAGAACTCAGCCCGCTGCCGCTTAATACGTTGCTGGTGACGTAAGCGTCAAAACCGCCCACGGCGCAGCCCCTGCGTTTAAAGCCCGCAGCCATGCCGCGGATGAGCGCCAGGCTGGTAGCGGCTTCGTTTGAAGAGGGTTCCAGGTACGTAAGCTCGCAGTCAAGGGGTGCCCTGAGTGCGTCCGAGACCAGCCTGACCCTGTCTGTACCGTTTTTTCTTACCAGCGCCACTGTGTCCAGGCCAACGCTCGCGGCAAGCACCTTGCCGTGGTTGTGGTCGGTGTGGTTGCCAGCTATCTCGGTCCTGCCAGGCGCGGAGATAAAGCAGGTACCCTCGGCGTCGCCGTAGATGCCGGCGAACGCGTCTTTCATTTTTGCAAAGCGCTTTTGCTGTTTTTCAGCGTTTTCAGCCGTGCCGTAAATCCGCAATAAGTCCATACTGTCTCCCATCGTATCGTATTCTATCTGGTTTCAAGGAACTCGATGTACTCGAAGCCCTTGAATACGTCGCCCTCGATTATTGCCCCCAGGCCGCTCACCTGGGAAGTGGTCATAAGCGTGCCCTTTCTGAAGAACAGCCCCATAAACGGCAGGTCTTCCGCGATCTTGAGCTGTATCTGACTCATTATGCTCTTGAAGGCAGTCTCGTCCGTGGTGTCGTACAATTTCCTGAGAAGAGTGTTCATCTCCGCCGAAGAGTAACCGGAATAGTTCATGCGCCCGCTGGAATTCAGCAGGAAGGTGAGATCGGGCATTATCGACAGGTTGATGCCGCACAGCACCATTTCGAAGTCCCCGTTTTTAAGGCGCTTCTGCAGGGTCGACTTGGTCACCGTCTTGACGCTTACGCTTATGCCCAGCAGTTTCAGCTGATCGCTTATCAGCTCCGCGGCGTGGGCACGGGTATTGGCGGCGTCGTCCACGCAGGTGGTGATGGTGAATTCCAGCTGCGACAGTACCCCGTCCACTACCTTGTCCAGTATGCCGTCGTTGTTGTAATCCCCCCAGCCCGCTTCTTTAAGCAGCATCAGCGCCCTTTCCGGGGATTTGTAGTATACGGCGCTCTGGGGCTCGTACAGCCATGAACCGGTAATGACAGGCACCTCGCTCTCCATGACCATGTCCATGTATATGTTTTTTGCGATCACAGAGGTGTCTATGGCGTACATGATCGCCTGGCGGGTGCGTATGTCGCTGAATATCAGTTTTTTGTTGTTGGGGATGAGCATCTCGTAGGTGAGGGTGGAATAGTCCACGCTCATGCGGTCGTTGAGCAGCCTGCCCAGCGCGGCGGTCTGGCTGCGAGTGGGCACCGCGTTCACTTCCCCGCTGGTCAGCGCCTTGAGCGCGTCCCCGGTCTCGTCATAACGGTAGATGTAAACCGTATCCACCACGGGCGCCTTTTTCCACCAGTAGGGGTTCGCGTCCAGCTGGATCCAGTCCCCGTCGGAATAGTTGTACATATAGGGGCCGGTGCCGGTGGGCAGCGTCTCGTCCAGGGTGTTGCGGTGCAGCACCGGATAGGTCATGGCGTAAAGGGTCATTAGGCTTTCGTATTCCCCAGTGACCCTGACGGTGTACAGATCCACTACCTCCATTTTGCTTATGTACTGGCAGCGGCTGTAATACGGGGAATTCTCGCCTATGTTCTTTATCCTGCGGTAGCTTTCGTAAACATCGTTGGCGCTCAGATACGTACCGTCATGAAAGCGCACGTTCTGCCTCAGCTCGAACGTGACCGTCTTCCCGTTTACGGAGTATGACAGGCACAGCTCCGGAGTGGGCCTGAGCTCGTCGCTCAGCGTCATAACGCCCTCGAACACCAGGTTGTTGACGCTGACCAGGTCCCTCTGCGTGCAGTAAAGGGGATTTATGGCTGCTCCCCGCTGGTATACCGTGCCTATTATGAATCGCGAAGTTCCCGACGCGCAGGCAAAGCCCGACAGAGCAAGCGCCAGCGCCGTCAGAAAGCAGAAGATCCGTTTCGTCATTCGTTCTCTTCCCTGTCCAGGCGGTTGACTTTCTTTACCAGCGCCTGATACAGCCCCGACAGCTGTGCGTACAGCCTGTCCAGCTGCCCTCTGTTGTCTATCACCACCGTGGCCCGGCGGGTCTTTTCTTCCAGCGACATCTGGGAGGAGATGCGCGCCTGCGCCTGCGCCTCGTCAATGCTGTCGCGTTCCATCAGCCTTTCCAGCTGCATGTCCTCGTCACAGCTTATAAGCCAGGTCTCGTCACACAGGGCGTCCATGCCCGTCTCGAACAGCAGGGGCACGTTCAAAAACACTATCTTCTCCCCCGCTTTGTCCGCCTGCTCCACCTCGTCCATCATGGTTTTTTGTATGGCAGGATGGGTGAGCGCATCCAGCGCCTTGCGCTTGAGCGGGTCGCCGAACACTATATCCGCCAGCTTGGAACGGATCAGCGCGCCGTCTTCATCGAACACCCCGTCGCCGAATTCGGCGCGGATGGCGTCAAGGGTCTCGCCCGGTTCGCTCGTAAGCCGCCTGGAGATCGCGTCCGCGTCCACGCACCTGGCGCCCATATCGCCCAGCATGCGGGCCGCTTCGCTCTTTCCGGAAGCGATGCCGCCGGTCAGCCCCACTATGTATACGTTACGGTTTGCACTCATCCCAGTTTCCTCCCGTGTGTACCTCGCTTACCAGAGGTACTTTAAGCGTTACAGCGCCCTCCATGGCCTGTTTGAGTATATTGCCCGCTTCCTCGGCTTCTTCCGAAGGGCATTCCAGTATAAGTTCGTCGTGCACCTGCAGTATCAGGCGGGACCTGAGCCCCTTTTCCCTTAACAGCCGGTCGGTGTTTATCATGGCGATCTTTATGATGTCCGCCGCGGTGCCCTGTATGGGGCTGTTCATGGCGACGCGCTCGCCGAAAGAGCGGGTCTGGAAATTGGACGAATCCAGTTCCGGCAGGTATCTGCGCCTGCCCAGCAGGGTAGTCACGTAACCCTGTTCCCTGCCTTCCTGCTTTTTCGCGTCCATGAAAGCTTTTACCATGGGATAGCGGTCAAAATAGTTTTCTATAAAGCCCTTTGCCTCGTTCGGCGTGACGCCGGTGTTTTTGGCCAGTCCGAAGGCGCTTATGCCGTACACCGTGCCGAAATTGACCGCCTTCGCGCGGGAACGCATCTCTCCGCTCACCAGTTCCATGGGCACCCCGAATATCCTGGAAGCGGTGGAAGCGTGTATATCCTGTCCCTGCAAAAACGCACGGGCCATGTTTTCGTCGCCGCTCAGCGCCGCCAGCACCCGCAGTTCTATCTGGCTGTAGTCCGCGTCCGCCAGCACGCAGCCTTCCTCGGGTATGAACGCGCGCCTCAGTTCCCGCCCCACCGCGGTCCTTACGGGGATGTTCTGCAGATTCGGCTCACGGGAGCTTATCCTGCCCGTGCCCGTCACTGCCTGCTCAAAGCGGGTATGTATCCTCCCGTCGGCGGATATCTGGCCCAGCAGACCGTCTATATATGTGGACTGCAGCTTCTGGTATTTGCGGTACTCCAATATCCAGCCGCAGATGGGATAATCGTCCTTAAGCTCTTCCAGTATCTCAGCCGAGGTGGAAGCCGCCGTCTTTTTGCCGCCGGGCACGGGCAGCTTCATTTCCGTAAACAGCAGTTCCTTGAGCTGTTTTGGGGAGTTTATGTTCACTTCCCGGCCTGCCAGGCGGTAAACTTCCTTCGCCGCGGCTTCCAGCCTGTGCCTGAACGTCTCGCCCAGTTTGGCAAGATACTCCCTGTCCACCAGGAAGCCCGCGGTCTCCATGCGCCTGAGCACGAAGCACAGGGGCAGCTCGATCTCACGGTACAGGGCGGTGACCCCGTCCTTCTCAAGCGCCGCTTCCGCCTTGAGCCACAGGCGCATAACGCTCGCGGCGGGATTGGACACGTCGTGTTCGCACCCCATCGCGTCGCAGGCGCTTTTCAGCGACATCACGTCCCACGAGGGGTTTATGGAGTATGCCGCCAGCATGGTGTCCTCGCATTTGCCTTCAAGGAAGGAAATGTCGCCGTCCAGGGCCTTTACATCGTGTATGATCAGCGTATGCCCCGCCCGCGCCAGCTGTCTTAAGCAGCTCAGCGCGTCTTCGCTGCTCAGGCCCGGAGCAAGCAGGTCTCCCTGCATGCCGGCTTTGACGCACGCGCCGTTTATGTGGGCCAGTGTAAAGTCTTCCCCCATGCTCACGGCTACGCTGCCGGGTGCGTCCATAAGAGGCCTGACCGCCGCCATAAGCGTTTCGGGCTCCGTTTCCGTGAGCGACTTGACCGCGAAACCCGCTGGTCTTTCAGCTTTTGGTTCGCCCGGCATCAACTCCAGGCGCTCTATCACCTGGCTGAGTTTCAGGCGCTTAAGGGTCTCGTATCCGCCCTGCAAAGCGTCGGTCTTCCAGGCGTCAAAGTCCATTTCCACGGGCACGGACCTGACTATCTCGGCCAGATACCTGCTGATGAGCGCGTCCTGTTTGCCGTTAAGTAGCTTCTCCCTCAGCGCGCCTTTTTCGCCCGCGTCCGCGCCTTCCAGCACGTTTTCCACGCTGCCGTACTTCTGTATCAGCTTTACGGCGGTCTTTTCACCTATGCCGGAGACCCCCGGGATGTTGTCAGACTGGTCGCCCATAAGGCTTTTGACGTCTATCAGCTGCCTGGGCTCCAGGCCGTAGTTCTCCCTTATCCAGTCGGGCGTTATCCTTACGGTGTCACTGATGCCCCGCTTGGTGTACAGTATCGTGGTGTATTCGCCCGCCAGCTGATAGCTGTCCCGGTCCCCCGTGACCAGCAGGCAGGGTATCTTCTGTTTTTCGCACTCCAGGCTCACAGTGCCCAGTATGTCGTCCGCTTCGTACCCCTGCTTCTCCAGCACCTTTATGCCCATCTCGCCCAGCAGGCGCTTGACAAGCTCCGCCTGAGGCTTGAACTCCTCCGGCGCCGGGGCGCGGTTGGCCTTGTAGAAACCGCATTTCTCGTGGCGGAAGGTGTGCTTGTCCACGTCGAAAGCCACCGCTACGGCAGTGGGCTTTTCGCTTTTAAGCACTTTCTGGAGCATGAGCATAAAGCCGTGTATGGCGTTAGTGTATTCGCCTTCTCCGTTGTCCATCAAAGGCAGCGCGTGAAACGCCCTGAACAGAAGGCTGTAACCGTCCAGCACCACGACCCTGCGCTCCATAGGCCCTCCCCGGTTATTCCCATATATAGTCTATTTTATTATACATCAAATCTCCGAAACTTGCAAGCCGCAGTTTGGGGCGGGTCCGCCGCCGGTTTTTTCCGTTCCGCACTTGCGCTGATGTGCGTTTTGTGGTAGAATATTTTTTGGTTTATTTTTTTCCGGGAGTTTTTATGGCAAAACGCAGATACAGGCCCGGCAGCCTGTTCACAAATCCCATTTTTGCGCTGTTCGTGGTAGCGCTGGTCGTTTTTCTGGGGATTAAGCTGTTCAGCGGCGGTTCCTCCTCCAGTTCCAGTTACTACGCGCAGGGCGTATATATAAACGGCGTGGACATGTCCCCTTTCACCAAGGCGCAGGGCGAAAGCCGCCTGAACGCCTGGGCAGACAAGCTGGTCAACGCCTCATACACCTTTACCTTTGAGGACAGCATCTGGACCTTCTCCCCCAAGCAGGTGGACGCCAAGTTCAACACCGCGGAGATACTGCGCTCCGCCTGGAGCCTGGGGCACGTAGGCACAAGCACCGACCGTTCCAACCAGCTGCAATCCCTGAGGGTGACGCCCCAGATGTTCTACACGGAGCTCAGTTATAACGAGGCCAAGCTCAGCAAATTCGTTGACGAGATATACAACACCATGTACATACAGCCCGTGGACGCGGACATCGTGCTGGGCCCCACCCGGCCCATGATAGTCTCTTCATCCGTAGACGGGCGCGAGCTGGACAGGGAGGGCTTTACCGCTACTCTCATCAGCCTCATGCGCACCGGCTCCGAGACCACGCTGTATCCCCTGCCGGTGGAGATCAAGCTGCCCAGCGTATCCTCCGACACCGCCGAAAACGGCCTTCAGCTGATAGTCACCTATTCCACGCCCCTTACCACGTCCTCCTCGTCCCGCTGCAGCAACGTGCGCACGGCGCTCAACAACTTTAACGGGTTTAAGGTCGCGCCCGGGGAGACCGTGTCGTTCAACGAGGTAGTGGGCGAACGCAGCGTTATCAGAGGCTACGAGATGGGCACGGTGTACTACGGTTCCTCCGTCACCACGGGCGTGGGCGGCGGCGTGTGCCAGGCATCCTCCACGCTTTACGGCGCGCTTATGTACGCAGGCATGACCACCGTGGAAAGGCACCACCATTCCCTGGTTGTCGACTACTGCGAAGCCTCTATGGACGCGGCCGTCAGTGAGGACGCCATGGACGATTTCGTGTTCGTGAACGACACGGATTACGCCATCTACATTTATACCAGCGTTATAAACAAGGAGTCCGCCACCGTCTACATTTACTCAAACCGGCCGGAGTACCGCATAGACCTGCTCTCCACTATACTGCAGAACAACATCAAAAACCCGAACATCGAAGTCCGTGTAGACACCAGCGGCAAGATCGCCCAGTATTCTTCCCAGCGCGTGCTGTACAAAGAAGGCAAATTAGGGCGCCGAAGCATGCTTGAACGGATATATTATGACTGGGACACCGGGCTTGAAGTCAAGCGCGAAGTGCTCAGCGAGGATTACTATTCCGGCGAGCGCGACATTTACATGACCGGCATGTTGGCCCCATAAATCCAAAAGGAGCGTTTTATGAGCAAGATCATCGTGACCGCCGATTCCACCTGCGACCTGGACCAGGCTTCCATCGACAAGTACGGCATAATCATCTGTCCCCTGTACGTCCGCACCGAAGAGGGCGAGTTCCGTGACGGAGTGGACATTACCGCCGCCCAGCTGTTTGATTATGTATCAAGGAGCGGAAAGCTGCCCAAGACCGCGGCCTGCTCTTCCGAGGACTACCTAAACCTTTGGAGGCCTTACGTGGAACAGGGGTATGAGGTAGTGCATATCGATATTTCCGGCGAGTTTTCCAGCTGCTACCAGAGCGCGTGCCTGGCGGCGCAGGAACTGGGAAATGTATATCCCGTCGACTCCCGCAACCTGTCCAGCGGATCCGGGCATCTGGCGATTGAAGCCGCGATACTTGCCGGCGAAGGCAAGACCGGCAAGGAGATACAGGCGATACTGGACGAGAAAAAGCAGCGCCTGAACGTGTCCTTCGTCATCGACACCATGGAATACCTGGCCAAGGGCGGCCGCTGTTCCTCCGTGGTATCTCTGGCAGCCGGCATACTCAAGATCAAGCCCATGATCGAAGTCAGGGACGGCAAAATGGGCGTGGGCAAAAAGTACAGGGGCAGGATGTCCGCGGTGCTCAAACAGTACGTACACGAGAGGCTCCAGGCGGCAGGCCCGGTGGAACTCAAGCGCATCTTCATCACCGACAGCGGCGTTGACCTCGACATCGTGGAGGAATGCCGCAAGGCGATACTGGAAGAGGCGCCCTTTGAGGAGATCATCCACTCCCTGGCAGGCTGCACCGTATCCAGCCACTGCGGTCCCGGCACCCTGGGCATCCTGTTCTTCCAGGCGGAAAAATAGCACACTGAAACTCATTGGGCGGATGGTCTCCGCCCGTTTTGATTGAAGCACAGCAATTATCCGCATCTTATCATTTTGAGGGGGCAAAAATGAAGACAGGCTTCGACAACGACAAATACATACATATACAGTCCGAACGCATCAAAGAGCGCATCGCCGAGTTCGGCGGCAAACTGTACCTGGAGTTCGGCGGCAAGCTGTACGACGACTTCCACGCTTCCCGGGTGCTGCCGGGCTTCGAGCCGGACAGCAAGCTCAGGATGCTCAAGGCTATCGGCAGCGACGTTGAGATAATCATCCCCATCTGCGCCGACGACATAGAGAAAAACAAGCAGAGGGGCGACCTTGGCATCTCCTACGCCGACGACACGCTGCGGCTTATGGACGTGTTCCGTTCCATGGGCTTCTATGTGAGCGGCGTGGTCATAACCCAGTACCAGGGCCAGCCCGGCGCTGACAATTTCAGGAAAAAGCTCACGAGCCTGGGCATCAAAAGCTACATCCACTACCCCATCAAGGGCTACCCCCACAACGTAGACGATATAGTGTCCGAAGAAGGCTACGGCCGCAACGAGTACGTGCCCACTACCCGCCCCCTGGTGGTTGTGACCGCTCCCGGCCCCGGCAGCGGCAAGATGGCCACCTGCTTAAGCCAGCTGTACCACGACCTTAAGCGGGGCATCTCTTCAGGCTACGCCAAGTTCGAGACCTTCCCCGTGTGGGACCTGCCCCTGAACCACCCGGTCAACCAGGCTTATGAGGCCGCTACCGCCGACCTGAACGACGTGAACATGATCGACCCCTACCACCTGGAAGCTTACGGCGTCACCGCGGTCAACTACAACCGTGATGTGGAGATCTTCCCCGTGATGCGGGCGCTGTTCGAGCGGCTGCTGGGAAAGAGCCCCTATATGTCCCCCACCGACATGGGCGTGAACATGATCGCCGGCTGCATAACCGACGACGAGGTGTGCCGCGAGGCCTCCAAGCGCGAGATCCTGCGCCGCTTCTACAGCGCTCAGGTGGAAGCCAAGCGCAAGGGCGAAGTCACGGGCACCCTGCGCAAAATGGAAATAATCATCAAAAAAGCGGGCATCACCCCGGAGATCTGCCCCGCCGTGGGCGCCGCGCTGCTCAGGGAAAAGACCACCGGCCTGGCTTCCGCCGCGCTGGAACTGCCCGACGGGCGTGTGGTGACCGGCAAGACCTCCTCGCTGCTGGGCTGCGCCGCCGCGCTGCTGCTCAACTGCCTTAAGGAGCTGGCGGGCATCCCCAAGGAGATAAAGCTCATTCCGTCCAACGTTGTGGAGCCGATCACGGACCTTAAGATAAACAACCTGGGCCATCACAACCCCCGCCTGCACACGGACGAGATCCTCGTGGCGCTGTGCGTGAGCGCCACCACCAACCCCGTAGCCGCGCTGGCGCAGCAGCAGCTTTCCAAGCTCAAGGGCTGCGACGCGCACTTCTCGGTCATCCCCTCCCAGGTGGACGAAAAGATATACAAGCGCCTTGGCATCAACCTGAGCTGCGAACCCAAATACGAACTGAGCAAGCTGTACCACAAATAAACCACGCTGTTTCGTTTGGTGCGTAAGCAAAAACGCTGCGGTGATCCCGACATGAAAGTCAGAATTGCCGCGGCGTTTTCATTTGTCGATCAGCACCTGTACCGGACTGCCCTTGCTTCAGGCAGGTTTCCCGCCGTTATTCATGGGGATAGCGGAGATAGTAGCAGTCGTTCCCCTCCACATACGGCGTCGGGTTGAATCCATGCCTTTCGTAAAACCGTACGGCTTCGGCGTTGTCCCTGTGCACTCCCGTCACGATGGGCCGGACTCCGAAGTCGGCGCAGGTCCTGCTTATCGTCTTTTCAAGGATCTCGCCGCCTAACCCCCGGTCCCGGTAACGCCTGTCGACGACGAAGAACATCAGCCGGTAGAAGGGCCGCTGTTTAACTTCGGGCGGGTCGGTTTTCCATTCCAGCGCTTCTCCCAGCAGTATCGTAGCGATGCAGCGGCCGTCCAGACTTACCGCGAACGCGTGGCCGATGCAGCCGTGCTCAAACCCGTATTCCAGCGTCTCTATGAGCGTCGGCACACCGTCCACATAGTCTTCAGGTATATCCGTCCTGTCTACCTGCCACGCCATGTCATAATTAGCCCGCGTCAGTTCCTCAAAGACCAGTTCCATATGCCGCGCCTCATTCGATGGATTCTCAGTTTCGAAACAAATCGACAAATTGGATGGAATTTGTCAATCTAATTCTTTTTGGTAGTAAACAAACCCCTCATCCCGTTTCACTTCAGAATAACCCAGCTTTTTATAAAAAGCATTCGTTCTTACATTCCAAACAGGTGTATCAAGTTTCACTTTTTTGATACCAGGATAAAATGTTTCTGCCATTTTCATCAGGGAAAGACCATACCCCTTCCGATAGTGAACCGGGTCAAGAAAAATCCTGCCGACGTACAATGTTTCACCGTCTTTGTCCACAAACAGAATCGCACCGCCGACGATTTCTCCATCTATGACTGCCTGCAGCAAATGTCCTTCATTTTTCATCTGAATGTGCCATGGAATCGAATCATAATCAGGAGGTCCGCCTGCTTCGGAAGCGCCAGCATTAATATCGCTGTCGAACGCAGCCTTTGATATAGCCACGATTTTTTCGATATTCTTCAATTCAGCATTTTCTAATTTCATTAAAATCTTATCCTCGGCAAATCATCTCCGCAGATCCTGATTTGCATAATTCATTTATCTTTTCAGATATTCTGTATTCTTTGGTCCATACGGCACTGAAATATAGTTTCTCTTTTGGTGGTACAAGCAGCATACCGTCTCCACGCTCATCTTGCTTCCCATGTCAGAACGCCATCCTCACGTGCTTTTCGGGCGAGGCAGGCGGCAGACCCAGCTTTTCCCTGCCGTATTTCACGTAAAACCGGTAGTTTTCTATCGGCACTCCGTTGGGGATTCGGTGGTCCAGCGCGAAAACCGTGCCGCCGCCCGTCAGAGGCGCGCGCAGCTTGTAGTCAAGCTCCCTTTTCACATCCTCAAGGCTGCCCCTCAGGGCGAACTTGTCTATGCCGCCCTTGAACGCCAGGCGTTTGCCGAACTTTTCCCTTAGTTTCAGCATGTCCATGCCCGCCTTGGGCTCCAGTGGGTACACGCAGTTGACGCCCGCGTCGACGATCTCGTCCAGTATGGCGTTTATATTTCCGTCCGAATCCTGGGAGAACAGCCGGGCGCCCGCCTTCTGTGCCGCGTCCCACACCCGCCGGTAATAGGGGCTGATAAAGCTTCTGAACAGCTTGGGGCCTATCATTGGTCCTGATGCGCCCGCCATGTCCTCGTGCACGCACAGCACGTCTATGCCGACCTCATTTGCGATTATCTCTATCCCCTTAACGCACAGGTCCCCGAAGGTGTCCAGCATGTCCTCTATCATTTCCGGCTCATCGTAGTAGGCGCAGCACAGGTTCTTTTCGCCCATCAGGTTGCGGGGCTCGTCGAATCCGCCGGGCATCCACATGGTGACCAGCGCGCCCTCGCTCCGTGCGGTCTTCAGCCTTTTGAGCGCCTCAAGGTCCACTCTGGAGATGTCGAAAGCGTACCAGGACCTGATTTTTTCCCAGTCTTCCGGCGTCTCCACGGGATAGGAAAACGGCAGAGGTATGGTGGCGCATTTCCTGCTCAGGCGCATCTTGCGGCCCATGGAGTCTATGGAAAGCTGCTCCGACTCAGTCTCGGAGATTATGCGCGGTATTATGCCGCTTCTGGGGGAAATGTTAAGCGGCGCACCCGCGCACCTGACATAGTCCCAGCCGAAAGCCTCCAGCGTGAGTTCCTTTTCTTCCGCACCCTGGCTTCTCCACTCTTCGTCCAGCCCTATGAGCAGCCCGAACAGCTCGGTGAACATTTCGCGGGGGCTTTCACCGAAGGTCATGTGGCTCAAATATTCTTCCCGCGTCCAGCGCATTTTTTCCTCCCTGAAAGTGGAACAATCGTTTCGCGGCCGCCGTCTAAAAGACAACCGAACCAAAGGGGGTCATGATATGAAAAGGCTAATATCCCTTACGATAGCTTTGATACTGATAATAGCCGCAGCCGCGCCTGCCTTCGCGGAGACCTACGCCTACGTTAAAACGCCCACCAAGGACGGCACCGTTTACGTGCGTAAGGTGGCGGGCGCGGGTCAGCCCATACTGGGCGTGGCCAACAACGGCGACGCGCTGATCATACTTAAGAAAGGCAACACCTGGCACCGCGTGAGAGTTATCAGGACCGGCGTGGAAGGCTATATGTACGGAGCGTACATCCACTTTATTTCTTCGTCCTCCTCGTCCTCGTCCTCCTCTTCTTCCTCGTCTTCCGGCGGACAGGAGGCCAGCGGATACTACAATCCCACCTACTACACCACGGATCCCTCCGTCGTGGACACTGACACCGTGATAAACAAGTACGTAACGGTGCAATCCTCCGACGGCTACGCGAATCTCAGGTGGGGCCCCTCTACCAGCTGGGGCATCATCTGCAAGGAGTACAACGGCGAAAAACTGTGGGCGCTGGACCAGAACGGTTCCTGGTACCGGGTGGTGGACAACGCGGGCCGCGTGGGTTATGTATCCAGCAAGCTCACTAAGCTGGGCAGCACCGTGAGCAACTCTTCCGGCAGGACCGGCGTCATCCGCTCTTCCGACGGCTACGCTTCCGTAAGGAGCGGCCCCGGCACCTCTTACGGCCAATTATACACCCTGAGCGTGGGGCAGTCAATCACCGCCTACACCTCAAACGGCGACTGGCTGAGAGTGACCCTGCCCGACATCTGGAGCGACGCCTACGTGTACAGGACGCTTATACGCTTCTATTCAAAGGCCCGCACCACCGGCAACGTGAATATGAGAAGCGGCCCCTCCACCTCCTATTCCAGGATCACCGTGCTGTCCAACGGCACCAACGTGCACCTGCTGGCTACAGACGGTTCCTTCTGCCGGGTAGACACGGGTTACTCCACCGGCTACGTCAGCAAAAAATATTTGAGCTACTAAGGCCGTCTGGGCTTGAAACCGGCTCCTTAAATGTGATAAAATCTTGACCGTGGAAAGCTGCCGCTTTACGCGGTCATTTTAATTGGGAGGACGAGTTATATGCCCGATACCGTATTAAGTCAGTTTACCCAGAGCTATACCGAAGAGAAACAGGCTTCCTCAAAGAAGCTTAAGATCGGTATCATCGGCTGCGGCTGGATCGCCGAAGCCCACATCGAGAGCTATCTGGAAATGGACGACGTGGAGATCGTCGGCGCGGCGGATCTTATCCCCGGCAAAGCGGAAGCGTTCATGAAGCGCTACGGTGTCGAGGGCGTGCGCTTCTACCCCAGCCACAAGGAGCTTATAGACAACGAGCAGCTGGACGGCGTGAGCATCTGCACCTACAACACCCAGCATGCCGCCCCCGCCATCTACGCCTTAAAGCACGGCGTGAACGTACTGCTGGAGAAGCCCTTCACCGTCACCCTTGACGAAGCCATAGAGGTCATGAAGGCGGAAAAAGAGAGCGGCAAGGTGCTCTCCATAGGCTTCCAGCCCCGCGGCGACCTGAATATGCAGATGATAAAGAAGATCGTGGAAAGCGGCGCGCTGGGCAAGGTCTACTACATCCAGACCGGCGGCGGCAGGCGCAGGGGCATCCCCAATTCCACCTTCATCGAAAAGGACACCGCCGGCATCGGCGCCCTGGGCGACATCGGCTGCTATTCCCTGGATATGGTGCTCAACGCCATCGGCTATCCCAAGCCCCTGACCGTGAGCGGCTACAAGAGCGCCTACTTCGGGCAGAACCCCGAGTACGCCACCGCGGACCGCTTCCATACCGCCGAGGAAAACGCCAGGCGTTTCTCCGTTGACGACTTTGCCGCCGCGTTCGTGCGCCTGGAAGGCGACATAATCCTGGACTTCCGCATCTCCTGGGCCATGCACATGAACACCCCCGGCGATACCATCATCCTGGGCACCAAGGCTGGCCTTCGCATCCCCTCCACCGACTGCTGGAACGGCTCTGTGGGCGGTGAGATGACCCTGTACCACGACCTGGCGGGCGTGCGCATGGAGGAGAAGATCCCGATCCTCAAGGACAACAGCGGCCACGGCCTGTTCTACAAGAAGATCCGCGGCTTCCTGGACGCCATAATCAACGGCACTCCCGCGCCCGTGCCCTCCAGCCAGATCGTGATCAACCAGGCGATCATCGACGGCATCTGCAAGAGCGCCGAGCTGGGACGCGAGATCGAGATCACCATACCCGAAGTCTGACACCGATAACGGAAAAGGGCGGATATCCGCCCTTTTCGTGTATAACAGAAAAGCGGCGGATCGCTCCGCCGCCGTTTTTTTATTCATTTCAGTTTTCGGGCTCCAGCAGGCCGTAATCGCCGTCTTTCCTCACGTACAGCACGCACACCTTGCCGGTATCCGCGTTGTCGAACAGGTAGAAGGAGTGGCCCAGCTGCTCCAGCTGCATGATGGCGTCATCCACGCTCATGGGCTTAACCTGGAAGCGCTTTACCTTTACGACTTTGCGCTCGGGCTCCTCCTCTACGGCGGGCTCCTCCGGGGGCAGGAACGCCTCGGTGGGCAGTGGCGCGGGAGAGCGGAATTTTTTGTCCAGCTTGGTGCGGTGGCGGCGGATCTGGCCCTGCAGTTTGTCTACCGCCTTGTCCACGGAGGCGTACATGTCGTTTGTGGTCTCCTCGGCGCGGAACAGCATGCCCCTGTGAGTGATCGTGATCTCAGCTATGTTCTTGCCCGCCCTTTCAAGGGTGAACTTCACCTGCGCGTCGGCGTCAGGCCCGAAAAACCAGTCAAGTTTCTTGATTTTCTTATCCGCGTAGTCCTGAAGGCTCTCGGTAACGTCCATAAAACGTCCGTAGTATTTGATGTTCATATATCGTACCATCCTTTCCGAAACAACGGTCGGGAAAACTTCCCGTGTTTTGTTATTCCACACCGTATGTTAATTTTCCTGCCTCAGCCGTAAATATTTTTTTAGCCCGCGAAACTTAACCTTTGGGTAGTATCATATGGGCGAGGTGAGAATATGAGACCGCATCTGGTTATTTTCGATATGGACGGCACCGTGCTGGACACGCTGGAAGACCTGTTGAACGCCCTTAACTATGCACTGGAAAAGCACGGTCACGGGCGCAGGACGCTTGAGCAGATGACCGCCTATGTGGGCAGCGGCCTGTACGCAATGGTCACCCGCGCCCTGGGCAACTGCAAGGACAAGGCCGTGTGTGACCCGGTGTTCGCGGATTTCAAGGCGTATTACCTGGAGCATTACAACGTGCTTACCCGCCCCTACCCCGGCATCCCCGAACTTATGAAAGCGCTTAAGGCGGAAGGCGTAAAGTGCGCCATATCCTCCAACAAGGTAGACAGCGCCGCGGGTGAGCTTTCCCGGGCACACTTCGGAGATCTGGTGGACATGTGCGTGGGCGAAAGCCCCCTTACTCCCCGCAAGCCCGACCCCACGGGCACCTTCAGGCTCATGGAGACGCTGGGGGCGTCAAGGGAAGAAACAGTGTACGTGGGCGACAGCGACGTGGACTGCGAAACCGCCCGCATGGCCGGCCTGCCGTTCATCGCCGTAACCTGGGGCTTCCGCTCCCGGGAGCAGCTTAAAGCCGCAGGCGCCGCAGTATTCGCGGACAGCTGCGAAGAACTGGAAAGACTGCTTAAAAGTTGACTTGCGTTCCAAAAGAGTATATAATAAAGTAACTATATATTTTTGTCGAAGGTGTGATGCGAATGAGTGAAAACAACACCCGGCGCAGGCTGCCGGCGTATCTGGTCCTTATGATAATAACCCTCATCGCAGGGCTGGTGCTGGGGGGCGTGTACGCCCTTACCAGGGATCCCATAGCCGCGCGTGAAGCGGAAGACGCCGAAAACGCCCGCAGAAAAGTGCTGCCCATAGCGGTGAGCTTTGAGTCCATGGAGGCTCCGGAAGGCCTGAGCAGCCTTTACGCGGGACTGGACGCCGAAGGCAACACCGTGGGCTACGCCGCGCAGAAGACCGCCAGGGGCTACGGCGGCGAGATAGAGGTCACCCTGGGCACGGATATTTACGGCAACATCACGGGCATTAGCGTGGGCGGCAAGAATTTCTCCGAGACCGCAGGCCTGGGTGCCCGCAGCAAGGATGAGGCGTTCACCTCACAGTTCACGGGCAAGACCGCGCCTCTGAGCGTAGCCAAGGGCAACGACGAGAGGAACGCGCACACCATCGACGCCATCACTTCCGCCACCATCACCAGCAAATCTGTCACAGGCGCCGCCAACGACATTATGGCCGCGCTGGACAGCGTGCTCATCTCCGAAACGGAAGGAGGCGCGCAGTAGATGAAGCTCACATTCAAGCGTGGCGTGCATCTGTCCTACGCGAATAAAAACGCCACCAAGACCAGCCCCATACGGGACTTCGTAAGCGACGAGGTGCGGCTGATCACCTCCATGCACATAGGCGCGCCCTCCAAGCCCATAGTCAAAAAGGGCGACAAGGTATTAATGGGCCAGGTCATCGCCGAGCCGGTAGGCTTCCTGGGCATCCCCGTGCATGCCAGCGTGTCAGGCGAAGTGACCGACATGAGCATGATCCCGTACCTGGGCGAAGGCAACGTGGAATGCATCACCATAGCCAACGACTATGAAGACAAATGGACTGAGCTCACCCCCCTGGGCAGCGTGGAGTCCGTGGACCCCGCGCTGATAGTGCCCGCCATCAAAAACGCCGGCATCTGCGGCATGGGCGGCGCCAGCTTCCCCACCCATGTAAAGCTCTCCATAAAGCCCGAGCAAAAGTGCGAGGCGGTGCTGGTAAACGGCGCGGAGTGCGAAACGCACCTGACCTGCGACCATCGCCTTATGCTGGAGCAGGGCGAAAAGATTATCGGCGGCTTAAGGGCGGTCATGCGCGCCCTGGGCAGCGAAAAGGGCATAATCTGTGTTGAGGACAACAAGCCCGACGCCATAGCCAATCTTAAACGCCTGGCACTGAACGCCCAGGGCGTTACGGTACAGGTACTTAAGACCAAGTACCCGCAGGGCGGCGAAAAACAGCTTATAAACGCCGTATTAAAGCGCCAGGTACCCTTCGGGAAGCTTCCCATAGACGTGGGCGCCGTGGTAGTCAACGTGGGCACCTGCGCCGCCATATACGACGCAGTGGTGTACGGAAAACCCCTGATAAGCCGCGTTACCACGGTCACGGGCTGCGTGAACAAACCCTCCAACCTCCGGGTCAGGATAGGCACGGTGGTAGAGGACATGATAGGCGCGTGCGAAGGCTACAGCGCCGAGCCCGGCAAGATCGCCTTCGGCGGCGGCATGACGGGCCTGTGCCTGCCCGGCACCGACCTGCCCATGGCCAAAAGCACCAACGGCATAGTGGTATACAGCGTGAAGGACTCCAAGTCCATAGACGAAGGCCCCTGCATCCGCTGCGGCAAGTGCGTTGCCGCCTGCCCCATAGGCCTGAATCCCTACCTTATCAAGCGTGCCGCGGACGCGGATAAGCTGGAGGAAGCGAAAAAGCTGTACGTGAACGACTGCATACTCTGCGGCTGCTGCTCCTACGAGTGCCCCTCCCGCCGCTGGCTCACCGCTTCGTTTAAGATCGTAAAACAAAAACTGGCCATACAGGCCAAACAGAACGGAGGTAAAGGCTGATGACGCTGAGACTGTCCACTTCCCCCCATCTGCGTTCGCCCCAGTCCTCCACGCGGCTGATGCTGAATGTCATAATCGCACTGCTGCCTTCCGCCGCTTTCGGCGTGTACAATTACGGCTACAAGGCGCTGATGCTCATACTCGTGTCGATGCTGAGCGCGGTAGTGAGCGAATACCTGTGGCAGCGCCTGACAAACCGCCCCGTAAGGATAAAGGACTGTTCCGCCCTGGTTACGGGCATGATACTGGCCCTGTGCGTGACGCCCGAAGCGCCCTGGTGGATGCTGGTCGTGGGCAGCGCCTTCGCCATCATCGTGGTAAAGGAGCTGTTTGGCGGCATAGGCGACAACTTTATCAATCCCGCCCTGGCGGCGCGCGCCATGCTTCTGGCCTCCTGGCCCATGGTTATGACCCGCCACATAGACATAGACGGCGTGTCCAGCGCCACTCCCCTGGCGGAAGGCGCCCAGAGCCAGTTCTCATACCTTGACCTGCTTATCGGCCGCATACCGGGCGTTATAGGCGAGACCTGCAAGCTGGCAATAATCGTGGGCCTTGTGTACCTGATCGTGAGCCGCACCGTCACCTGGCGCATCCCGGCGTTCACCATACTGTCCGCTTTCGTCATGGCGTGGATAGTGGGACTTGATCCCATTTACCACGTTTTAAGCGGCGGCATCATCTTCGCCGCGGCGTTCATGGCCAACGACTACACCACTTCCCCCATGACCCGGGGCGCGCAGATGGTGTACGCTTCAGGCATAGGCATAATAACGATCATAATCCGCAAATGGGGCGCGTACCCCGAAGGCGCCACCTACGCGGTGCTGTTTATGAACCTGCTTACGCCCCTGCTGGACCGGTATATCCCCCACAGGGTGTACGGCCACTCCAAGAGGGAGGCGAAGAACTAATGAGCAAGGACAACAAGCTTTCCAAGATCTTTTTAAACGGCGTCATCACCGAGAATCCCACCTTCCGGCTGGTGCTGGGCACCTGCCCCACCATGGCGGTGACTACCAGCGCGCTAAACGGGCTTGGCATGGGCGCCGCGGCAACCTTCGTGCTGATAGGCTCCAATACGGTTATCTCCCTGCTCAGGAAGTTCATTCCCGACCGGGTCAGGATCCCCGCGTTCATAGTGGTCATCTGCACCTTCGTGACCATGATACAGCTGATAATGCAGGCATACCTGCCATCCCTGTACGCGGCGCTGGGCATATTCATCCCCCTCATCGTGGTCAACTGCATCATCCTCGCCCGGGCTGAGGCGTTCGCAAGCAAAAACCCGGTGCTGGACAGCGCGGTGGACGGCCTGGGCATGGGTGTGGGCTTCACCCTGGCGCTCACGCTGATAGGCGCGGTAAGGGAACTGCTGGGCAACGGCTCGATTTTCGGGGTCGACATTCTGGGTGCTTCCTACCAGCCCATGCTGCTGGCGGTGCTGGCCAGCGGCGGTTTCCTCACTTTCGGGCTTATGCTGGGCGTGTTCAACGCCATAATGAACAAGATACGCTTAAAGAGGATAAGGGAGGAGGCCAGATAAATGGTTAAGCTTTTGCTGTTCATGGTGAGCTGCGTGATCACCAACAACTTTATCTTCTCCCGCTTCCTGGGCTGCTGTCCCTTCCTGGGCGTGTCCAACAAGGTGGAGACCGCCGTATCCATGGGCATCGCCGTCACTTTCGTAATGACGCTGGCATCCCTGATAACTTACATCGTGTACCACTTCGTGCTGCTGCCGCTGAGCCTGAGCTTCATGCAGACCATCGCCTTCATACTGGTCATCGCGGCGCTGGTGCAGTTCGTGGAGATGTTCCTCAAAAAGGCGTCCCCCTCCCTGTACAGCGCGCTGGGCATTTACCTGCCCCTGATAACCACCAACTGCGCGGTGCTGGGCGTGGCGACCCTGAACGTGAACAACGACTACAACCTGATCTACTCCGTAGTGAGCGGCTGCTTCGGCGGCATAGGCTTCCTGCTGGCCATAACCCTTATGGCGGGCGTACGTGAAAGGCTGGAGTCCTCCAAGATACCCGAGTGCATGAAGGGCTTCCCCATCAGCCTTGTGACCGCAGGGCTCATGGCCATGGCGTTCATGGGCTTTAACGGCCTGGTCAAGTAGGAGGGCAGGAATATGACGGTTATTATTGTTTCCGCCCTGACGCTGGGGCTGCTGGGGCTGATATTCGGCCTGGTGCTCACCTACGCGGGCAAAAAATTCAGCGTGCCCGTGGACGAAAGGATCGAGAAAGTGCGCGCCTGCCTGGGCGGCGCCAACTGCGGAGCGTGCGGATTCCCCGGCTGTGACGGTTTCGCCGCCGCCGTGGTCAAGGGCGAAGCGCCCGTAAACGGCTGCGCTCCCGCGGGAGAAGCCGGCGCCAGGAAGATCGCCGAGATAATGGGCGTCACCGCCGAGACGGGCGAGCGCATGGTGGCCCGGGTGCTGTGCCAGGGTTCCGCAGGCATCGCCAAGGAACGCTACCTGTATGACGGCTACAAAAGCTGCATGGTGGCATCCGGCATAGCGGGCGGTCCCAAGCAGTGCCGCTTCAGCTGTATAGGCCTGGGCGACTGCATGGCCCACTGCGCGTTCGGCGCCATAAAGATGTACAACGGCCTATGCATCATCGACGAAGACCTGTGCCGCGCCTGCGGCGAGTGCGTGAAGGCGTGCCCCCGCGGCGTCATAAAACTCATGCCCCAGAGGCAGAGGCACATCGTGCGCTGCAGAAACTCCGACGTAGCCAGGGAGGCCCGCAAGGTGTGCATGCACGCCTGCATGGGGTGCGGCCTGTGCAAGAAAAACTGCCCCGCCGACGCCATCACCGTGGAAAACGGCTTTGCCCGCATAGATCCCGAAAAGTGCATAGGCTGCGGCAAATGCGCTTCCGTGTGCCCCTCCAAGGCCATTACCGACGGCGTAAGGCATGACCAGATCTTCTGATACCGTAATCGCGCTGGGCATGTTCGACGGCCTGCACGCGGGCCATTTGGCGGTCATAAACGCCGCCATAGAGCTGGCGAAGGCAAAAGGCGCCCGTAGCATGGTGTACACGTTCATAGAGAACCCCAGGTCCGTACTTGGCGCCGCTCCCGTTCCCCTTATGAGCTTTGAGGAAAAGCTCACAGCTCTCAAACAGACGGGCGTGGACGAAGTGCGGGCCATGCATTTCACCAGAGCGCTGGCGGATACCTCCCCCGAAGAATTCGTCGAAGCGCTTATACGTGACTGTTCCCCCGCCGCCTTCGTGTGCGGGGAAGACTATACTTTCGGCGCCAAGGGACGCGGCACCGCCGAGATCCTTAAGCAGCTCGCCGAAAGGCACGGTATCCGGACCGTGATCGTGCCGCTGGTGACGGTCAGGCTGTCTCCAGACAGCGAGCCCGTCAAACTCTCCTCCACCCTGTTAAGGGAACTGAAGCGATCGGAAAGAGGCGGAAATGAATCCTTCTAAGATAACCACACGCCGCATAGCCCGGGTGGCCGTACTGGCTGCGCTGAGCGCGGTGCTGTACTTTATTCCCGGCATACCCGTCTTCCCGCCCATCTACAAGCTGGACTTCTCCACCGTGCCGGTCATGGTGGCGGCGCTGCTTGACGGGCCCATAGACGCGCTTATCGTGCTGCTCATAAAAGACCTGACGGGGCTTGTCCATTCCAGCAGCATGGGCGTGGGCGAACTGGCGGACTTCATGACTTCTGCCGCTCTGGTGGTGAGCCTGTGGGGCATCTGCGCCCTGCTGGCTAAAAAGGACAGTCAGGAAAGCTCCAAGCGCTCTATATTCATACTCAAACACGAGAGCCTGGACGTGTGGAAGCTCATCTGCGCCTTCGTGCTGTCCGTCATCGCCATGGCGGCGGTAGGCGCGCTGGTCAATTACTGGATCATGATACCCTTCTACGTGAAGGTCATGCACCTTTCGGAGGAGAAGATCGTCTCCATGATGGCGAAGCTCATCCCCTCTGTCACTTCCGTAGGCAAGCTCATCGCCTACGCCACCGTACCCTTCAACCTGCTTAAAGGCGCGGTCATCTGCGTCATAACCTATCCCATTTACCTGTCCGTTTCCCGCATAGCAAAAGAACACGAATAATGCAGGCCGCAGCAAACAACACAGTCTATACGGATGGCTTGATGCGCCGGGACGCGCTTGCTATAGCGTGGCCCGCTGCGCTGGAAGGCGCGCTTTTGTCCATAATCGGCACCGTGGACACCATAATGGTCAAGCAGGTGCACGAGTACGCCATCGCCTCCGTGAATCTGACTTCCCAGCCCCGCATGATACTTTTGATACTGGCGCAGGCGCTGTGCGTGGGCACCACCGCGCTGGTGAGCCGCAGGCGGGGAGAAAACGACCGGCAGGGCGCAAATGACGCGCTCAGCCTGTCCATGCTGCTGATCACGTGCGTGGGCATATTCATCTCCCTCACCGGTTTTTTCCTGGCTAAGCCCATAATCCGTCTGGCGGGCGGCGACCAGGACACCACTGCCATGGCGGTAGACTATCTGCGGGTGGTGGCGCTGGGGCTGCCCTTCAACTGCTGGAACCTGTGCATGTGCGCCGCTCTGAGAGCCACCGGCAACACCCGGGTGACCATGGTCACCAACATGAGCGCCAACATAGTCAATGTGATAATGAACTACTGCCTTATCGGCGGCCACTTCGGTTTTCCCGCGCTCAAAGTCAAAGGCGCGGCGCTGGCTACGGACATAGGCAGCATGGTGGCGTGCATGATCTCCCTGTACGTCATCACCCGCAGAAGCGGCTATCTTAAGCTGCGTCCCCGCTTCAGGGGCTTTGATAAGCGCACCATAGTCGGCCTGCTGAAAGTAGGTTCCTCATCCATCGCCGAAAGCGCGGCGCTCAGGATCGGGTTCTTCATGAACAACCGCCTGATCGCAGGCATAAACGCCGACGCGCTCACCTCCAACACCATAGTGGGCCAGGTCACTTCCTTAAGCTTCTGTTTGGGGGATGGCGTAGCTACCGCGGGAGCGACACTGACGGGCGTGTCCCTGGGGGAAAAGCGCAAGGACAGGGCCCGGGGCTACGCGCGCATCTGCTCCCAGATGGGTCTCATCATTTCCTGCGTGCTGATCGCGCTGTTCTTCTTCCTCAGGAAAGACCTGGCGCGGCTGTTTACTGACAAGGATGTGGTCATCACAGGCGCGTCCATGGCGTTCATAGTGGTCCTCACGGGCATCATCCCCCAGAACGGGCGCGTGATCTACTCCGGCTGCCTGAGGGGCGCGGGCGACGTCAAGTTCGTGGCGCTGTGCTCGCTGATATCGGTCACTATACTGCGTCCCCTGCTCACCTGGCTGCTGTGCTACCCCCTCAACAAGGCATTCCCCCGGTTCTACTTCGCCTACACCGGCCCCTGGATCGCCTTCGTGATAGACGCCTACGTGCGCACCATACTCATGTACCGCCGCGTCAGGGCGGGCAAATACCTGGACATAAAGCTGTAAGAGGTCTGTATGCCTATAATCTCTGTCAAAGACCTGTATAAGAGTTTCCGCCCGGAAGTCACCTGGCGTGACCGGCTGTTCAAAAAGCAGGCTGCGCTGATTTCTGCTACAGAAGTTATCAAAGGCATAAGTTTGAGTGTTGACAAAAGCGAAGTGGTGGCTATAATAGGCCCATCCGGTTCCGGAAAGACTACGCTTTTACGGTGTCTGAACTTCCTTGAAAAGGCCGACGCGGGTACGCTCACCTTCGACGGGGAGGATTTTGACCTGAGCCGCATCCGCCGACGGGACATAAATCGCCTCAGGAAAAAGACGGGCTTCGTGTTCCAGAGCTATAACCTGTTCTTTAACCGCACCGCGCTGGGCAACGTCATAGAATGTCTGGTCGCCGCCCGGGGCGTAAACAAGACGGACGCGGTCAGACTGGGCCGTGAAGCGCTTGAAAAAGTTGGGCTGGGCGACCGCTGCGACTATTATCCCACACAGCTGTCCGGCGGACAGCAGCAGAGGGTGGCCATCGCCCGCAGCCTGGTATACAAGCCGGAGATAATCTATTTTGACGAGCCCACCAGCGCCCTGGACCCGGAGCTGATAGGCGAAGTGCTTGCCGTTATGCAGGACCTTGCCCAGGAAGGCATGACCATGCTGGTGGTCACCCACGAAATGAACTTCGCCCGCAACGTGGCCGACCGGGTCATATTCATGGACGAAGGCGTCATAGCCGAGGAAGGTGCCTCAAAGGAGTTTTTCGACTCTCCCAAGTCTCCAAGGGCGCAGGCTTTTATAAAGACGTTAGGCGAACGGTAAGGTTCGCTTCGCGATATAACAACACAGGAGGAACGTGTTATGAAGCGGTTTTTCGCGCTCTCGCTGGCGCTGGTTCTGGCGCTGGGACTGATGCTTATTCCCTCCCACGCGGAGGATAAGGACATGCTTGCCCGTATCAGGGAAAGCGGAAAGATGGTGGTGGCCATGGAAGGCGTATGGCAGCCCTGGACCTACCACAACGAGGATGACGAGCTGGTGGGCTTCGACGTGGAAGTCGCCAAAGCCGTGGCCGAGAAACTGGGCGTTGAGGCCGTGTTCGAGGAATGTCCCTGGGACAGTATTTTCGCCGGAGTCGACGCGGGCCGCTATGACATAGTGTTCAACGGCGTGGACTATACCGATGAAAGGGCCGAGAAGTTCTCCTTCTCCACTCCCTACGCCTACAACTACGCGGTGCTCATCGTGCGCGCCGATGACGACAGGATCACTTCCTTCGAGGACCTGGAAGGCATGAAGACCGCCAACACCCTGTCCTCCACCTACGCGGAGCTCACCGAGAGCTACGGCGCCACCACCTACGGTGTGGACGACTTCGACATGACCATCGAGCTGCTCATCACCAAGCGTGTTGACGCCACCGCCAACGCGGAAGTCTCCTTTATAGACTACATGACCGCCCGCCCCGACGCGCCCATAAAGATCGCCGCCAAGTACAATTCTGCCACCAGCGTGTGCGCGGTAATGCCCAAGGGTGAGGACAGCTCAAGCTTCGTGGAAGCGGTGAGCGCCGTCCTGGAGGAGCTCAACGCCGAGGGCGTCATCAGCGAGCTTTCCAAGAAGTATTTCTTCGGCAGCGACCTGACCGTCGCCCCCGAAGCCGAGTAAGCGAACACAGCAAAACGGAGAGGGCGCTGCCCTCTCCGTTTTCTTATCGTTTATTGCTCCGTGCGGGCTATTCTTTTCATCAGGGTACTCAGGTTTATACCGTCCAGATACTCGCTGATCCTGACGTTAAGTCCTTCCCACAGGGGGCGGGTGCGGCAGTCACCGGCGCGGTCGCAGCACGGCGCGTCCTCGCACAGGCACGCCACAGGCGCCAGGTCGCCTTCCGCCGCGCGCAGTATCTCCCCCACAGTGTAGTCTTCCGGCTGCCGGGTCAGGCAGTAGCCGCCGTTGCGGCCGTGCAGGCCTTCCACAAAGCCCGCCTCCACCAGGTCCGGCAGTATCTTTTCCAGATATTTAAGGCTGATCTCCTGCCGGGCAGCGATCTCCCTCATCGCCACATAACCCCGGGACATGTTTTCAGCCAAGTCCACCATCACCCTCAGGGCGTACCTGCCTTTCGTCGATACCATCATAAGCGTTCACCCTCAGTGGCAGTGCTCGCAGGTATCACAGGACGCCGGGAAGTCCTTGGGGTCGTAGGCGATACCGTTTTTATCGTAATAGTCCTTTACCGCGGCCTTGATAGCCTCTTCCGCCAGCACCGAGCAGTGCAGCTTGTGGGCGGGCAGCCCGTCCAACGCCTCGGTGACCGCCTTGTTGGTAAGGGTGAGCGCCTCGGAAAGGGGCTTGCCCTTTATAAGCTCCGTTGCCATGGACGAGGACGCGATGGCGCTGCCGCAGCCGAAGGTCTCGAACTTCACGTCGGTTATGACGCCGCCGTCGATCTTCAGGTATATCTTCATTATGTCGCCGCACACGGGGTTGCCGACTTCGCCCACCCCGTCCGCGTTTTCTATCTGCCCCACGTTGCGGGGATTGCGGAAATGATCCATCACCTTTTCGGAATACAGTGCCATATTACTTTTC
>JAEEGL015157796.1_pt1 | contig 39517 bp, 29 predicted proteins | sample 9134231 | NCBI WGS metagenome assembly JAEEGL01 (sample SAMN16246548, study PRJNA631951) | gut metagenome | biome: gut microbiome; feature: rumen; material: fiber-attached | host: Bos | place: Iran: Karaj | collected 2018-10
AAAATACCGCCATCTAAAAGCAGCTCTATTTGGTGGCCAAAATCATCGGCTATTTCATCTGGATCTTCATAAGAAGCTTTGGGTGTTACAGTCACCCGCTCAGTTTTGGCCACGGTGGTGGTGATGAGCGGATGGCCCAGCTCCTTCACCAGGGATAAAATGGCCTGGTTGTCCGGCACTCTTATACCCACGGTTTTGGATTTGGTCATCACGAGGCGCGGCACCTCTTTGGAAGCCGGGAGCACAAAGGTATAAGGACCTGGCAGATATTGGCGCAAAATGCGGTAGTGAATATTATCCACCTGGGCATAAGCGGCGATATCAGCAATATCTGAGCAGATAAAACTCAGGCGCTGCTTAGGATCCATGCCCTTTATCTGATAAATGCGCTCAATGGACTTTTTTTGAAAGAGGTCGCAGCCGAGGCCGTAAGTGGTGTCGGTAGGATAGACAGCCACTCCGCCATCGGCCAGAATCTGCGCCGCCCGCTCAATGTGGCGCGGCTGCGGATGTTCCATGTTGATTTTTAAACGGAGCATATTCATGGTAAATCCCCAAAAAAACTTAGATTTTAGCGAGCTCTGCCTGGTGCTCGGCTATGAGCTTTGCCAGGCGCTCTTTAGTTGTGGCGGTGATTTTGACAAAATCATCACTAGGAGCTACTGGCGTCACTACTTCATAATAGCATTTAACTTTGGGCTCGGTGCCGGAGGGGCGGATGATAACGCGGCTGCCATCGGAGAGCTCAAAGACTAAAACATCGCTCACCGGGAAATCGAGCGGGCTCTTTTGGCCATCTTTGGTGGTGCGCACTTGGTTTTGAATATCGTTTACAGCCACCACCTCCTGGCCGGCGATGGTTTTGGGCATATTAGCTCTTAGGCGGCTGCCGATGGAGGGGCCGGCCATCATTTCCGGAGTTAGAGCCAAACTCTTTTGCCCGCCGAGGTGCAGGCCCACTTCGCGGCAGAGCTCTTCCCATTTATCCATAACGCTCTTGCCAGCTGCTTTGAGTTCGGCAGCCATCATGGAAAAAGCGCAAAGGGCGGAGATGCCGTCTTTATCGCGCACTAATGTGCCGATAGTGTAGCCCAGAGCCTCTTCGTAGCCAAAGATGAACTCTTTGCCTTCGGCTTCATATTTCATGCCCACATTGGTGATCCATTTAAAGCCGGTGAGCGATTCATAATGGTGCACACCGCGCTTTTTGGCAATAGCGCCCAGCATGCGTGAAGATACTAGGCTGTTGCCCATGGTGCGCTCGCCTTTACTGCTCTCGATAGTCCAGTTGCCGAGGAGCGCGCCCACCATGTCGCCGGTGAGCATTTGATATTCACCGGCGCCCACCTTTACGGCTACTGCTAGGCGGTCGGCATCAGGGTCATTGGCTATGGCTATATCGGCATCGATTTCTTTGGCTTTAGCTAAGAGCAAATCGGTGGCCCCCGGCTCTTCCGGGTTAGGGAATTTCACGGTAGGGAAGTCGCCGTCGGGCTTTTCCTGCGAGGCCACGATGTGGGCGTTTACAAAGCCGGCCCGTTTAAAAACCTGCATGGCAATTTTGGCACCCACGCCGTGCATGGGAGTGTAAGCGATTTTTAAATCGCGATAAATGGCTTTGGGAGCAGCCTTGCAGAGTTTCATAACATCTTGAATATATTTCTCTTCTATATCGCCGCCATGAATATGCAAAAGGCCCTTCTCTATAGCTTCTATTAAATCCATAAAGGGAATTTCTTTGGTGGCGGCTACATCAATAGCGGCAGCAATGCCCTTATCGTGCGGGGGGATAATCTGTGCACCGTTGCCCCAATACACTTTATAACCATTATATTGCGGGGGGTTATGGCTGGCGGTTACCATGACTCCAGCTGCGGCACCGCTAGCCAGAACCGTGTAAGCCAGTAGCGGTGTGGGTTCGGTCATTTGGTAAGTAAAAACATGAAAACCCTTGGCGCAAAAGACAGCAGCGGCATCCTGAGCAAATTCTTCGGAAAAATGGCGCCCGTCATAAGCAATGGCAACGCCCTTTTTCTTAGCATCCGGAACTGTTTCGATTAAATAATCGGCCAGACCGGCAGAAGTTTCGCGCACCACCAGGCGGTTCATACGCATGGGGCCGGCGCCGAAAAAGCCGCGTAAGCCGGCGGTGCCAAATTCCAGGCGCCCGGCAAAGCGTTTTTCAAGTTCGCTCTCATTACCTTCAGCCAAAAGCTTTTCGAGTTCGGCTCTTGTCCAATCTTCGGGGTCACGGGAGATCCACTTTTGAACTTTTTCTTTCAGCGCTTCACTAATCATGCATTCCTCCAGTTGTGTTTTAGACAGTTAAAACGAACCGCTAGGCGCTTTTACCATGACTAGCGCTCGTTAGTATAGAAAAAAATGCTAAGAAATAATTTGCTTTTAAGCCGATAATTTTATGAGCCCGGAAATGAGCGAGAGGGCGGGAAGACCAATAATTCCGCTGTAATCTCCGCCTTTTATCTCCGAAAAAAGCCCCAGCCCGGCACTTTCTATTTTGTATGAGCCGGCGCAGTCTAGGGGGAAATCGCAACTTAAATATTCCTGTAATTGCTCTTTATTAAAGGTGCGCATGGTGAGTTCATATATATCGGTAGTAATAATTTCGCTACCGCTATCGGCATCTATCAGGCAGAGAGCAGTGATGAGGCGGTGCGTCTGGCCGTTTAACATCATAAGCTGGGTGAGAGCTTTCTCAAAACTGCCCGGTTTTTCCAGCAGCTTGCCCTGAAATTCGCCGGCCTGGTCGCAGCCGATGATGATATGGCCGGGATAGTCAGCTTTGAGGCTCTTTGCTTTGCCCCGGGCCATGGCTTTGGTGAGCTCGGCTGGTGCTAGATTAAGTGAATGATTTTCTTCATATTTTGGCTTTATGGCTTTATATGATAAACCAAGCTGATCCATTATTTTTCGCCGGTAAGCCGAGGTTGAAGCCAAAATCAGGGGCTTTTTTAATGTGAGAGGAAAGGAGTTCATACCGGGTCACCTTTAGTCAGTAGTTTTAATTCTTCGGCGCTTAAGGGCTCTTCTGTTATCAAATCCGGGCGCCTTTCCATAGTTTTTAAAAGGGCTCTACGGCGGCGCCAGGCGGCTATTTTTTCATGATGGCCGGAGAGCAGCACTTCGGGCACGCCGTATTTGCCTAGGCGTTCCGGGCGGGTATATTGCGGATATTCCAGGCGGGCATGGCTGTGCGACTCCTCTTCCAACGATTCGCTATTGCCCAAAACGCCGGGCAACTGGCGGATGACGGCATCCATTAGCACCATGGCGCCGTATTCTCCGCCGGTCAGCACATAGTCGCCGATGGATATTTCCATATCCACAAAATGGCGCACTCTTTCATCGAAACCTTCGTAGCGCCCGCAGAGCAAAACGAGGCGCTCATGACTAGAAAGCTCGCGCACGCGTTTTTGTTTTAAGAGTTCGCCCTGGGGGGTGAGCATAATCACTGTGCTTTTTAGGGAACTGGCCGCCCTGGCATCGTTAATGGCTTTTACTGTGAGCTCCGGTCTTAGCACCATGCCGGCGCCGCCGCCGTAAGGCGTGTCATCCACAGATTGGTGCACGCCGTAGCCGTAATCGCGCAGATTTCTAAAAGATATTTTGGCCTTACCGCTCTCTATAGCTCGGCCGGTGAGGCCGGCATCAGGCGAAATAAATGAAGAAAAAATATTAGGGAAGAGGGTGATTATCTCTATTTCCATTATGCACCTTGCGGCAGGTGGCGCTTAATTTAACCGGCCCCGGCTCGCCGCCCCATAGCTAACACGCTTTAAAGGTGACTAAAAGTCCTTTTATTTTGCTTTTAATTTAGGGCTCATAAAAAAGAGCTCTTGACGCCCCGCTATAAGATAAAGGAAAAGAAAAAAGGGCAGGGTGCCCGAAGGAGATAAAGATGCAAGTTGAGTATCATGCATGGCAAAGCGACCACCTTGGCCGCTGGATGGAATTAAAAACTTTTGGGAATCGCGGCGTGCCGTTTATTGTCTTTCCCTGTTCACGCGGGCGTTTCTACGATTACGAGAGCTTCCACATGGTGGATGCCATCAGCCAGTTTATTGAGCGCGGCTCTATTATGCTGGTATGCGTTGACAGCTTGGACGAAGAGACATGGTACAATTTTGGCGTGGATCCCGGTGCCCGTAACTGGCGCTATGAACAATGGGATCAATATCTAACGGCCGAGGTGGTGCCTTTTATTCGCGATCACTTCCCCGAGGCTGCTTATAATCCCATGACCACCGGCAACAGCATGGGTGCTTATCACGCAGTGAATATCTTTTTAAAACACCCGGATATCTTTGCCGGCACCATTGCTCTTTCCGGCCTTTATACTTTGCAGCGTGATGAATTTGGTCTCGCTGGCCAGGATATTTCACCGGTTTATTTTAATTCGCCCATTAATTATCTTGAAAACCTCAGCGATAGTTTCTTTATCGACTTATACCGCCAGCGCGATATTATTGTCTGCACTGGCCAGGGCGCTTGGGAAGAAGCTTCGGTGGAAGATGCTCGGGCTCTCGATAATCATTTCCGTCGCCTTGGTGTTCCGGCCTGGGTTGATTACTGGGGCTATGATGTCAATCACGACTGGCCCTGGTGGTTTAGACAGATGAATTACTTTTTGCACTGTCTGTTTGGCTAATTATCTGTAATCTTTCGCTATTAAAATCAGCTTGGAATTTTTTCTGCGTAATTGCAAATTTGCCGCTGGTGGGGAATATAAAAGTGTTCTCTAAGCTGGCACCTAATGCTATAGTGCGCTGGGCGCTTGGGGGAGGGAAAGCAGATTGGAAGCAAATAAGCAAATCGCGGTTATTGGTATGGGTCTGCGCTTTCCTGGAGCCAGCTCGCCGGGGGAGTTTTGGGATCTTCTGATAAGCGGGCGAGATGTGCAGCAAGATTTGCCAAAATCGCGCTGGGATAACAGTGAATTTTATAATAAAAAAAATCCTTCTTACGGTCTGATTTGCTGTGAACGTGGCTATTTTTTAACAGATTATTCTGGTTTTAACCCCACTTTATTTAATATTAAACCCAATGTGGCTAAAAAGATGGACCCCCACCAATGGCTGGTACTGGATACTGCGCGCGATGCCATACTTGATGCCGGAATATCAGCTGAATTATTACCAAAGCGCACGGCAGTTTTTGTTGGGGCCAGTAGTTCAGATAGTTATTCCCAAGTAGCGTTGGATGCTGTCGAAGACTATACTCCGCATACAAGTTTTGCTTGTGATCAAAGCCAATTGGCCGCTAATGTCGCTCGGTGTTTTGATTTGCGCGGACCAGTATTTACCATTAATTCAGCCTGCTCATCGGCATTGCATTCCATAATTTTGGCAAGTAACGCTCTTCTTGCCAGTGATTGTACTATGGCTCTTGCCGGTGGAGTTCATCTCTACTTGAATCCCACGTCGGCTATTCTTCGCAGTAGAACAGGCATTTTATCGCCCGATGGATACTGCCGCACATTTGATGCCAAGGCTAATGGCTATGCTCTTGGTGAAGGAGCAGCTATGGTGCTTTTGGAATCTTTGGAAAATGCTCTTAAAAATAAACATAAAATATATGGCATTATTTCCGGATATTATCAAAACCATAACGGTAGTTTGGCAACTATTGGCCAAAGCTCTTCCAAAGCTATTGAGGAGGTAATATTGGGGGCATTGCAGCATGCCGGAATAACTGTTAGTGATTTGGCTTTTATGGAGTGTCATGGCACGGCAACAGCTAATGGTGACAGAGCCGAATTAACCGCTTTATCAGCTCTTACCAAAGATAGCCACGATAAACAACTCTATCTTACAGCCAATAAAACTCATATTGGCCATTTGGAATCTGCCGCTGGTGTGGCCAGTTTTATCAGTGCTCTCCTAGCTCTAAATAAAGGAGATATTCCGCCTGTTTTGCACCTGCGACATCCGCATGAAATTTTGCAAAATTGTAAAAATATACAAGTAGTTGCAGAAAAAATGCCTTTGCCTGCCGATAAAAAATATGCCGGAGTTAGTGCCTTTGCCATTAATGGTAGCAATGCCCACATTATTTTGGAAAAATATGTAGGTGAGCAAAAAGCTAATATTTCTTACAAATTATCGGCACCTGGTTATACTAAATACACAATTGGCTGCCCTAAAAAGGTTATTCACCGTATTGCTAATCAAAAAGAATCTTTGGATAATAACCTGGCAGATAAAATAGCTGATATCTGGGGCAAAAAATTAGGCTTTGCCGATGTTCCCCGCGATGTTACTTTTTTTGAACTTGGCGGCGATTCTTTAGAAGTGCAAATGTTACTTTTGGAGTTGGAAGAGAATTATGATCTGCAACTTGATTGGGATACACTTAACAATTATCCCACAGTAAATAGTTTGGCAGAATATTTGCAAAGTGCTCTTCATACGAAACAAAAGGATTTGCTATTGCTACCGGAGACAGGTGAAAAGTTAACCAGAATACTCTTATTTGTCCTTGGTGAGATTATAGGCAAAAAAGTTACTCCAGATATGGCTTTTTCCACTTTTAATATGACCGAAAATGCGTATGCTGAATGTCAAAAAATTGTTGAACAAATATTTCATATAAACATCGATATTGCTGAGTGGAAAAAGTTTTTAACTATTGATGATTTAAATTGTTTTTTGCTGAATAACATTGCTTCTGAGCAGCTTGAGCTATATATAAAAACATTTTCTGAGGTGTCTGGTTTATGAGTCTCGAAAATCTTACAGAGTTACTCGATAAATACAAAACGTCCTTAGCTGAAAAAAATACTATGTCGCCGCAGCTTTTTCCGGCAACTCCACAGCAAAAGGCCATTTGGGCCATAGAGCAATATCAAGATAAGCATTCACTTTATTTGGCACGGCGTTTTGTGGTTACCGGCCATTTTGCTGCAAATGAACTTGAAAAGCTATGTCTGACAATCATACATGAAGAACCGATTCTTCGCACTGTTTTTACTTATAAAAACGGGGTATTATATCAATATGTGAGTTCCGATTTTAATTTTTCCGTTACGCATAAAGTTTTTGAAAATAATGCTGAAGTTACCAGCTATTGGAATTTTTTTCGAGAGCAAAAGGCCAATTTATTTCAGGGACCACTTTGGGAAATAGCACTTATAGATTGTGTCGGTGAACAGCAACTTTTTTTTAAATTACATCATATAATTGGAGATGCCTATTCTGCACATTATTTTATTAAAAGATTGGCAGAAATAGCGGAAGGTGTACCGCCCAAAAAACATAAATCAACATATTTTGATTATGCCAAAGAGTTAAATAGTAAAAAGAGTCTTTTAGAAAAAAAAAGTTATGAAGTTTTAAATTCCGTAATTGCCAGAGAGCCATTGGTATTACCTTTTGCTCACGATGCAGCAAATAATATATCCCTAAAGAGATATGCGTTTAAGTGGAATAATAATTTAATTCTATCTCTCAGGCGTTTGGCCAGAGAAAGTTCTGCTACGCTTAGTGCTCTTTATTTAGCTGCCTGGTCAATGCTGCTAGCCAGAATTTCTGGACAAAATAAGTTTGCGATATCAATGAATTATCATGGCAGATATGATAAAAGCTATGCTCAGACCTTGGGCGTTTTTACTACGCTTTTGCCACTTCTCATTGATTATGATGATATGCCAATAGCGGCTTTTTTTAAAAAAATATGCTCCTTGCAAAGTGAGGCAGAAAATAAAGCTATTTCTATTGATATGTTATTGGAATTGGCGGAAAAGCAGGAAGAATTAAATGTTTTACAACGTGTCTCAAGTATAGATTTTAATATTATTTTAGGTAATACATCAAAATTTAAAATAGCATCTCACATGCTGACAGCTATTGCCGAAGAAGAATTAATAGATGCTATTTCATTGGGATTACAGCTTTTACCGCAGAGCGATGAATCTCTTGTGCTTTCACTCGTTTATGATGCCAATGCTTACTGCGAAAAACATATTACATACATTGCCGAGCTGTTGACTTCTATAGTCAAAGAGTTGCCTATAGCGCAATCAACAGGTGATATACTTACGCAAAATCTACCTGTTTTGCCATCTTATACTCCGCATCCTACCATAGTGGAGCTTATTGCCAGGCAAGTGGAAAAATCACCGGATAGTGTGGCTCTTATCCATGGAAATTTTTGTGTAACTTACCGTGAACTTTGGGATAAGGCCACTATTTGGGCTGAGAGACTCTGGCAATTGGGAGCTCGTCCCCAAGGTCTTGTGGTAACATTCAGAGCGGTGGATATAGAGCAAGTGGCTATAATTTTGGCTATTTGGCGATTAGGAGCTTATTATTTACCGCTAGATTTTTATAACCAGCGGCCACTTCTTGCTGAGCTTGATTTTTTAGGTGAACCATTTGTGTTAATAAATAACGAAGATGTTTTACCGAATATAACTACATATACACATGAGGAAAATTGGCCAAAACCTAGTGATAAGGCATACTTAATTTATACTTCCGGCAGTACCGGAAAACCAAAAGCGGCTATTAATACCCACATGGGGCTTTCAGCTCAAATAATCGGCAAGTGCGAACGGCTTGGTTTAACTGGCCAAGATAATATGGCATTTTCGTCTTCTTTGGCTTTTGATGTAACTTTTTTTCAATTATTTTCTGAGCTTACCATTGGCGGTCGAGTTACTATTCTGGAACATGCTACGCCAATTTTTGACCCCAATGCCTTATTATCGGAAATTATAACTTATGCAGTTACTGTTTTGCCTCTGGTTCCCAGCCAATTAGAAATACTTTGTATAAGAGGAAGCCATGAACTTTGGCAAAAAATAAAGCTAAAAATTCTAATACTTTCTGGTGAACGCTTTCCTACTTATTTGGCTAAAAAATGGCGTAATCTGTACCATCACGGGGTTATATGGAATTTTTATGGTGTTACCGAGTGTAGTGATGATGTATCGGCGCAGCTAATAGATGAAAACATACTTACCAATTGGAGACATGATACTTTACCGGCCGGTACGCCATTTAGAGATGCCTATGTTGATGTAGTTGATAATTGCCATCGACTTTTAAAACCGCTTTGTCCTGGAGAAATCTTGATTCGCGGTCCATTTGTCGGCCTTGGCTATCAAAATGATCCCCAACGTACGGCCTTATCTTTTAAGAAAGAAGGCTATTATACAGGCGATATTGGTTATAAAGATTTAGATGGTAATCTTGTTTATATGGGGCGGGGTGACAGTTTAGTAAAATTCCGTGGTTATCGCGTAGAACTTGCTGAAATAGAAAGAGCTTTGCAAAATCAGGAAGGGGTTTTTCTGGCGGCTGTTTCTCTTGTGAAATATGGTAATGAACAATTTATTCGGGCACATTTAGTGCCACAGAATGGGATAAAGCTTAACGCTACTGTAATCATAAAAGGTCTTTTGACAGTTCTCCCCAATTATATGTTGCCCAAAGAGCTTATTTCTTGTCCAACTCTGCCTTACCTCCCCAGTGGCAAGCTTGATCGCCAAGCATTGGCTACTTGGCCCGGCGAAAAACTGGCCATTGCCAGTGGTAGGGCTCCGCAAGGGGAGGTTGAAAAAAAACTTGCTGATATTTTTAAAGAAATTCTGCACCTTGACAGCGAAATAGATGCCGAAGCCTCCTTTCTGGAGCTTGGGGGCTCATCGCTCTCGATGCTGGAGCTTAAAAACCGCTTGGCTGAAAGCTTTGGTTATGAAGTCCCAATTAATAGCCTTTTTAACGAAAATTCTATAGCTCTTCTTGGTAGTTTAATAACCAGCGGTTCTTTAAAAAAGCATCTTACTATTAAACACGAAGAGCGGGAAAAAGCGCCTGCTCCAATGGGTGAGCTGCGCCTTTTTACCCTGGAACAAACTGGGAAACTAGCTGATCTTATATTGCGAGTAACCATAGAGTTGCCAAGGGGTCTTGGAGCTGATGAGTTGCAAAATATAATAAGCAAGTTACTGGAGCGCCACCCAATTTTGGATGCCCACTTTGTTTTGGAGGGCGGAGAACTTTGGCTTAAAAAGGGCCATTTTACCTCGGCCGATATTTTGCGGCCACATAAGCTGGAACCGCTACAGGGGCCGTTATGGCAGGTTGAGCAATTTAGCCAGGATGGCAAAGAGTTACTAACACTAGCCATTCATCACATAATTACCGATAATTACTCGCAAAATATTTTGGGAGAAGAGGTGTCGGTTCTTTTGAAAGGGGAGAAATTGCCACCTGTTTCTCCTACTGCGTTTGATTATTTTGATTTTGCTGCCTGGCAAAAGGAGTGGCTTGCCGGGCAGGATATAAAACTTTTGGCGCAAAAAACAGCTAATAAGGCTATTCAGGTTGCACCGCTGGTTTTGCCGGAGGAATATTGCGGCCAAGGAGAAAACGGTAATTATTATTTTGTATTTCAACCGCAACTAGTGAGAATTTTAGAGATTTATGCGCAGAATAAGCAAATTACCATGGCGCAGTTGTTACTGGCTCTCTGGGGCCTCTTTTTACGCCTAATATGCGGCAGCGAAAATTTCGCCATAACCACATTATTAAGTGGTCGGGAGATATTGGGTGCTAATTCCCTGATGGGTTATTTTGTAAACAGTTTTCCACTCTTTTTTATAAATGTGCGCCCCATATTGAGCGAGATTTTACCTTCGGCCAAAGAGGAACTGGAAGGCGCTTTGGCTAATGAGCTGATCCCATTTGAATATTTGTCGGCCAATTTGCCGGAGCAGACAACGCCTCTGAGTTCCTTTACCAATGTTGGCTTTAATGTGCTTTCTTATGCAGAAATACCCTTGGAAATTACTTCCGGTGGCCATAATACCTATTTTGATCTTGGGCTTAATATTGTGATAAACGGCCATAAAATAGGGGCCAATTTGGAATATAGCCATAGATGTTATCGTGATACTACTGCAGCATATCTAGCGGAATTATTTATAAAAGTGGCTCAAAAAGCCCTGGAAGAGCCGGAAAATGTAATATCTTTGGCAGATTTTGCCCCAATAGATTTGCCTGCACTTATTTCACCAGCGCCGCCGCTTTTACCGCAAAAATTGGCAGAAAGCGGGAAAAATAACGCTGCTCAGATTGCCATTACCGCCAGCGGCAAAGAACTTACATATCAAGGACTTGCCGCCGCCGCTCTCGCTCTTGCTGCGCAGTTATCTACTTATGGGGTCAAAGCCGGTGACATAGTATTTACTATGCTCCCGCGTTCGGCCTACTATCCGGCCGCCCTTATGGCCATTTGGCAAATAGGCGCTATTTACTGGCCGCTCGATATTAATAATGATGAGCCGCGCTTAAAGACACTCTGGGAAGATGTCTCTGGCGCCTGGCTGTTAGCTGAAAATATTCAGCCATATATTGCTAAAGAGCGCGCTATTGTGCCTGATTACAGCTATAGCGGTGCGCTGCCGGAATATGTTACTTCACCTAAAGATATTGCTTATATTATAAGTACATCCGGCTCTACCGGCCGGCCCAAGGGGGCGATGAATTATCATGAAGGTCTCGCGCGCCATGTGTCCGCCAAGATAGCTTCGCTGGGGCTAGGCAGTGGCGATAGAGTGCTGGCTACAGCGGCTTTTAGTTTTGATGTTTCTTTGTGGCAAATGCTGGCTCCTCTGGCAGTGGGCGGTCAGCTCTATATATCGCAAAAAACTACTCCGGTTTTTGACCTGGCCGGACTCATAGAAGAGCTTTTAAGCTATGAAATTGATTACTTAGAACTGGTGCCCAGCCAGCTGGAGATGCTGGTAAAGTATCTGAATACATTGGAGAAAAAGCCAGAATTAAAGCTTAAAAAGCTCCTTTTGGTGGGGCAAATTCTTTATAAAAACCTGGCTGAAAGCTGGCTTAATATTTATCCAAAAATTCCGCTTTTAAATGTCTATGGCCCTTCGGAATGTGCCGATAATGTAGCCGAGTGCCTAATAGAACAAAAACTATTAACTTCTTGGAATAATAATATTTTACCCATAGGCAAGCCACTTCCAGGCTGCCATTTGGCGATAGTTGATGAAGAAATGCGGCCGCTGCCGCCGCTCTGTCCCGGCGAGCTTCTTATTTGCGGGCCATTTGTCGGCGCCGGCTATTATAATAATCCAAGTCTTACGGCAAACTCTTTTGGCACTTATAACAATTTGCCCTGTTACCACACCGGTGATCTCGCTGTTAAAACTTTGGCAGGAGATTTTGTTTGCCTGGGGCGTAAAGATAGCCAAATAAAGCTGCGCGGCTACCGCCTGGAACTGGGGGAAATCGAAAGCCATTTGCGTGAAATCAAAGGAATTTTAGCCGCTGCAGTAATAGCTTCCGAGACTGGAGCCGCAATGCAGCTTAAAGCCTATATTGTGGCCGAAGAGGGGAGTAAACCAAGTCGCCAGGTTATAGTGCGGGAACTTGGGCAAGTGGTGCCATATTATATGATTCCTCAGGAATTTTATTTGGTTAAATCATTGCCATATCTGCCTAGTGGCAAACTTAATCGCCGAGCTTTAGCCACTTTAAGAGGGGAGCTTTTATCCGGTAGCGGCGGGCGAAAACCAAAAGGCGAGGTAGAAGAAAAAATAGCAACTGTTATTAATGATATTCTTAAAACGGATGAAGAGATAGATGCTGAAGCACCTCTTTTTAGCCTGGGAGTGGATAGCTTTATTTTGCTGACGCTCTTTACGCGACTAGAATCTGTTTTTGGCCATCATCTTCCAGCCCGCCTTTTTGCTCCCGATACTACTATTGTGGCTCTGGCTGATAATATTTCGGAATTAAGCAATGTAGGAGGTGAAATACTTCCTCTGGCATCTTATCGCCTTTTGGACGAGGCCGATTATCAGCTTATTCGGAATTTTTATCATACTCTGCCGCTTAAAGAAAAACTCCTTTTTCCCCAGCCCCTCCGCGAAAACGGCAAAAGCCTTATTAGTAAGGCACGTTACCTAGAACTTTTAAATAAAAACCAACTTCTCTTATTGGCTGTTTTGGATCAAGCCGGCGAGCTTATCGGCTTTTCCTCTTATGCCGAAAATGCCCCGCAAATAGCCGTAAAAGAAGGAGTTTGGGCCACTCATCCGCCGACTTTGCAAGATTTTCATTATCTTATTCCCAAGTGGCGCGGGCACATTCTTAAGCTTCCGGATTTTGTTGAATTTTTGCGCCAAAATGGCGTTGATAATGTTAAAGCGGCCGGGCGCCCGCATAGCACCGGCCTGATTGTAAAGCCGGAGATTCACCGCTACCAAGCGCGCCTTATTGCCGCCAGTATGACCAGCGACGGGCGGGCAGAAGAGGAGCTTTATAAGGCCCTCTTGCGCGAAGAGTCTTGGGCTCTTAAAGAAGCAGCTGGTTTCCCGGCAGAAATTTCCTGGCAAAAGCGCTATTTGCATCTCGTAAAGGGCAATAATTTTGCCGCCCGGCCCATAGAAGAATTTATTTCCGTACATGGTGACAGCGAGAGCCTTTTGGCGCTAAAGCCGCTGATAAATCCCCATTATCTTTTTACTTTTACTGCGGCCAGAGAGCGGGTTATGCGCGGTGAGCAGGAGTATGTGGGCCTCTCATTTTTCCACTTTGAGCCGCTCTTTTTGGGGGCGATTAATCTTTAATCAGGCTAGCAAAAAGGCGCGTATATTCTTTTACCTGTTTTTCCAGGGCAAAGCGCTCATTAAATGTGATAAGGCTCTGGTGACTTAGCCTTTCTCTAAGCGCCTTATTTTTGGCCAGTTTTATCATGGCGGCACTAAGTGCTTCCGGGCTGTCGTCGCATAAAAGCGCTTCATGCGGCAAGAGCAGCTGCGAGAGGCTCTTTTTGAGGCCGATAACCGGAGTGCCAGCCCGCAAAGCCTGCAAAACTTTGATGGGAAAACCGAAAGAGGCGCTGCGTGGCACTACCAGAGCCAAAGCGTTATTTAATAAATCTACCATTAAGCGCTGATTATTAAGCGGAATATAGCGACCGCCGCTTTTTAAGAACTCTTTGGGAGGCGGCGCGGAGGTTAAAAATATGAGCCTGCATTTTGGCAGGCTTTTTTGCACTAAGGCAAAGGCTTTGGCCAAAAGTGCAAGATTTTGATAACTGTCGCAGTTGCCGGTGTAGAGAAAATAGGGCGCTTCCGGCACCTTATAAGGTTGCTCTTTAGGCTCTTTTTGCCAAAAGAGGTCCGGCGGCTCTTTGGCCAAAAGGCCGGGCGGAATAATGGCAATTTTTTCTTCCGGCACAAAATGAGCGCTTAAAAGGTCGGTTTGCGTTTGGCTAAAGAGCAGAATTTTAGCCGCCATGGCCGGCAAAAAATCGAGAGCCTTGCCGCCAAAGCGGGCGAGCAATTTGCTTTCAAACGAGCTAAAATAGTGTGGCAGTTCTTCACTCATTACATTATGTGCATGATATAACACGGGAATATTGGCCATAAAACCAATTAAAAGCCCTAAAACAAGAGCTTCGTAATTATGCACATATAAAAGCTCGGGGCGTTTTTGTGCGAGCTCGCTAAGGGTGTTTTTTAAAAGTAAAATATCCTGTCCGGCCTTGGCTACAGAAGGGCCGGAGCGCAAAATTTTGCCTTGCCCCCGGTTGATAGCGGTGAGACGGCCATCGGCAATGGGATAAGTTAAAAAAGTAATGTCGTGTCCGGCTTTTTTTAAAGCATAAACCAAACTGCCGATAAAGACTTGCGAGCCCTGAGGTGTGGGGTAGGGCATGGCGGCCAAAACGGCTATTCTGTATTTTTTAGCGGCAATACTAGCCATCGTCATCCCCGGATAAATCTAAGAAAACAGGCAAATTTTCAGCAGTTTTTTGGGCTACAGGCCGCCCTTTGGAGCTAATGGCCACATCGACTTTTTTCGTTAAAAGCACATCGGCCGGAGTTAGGCCGATAAGAGCGAGCATCTCACTCATTCTCAGGCCGCTGTCGCGGTAACTATTCATGGTGTAAGTTAAAACATTATCTTTTAAACTTAGGGCATTTATAAAAATGCGGGCATCAATGAGGCGCTTTTTGCCCTTGCGCGTAATCATGACCCCGAGGTGCGGCGCATTAAGTACCGCGCTTATGGCCGTATGCAAACTCGCCAAATCCACGGCCTGGCTTAAGGTGAGGGCATAGCGGGTAGCGGCCACCGCCTCGCAGGCCGGGCTGTCGCCGGTTTCGAGAGGCCAAACGGCCAGGGGCACCAAATCTTCGGGCAAAGTGGCCTTTAATCTGGCCAAAATATCAGCCGAACTTACATATTCTCTCAGGCCGATATCAACGAGTTCGGCCTCACTAAAGACGCCCAGAGAGAGAGCCGGCCCAAAGCCGATGCGCGGGCTGGGGTGGTGGCCGCCGCTCATGGTAAGCGGTAAGCCGGCGCGGCGCATGGCCTGTGTTAAGTGGGTTACGGTCTCCAAATGGCCGAGTAGGGCGGCCCGGCCCCGCTTGGCATAGCGCAGGCGCACCAAATAGGCGATAGCTTCGCCATCTATTTGGCCTTCTTGGGTCTGCTCAGCCTCTACTTCTCCGGCGGCCTCTTCTTCGGCTTTATCGCGCTGTAACATTTCGTTTTGCCATTTGGTGCAGAGGCCGCCGATGGTGGCTTCGGCTTTTAGGGCCTTTTGATATTCTTTGCGCAAATAGCCGGCCGGCACCGCGCTTATCAGGTGTTCCCAGGGGAGAGTTTCATCTAAAACGCGCTCGCCCAAATAGGTAGCGAGGTCCGGCACTTCCGCCGGCCACTCATTAAGGGCCTTTTCCCAGGCCTCGCGCTTAAAATGCTCTGTCCAGTTGTCTAAATAGGCGCCGCTATCGAGAGCGCTTAACAGTATGGCGGAAAGGCGCCTGTCGCCACGGGAGAAGAGGCCTTCCAAAAGGGCCTGATCGCCCTGTGAATAGCTGAGGCGCACTTCGCGCATGGGTTTAATAGCCTCTTTTAAGAGCTTAAAGCGGCGCTCCAATTCGCTGCCCGTTACCTGGGCGGCATATTGAAAAGGAGTGTGAGCTTTGGGGATAAAAGCGGCGCAGCTTATCTCAATATTAAGGCGCTTTTTGGTGGAGCGCAGCACTTTGCGCACCAGCTCGGCAATGGCCAGAATGTCCTCATCGGTCTCGGTGGGCAGGCCCAGCATAAAATAAAATTTAAGGCGCTGCCAACCGGCATCTATAGCACTTTTTACCGCTGTAAAGAGCTCCTCTTCGCTGTTGCCCTTATTGATAACGCGGCGCATACGCTCTGTTGCCGCCTCCGGAGCCATGGTAAAGCCGGTGCGCCGGCCGCTGGCGGCAATGGCCCGCGCTACTTTGGGGCGCAAACTCTCCAGGCGCAAAGAGGGCAGGGAGACAGCAATACCCAGCTCATGGCCCCACTCGGTTAAGCTGGTGATGATTTCCTCTATTTGCGGATGGTCGGCTGCCGATAGCGAGAGCAATCCCACCTCTTCCTGGCCGCTCTCTTTGACGCCGATTTTGGCCCGCTCCAGCACCTCCTGTGCCGAGCGGTGGCGCACCGGCCGATAGAGCATACCGGCAGCGCAAAAGCGGCAACCGTGGTCGCAGCCGCGCTGAATTTCTACTGTCACTCTGTCATGTACCGGGCGGGCCCAGGGGATGATATTCACCGGCAGCGGCGCCTTTGATAAATCCTTTAAGCGGCGGGCTTTAACCAGTGGCGGCGCTATTTTTTCGCCCTCGCCATTAGTCCAAAAGTCCACATAAAGCCCAGCATAGTGGGGCTTTGCAGCATTGGGTAGATATACGCCTTTTATGCCCGAAAGGCCGCTTAGGCGCTCTTTCCTGGAGAGCCCTTTTTTCTTGGCCGCCAGTAAATAAGCGGAAATTTCCAAATTCAGCTCTTCGCCATCGCCCAGTAAAAAGGCATCCATAAAAGGAGCGAGAGGCTCGGCATTAAAAGCTTGCAAACCGCCGGCCACGATGAGCGGCGCCTCTTCGCCGCGCTCAGCCGGATTAAGGGCAATGCCGCCCAGGCGGAGCATAGTGAGCACAGTGCTGTAGCACATTTCATGGGGCAGGCTAAAGCCCACTATGTCAAATTCGTTAAGCGGGCGCAGAGTTTCCAGCGACCAAAGGGGCCAATTGGCCTCTTTTATAGCCATTAATAAATCTGGCCAGGGCGCATAAACGCGCTCGGCGGCGCACTCATCTTTACTGTTTATGGCTTTATAAAGTATTTTTAGGCCGAGGTAACTTTCGGCCGTTTCATAGATATCCGGGAAACAGAGAGCCCAGCGCAAAGCGGCCTCTTCCTTAGGCATAGAGCCCACTTCGCCGCCAATATAGCGAGCCGGTTTTTCCACATTTTTTAAAATAGCGTTTAGCGCTTCCGGACTTATGCGCATTAAAAACCTCCCTTTGCCCAGAGGGCGGGCGTTACCCTAGCAGAATAGCTAATTAGCTTCAATAAGTTGCCTTTTCATTTTTTCCATTGCCCGCAGCTATTCTTTAACCTATAACCCTTTTCCCGTAGTACCCTGGAGGGCGCTATAAATAATTATGATTTTAGGAGAGATATAATGACCAGCGAAAATAAAACAAAAACTCTGCGCGACAGACCGGCCATGCGCTGGCTGGCTCTCGTCATTGTGGCGGCCACCATGATGTTTGGTTACTTTTTTACCGATATCATGTCCCCGCTCGAAGAGCTCTTAACCGCCCCCAAAGGCGGCGCGGAAGGCCTGGGCCTCGGCTGGAGCAGCGATGATTACGGCTTTTTCTCCGGCTCTTACAGCTTTTTTAATGTCTTTCTTTTGATGCTCTTTTTCGGCGGCATCATTTTAGACAAATTCGGCATTAGGATTACCGGTATCATCAGCACGGTGCTCATGTTTTTGGGCGCTATTATTAAGTGGTATGCCGTTAGTAACACCTTTGAGGGCACCATGTTTGGCTACCAGATGCAGGTAATTGTTGCCTGCCTCGGCTTTGCCACTTACGGTGTGGGCTGCGAAATTGCCGGCATCACCATCAGCAAAGTTATTGTCAAATGGTTCACCGGTTATGAACTGGCTCTGGCTATGGGTATTCAGGTGGCTCTTGCCCGTCTCGGTACCGCCGCGGCTTTTGGCCTCGCTCTGCCCTTTGCTAAAGCTTTCGGCGGGGTGAGCGCCAGTGTGGCTCTCGGGGCGGCTCTCCTGTGCGCCGGTGTTATTGCCTTTATCGGCTACTGCTTTATGGATAAAAAACTGGATGCCCAGGCGGCCGCGGCCAGTAGCGAAAAAGAGGAGGGCTTCAAATTTGCCGATCTCAAAAAGCTCTTTACTTGCAAGGGCTTTTGGCTCATTACCTTGCTTTGCCTCATGTTCTATGCCGGCGTTTTCCCCTTCTTGAAATTTGCCACCAAGCTGATGATCACCAAATACGGCGTGGCCGAAAATATTGCCGGCCTTATTCCCGCCATGCTGCCCTTTGGCACCATCATTTTGACACCGCTCTTTGGCGCTCTTTACGACAAGAAGGGGAAAGGAGCCACTTTGATGCTCATCGGCTCCATTTTAATGACTCTCGTCCATGTGGTCTTTGCTTTGCCCAATCTGGGTTCCTGGGTGCTGGCTGTAGTTGTTATTTTGGTCCTCGGTGTGGCTTTTGGTCTGGTGCCCTCGGCCATGTGGCCCTCTGTGCCCAAAGTTATTCCCATGCAGCTTTTGGGCACCGCTTATGCCCTCATCTTTTATATCCAGAATATCGGCCTCGCGCTGGTGCCTATTTTGATTGGCAAAGTCAATGGCGCGAGTACGGAAAACGGTGTCACCAACTATACGCCCAGCATGGCTATTTTTGCCGCTTTTGGTATATGTGCCATCATCATCGCCTTCTTGCTCAAAGTGGAAGACAAAAAAGCCCATTACGGCCTGGAAGAGCCCAATAAAAAGTAAGCACCATTGCTTACCCAGCCGCTAAAACGACGATAGCAAACAGGGGCGCAAGATTTTACGCCACTGCTGTTGAAAATAGAGGAAAATTTCACTATACTCCCGCACCCGGTCGCTTAGGGCGCCCACCCTCGCCATTTGGATGATGAAGAGGGTAAATTGGCCAGAATTAGCCATATATGCTCAGAAAATTCCCCCTCGCTGCATGGGAGAGGGGGTTAGGGGGTGAGGTCAGCTATGCTTAATTATATTTGGTTTGGGCTACTGGCTATCTCTCTTTTGGCCGGGGCCTTTCATGGCAATATGGCTGCTGTCAGCACGGCCTCTTTTGAGGCGGCCAAGGGGGCCGTCACTCTGGCCCTCGGCCTTGTTGGCGTTATGGCTCTTTGGTTGGGCGTTATGCGCGTGGCTCAGGATGGCGGGCTCATGCAGCGCCTGGCCCGGCTCATCCGCCCGCTAATGGTCCGCCTCTTCCCCGATGTGCCCAGCGAGCACCCGGCCATGGCGGCCATGATTATGAATATCACCGCCAATATGCTGGGGCTCGGCAATGCCGCCACCCCCTTTGGCATCAAAGCCATGAAGGAGCTCGATACTTTAAACCCGCGCAAGGGGGTGGCCACCGACGCCATGGCCCTCTTTTTGGCTATCAATACTTCGAGTGTCACCATTTTGCCGCTGGGCGTCATCGGCATCCGCGCCGCCGCCGGCTCCAAAGATCCGGCTATTATTACCGTCACCACCATTTTTGCCACCATCTGTTCAACTATTGTAGCTATTACGCTGGCTAAGCTCTTTAGCCGCTTACCCGCTTATTCTCTCGAAAAATTTCCCGGTGAGCCGGCGGTGGCCGCTGAGCCCAAAAATGAAGCCGCGCCGGAAGTAATGGAGCTTGGAGAAGCGCCCACTGCCGTTAAGTGGCGCAAGTGGCTGGTCTTGGCCTTAATACTGACTTTTTTAGGCGCCATGGGCTATCAAATCCACCTCATGGCCGCCACGATGACTCCCTTTGCCATTTTGTCGGCTCTCGCTTCTGGTTGGCTTATCCCGGCTATTTTGGTGGGCCTTATTGCTTATGGCTTTGTCTATGGGGTCAAAGTCTATGACAGCCTGGTAAAAGGGGCCAAAGAGGGCTTTGAAATTGCTATAAAAATCATCCCTTTTTTGGTGGCTATTATGGTGGCTGTAGCCATGTTCCGGGCAAGCGGCGCTCTGGCCGATTTACAGGCTTTTCTGGCGCCGGTGTTAGACCCCTTGGGCTTGCCGGCCGAGGCACTCGCTATGGCTATTGTGCGCCCACTTTCGGGGAGCGGCGCCATGGGCATCATGACCGAAACCATCAATACCATGGGGCCGGATACTTATGTGGGCCAGCTGGTCTCCACTCTTAACGGCTGCACCGAAACCACCCTTTATGTCATGGCGGTCTATTTTGGGGCCGTGGGCATCACCAAAGTGCGCCATAGCTTATGGGCGGCGCTTTTAGCCGATTTAACCGGCGTCATTGCCTCGGTATTTATTTGCCGCATATTCTTTCTGTAGGAGTTGATAGTGGCTAAAATTTCCCTCACCCTGACAGGCAGTGAAAATTATGCCAACGCGCTCTTCTTTATTTGTCATGCCCTCACCCCGACCGGTGGTGAGGGATGAAAATAGGAGCTGATAATGGTTAAAAGTTTTATGATGGTTATAGTTAATAAGTGCGCTTTAGGGCTAATCTTTGTCTTATTTGCGCTTTCGGCTTGCTCGCCAAGTAAAGCTCCGCAGGATAGCCGCCTCAAAATAGCCGTAGCTATTGCCCCTGAGGCCTGGCTGGCCGAGCAAATAGGCGGAAATGAAGTAATAGTCACCACTTTGGTGGAGCCTGGTGTTTCGCCGGAGACTTTTGACCAATCGCCAAAAAATATGGCCGCCATTGCCGCCGCCGACCTCTTTTTTGTCAGCGGTTTTACCTTTGAACACCGCCTGATTGACAAAATGGCCAAAAATAGTGCGACGCGCTTTATCGAACCCAGCGCTACCTTGCCGCTGCGCCATTTTGACGCCGCTGAAGCGCACCACCACCATGATGGCAGCGACCATAAAGAGGCTAAAGATGACGATTTAGATCCCCATTTTTGGTTCTCAATAAAGCACATGACTCACCATGCCAAGGTGATGACCGAGGCTATGATAGCGGCCCGCCCGCAGCAAAAAGCCAATTTTTCAGCTAACTTACAAAAAGTTTTAAAAGAACTTGAGCTTTTGCAACAAGAAGCCACCGGCCTCCTTGCCCCGTATAAGGGGCGGGCCTTTTTGGTCTTTCATCCCACTTATGGCTATTTGGCCGAAGAATTTGGGCTCACCCAGGTGGCTATTGAAGCCGAGGGCAAAGAGCCGGCGCCCAAGCAACTGGCAGCCATAACAGAAGAAGCCAAAGAGCACAAAATCAGCACCATTATTGTGCAACCGCAATTTCCCTTTAGTGCTGCCAGCGCGGTGGCCGAGGCCATTGGCGGCCAGGTGATAGTGGTGGATTCGCTCTCAGCCGATTATCCGGCTATGTTTCGCCGCCTGACAGAGACTCTCTCTGTCTCTTTTAAAGACACTTCCGAGCAGGCCGCCAATGAGTAATATCCCGGCTATTTGTATAAAAGATCTGGCCTTTTCCTACGAGGACGGCCGCGCTATTTTGCAAGAAGTGAATTTAGATATTCTCCCCGGCACTTTTACCGCCATGGTGGGGCCCAACGGCGGCGGCAAAACAACGCTGCTCCGCCTTATCTTGGGTCAGCTTACGCCGGCTAAGGGCTCTATCAGCATCTTTGGCCGCTCTCCGCGCGCCGCCCGGGAAAAAATCGGCTATGTGCCACAGCAACTGCGCTATGATCAGCTTTTTCCCATTACGGTGAGCGAGGTAGTCTTAATGGGCACTTTAACAGCCAAAACATCCTGGGGCTTTCGCTATAGCACGGCCCAAAAAGAGGCGGCCAGAAGGGCGCTTAACGAAGTTGGCCTTACCCACTGGTCCGAGCCCTTTAAGGCGCTTTCCGGCGGCCAAAGGCAAAGGGTGCTGATTGCCCGCGCGCTGGTGGGGCGGCCGGAGCTTTTGCTTTTAGATGAGCCGACTGCCAATCTCGATGCGGCGGTAAGTGCAGAATTTTACGAGCTTTTATCAAGGCTTAACCAGGAAATGACTATTCTCCTTGTCTCCCACGATATGGAGTATGTCTCGCAAAATGTGAATAATGTGGTTTGTGTCAATCACACTGTTGATGTCCACCCCACCAGCGCGCTGGAATTTGTGCAAAGCGGCCATCTTATGGCCGGCGGCCTGAAGAGAGTGCGCCACGATATTTCCGCGCCCGCTCCGGAGCATCATCATGATTGAATTTATTAGTGCGCTTATGGAGCATAGCTTTTTGCAAATGGCCCTTCTGGCCGCTGTGCTCACGGCTATTCCCTGCGGCATAGTCGGCAGTTATGTGGTGACTAAGCGCATCACCTATGTGGCCGGCGGCATTGCCCATTGCGTCTTGGGCGGCATCGGTCTTGCCCATTATTTAAACCATGTCCACGGCCTTAGCTGGATGAGTCCCATGTTGGGCGCTCTTCTGGCCGCACTTTTAGCCGCTCTTATTATCGGCCTGGTCACCACCCGCCAAAATGAGCGCGAGGACACCATCATCGGCGCCCTCTGGGCCATCGGCATGGCCGGCGGCCTCTTCTTTATGGCCATGACCCCCGGCTATAATGCCAGCCTGGTGAGCTATCTCTTTGGCAATATTCTTTTGGTAACTCAGCAGGATATTTATCTAATCATAGCTTTGGATATAGCCATAGCCATCCTGATCCTGCTCTTTTATCGCCACCTCCTGGCCGTGAGTTTTGACCAGGAATATGCTGCTCTGCGCGGCCTTTCGGTGAAGCGCTTTACCTTTATTTTGCTCTTTATGGTGGCCATCACCGTGGTGCTGCTCGTGAGCGTGGTGGGCATTGTTTTGGTAATAGCTTTACTCACTTTGCCGCCGGCCATTGCCGCCCGTTTTTCTAAAAATCTGGGCCAGATGATGGCCATTTCCACGCTGGTTTGTCTCTTTTGTTCTGCCGGCGGCCTGGCTATAAGTTACAGCCCCAATTTGCCGGTAGGGGCCACTATTGTGCTTTTGGCTGGTGGGCTTTATCTGCTTAGCACTTTGCTCAGAAAGAAATAGTCGCCTTTTGTGAATAAAATCATATTAATACAGCTTGCATCGACGTTAAGCGCTTAGAATGCTATGCTCTTTACCATAAGCTACGGCTGCCTGATGAAACTCGTCTGACGTAATATTAGCAAAATATTGTTGTCGCCATTTGGTATAATCGGATTTTTCTTTGATAATAATGGATATAAAACGTTCAGCTTCTACGGTTCCCAGCCTTTCAATAAGATATTTCATACCGGTATCCATCAGCTCAATAGTGCTAGTCATTGAAGGCCTCCAATTTATAAATAAAACTTAGTGGATTTATTAGTGCTATTCTGTCTGTACGATATTTTAACAATCTGTTGTCGGTTGTTAAAAAATATGAAGCGCCACCTATAATAGCACCAGCTACATGGTGAGCATCAGCTGCTTTTATTCCGGTTAAGGTAATTTCATCAGCCAGTACTTTAACTTCAGCGCTTTTTTCAATATCGACATAAATGGTGCTATTTTCCTTTATAAAAGTTAGTATGGAATTTCGCCTTATTTCATAAGGATTGCGACTGTTTTCGTATAATAAAACATAGGAAGTAACCAGTTTAAAGCGCTTGTCTCGAATAAGAGCCTGAATATGTAATTTTGCTTGTGCCTCCAGAGATACTCTAAGCTGAGACTGATCATCGTAAGGGCGATTATAGCAGCAATTATCGAGATATATCAGCATATTGAAACCGCGCTTCCTATTGTGTGCCGACATATTACAAAAGAAATGCCGCAATTTTTAGTATAGCGCTCTAAATAATCGAAAGCGAGCAAAAACATTGTATTTGTCTGCGGATTATGGGGCTTAGCGGATGGAAACGTTGATATTTTCCACTTTGCCGTGGCGGGTGATTTCCACCCCTAAGTTGGAAGTCTCTTTGAGTTTTTGGTAAAGCTCCAGCGCCTTATCCGGGCTATTCATCTCATAGCCGTTGACTTTTTGGATAATATCGCCGTTTTTGAGGCCCAGTTTGCTAAAAATGCTGCCCGGGCGGATAGAGAAAATCTTAAAGCCGTTGGATTTGCCGTTTTTGAAGTTGGGCACCAGGCGAGCCTGGCTGGCCACTTGCGAAAGGTTATTCATCACCTTGTCCACTTCGCCTTTTTCCACCACATAATTAAATTCATCAACTTTTTGCACCGAGGTGCCGATTTCTTCAGAAGCCGGCTCAGCAGCGGCTGTTGTAGTAGCTGCCGGTTTGGGAGTTTTGGGCTTTTTGCTATACTCTTTGCCCAGCTCGCATAGCTCATATTCGCTATCGCTATTCAGCACCACAATGGCTTTCTGGCGAATATCCATAACGGTATATCCGTCGTCTATTTTGGCCGCATCGCCGCCTATGCCAAATACTTTGGGCTCACCTTTTTTGCCCGGTGAGTAAATAACCATAGACCAGGCAGGGTCATTGGCGGCAATAGTGGCTACAAGCTCACCGCCAAGTGAGCATTCGTGCATACTTTCATCAGGCGGCAGCTCGCCGTCAGCCAGTTGCGCTTTGGCTTCAATAGCCGCTTTATCTTCTTTTACTTCCTCTTTGGGCTCCAAAATTTCCTTTTTGGCATCCAGCAAATTGCGCTCACTAATGATTTCCAGAGGGCGGGGCTCATTTTTAGCTGTGGTAAGCGTTTGCGGGCGGCTGGCTGCCGCCGGCTCAATAGAGGGCTCCACGGCATCGGCAATCACGCTACTCGCGCTCTTAGCGGCAAAGAAAGAACAGAGACTAACAAAAACCAAATTTATGGCCCAAAGGTAACTAAGCATTTTCCCTCCTCCAGAGGAGAAACCAACGGCATATTATAGGGCAAAAGAGCAGGTGGCTGCAAGAAAATTTGCTGTTTTTGCAGCAGGCGCTTGGCTATATGTTTTTCCAATTCTCTATTATAATGTTAGGAAGTCGTTTAAGGTGCTTCACATTATCGGTTACCATCACGAGGTTGTTTTTAATTGCTGTTGAACCAATTAGAATGTCAAAATCATCAATTCGCTCGCCGGTAAGCTCAAGGCTTGTTTTTATGTCTCCAAATAGTTCAAGAGCCGGAAAAATCGGGAGTACATCAAAGTTATTAGTAATAAACTCAATATCTTTTGCGCGTGCAGACTTGTTGTTGCTTTTGGAGGCTCCATAATATAGCTCTGCTATGGTTATTTCAGAAACATAGCAATTTCTTGGATCAACTTCGATAATTCTCTCGCGGATGCCATATTTGTTTTTGAGTAACGAAATGCAGATATTTGTATCAAGCAAAAAGCCGCGTTCCTGTTTCCGTCTCATAAATCAGAAGTCCTCTAAAATACGTGAATTTCCCTGTACCCTTGCCGCACGGATTGCCGCTGTCTCTTCCTCGGGGGAGATATCGTCACACCAAGAGTTGCTTAGACCATCAAAAAAAGACATATTCTTTTTTGTTTGCTTTGATTTCTCCAAAATAGAGGCCGAAAGCTTATTTATTAAGGTGATTTTTATACTATTTTCAAGAGGCATGAGCATTTGTGCATACCAATTTGCCGTTTCTCTGGTTATTGCATTCATTTTTCACCCCGGAAACTTTCCTCGTTTAGATATCATAAACAAACGATAATGGGCTTATCAAGATGCCAAAGCCTAATATCTATACTAGCATAACTAGTCTACGTTAGCCAGTTCTTATTTACTGGCCATATCTCATCTCGCAAAATATTTCTGAAGTCCGGTATGAGTGAAGTTAGCTTCGCCCTTGGCGGTAATCCCCAAAAAGAGCGGGCAAGGTGTAAGATGGTTTATGTGGTGATTTTAATGAGAGGAGAGGTTAGAACTTACTTCTCAACTGCGGAGCCATGGGCAATTAAGTCGATGTCCAAAGCTTCGGCTTCGCCGGTGGGGTTATCGGCAATGATTTTGCCGTTTATATTATTTTGGCTGGCATTGGGTTGATTGAGTTTATCCATAGAAAAGTTTTTATCGCTATCAACAGTGGCAAAAGAGCCGGCAGTTTGCAATTTAATAACGCCGAGATCGGTGACGCTGGATAACCATTCATCAACTTTGGTACCGCCGACAGTAGCAACGGAGTCAAGGATTGTTTTAATGGTATCTTTCTTAAAAGAGAGCCAAGTATAATCCTGTGAAGGTGTCCATTTACCATCGTCTCCATCTTCGTCGCTGGCGCATATTGCTGTGGCCAAAGACTCGGTATCAAGGAGCCATTTGATGAGGGCAGCACTGCTTGTGGCGTTGGTGTCACCGGTTACCACAGGAATAATCTTGTTCTTATAGACATACATAATAATGGCGCCGTATTCCATGGAGAAATTGCGGCCTTCAAATTGTGCTAGATCTTGTTGTTCAAAGAAATCCATATTATATTCGGCACTTAAATTGCTGGCACTGGTGAGGCCCATCTCCGCAACTTTGAGCTCTTGAGTACAATTTGCGGTGCAATTATAGGACCAGTCAAAAGAGATGGTGTTCCAGCTTTCGTTAATTTTATTGGCAGTGCCTTGGCCTTTGGTCACTTTCATGTTGCTGGTGACAGTAAAATCTTTCATGGCACCGGCAAGAGCATCCATAGCTTCGCCGGCCGGTTTTATTTTAGCTTTAGTTGCTTCGGTAGCAACGTATGTTTGGATTACTCCGCCTATTTTTTCTTCGGCAATTGGTACGACAATAAGTTTAGCGGCACCCCATAACACATTCGTACCAAATTCATTATCTCCGTACTCGACAATCTTCTGAACAGCCCAATCGGTCAGATAGTCATCGGGGGCGTTTAAAAATTTGGCTACTTCATAAAAATTCTCCGGGATAACACCGCTCAAATCATAGTGCACGGTGGCATCGTATGCTTTGGCTAAAACAGGGGTGCCTTTACAATCAGAAGCATCATACTTACAGGCAGTGCATTTAACAGTGCCGTCGATATCCTGGCCGGTGACGCTCTTACAAGTGACGCCGGTCATGCCGAGTTTGCCATCGCATTGCTCACCCCTTTCCCAAATACCGTTGCCACATTCGGCCGAACCGGTATCAACTGGGCCTTCACCCTCTTCTTCTTCTCCCTCTACAGCCGGGGGATCGTTCTTGCAGGCGGTGAGGCTCAAGGCGGTGAGAGCTAACAACATACTTAAATATTTTATGCGTTTCATATTTTCCTCCATTCGTTTGGTTCCAAAACGCCAACTTCTATATTACTATTGATTGCAAGTTGGAGTAAAGAATAAAACGCAGGTGGGGCATTTTTCTCTACTTTGTGAGGAGCCCTCACCCCGACTGGTAGTAATAATTATTGGATCTCGCCCCTCTCTATTTGTTAAAATGGAGAGGGGGCCGGGGGGTGAGGGAAAACTGGTTGACTATATGAAAGACAAACAGGTAACTACTTGAATTTACAAATCTCCTCCCCCTCTCTATTTGTTAAAATGGAGAGGGGGCCAGGGGGTGAGGGATGAAAATGTACGATGACCTCTATATAACCGGCGGAGCAGAGCTGGAAGGGCGTAGCGGGGTGCCCGGTTCTCTGCCGGAAACCATCTATTTGATGAGTTTGGCTCTGATGGCACGCGGGCAGCATCGCCTCGGCGGTATCTCGAGTGCCAGTGAAGTGGCTGATTTTCAACATATTTTAGAAAAAATGGGCCTTATTTTCGGTGATACAAGGCGCTATTTTATGGATATTGATAGCCGGCAAATCGCGCCGGCGGCGCTCACTTTTAAAGATACCTATCCGCTAAAAGGCGCATTTTTGCTAATTTTTCCGCTCTTGCATGCGTTTGGCCAGGTGGCTATTTATTTGCCCGATACAGCCAGAAAACCCTGGTTTATGGACGAAGTGCTGAATTTATTGAACCTTTTTGGCGTGCGGGCCCGCTATAGCGGCGGCAAGCTGGAAGCCAAATGCCGTTATTTAAAGGGCGCTAAAGTGCGCTTGCCGCCCGGTGAGCCGATTTTGAGTGCTATGGCCATTTTGGCCGCTGCCCTGGCCAGAGGTAATTCGGAGATAAGTAATATTTCCGCCGGCAGCGAAATTTTTGCTCTTTGCCGCGCTTTGCAAAAAATGGGTGCTCTGGTGGAAATCCCCGGTAGCGGCCCGCTCAATATTACCGGTGTTGATGCTCTCTCCCCGCTGGAATACCAGATAGCGCCGGATAACCGCCAGCTCCTGCTTCTCTTTTTTGCGGCGCTTTTAAACGAGAGCGCTATTACTTTGCAAGATGTGCCGCAGGAGGCCAAAGAGCTCATTATTTCTCTTGCCTCTCTGATTGGCGCCGAAGTGCACGCTATTGCCGGTGATGAGCTTTTTATCGACGGCCATAAATTTAGCTTGCCGGCAACCACCTTTATCGAGTGCCGCTATCCGGAAGTTACTTTGCCGGCCCTTATTTTGCTGGGCAATCGCTTTTGTCACCAATACCGCCTGGTTTCCACCGGCCTTTGGCCCTTAAGGAGCGAGCTCACTATTTTGAAGCGCCTTAATTTGCAATATACACTGGAGGGTAATGAGCTCTTAGTGCGCAGCACGCCGCTGGCTCCCACCGAGCTTTTGCCCCAAACGGCGGCTCAAGCCGCTTGGCTCATTTTGGCCGCTTGCTCCGCCGCCGGAGAGAGCGTTATTTATGACGGCGGCCTTATCGATCGCCGCTTTTCCGCTTTGGATCTTACACTAAATCGCCTTGGGGCTCATATTCGCCGTGTAAAAGCAACAGAGCAGGATAAATAATGAATAATTTTGCTCATGCCAATAAAAGATCCTTGGGCAATAGCCAGGAAGAGGCCGCCGCTGCTTATCTAATAGAACGGGGCTATCAAATTATAGAACGTAACTATTTATTAAGAGGCGGCGAAATCGATATAATCGCGAAAGATGGCGAAACGCTCTGCTTTGTTGAAGTGCGCTCACGGAAAAACGCCGACCTGGGGCACCCGCTGGCGAGCGTTACTCTTAGTAAGCAGCGCCACCTGGTGCGCGCCGCCAAACATTACCTTATGACCCACCCGGGCCTCGATTGCCCAATGCGCTTCGATGTGGTGGGCATTGTTCTTAACCCTTATGAAATTACATTGGTGCAAAATGCCTTCTATGCCGAATGAACAGGGAATTTTATACATAGTGCCCACACCGCTCGGTAATTTAGCCGATCTCTCACCAAGAGCCATAGATACTCTAGGCTCTGTGAGCCGTATTTTGGCCGAGGATACACGGCACACCGGCGAAATGCTTAATCATTTTGGCCTAAAAGTGCCCATGATTAGCCTGCACGATCACAACGAAAGAGAACGAGCCGGCCTGGTAAGCGGCCTGCTTGATGAGGGCAACTCATTGGCTCTGGTTTCCGATGCCGGCACCCCCACTATTTCCGATCCGGGGTATCATCTGGTAAGCGCTTTGAAAGAAGATGGCTATAAAGTGGTGGCTCTGCCCGGGCCCTGCGCGGCCATCACTGCCCTCTCCGCCTCCGGCCTTGCCAGCGACACTTTTACCTTTATTGGCTTTTTGCCGCAGAGCGGGGCAGCGCGTAAAAATGCTATTAGTGAAATACTTAATAAAAAAGAGACGTTAATCCTCTATGAATCCCCAAAGCGCATTCACACTCTTTTAGAGGAGCTGCGCCCGGCCGGGCACCGCCAGCTAGCCATTGCCCGCGAGCTCACCAAAGTGCATGAAGAGATAATCCGCTCCTTTTGCGATACTGTTACAGCGGAGGAGGTGCGCCCGCAGGGAGAATTTACGCTCATTTTGGGGCCCAAAGCTGCGGATGAAGCAGCGGAGAGTGCGGCAGTTATGGATATGCGCCGCCTTGTAGAACTGGCACTAAAAGAGGGACTTTCGGTGAAAAGCGCAGCTGCTCTGGCCAGTAAATTTTTGGATTGTTCAAAAAAAGAGGCCTATCAGGCGGCGCTGGAGCTGGCTGGTTAAAAGATAGTGCTACTTGCGCTCTAATATGCTATCTTTTCGCCGCTATGGGGGTGCGCTTTATGCCCGGGTTGCGTTACTTGATATTTCTTTTTTTGCCTTTGCTCTCTGCTTGTGGCTACCGCTTATTGAATAATGCCCCCTTTAAAGAGTGTGCTGCTATTTATGTAGCAGCTGTTGCCGATGAAGGAGAAGAGAGCGGTATGGCTCTGGCTCTTCGCGAGGCCTTGGCCGCCGAGCTTGCCGGGCGCGGGCTTATTGTGGCTGCAAAAGATAGTTCTAAATACTGCCGCTTGACCGCGGCGGTAAAAAGTTTAAAAACTACCTTGGGCGGCACTTCATATGGCGATAATGAAGTCAATAGTTATATTGAAAGTTTTAAAGGCGAGTGTCAATTAAGCGCCCATGACGGCCGGCGCCTTTTTGCCAGCGGCGCTGTTTCCGGGCGGGAGATATTTTTGGCCACCCGCGATTTGGGTAGTAGCGAGCTTGAGATTTTGGCCGCCGAATCCAGCCGCCGCCGGCTTATAAAGATACTTGCCGAAAATTTTGCGGCCGAGTGTTTGGAAAGAGGAGAGGAACAGTGGCTGAGCTCAAAACAGTAAGCCGCCTTGATGAACTGACGAGCTACCTCAAAAAGCCTTTGCCCCGAGGCGGTGTGGTGCTCATTTTGAGCGAGGACGACCAGCTAAGAGAGCTGGCCATTGCCGCTCTCGAAGAGGCGGCGGCCATTGATTACAGCGATGACTTTAATGTGAGCCGTTTTGATGCTCGGGAAAACCTGGAGGGCGCTATTTTAGCTGCAAGGAGTTATCCTATGATGGCTGAGCGGCGTTATGTGCGCATCGACCACCTTGAGGGGCTGAAATCCATCAAAGTTAGCGATAAGCCGCCCGCCAAAGTGGCTAAAGCCAAAGCCAAAAAGAGTGCCGAAAAGGGTGATAGAGAGGGTGATGTTCTAAGCTCCTATTTGCAAGATCCAGCCGACAGCACGCTGCTTGTCTTTTTGGCCTCCAAGCTCGATCAACGAACAAAACTATTTGGAATTTTAAAGAAAAGTTCCTTTCTTGTGGCCGACTTAAAAGTGCCAACCAGGCGCGAACTTCCGGCCTGGATTAGAGGGCGCTCTAATTTTTACGGCCTGAAAATAGCTCCCGATGCCGAATCGCTTTTGGCTGATGTGGTGGGTTCCAATTTGCAGCTGATTGAGCGCTCTTTAGAGCAATTGCGTGATTATATTTATCCCGATAAAGCCGTTTCCGCGGCCGCCATCGAAGAGATGATTTGTCGCAGCAAGAGCGAATCGATTTTTGATATGACCGATGCCATCGGCCAGGGTGACGGGGCCAGGGCACTGGCACTTTTGCGCAATATGGAAGAAGACGGCGAGCCGGCTCTTATGATTTCGGCCATGATAACCCGCCATTTTCGCCAGCTTTTAACAGTGGCTGCCGCGGCCAGGCATGGCGGAAGCTCAAGCAGTATTGCCGGCGCTCTGGGCCTAAATCCCTTTGTCGCCGCTAAACTCTTGGATCAAAGCCGCAACATGAATATAAAAGGGCTTTTAGGGGCCTTCCCCAAACTTTTGGATTTGGATATAGCCCTTAAAAGCGGAGCGGCCAGCCCTTACGGAGCCATTGAGGATACGCTTTTGGAGTTGCTCCAGACCTTAAAAAGGAGATGAAATGAAACCTAAAAATATTTTATGGCCGGGAAGCCGGCTATTTTTAATGAGTCTCATCTCTCTCCTGCTTTTTTGCGCTTGCCCGGGCCGCGGGGTAGTTGTTTTGCCGGCTGCCACGAGCGCCGAGGAGCCGGCTTGGGCTAATTTGCCCAGCGGTTCGCTTACAAGTGGCCCGCGCGGTGAAGGATTTTATGGTTTTGGCCGAGCCGAAAGCGGCAAAGATACCACTAATAAACCGGATGATTTATTGGCCGAGGCCGATAACAGAGCTATGGAAATGCTCTCACTTACCATCGATCGTTTTTGGAATCGCTCTCTTTCGTATTTGACAAAAAAAACAGGGGCTTATGGTCTCTTTCGTACTTTTGAAGGGGCGCCGTGCCGGGTCTCTTTTAATAAAGAACACCATCAGGTAGTGGAGCACTGGCACCATATAAACGGCGAGAAGAGCATGGCTATGGCTTTTTTGTCGCGCGAGGATTTGGCCAATCAGCTCACCGCTTGCAAAGGGTGCAAAGAGCATCCGCTATGCAAGATGATGGGAGCCAATTTGGATTTACTCCTCACTGATTTCACTGCTTGGAGTGAAGTTTCCTGGACCAGTGATGAAGCGGTTCTCTCTTGGGTGAAGCGTGGCCCCGGGCCCTATGTGGACGGCCCGGCCGGCCGGGGCTTTTATGGCGTTGGTACGCTTGATGACCCTACAGATTTGGCCATCAGCACTCTTGATTTGCAATATAGAGCTGCTCTCTCTCTCCGCGAAACACTTTTGGACTTTTTGCGTAAGGCCACCGGCAAAGATGTGCGCCTGGACAACACTTACGACAGCATTACTCCGCCCTGTATTACCGCTATCCAAAAATTGAGCGGAGATATTATTGAAATGGGGCGCCTGCCCGACGGCCGGCCGGTGGCCTCGTTGGCTTTTGTCCCGGCCGATCGCGTGCGGGCGGCCACAAAAGATTGCCCAGGTTGCCAGGAATATAATATCTGCCGGGCTTTATATGACCGCTTTGACGAACTTTTTATGACTTCATCCAAACAGCATCAGATAAAAGTGTTTAACAGTGGTCGCAAGGCGCTATAATATTTCCGAATCGGCTTTTAATAAATCATAAAAGGCTCAAAAACGCCAAAAGAGGCAGCACGGTAAAAAAGGTGGGCAAGATATAATAGCTGCCTAGCCATTCCGCTCTTGAAAGCAAAGCGCCGCCTGATGTATGTTCCCCGGCGTTGTCTTTACTTACCTCATATTTTGTAAGTGGCAGACAACATAGTTTGTTTTGATAAAAAAGAGAGGAAAATTGTGCTTAGTCAGGAACCACTTATTGCCGTTTTTGTCGATTACGACAACTTGGCTATCGGCGCCCGCGACTTAAAAGGTGGCGGCGATTTTAAAATTCAACTCGTCTTAAAGCGCCTTTTGGAAAAGGGGCGCATTGTTTACAAAAGGGCCTATTGCGATTGGAGCAAACACCAAAACGCCATGCGCGAATTCCACGCTTCCGGCATGGTGATGATTGATATTCCCCAATCTTTAAGCGGCAAAAACAACGCCGATATTCACATGGTCATCGACGCGCTCGAACTCTGCTACGCCAAACAACATATTGATATATTTGCTCTTTTGTCTGGTGATAGCGATTTTACTCCGCTCATTTCCAAGCTCAAAGAGAATAATAAATATGTTATAAGCTGCGGCGTAAAGAGCTCCACCAGCCACCTTTTAATCAATTCCTGCGATGAGTTTATTTACTACGACGACTTGGTGCGCGAAGAAGAACAAAAGCTCAAAAAGAAAAAGAAAAAATCCTCTCGCGAGAATACGGCGGAGACTAACGAAAATAAAAATCAGGAGCTGGCTGATCATAATAGCGGCGAAAACGGCCAGGAGCTCACCAAAGAGCAGCGCGAAAAAGCCGAAGTGGCCGACCTTTTGGTGGAGCTTGTGAGCAATCTGGAAAAGGATTACGAAACAGTATGGAGCTCCATGTTAAAGCAGGCAGTGCGCCGCGTGCTGCCAGGTTTTAATGAGGCTTATTACGGCTATAAAAGCTTTACCGAGCTTTTAATGGAGCTTAAAAATAAGGGGCTTTTGGAGGTATCTTTTGACGGCGGGCGCAGTAACTTTAGAGTGCACACTCCGGAGAATTAGGCAATTTTAATAATCTTTGATTGAATCATGAGAATTTTCTGTGTATGCTGTGGCCCGCGAGCGGGCACCTAAGTTGCCCATGGGACTATAGATGAGCGACCTCACAGGGCTTTTGGATGAGCTTGAAGGCGAACTGGATGATGTTCTTGCCCCGGAAAGCGCAGCCATAAACGACATTGCCAATAAAGAAGGCCACGCTAGTGAACACCGCTTTTTCGGCCCATATGAGCTGATCGAGCTGGTGGGGCAGGGCGGAGTGGCCGAGGTCTATCGCGCTACCCATGTCAATCCCGCTTATGCCGGCCAGGTTTTTGCTGTTAAACTTTTGCATGAGGATGTCTCCCGCAATGCGCAAATAGTGGAGTTTTTCCGCGCCGAGGCTTATTTGCTCTCCCTTTTGCGCCATCCCAATATCGTGCGCACTTTTGAAGCCAGCGCCATTGATTCCACTCTATATCTCGCCATGGAATATATTGAGGGGCGCAATTTGGAAGAGCTCAATGTGCAGCTCATCCGCGCCGGCCTCTCCATGCCGCGTTCCATCATTTTGTATATTGTTTCCGAAGTTTCCCGCGCTTTGCAATTTGCCCATAATTTGACCGACAGCGAAGGTCATCGCCTGGGTGTGGTGCATCGCGATGTCAATCCGGCCAATATCTTTTTAGATTTTAACGGCCGGGTGCTTTTGGGCGATTTCGGCGTGGCGGTTATTAATAACGCCAGTGTTTCAAGCGCCCAGAAGGAGCAAGTGGCCATGGCCGGTAAAGCCGGCTATTTTGCCCCTGAGCAATTTGAAGGCCAGAGCGATTATCGGGCCGATATTTACGCTCTCGGCATTGTTCTTTATGAGCGCCTGGCCGGCCATTTACTCTTTGAAGGTGAGAGCACAGAGCAAATTTTGAAGGCCAACAGGCGGGGTAAAATCCCACTTTTGCCGCCCGACAAAGCCTCGCCGGAAATAAACGCTATTTTGCAAAAGATCCTGGCGCGCTCCCCGAAAGATCGTTACCAAAGCGCCGGCAGAGTGCAAAAGGCACTGGAACCTCTTTTGCCACCGCCGCCGGTTATGCGCCTTGCTGTGGCCGTTTTGATGCGTTCGCTTTTTGTAAGCGAATATAGCCATGAGCTTTTACTCAAAGAGCAGCATTACGGCAATGAGCTAAGTCCAAGTAAAAACCCGGTACTGGTTATTTCCCATGATGAAAGAACCCGTCTCGCTTTTCGTGATTTGCTCATCTCCAAGGGCTATCCCACCGCCACTATTGCCGGCATAGACAGCTTGCAAACAGTTTTAGAAGCCGCTACTGTGCCTGAAGTAATTTTGGTGGATATCCATAGTCCCACCTTTTCACCGCTTTTGTTTCGTTCCAAACTTTCCGCCTATAAACACACGCCGGCTATTGTGGCTTTAAGTAATGATTTTTCTTTGACTTCTATTGAGGCTGCCCATGCTCTTGGGGCTATAGATTTGCTCTTTAAGCCCTATAGTATTGAGCGCGTTATTTGCTCTATTATCGAAGCGGCCATGAAGGCCCATCCTTTGCAAAATAATACTATTTCGGCCCCTATTAATAACGAAAACAGTTTTGCTACCAGTGTGGCTATTATTTCCCAAAATGATGAGCTGGTGGAGCATTTTAAAAATAGCTTGAAACATGCCGGCTATAATCTGGAATATTTAAAAAATTCCGCTGCTTTGGTGGAAGCTATTCACCACAAGAGCTTTAAAGCGGTTATTTATGACGCTATGAGCCCGCTTTTGGCGCAAGAAGCGCCTACTTTGCCGGCTATGTTCCATGATTTACCCGGCTTTGAGTCTCTGCCGCTTATTTATTTGGCTGAAGGAAAAGAGGCTATAGATTTAGCCAATTTGAAGACGCTCAAAAGGACGGCCGTTACTTGCAGTGATGTGCGCCCGGTGCACCTGGCCAGAGTTATTGAGCGCCTGCTTTCCGGCGAAAAATATGGCCGCTGTTTTACCCGTTATGCCCAAAAATGTGCTGTTTCCTTGCGCCACGGCGGGCAGATTTTTGAAGGAGTTACCGAAAATATTAGTCGCGGCGGCCTTTTGGTGCGCTGCGGCGCTGTGCCGGCTCTTGAGGCCACCATCGGCATTACTCTAAAATTGCCTATTTTTTCCGAGCCTATTGAAGTGCGCGGCAAAGTAGTGCGCGTGACACCGGCCAGTGCCGCTTTTGACGGTAAACCTGGCACCGGTGTCTCTTTCCTCTCTTTTGCCGGCGACAGCGAAGAACTCCTCGTTTCATATATTATTTATATGGAAGAAAAGAACGTGCCCAAGGTTTAGGCTAGGGCGCAGGTAGCTTCAAGTTCAATGTATGGCAATTTTGTGCTGGCATTTTCACCGCTATCGGGCCCCAGCCATTTGTAGAGGTGGCTCCCTTCCGGAGTAATAATGGCAAAAGTTGCGCCGTTGCCTTTGGGCCCCTGTTCTACCTCGCGGCTTACCCAAGAGCCACTATTTATATAAGTATAATTATGGCCGCTGGTATTAGTGGCAGTTAAAAACTCAGCTTGGTGGCTATGGCCAAAGATGACAACTCTGGCTCCGGTGATAGTGGCTATTTTTTCGGCCGTTTGCCGTAAATCCCGGGGACCGTTGCGATCTTCCAAAAGATTGGAAACTGTTTGGCGCACTGAGAGTTCAAAAGGCTTTTGGTTAAGAGCAGATAAAGCTTTTAAAACCGGCTGGCCATAAGGAGATTCATGGATAAAATCCTCGCGGGCCTTAGCCGCCGCCTGCGTGAGCGTTTCTGTCTCGGTGAGGGCGCTCAGATCTTTTACCGCACTATTTAAAGCTTTAATGACAGCGTAGCGCTCTCTAATGGTTAGATTCTCTAAAAGCTTTGTAATATTCAGACCTTCTATCCCGTGAGTAGAAAAGTCCGGCAAAAGATCGGCGATATAGGGCAAAGAGCGTTGAATAATTGGGGTGGCAATGAGCGGCGGATCAAGCCGGGCGAGCGGCAGGAGCGGCTCTTTTACGCTGCACATATTATCAAACATGTGACCATGCTCGATATGGTAATATCCCGGTTTAGCCAAAAACCATGGCTTAAAATCTATAGCGGCCAAAAAAGCGTCGCGCTCTTCGGCGCTTAGAGGATTCTCTTTTTGCGCTCTAAAACGCAGCTCAAGCTTTTCAAGTAAAAAATCTTTAAATGCCAATCTAACATCCGAAAGATAAAGCTCTAAATCATGATTCCCGGATATAAAAGTGATTTTGTGGCCGGCCAGAATAAAATTAACTAGGCTTTCCATCAGTGGGAGGTAGGCCTGGCAAAGCGAATTCATTTTTTCGGCTATTTTGGCCGGTGTTTCGTCGATATTTACCTTTTGAGCCTCCCGGGCCGTGTTGTAGAGCCACTCCGGATCGGCAGTCGGAGCGGTGGCCCGCAAGCTGATTTTTAAAAAATCAAAAGCATCGCCGTTAAAAACCAGGTGCCAGGGGTGCCCGGCCTGGGTATTTTCCGCAAAATAGTTAATAAATTCGGAAAATTTTTGATTAAGCGCACTAATTAATTTTAAAAGTCCGGCCGAGCCGAATTCGCTTAAATCCTCACCGAGATGGAGGTCGGAAACTATAAGCAAATTAGCGACTTCACTGCCGTTATCTATGGTTTTAATGCGTTTTTTGGCCTTTAAAAATGGCAGAAAATTAAGCATTAAATTCTCAATTACTTTAGCCGGTAATGCGGGCTAAAAGTGCCGTTTGACCGTCTTCTTTAAAAAGCGCCGCCTCATGGCCGTTATCTATTTTACGAACCATGATTTTTAGTCTTTCGCCTTCAAAGCACTGAGCTCTATAAGCCACTTCAATATCTTTTATGGCCAGTTCCTTTTGCTCTTTTACGGAAAAAGCATCCATAAGTACGCGGATATAGGCAGTGTTATTCATGTGTTTGCTGCCATCGATATCGGTGGCGCGCACAATATATTCGCCGCGCTCTTCTTCGGGGGCAAAATCGGGCTCTATGTGTGAAAAGTCGCCGGGGCATGACGTGCGTTCAATTGCTTTAAAATCCGGTGGATAGGCTAGGCTGATGGGCGGCGGGCGGCCACTGGTTATGCTAAGCGCTGCCCACTCATTTTTAGCTTCTATGATGAGGCTGCCGCTTTGGTCTTTCATTTCATAGTAGCGCATACAGCGATAGGCTCTTTCTTCCGGTGCCGCCGGCCAGGTGGAGAGAGTAACTCTTTCCAAAAGGCGCGGGCGCAAATGAAAGTGGACTTTGGTGCGCACAGCTACCCAAAAAAGCCCCTTTTGTGCCATTTCGGTGAGGCCAAAAGATGATTCTTCGCTCTGTACGGTGGCTATATCCATTAAAAGATTAAAGGTGTGATAAATACCCAGGCGGAAATCGTAATCGCAAAAGCTGGTAGTTATTTGCAAATCTTTGGTGAGAATGTTGCTCATAGAATTATACCTTACAGCGCCATGATACTTCGAAACGGCGCAGAAAATGCTTTATCCGTTTTGTGGGGAAGACTGCAAGAAAATTAGTTAGCCGGGTTCAAAACGCGGCCGACAAAGAGGGGAGTTTTGCTTTCTTTTTCATAGATAGCAAAGAAGAAGGGCCGATCGATGATTATAGAGATAATTTCCGGCTCGTCTGTTTCACCATCTATGGCGCCCTCGTTCGAAACAACTGCCGTAGCTGCCGCGGCTTCTACCCCTTTTTCGTCCAGGCCAACAAAGGTTTTATGATATATTTCGTCAATATAAAGCAGATTCTTTTCTTTGGTCATTAGGGAGAAATTGGCCTTCCCTGTCATATCAAAGGCCTCAACCATGCCTAGAGATTTTAGAGGTGCGCTAAGAGAGAGCGAAGTATCAAAAGTGAAGGGGGGAAGCTCAACGTATACCTCTTTTTTGTTACTTAATGAGCTAAAAATATTGCTAACGAGGCTGCCATTTAGTTTGTTGGCGATAGTGCTGAATGAACCGGCATCAGGCACCACAAATAGCACCTCAAAACTCTTATTATACAAAGGCAGAGAAACAGCGGCAAAACTATCTCCCTTCATATATTTGAAATTATTAGAGGCATATAGCTTGTCAAGTTCTTTTTTGTTCCCATCAAGATTGTTAAAGGAAATGTGACCGTCTTTTTTTATTTCGTCGTCCCAAGGTGCTTTAAAAAAGAGAGCATTGGTGATTACCGACATGGTGGCCGCTGTAATGCCCTTTTCAGGAATCAGGTTTTTGATGCGGCTATTGGTATCTTTTTCAACAACACTATTGATGTACTTGCGGGCTTTTTCCGGGTCGGCGGCAAAATCAATTTCCTCGAGACCGGCGCCGTAATTTTCCGCCAAAAGGTCGAGCCAAGCTGTAGCCCAGGTATATTTTTTGGTGGAGAAGTACAAATTATTAGAGCTCTTTATCTCCACGGCGTCGTGTTTATTATATTCGCTATTATCGGCCGGTTCGTTTTTAGACATAACGAGGGCTTCCAGCTTGTTTAGGGCATCGTGGGTATTGCTACCAAAATGGAGCACATTTTTCATCTCATCGGCAGTGTTACCGGCCGCGCCACCCCAGGTCATGCCAAGAGCCATCTGAATACTAAAGGTGGAAATCATGGCATTTTGACCTTCTATTTGCTCTTCCGCAGCTTTTAATAGCTCAAAATTAAGGTCGTATTGACCTTCTACAAATGAGGCCAGGGCACTTTCGCTAATTGC
>JAEEGL012979602.1_pt1 | contig 39509 bp, 44 predicted proteins | sample 9134231 | NCBI WGS metagenome assembly JAEEGL01 (sample SAMN16246548, study PRJNA631951) | gut metagenome | biome: gut microbiome; feature: rumen; material: fiber-attached | host: Bos | place: Iran: Karaj | collected 2018-10
ACATACATACCTCCGTTCCAAATGCGTATACCCGCCCCTTGAGGGAGGGTCAAAATCTTTGATTTTGGGGTGGGGTGTATCCATTCGTGAATCTTGGTATGGATTCTTCGGGCTAAAGCCCTCAGAATGACCGAGAATGTTAGTATGGAGGCTAATCATAGGCCAGCCCCCTCTCTGACTCTCCCCCGTGGGGAGAGAATAAAATCGGCAAATGCATGGAGGCAGGTTTACATTTAATCCCCCTTTGCCCTTTGGGCACTTCTCTTGGATTTTCGGGTACGCATAGCACTCTGTTTCGTTTCAAAATGCTAACGCATTTTTGCACTCTACCCGTGCTGTTTGCCCTTACGAGTTTCGTGACTTTGTCACTCACTCTACCGAAAATCCGCTCCCCCTCAAGGGGGTCAAGTTGATAACCTCTCTCCTCTGAACCTACACAGGCATAACAAAGTGTCACAACATTTTGTGTAACTAAATCCGTTATTCTTTTGTCTGCCTTTTGTCTTGGATCCATTTTTAGTATTCCGTTACATGTAACTACGCGTGTTTTTTCTCTTACTACTTCCCTAATTCCACATTTCTTCATTTTTCTAACACTTTTGAACAAAATTGTTACATTTCGTTACATTAATATGCTCAATTTCAATTATATTGGGATTATTTATTTTTCATTGGAGTTTATATTTCTTAGCATACTATTTAAACTAATACATTATGAACTTAGAACGTTCTTTCATTTGTGATATAATAATCATAATTTAGGGGGAAATATAATGAAGAAAAGAGCAATTATCATTGTAATTGATTCCATGGGGTGCGGTGCCATGCCTGATTGCGCAGATTTTGGCGATACAGATAAATGCAACACCCTTAAAAATGTTTGTAAATTTAATGACGGACTGGATGTTCCTGTTATGGAAGCTTTGGGGCTAGGAAATATTCAGGAATTTATGGGAATAACTCCTACAAAAACACCTTTAGGACAGTACGGAACATTACAAGAAAAATCTAAAGGAAAAGACACAACGACAGGGCATTGGGAAATCGCAGGGTTAATCAGCGAAAAACCTTTTGCAACATTTCCAAATGGTTTTCCCAAAGAACTTATTGATAAATTCATCGAAAAAACAAATTGCGGGGGAATTCTGGCCAATATTCCCGCAAGCGGAACTGCAATCATAGAACAACTGAATAATGAACATCACCAAACAAAATATCCTATTGTTTATACATCTGCTGACAGCGTTTTTCAGATAGCTGTTGACACTGATTTAATACCGCTTGAAACACTTTATGAATGGTGTACAATAGCAAGAAAACTCCTTGATGAAGGTAATTATAACGTTGCAAGAGTTATCGCACGTCCTTATAAAATTATTGACGGGAAACCTACCAGAATTTCAAAAGACAGAAGAGATTATTCCATGGAACCGCCAAAAGATACAATTTTAGATAAAGTAAAATTGGCAGGAGCAAAGGTTATTGGTATAGGAAAGATTGAAGATATTTTTTCCAAAAAGGGAATTACGCACGCAATTCACACAGGTTCAAATAAAGAAGGATTGGAACTTACAATAAAAGCAATTAACGGCACGTTGCCTTTAGATGAAATAAAGTACAAAGGAATAAATATTACTGACGATTCAAAAGAAATTATATTTACGAATCTTGTAGATACTGATATGCTTTTTGGTCACAGAAATGATGCCAAAGGCTACGGAAACGCAATAGAAGAAGTTGACGACTATCTGGAAAAGATTCTTCCTTTGGTTGGCGAAAATGATTTATTAATCATTACAGCTGACCATGGGTGCGATCCTACCGTTGAAGGTACTGACCATACAAGAGAATTCGTTCCGGTTCTTTATTATTCAAAAAATATTCAGCCTAAAAATTTAGGATTAACGTTGGGGTTTGATTCAATTGCACAGAGAGTTTCTGACTGGCTATTTTAATTTTTTAATTTAGTTGTATAATATGCATGTAGTAAACCCGAAAGGGATAGTTTATATAAAAAGGAGAAAGAAAATGAACGTAAAAATTAATGATTCTTGTATAGGTTGCGGTGCTTGCGAATCTATTTGTGATGCTGTATTTGCTGTAGACGGTACCGCTATGGTTAAAGAAGCCGGCGTTGCAGGCAATGAAGATTGTGTTAAAGAAGCAGCAGACGCTTGTCCTGTAAGTGCTATTGAAGTTGCTTAAGCTTAAATGTTTACAAAAAAAAGAGGCAATACAGATTGCCTCTTTTTTTGTATTTTCTGAATTTAAGCGTTTGTTGATGAAATAACTTTATCAATTAAACCGTACTCTACGGATTCCTGAGCAGACAAATAGTGGTCACGTTCGCAATCTGCCTTAACCTTTTCAAAATCTTGTCCCGCATTTTCAGCCATAATACCAATAAGCAGTTCTTTCATTCGCATAATTTCTTTTGCTTCAAGCTCAATATCAGTAGCTTGTCCCCTTGCCCCACCTAAAGGCTGGTGAATCATTATTCTTGAATTTGGAAGTGCCATTCTTTTACCTTTAGCACCTGAGGAAAGTAAGAACGCACCCATTGATGCAGCTTGCCCCAAACAAATTGTTTGAACATCCGCTCTTATGTGCTGCATTGTATCATATATCGCAAAACCTGCAGTAACACTTCCGCCCGGAGAATTGATGTACAACATTATATCTTTTTCAGGATTCTCACTATCCAGCAGCAATAACTGTGCAACAATTGTATTAGCAACATCATCGTCAATTTCTGTTCCTAAAAATACAATTCTTTCTCTCAAAAGTCTTGAAAAAATATCAAATGATTTTTCTCCTCTTGAGGATTGTTCAATGACTGTAGGAACATAACTTAAAATTTTTGCGGTATCTTCTGACATATTATCTCTCCTTAGTTATTGCTTTTATTCTACAATAAATTTTTAAACTGTGCAATTCACTCGTACATTTGTACTATGACAACTCTAAAAAAATGTAACAATTTTAAATTCAAATTATGAAAATAGAAACTTTTATTATAGAATTGTCGTAAAGGTATTTTATGTTTAATGAAATTAAAACTCACGAAATTACAGTTGATATAGTTATCTTAACTATAAAAAATAATGCGCTTCAGGTGCTATTGGTTAAACGTAATAACGAACCGTTTAAAGACAGATGGGCAATTCCGGGGGGATATGTGCGGATGTCGGAAAACCTCGATGAAGCTGCTATTCGTGTACTTAAAGAAAAGACTGCGGTAGATAATATCTATTTAGAACAGCTTTATACTTTTGGTGATCCTTTGAGGCACCCTATTTCCAGGGTTATTACAGTTGCATATTTCGCACTTGTAAGAGCGGAAGATGTTAATGTTACACAAACAACTGATTTGGCTTGGCATAAAGTATTTAATCTACCGCCGTTAGCATTTGACCACAAGGAAATTATTCAATATTCTTTAAAACGTACACGTGAAAGACTGGAAATGTGCCCTGTGGCATATCAGCTGTTAAATGAAAAATTTACGCTTACCGAAATGCAAAAAGCCTATGAAATGATTATGGAAAAGAAACTCGACAAACGTAATTTTAGGAAAAAGGTTATTACGACAGACGGACTAAGGGAACTAAACGAATTCTCAAAATCAAGTTCTAAAAGACCGGCAAGGCTGTATACTTTTGATAATATTAAATTGAATTCAAAAAGGGCCCATTTTATAAAAAAAGGAGATTAAATTTTGCTTACACTGATTTGGATTATACAAGTAATTTCAGCAATATTACTTATGATTTTAATACTTATGCACTCACCAAAAGGTGACGGAATAGCCGGTATTGGTAATGCGGCTCAAATGTTCACTTCTCAAAAGAGTGCAGAAAAGGGTTTAAATAAGTTGACAGCAATTGTTGCTGCCGTATTCGTTGTGTGTGTGTTTATTTTAGGATTTGGAATTATCAAATAATTTTTTTGTTAAAAAGAGCGATTCTATTCTGAATCGCTCTTCTTTATTATTGTGTAATTTAAATAGCTTATTTTATCTTAAATACTACATTAGCAACAGCCGTTACTTTTTTATCAATTGTTGAAGTGTCATTAATACCCATATCGGAAACACTCGTTGAATCTACGTCGGTAATTTGGAATACACCCATTTTAACCGATTGAATTTTCCCTACACTGTTATTATTGGCTTTTAGCATTGCCGAAGCTCTCTTTTTTGCATCCAATGTGGCTTCTTTAAGCAGTTTTACCTTTAAATCCGCAAGACCTGAATAGAAATAATCTGTTCCTGCTTCACTTATATCAATCCCTTTGTCGATAAGATTTTGCATATCTATAGCAACTTCTTTTATTAAATTTACATCTTTTGAAGATGCCTCAATGGGTTGCGACAACTTGTAATTATCAATTTCATTTGTATAATTTCCAGTCGTTTGATTATATTTGTATGAATAATAACCGTTATAGTTTTTAATCGTAATATCTTTGATACCTTTTTCATTCAAATACTTTTCCACAATAGGTAATTGCTGCTTTAAGATTTGATAAGCTGCAGCTTTTGTTTTTGCTTGAGTTGCAATATTAAAAGTCAACTTACCTGAATCTGATTTTACAATTTCATAAGCTGAACCCGTTACTGAGATTCCATCATGAGCTAACCCGGATGTAACTATTTTTGCACTCAAGATAGCACCTAATGCTATTATCACTGCCAAAATTGTAATTTGAAATCTTTCTAATTTATCTAACATCGTATATACCTCCATACTTTTTAATTATAGCATAAGAATTATTAAGAATTGTAAATGCGAATTTTTAAAGCTATAATTGCAATACAGGAAGATATAGATTGTTTGAATACAACATTGCAGTTAAAAAGTTAAAGTTTTTTTGATTTTTGCCGTTAATTGTATTGTAGACTTATCATTGAGGGAAAATGGATAACTTAAACAACCAACTTAAAATAACAACACTGCGGAATGCGGCAGGAATATGTAATGAATCTGAAATGCGAGAAGAAATTATTAATATTCGCAACAGATCGGAATGCATAATCAATTGGTTAATCAATACCAGAACTAAAGTAAAATCTATCCCGATTAACATGCGTAAAATTGTAGCTTATGCTGCATCATTAAAGCGATTTATCCCTCTTGTACTCAGAAAAAGAGTTATGTACGATGAGATTATAAATGGTTTGTAAATTCAAATCTTTACAATTGGCATAAAGATATTGTATAATAGACTCGTCTTTAGGTTAGTCATTGGAGGGTTTTATGAAAGAAGAATTTACAACAAATGCAAGAAGATGGTATGACAAGGATCCTGTATTATCTTCGGCAATGAAAACGTTGGAAGAATCCGATGATGAGACCCAAATTAAAATTGCGTTAAATTTAATTAAAATTATAACTGAACACAATATTTCGAATAATGAATATGAATCAGTGGAAGATATTGTATCTGCTACAGAGGATATTCTGGAGAGCACGCAAAAAGGTCGTTGGTATGACTTGGATGCAACTTTAAGAACTGCCATAAGCTTATTGCAAAATTGTCCGGATGACACTAGAAGTGTTATTGCAAAGGAAATGGCTAAGAATGTGATTGAAATAATAAAGAAAGAAGAAGACGGAGATGATGAAACGGTTGAAGAACCTATAACCGAGTAAGTTTTAGGTATTTTGTTCACCGATCCTTTTTTGTATTATTGCCAGTATCAGTATCACAAAGAATAGTATGTATGCAAGTGCGCAGGATTTTCCTATGTCGAAGTATTCGAAGGCGTATTTATATATTGAATACACTATAACATTTGTTGAGTCTTTTGGCCCGCCTTCTGTCATTACATAAATCAAATCAAATACTTGAAAAGATGAAATAGCTGTAACAAGGGTTACGAAATATGTTGTCGGTTTTAATAACGGCAGAGTAATATTAAAAAATGTATTAATATCGTTTGCCCCGTCAATTTTTGAAGCATCATAAATTTCGCTGTTAATTGAAGTAAAGCCTGTCAGATATAGAACTACGTTATATCCTATTAATTTCCATACTGATACAAATATTAAAACAGGCATTGCAAGTTTTGTGTCAAATAACCAATTTAAGTGTGTATGAAACAACGAATTAATTCCTCCGATGTTTGGATCAAAAATCCAGTTCCAAACAATAGCAACAACAACTGCGGGCGTTATAAAAGGTATGAAATAAACCGTCTTAAATAACTCAGACAGCCTTAATTTGTTATTTAATATACTTGCCAATATAAGCGGAATAATAACAGCGAAAATCGTCACGGATAATGCATATACAACAGTATTAATAAAAATTTGCAGAAAGATACTTTCCGTTAATATTGATTTGTAATTTTTAAAGCCGACGAATTCAATGTTATTTAATAAATCCCAATCCACAAAACTTAGTGTAAATGAGCAAAATATAGGAATTACTATAAATATAAAAGTTCCGATAACAGCCGGCAGAACAAAATATAAACCTACATTCTTATTTTTACAATCATTATTTACCATGTTAATATTATATTATAAATACGAGAGGAGTATAAATATGCTTGATTCATCAGCTTTTGGGAAAAATGATATCAGAGGAATATACGGTGAAAATATTACGGAAGAATTGTTTTATTATGCCGGCAGAGGATTTGTTAAATATTTAGAAAAACAAACCGAAAAGAAGTATTCGGAAATTTGGGTAACTGTATGCAGAGATGCAAGGTTACATTCTCCAAGTTTAGCAAAAGCATTAGTAGAAGGTGTATTATCTACAGGGGCAAATGTTGTCGATATAGGATTGGCACCGACTCCTCTCGGATATTATTCTGAAGTTGTAGGACTACCCCCGTATTTAACGAAATACATGCCTGTAACAGGAGCTATGATTATTACAGCAAGCCACAACCCAAGCCAATACAACGGTTTAAAGATGACTTATAACAAACAGTCGTTAAATGAAGAACAAATAAAAGACGTCAAAGTATTAACTGAACACGAATATGAACTTAAACTGCCGGCTGCAATACCCGGTATTTATACTGAGTATGATCTTATACCTGATTATATTGAAGTTATTTCAAAATCATTTGGAAAAATCGGAGAGGGGTTAAAAGTTGTTGTCGACAGTGCTAATGCGACCGGAGGTGTTGTAGCACCCAAATTGTACAGAGCTCTCGGCTGTGAAGTTATAGAGCTTTATTCTGTGCCTGACGGACGTTTCCCGCATCATCATCCGAATCCGAGTGACGAAAAAACACTTGATGATATAAAAAAAGCTGTTATTGAAAATAAAGCCGATATAGGTATAGCTTTTGACGGCGACAGCGACAGAATCGGAGTTATTGATTCCGACGGGAATTCAATGACAGGTGATAAACTACTCCTTATTTATGCGGAAAATATTATTAAAGAATATAACGCCAAAGGAATAAAACCATTTATAGTTTCTGAAGTTAAATGCTCACAGGTATTGTATGATACAATAGATTCTTTAGGCGGAATTGCGGTAATGTGTAAAACCGGACATGGTTATATAAAATCTAAAATGAAAGAAGTCGGAGCCGTTTTAGCAGGAGAAATGAGCGGACATATATTTTTTAAAGACCGCTATTATGGTTTTGACGATGCTATTTATGCGGGCTGCAGGATTATTGAAACATTGGCCGAGAAAAAACGTTATAATAAAGGTTTCAAAATTTCAGACTTATTGGAACCCTTTAATAAGGTTTATTCTTCTCCCGAAGTCAGATTATCATGCCCTAATTCATTGAAAAAATCTACGTTAGAAAAGTTTGAAAACGAGATTTCTAAAGACCCATATTTCTTTCAAACAAAAATAAAAGAAATAATAACTATTGATGGTATGCGTATCGTATTTGAAGAAGGCGGCTTCGCACTAATCAGACAAAGCAACACTGAGCCCGTATTCACATTGAGGTTCGAAGCTAAAAATAAAGAGACTGCCCAACACTTTGAAGATTTAATGGTTAATAAGTTAATGGAAATAATAAAAGAATCTGCTACAACTACAATATAAATTCTTCTTATAATAATTTAACATTTTATTGCCAGGTAATTATTTTGCTGTCAGAATAATTATCTAAGGAGTTTTTCATGCCAACTGTATATTCAACTAAAAGCCAGAATAATAAAGAATTATCAGAATTAATGCCACAAAGTATAGATGCGGAAGAAGCTATATTGGGCGCAATTCTTGTAAGTCCTTCTTGCATGAACAGAGTCGTAGAACATCTTAAACCAGAGTCGTTTTACAAACCGGCTCACAGATATGTATACGAGGCAATGCTGAATCTTTATAACAGCGAGGCTAAAATTGATATAGTATCAGTTTCGGATGCACTCAATATTACACAAAAACTAGAATTAGTTGGCGGACGTGCATTTATTAACGATTTAAGCTATAAAACAGTTACTACAACAAATGTGGAATATTATGCAAAAATAGTTCAGGAAAAAGCAATAAAGCGTTCTCTTATTAATGCCGGTTCAGAAATTATTAATTCCGGCTACGATTTAAATCCGATTGAAGAATCTCTTGACAATGCAGAAAAATTGATATTTGAAATAGCATCACAAAAAGCTTCATCTGCTTTGTTACCAATTAAAGATTTGGTATATGATTCATATGCTAAATTAGAAGACAGGGCAAAAAACAAAGGACAACTCACGGGGGTAGCATCCGGTTTTTACGACTTAGATAATATATACACAAACGGATTCCAAAAATCGGATTTGATCATAATAGCCGCACGTCCTGCAATGGGCAAGACTTCTTTTGCACTAAATATTGCACAAAATGTTGCATTGAGAGAAAATGGCGCAGTCGCAATATTTTCATTAGAAATGTCTCGAGATCAATTAACACAAAGATTACTTGGAGCTGAAGCAGAAGTCGATGCCGGAAGAATTAAAACAGGTGATTTAAACTCAAAGGATTGGGAAAAACTTGCGGTTGCAATGGATAAGTTTTCACAATCAAAAATTTATATTGATGATACTGCCGGCTGTACAATAACAGATTTGAGGGCAAAGTGCAGACGACTGGCAATGACAGAAAAAAATCTTGCATTAATTGTTATTGATTATCTTCAATTAATTGAAGGAACTGGAAGAGAAGACAGAATGCAGCAAATTTCAAGCATTTCCAGGGGATTAAAAATTCTGGCAAAAGAATTAAATGTTCCTATTATTGCACTTTCTCAGTTATCTCGTGCTGTAGAAGGACGTAATGACAAAAGACCTCTATTGTCTGATTTAAGAGAATCCGGTTCAATTGAACAAGATGCTGATATTGTAATGTTTATATATAGAGAAGATTACTATAAAACATCCGGTGATGAAGAGGAAATGAATCAAAAAGCTCTAAGTAAAGGTGAATCAGAAATAATTGTTGCAAAAAACAGAAACGGTCCGGTCGGAAGTGTGAAATTATTGTTCCAAAACAATATTACGAAATTTAAAAATCCTGTTAAAACGGATGTTTTTTAATGAATATAGCGGGTGATTATAAAACAAAAAATTACCCGCTATTCTTATTGCAAAAAAAATATAATTGTGATAAAATTTTTCACGAAAGGGGTGTTATATGCAAGTTTCGACTGTATGCACTAATATATATATGATTTTTGGTAACACTGATACACAAACCCCTAATAGTGCAAATGGTTTAACGCAGAGCAGCATCCTGCAATCCGCATCTCCTAATCTTGAGAAAGGCACAAGAGTGCAGGATTTTAAACAAATAAATGAATGGAAGAGTTTCTGTTGCCAAAATATTGAAACAAATAATATAGATTTTATTGTGTAGTAATGGGGAATTTTGAGAATTTTAACACCACCTTGGTTCTTGGTTTTTTTGATGGAATACACTTGGGACACAGAAAAGTTTTGAGTTCAGCAATTGAGTTTGCAAAGAGGAATAATTCGAAAACTATTCTTTTAACATTTAAAAAATCCCCATCCGAATATTTTAACATCAAACCTGAATATATTTATAGCAGAGAACATAATTTTAACGTAATTAAGAACCTTGGAATAGATTATATTGAGGCTTGTGATTTTCAAGAACTGGTAACGCAATCGGCCGACTTATATTTAAAATCAATTGTCGAAAAATACAGGCCTATAGCAATATTTACGGGGTTTAATTATACTTTTGGTCATGAACGGCTTGGCACTCCGGAATTGCTGACTTCACAAGGGAAAAAATACAATTATAAATATTTTTGTATTCCAAAATATGAATGCAACTCAAAAACAATAAGTTCATCTTTAATACGTAATCTGATAAAAAAAGGAAATATAATTGAAGCAAATACATACTTATCAGAAAAATTTTTCCTTGAATCAACTGTAATTGAAGGGGAAAAACTTGGTAGAACAATTGGTTTTCCAACTGCGAATATGATTTACCCAAACGATATAGTCAATTTACATTATGGTGTTTATAAAGTTATGGTAATGAACAAGTCTGCCATATTAAATTGGGGGATTAAACCGACATTTAACGGAGAAAAGCCCTTATTAGAAGTTCATATTCCTCACTACAATGGAGACTTGTATGGTAAACAATTAAAAGTGGAAATATTGGAAAAAATACGTGATGAAAGAAAATTTAATAGCAAGGAAGAATTACGCAAACAAATAGAAAAGGACTTAGAAATATGCTTAAAGTCGTCATAGTCGGTTACGGCGAAATGTTCATGAATTTAATAGCAGCTGCGCTTGATGCAAATTGTGAGATTGTCGGAGTATTACGGAAAGATATTGTAAAGTACTCCAAATATGTAAGGATGATTAAAGATATTGTAAACCCGTCAGTTGAGCATAATTATATAAAAAGTTACAATCTGCCTGAAATTACAGATGTAAAAGGGGTAAATGATGAAAATTTCAGACGCAAACTTCTAAAGCTCAATCCTGATATATTGTTGGTCGGCTCTTGGGGCGAGAAAATAGAAAAGTCTACTTACGATATACCGAAAATTGCTTCTATAAATGCGCATCCGTCTTTACTGCCTAAATACAGAGGTCCCAATCCATATTTTTGGGTTATTAAAAATATGGAACATGAAACAGGTATAACATTTCACTTAATAGATGACGGATATGACACAGGTGCAATATTAGCACAAGAAATTGTAAAAATATTCCCGTCAGATACCGGTGAAAGTTTGAAGAAACGAGTCGTTTTAACGGCAAGGGGGGTGTGCTGCGAATTATTAAAGGCGTTAAATGAAGATTTAATTATACCTCTTACCCAAAATAAAGATAATTCATCCTATTTTTCATATCCGGACGATTTGACACTTGACTTTACAAAAAGTGCCGAGGAAAACCATGCTCTAATAAGGGCGATTCATCCTTGGGGTGAAACTTTATTTTATAATAACATGACAGCGCTTACGCCAAATCCGCATACTACATTTGTAGAAGATAATAATACAGGTTATAATACGGCGGGTACGATTTCTGATATTAATGCAGAAAATAAAACTTTGTCTGTTGTTTGCGGTGACGGAAAAATCTTAAAAATGGTAAATGTAAATTTAGCCCAAAAATGCGACAGACCATTTACAAAAAACTATTTAAAAAGGGAACTTAACATTGGGAACTTACTGATTTAAATTGTTAGTATAGCGTATATTTTTTGTATTATAATATGCTTATGAAGAGAAAAATCAGCATACTCGGTTCTACAGGTTCAATAGGCAGACAGGCTCTTGAAGTAATTGAAAAACTTGAAGATAAATTTGAAATAATTGCCTTAACAGCAGGTCATAATACAGATTTACTGAATAAACAAATCCAAAAATTCAAGCCGAAATATGCATATGCAGATGATAAAACAAAAATTACAGGTGCAAAATATAGAACTCTGGATGAAATATGTTCTGACAATCAAAATGACATAATTTTGGTTGCTGTTTCGGGCAAAATCGGACTTAAACCTACTATAACTGCAATTAATAACGGAATAGATATCGCTCTTGCGAACAAAGAAACCCTCGTTATGGCGGGAGATATAGTAATGGGGTTGGCAAAAGAAAAAGGAGTAAATATAATCCCCGTTGATAGTGAACATTGTGCAATTCACCAATGTATAAAAGATATTTCACAAGTGGATAAACTTATAATAACTGCATCAGGAGGACCTTTTTTAAAAAAAACATTTGAAGAAATGAGAAATGCGACTGTAGAACAAGCACTATCTCACCCGAGATGGAATATGGGTAAAAAAATTACCGTTGACAGCGCAACATTAATGAACAAAGGTCTTGAAGTTATTGAAGCACATCATCTGTTTAATATGGATTATGATAATATTGAAGTTGTAATACATCCGCAAAGTATTGTACATTCTGCAATAGAATATGTTGACGGTAGTGTAGTAGCACAATTAGGACTCCCAAGCATGCATATTCCGATACAATACGCTCTTACGTACCCGGAAAGGTACAGCGGTATAAAGTCAAAAAGCTTCCGTTTTAGTGAAATAGCTCGACTCGATTTTGAAGAGCCTGATTTGGGGAAATTTAAAGCTGTGAAGATTGCATATGAATGTGGTCGGCAAGGCGGTTCAGCTCCTGTTTGCATGAATGCAGCTAACGAAACGGCTGTATTTGAATTTTTAAACAGCCAAATAAAACTTGTTGATATAATAAATACCGTCGAAAAAATGATAGAATCACATTCTTTGATAAAAAAACCAACCCTTAACGAAATTTTTGACATAGACAATGAGGTCAGAATAAAAACCAGAGAAATTTTAAACAGAATCAATTAATCAATAGTAAATTTACTCCAAAATTTCTATACAACTCTTCATGTTTTAACAAATGTGTGATACAATCGCTATATGTTCACAGGTATTATAGAAGAACTTGGCAAAGTCCGACATATCACAACAAACAAAATTCAAATAGAATGTAAAAAAATTCTTGACGATAACCGAATCGGTGATAGCATTGCTGTTAACGGAGTATGTCTTACTGTCGCAGATTTAGGAAAAGATTTTTTTACTGCTGATATATCTCCTGAGACAATAAGAGTAACGACTTTTGATAAAATTCAATCCGGAGATTTAGTCAATCTTGAACGTGCAATGAGCGTAAACGGACGATTTGGAGGGCACGTTGTATCTGGGCATATTGACACTAAAGGAAAGTGTTTGGATATAAATAAAATTGAAAATTTCTATATACTAAAAATAGAATTATCGGATGACTATGCAAAATATATTATAAAAAAAGGATCAATTGCAATTAACGGAATAAGCTTAACCATAGCAGAAATTAACGACAATGTAATAAACTGCGCAATTATTCCGCATACATTTGAAAACACAAATCTAAAATCACTTAAAATTAATGATTTTGTAAATATTGAAGTTGACATTTTTGCTAAATATATTGAAAAATTTTTATTATCAGGTGATAATAAGTCAAGAATAAATTATGAATTTCTGGCAGAAAATGGATTTACTTGTGCGTAAAGCATATTTTTAATTGAATTCAATAACATATAACAACTATGACAAATACATACTTTAATACAATTGAGGAAGCAATAGAAGATTTTAAAAGCGGAAAACCGCTTATAGTCGCAGATGACGAAGATCGAGAAAATGAAGGCGACTTAATTGTTTCTGCTGAATATGTTTCACCTGAATTTATTAATTTTATGGCAAAGGAATGTCGAGGGCTAATTTGCCTTGCAATTTCCCCGGATATTGCAGAAAAACTTGAACTCCCTCAAATGGTATCAAAAAATACCGAAAGTATGCAGACGGCATTTTCATTGAGCATTGATGCACACCCAAAATATGGGGTTACAACGGGTATCTCAGCGTTTGACAGAGCAAAAACAGTAGAAGTGGCTATAGCGCCGGATGCTGTACCTTCAGATTTAAGACGACCGGGACATCTATTTCCATGTGTAGCTAGAAAAGGCGGAGTATTAAAACGATGCGGACATACGGAAGCTGTTGTAGATTTGGCAACGATTTCCGGTCACAGACCTGCCGGCGTAATGTGTGAAATTATGTCTGAAGACGGACACATGATGCGCCGAGATGAATTGAAGGAATTCGCAAAAAAACACGGAATTAAGTTTATAACTGTAGCTGACTTGATAGCCTACCGTCTTAAAAGCGAAAAGTTTGTTAAACGAGAAATTGAAGTATTCTTGCCAACTCAATTCGGTGATTTTAACATTGTCGGCTACACAGATACTATTACAGGTTGTGAGCATGTTGCACTTGTTAAAGATGACGGCTCAGACAAGACTCCTCTTATCCGTGTCCACAGCGAATGCTTGACCGGAGATATATTTCATAGTTTAAAATGTGACTGCAATTGGCAGTTACACAATGCTTTGCATATGATCGAAGAATACGGAAAAGGAGCATTAATATACATTCGCGACCACGAAGGCAGGGGGATCGGACTTATTAATAAGCTTAGAGCTTATAAACTTCAAGAACAGGGACAAGATACAATTGAGGCAAATGTATCCTTGGGATTCGCACCTGATCTGAGAAACTACGGTGTTGGAGCACAAATTATTCTTGATTTAGGATTTAATAATTTTAACCTTATAACAAATAATCCTAAAAAGATTGTAGGCTTAAAAGGATACGGACTGACGATACACGAAAACATAAATATAAAATCAGAAGTAAATAAGTATAACGAAAGATACATCAACACCAAACGTGAAAAGATGCATCACTTAATGTAAAGGAAACATTATGACTGAGAATAACTATGAAGTAGAATTACTCGATGGAAGCTCATACAAAATATTTAAAGGGGTTTATAATGATTTTAAATCCAAAGCAATTAGTGAATATAAATTTGAGCTTGAACCGCTTGAATATGAAGAATTTGTAGATGCAGTAGAAAAGGGATTCTTAAAATGCATAGTTTTAAAAGAAAATAACATTCCGACAGCTTTTTTGGTATATACAGTTTCAATTTCTGAAGCTGTTGAACTGAACATTATACACTGCCTTGGTACCGAAGATGAGACTACAAAGCAAAAATTACTTATAGAAAAATTCTTGGAATGTACTGAAGCAGAAAGGCAAACAAAAGTTGTTTCATTCCCCATGATTGGTCACCAATCAGTATTTACTGCTGATATTGCCAAATACGGTTTTAAATTTATAGGTTTGGCTGTTTTAAGATTCGTCATGGGCAATGCTTCTTCGGAAAGAATTCTTGAAAACATGAAACTTCCTGAAAAACCCGAACAATACAAAGTCGTAGCTTATAATACCTTGTATAAGGAAGATGCAATCCGTGTTATCCATGAATCTTTTAAAGATACCTCCGATGCTGTATATGATCCAAGATACAAAACCATAGAAGGGACAACAGATATCATTAACAAAATAGTAGAAAATATCTATGGGGAATTTTTACCGGAAGCAACCTCAGTGCTTTTATACAATGAAAAGCCATGCGGATTTGCTTTCGCAAATATTACAGGCGGAAAAATTGCAAATATTCCATTAGTTGCTATAGAAAAAAATCATCGAGGTAACGGATTTTCAGCTTTGCTTTTAAATCGTACAATAAAAACTATAGTTGATTGGACAAAGTTGGGTCAAAGAGACTTTAGCGAAGTTAATGTAACAACTGAAACAAATAATTATAAGGCATTAAAAATGTATAGAAGAATTGGCTTTAGAGAAGATTATTGTTACCCTCAAGCTTATCTTTTGCAAAAACGTAAAAAATAAAAATTTTGTGATATAATAAGAACAAAAAATAGAAAATTGTAGTAGGAGAAGAGTGACAAAATAGTCATATGAAAGGAGAAGTATGAAAATTTCAAAAGAACTCTTAATGACAATGGGCGTTATCGCAATTTCTACAGGTGTAGCTATGGCTGATGAAAGCATCCAAGCTTATGCACATCCTACAATGTACGGTTCACAAGGACATTCCCTTGTAACAGCAGAAAATGATGTAATTATTGGCGGTAAAATTTACAAACCATGTCAAGCAAAAACAATTGAAGGAAAACAAAATGTTATTGTATCTCGCACAGCAAAACAAATGCTTGGTGACATGCAATCAAAAATGGATCAAAAAAGAGGCGCTTTGTATGATCCCAAGATGCCTGTACTTCGTTCAGAATTGGCATTCTTGATTTCTGAAGGTTTAGGTTTAACAAAATCTACACCTGACAGTTATACAGATTTAGCTGCTTCTTATTGGGCTAAAGACGAAATTGACAGAGTTTTAACTCAAGATATTATGATTGGTTACCCTGACAATACATTTAAGCCTGATAAAGCCATCAACAAAGCTGAAGTATTTTGTACTTTCGCAAAAATGATGAACGTTCCTGCAAGCGCAACTGCAGTTCCTGTTCTTAACGGACAACAACTCAAGTATATTCCTCAATGGGCATATGCTGCAACTAACGAAGTTATCGCTTCAGGCATTTTGAATGTTCTTCCTGATCAAGATAAAGTTATTAATGACGAATATCTTTCAAAAGAACAAGTTGCATTCTTAGTATCAGCTATGAAGAAAAACTTCAAAATTGACTTATCTAACGGTGCAATTGGCTGTGCTACTCAGTATCAACCTACAACAGTTAAGATTAAATTGAGCGAAAGACTTAGCGCAAGAACTTCTACAGTAGGTGATACATTTACAGCTAAAACAACTGAAGAAGTAACATTGAATGGTGTTTGCTTCCCTGCAGGTTCAACTGTAAAAGGTAAAGTAATTTCAGTTGCAAGACCAGGTGTACACAGACCGGGCTATCTTGAAGTTAAATTTGAAACCATTAAGAATGGTGACAGCTGTGTTGAATTCCCGGATAAGCTTTCAAGTGCACAAGTTGATGTAACTAAGAATCCTAACATCATTTCAAGACTTCTAAGCACTCCTGTTGAAATCGTTGGAAGAACAGCTGGTGTATCCGGAAGAACTGTTTCTACTACAGCTGAAATTATCGCTAACGGAGCTGAAGAAATTGTAGGAAATGCTGCTGATGCATTATCCGACACAGCATCTCTTCATCCGCTTAAAGGTTTAAAGAGTGTTGGCTCCGGTGTTATAGCTGTTGGTAAAGGTGTTTATAACATTTCTAAAACAGCTGTAAGCGGTGTATTTGGTGTTGGATACGAAATTGTTGACGAACTTAAGTATTTCATACTTCCATGCACAGCTAACGATTCAAGCTTAAATCCTGATGAAGAATTGACAATTGTATTTTAATTCTTTGAACGGTTAAAATTAAAAAGGCGGTTGCTGATTCTCAGCAACCGCCTTTTTGTCAGACTTTTAAACTATCGGTTGAATATCCAATTTAGAGATTTCTTGAGTAGCTTTGTTTAATTCAGCCGCGCCAGGGGGTGTCATGACCTTTGAACCAATTTTTATACCTCCTATCAGTCCAATAATCGCACCACCTAAAGAAATTAATATTTGTTGCCATGTTTTCATTTTATAAGTTGCAATCGCAGGAATTAATGCACCTACCAAACCTGAGCCGCCAATTATCCATTTACCCTTTTTTTGTAATCTTTTTATATCGTCTTCAGTATGAGTTTGCATATATTTTTCAAGTTTCGGTGCCGCATTCATCATTGTATTATATGAACGCTCGAAAGTATCACAGTCTTTTTGCGCGACACTTAATCCGCCTGCAATTTGACCGTTTGGATTTACAACCTGATAAACAACCCTGCCGTCAGGAGTATTTCCGACTCTGTTAATAGTACCGAACTGACTTTGAGAATTTACATTTTGAACCATAACTTCACCTTTACACAATATAACCTTATATTATATATAACAATTTTTATTTGTAAAAATTGCCTATTTGTAAATTTATGTAAAGTTAATATTTATCCTAACAACAAACTCCATGTATCATGTTCTTATAAAAAAAGGTTGGGATTAAAATGCCATTTGAATTTGAGAGACAGAATATTAATGATGTTATCCTTATAAAACCCCAAATATATGGTGATATAAGGGGAGCCTTTTCAGAAACGTACAAAAAAACAGAATTCACAAAAAATGGGATAAATGTTGAGTTTGTTCAAGATAATTTATCGAAATCAAAAAAACATGTTCTGAGAGGCTTACATTTTCAATCAGAACCATATGCCCAGTCAAAATTAATTAAATGTGTTCATGGCTGCATTTGGGATATAGCGTTGGATTTGAGAGAGGGCTCAGACACTCACCATAAATATATAAAAGTAGAACTTTCCGACCAAAACGGATATATGCTTTTTATACCTAAAGGATTTGCTCACGGTTTTGTAGTTTTATCAGAAACAGCAACCGTTTTATACAAAACTGACTCTGAATATGCGCCAAACCATGAACAAGGAATTCATTGGAAAAGTCTTGATTGGGAGATAAATTTTGAACCGATTTTATCTGAAAAAGATACAATCCTTCCGAGACTGGAGGGAATAACTGAATGTTAGCACTTGTTACAGGCGCAAACGGAATGTTAGGGCAAGATTTGTGTCCAATACTTGAAGATGAAGGGTATGATGTTATTGAAACTGATATAGATACGCTTGATATTACAAATAAAGTATCCGTAAATGATTATATTATGTCTCTAAAGCCGGACATTGTTTTTCATTGCGCAGGGTATACAGATGTTGAGAAAGCAGAAATTGAAAACGAAAAAGTGAGATTAGTAAATTCTATAGGTACACAAAATATAGCCGAAGCATGCTCAAAAATAAATTCCACACTTGTATATATTTCTACCGACTATGTTTTTGATGGAGAAAAGACTTCTCCTTATACGCCAAATGACAAACCGAACCCGATAAACTTTTACGGCTTAACTAAACTAATGGGAGAAAATGCCGTACAAAAATATTGTAATAAACATTATATAGTGCGCACAAGCTGGTTATATGGAATACACGGAAATAATTTTGTAGAAAAAATGATATCATTAAATTCAGATACCCCAATAAAAGTAGTCAACGACCAAATCGGTTGTCCGACTTGGACTGTTGACTTGGTAAATGGAATTATAAAAATATTAAATGAGCCCTTTGGTATTTATCATATTTGCGGAAGCGGTTCAACAAGCTGGTATGAATTTGCAAAAGAAATTGGTGTGAATGTTTTACCATGCAAAAGTTGCGATTTTAAACAAATAGCAAAACGGCCCCAATACAGCGTTATGGACAATAACAAAATTTGCAGAAACTGGAAATCAGCGCTAAAAGATTACATGTTTTTGCGCACTAATTTTAAATAGTTATATATTTCTAAATTTAAGCTTATATGTTATAATAATTGCGAATAGATAGGAGCTTATTATGTCTGTATTATCAAAATCGGGTTATGTGTTTGCATTTATAGATGCTCTAACAACTGCCGTTATTGCATATTTAAGTTTTGCATATATTGCCTCATCTGAAAAAAATCTTTTAATTACAGCATTAATATTTGTAATTATATTACTTCTAATGATAAGAGCAAAGGGGTTCTACGAACCTAGAAAATATAAACTAAAAGATATTTATTTACTTTTTGAAGCAATATTCACATCATGCTTTTTGGCAGGAATTCTGGCTATTCCGTTTTTAGGCGGATTTGCAGCTGTTTTAATTTTGTACGACATAGTTTTAATATACGCTGTAAGTTTTCTGTCAAGACTGATATATGTTGCTTACAAAGCATTTTTCAAACCCGTCAAAAATGTATTGATAGTAGGCGCAGGCCAAGATGGTAAGATTATTGCAGAAGAAATTCAATCAAGACCTGAACTTGGAATGAAAGTTGTCGGTTTCTTAGATGACAATATGAATACAATTGAAGAAGAAGATTCTTCTATTCCGATATTAGGACTCACTTATGATTCGGAAGCTGTTATCAAAGATAACAACGTTGATATGGTTATTGTTGCCGTAAAATCAAGAATGGATTCAAATATCCTCACAGACTTGGCAAAAGGGATTCCTTTAGGAGTTAAAGTATGGAGAATGCCCACATTTTATTCTTATATAACACGGAAACTTTTTGTTTCTAAAATGTCGGTAAATTGGTTATTTTATGACTACGTAAGGCCAAAACATATAATGTATTCTCACATAAAGAGAATGCTTGATAAATTCGCAGCATTGGCAATACTTGTTGCAACATTACCAATAACGCTAATTGTAATGCTTGGTATAAAAATTTCTGATTTCGGACCGATATTTTTTATGCAAACTCGTATTGGAAAATTCGGAAAACCTTTTAAAATGGTAAAATTCAGAACAATGTATCAGGATAAAGTAGAAAAAGACTTTGACGATGATATTGAAGAAATTGGACATGATGATAAAAGAATCATGCCTTTCTGCAAATGGATTAGGAAATTTCATATTGACGATATTCCCCAAATGTTGAATATTCTTAAAGGTGAAATGAGTATAGTTGGTCCAAGGCCGGTAAGAGAAGAAGTATACGAAGAGAACAGAGAAAATATTCCGTTCTGGGAATGCAGGAATTGGGTTCGCCCCGGCTGGACTGGCTGGCAGCAAGTTAATACAAATGACCCAATTCCAGAGGAACGCCTTGCTTACGACTTATATTACGTCAAACATCGAACATTACTTTGGGATATTGTCATATTTTTCCAGTATCTGGGTAGAGTTCTAAGCGGAAAATGCAAATAGTTTAATTAAACATTATCTTGATTATCTATATAACGGTAATCAAGCAAACTGCCTTCATAGTCGGTTTCATTGTCATAAAACATAGACATGTTATTTACCATTCTGTTACGGTCTGCAATTTTTTGTTTTTCCAAATCAGACTCAACTCCATATTGTTGAATTTCCTGATTTGAAACTTTTCCGTCATGATTTTTATCAATATCGTCAAAATGAGCCAAAACAGTTTGCTGTAATGATGTTAAACCTGATGAACCTGCGAGTGCAGTTATTTGTTCTCTGGTTAAACCTTGGGCAGCCATTCTACCCATTAAATCTTGAATTTCAGATGCTGATATTACTCCGTCATGGTTTGTATCAATTGAATTAAAATTATTTGTCATATAAGAAGCAAAAGTCGTTGCAGATGTATTGCTTGTAATTACCGTATTTGTAAGTGAATTGTTAAGATTTTCCAATGTTAGGCCATCACTATATTGTCCGGATAGTTGTGCAAATGAATTTGCAAAACCGGAATTAATTCCCGTAAACATTGATGTCCCATCTAATCTTTTACTCATAATGTATCTCCTTATGGTTATACAATCATACATTAACAGTTTAATAAAATTTTTCTAAAAATCAAACCTTTATTTAATGGATATTTACATAAAATATGTTATTAAATAAATCGTTTTTAAATTGGTACTTTCTTGTACCGACAAGAAAGTACCACAAAGAAACTCTCCGAGCTGAACTACATTCGCACAACAATTGTATAGCTCGAGCAAAATCCTGCAAACTCGCTTCGCTCAGACAATGCAGGGTTTGCTGTTCTCTCGCCAACATTGTTGGCTCATTCCGTTATGCTCGTGAGGGGGGGAGGTAAATTATAAGGAGTAAATGGTTGGAATGTAATGCAAGTGTGTTGCGGAGTAACAATCGCGAGCATAAGAAATTCGGGCTTGCCCGCAACAGCCATTTAATCAAAACACCCGCAGGGTGTAGTGGTTATCCGTTTTAATCGCATGTTTTTCTTTTTCTTTCTTCGCCGTTCTTTCCTTTTCTTTTGATTGCCAAAAAGAAAAAGAAAGAACGGCATAAATAAAATATTATTTTTTTATACTAATAACATATTTTATGTTATTCCGGCATCTTTACTTTTTGCCTGTAAACATTATAATTGTATTTATGCTTAAAAGAATATTAACATTATTTACGATAATCGTATTAACTCAAATTTGTTATGGTAATAGCCCTAAATTAAGAGACTATAATGAGTACCAAATACCTGCAGGATACCATATTCCAATATTATCGTTACAAGAATTCTCCACAGCATATACAGAAGAAGGCGAACAGCTTAATTTTATAACAACCAATGATATTTTTCTTTTTAATAAAAAGATTATTCCTCAGGGAACGAAATTGACTGGATATATTGAAAAAAAGAATGAGCCTATCCGAGGAACAAATGCGGCTATGATTGTTTTTATCAACAAAATGTACCTACCTGACGGATTTGAAATTCCAATAAAAGCTTATATTAGTACAGTAAATGACAATAAAATCGGCGGTGAACTTACAGAACCTGAAACCTACAACAAAATACCGCATTATCAAAGGTGGACAATGTTCAGAGCTTTTGGTATTTTACAATATGTTCCGGGTGCACAGCGTAAAATGGGAGAACACGTAACTATATCCTCTGGCGCAAACCTAAAAATGGTTATTGTAGAACCTATAAATATGACACATACCGTAATAAATTGACAAAATACCAGTAAGGGATAAAATAATAATAGAGAGGGAGGATTCCGGCCGTGCTAATTTATTCTAAAAAGATAAATATCTTTATTGTACTAATTCTAGTTGTTAGTCTGGCGGATATGGTATTTGCCGGAGGAAATTATTCATATGAGCAAAATTACAATTCACCTGTAAACAATACGAATTATCAAACTGTTCAATATCCTCAAAATAACGTATTACAAGGTAATGTCGTTATGGTTCCGGCAGGAACCGAAATGAAAGCAAATGTAACAGTTCCTCTTTCAAGTGCAAGTTTAGCAGACGGCCAATCTATTGTCATGTCTATAAACAATGACTTCTATTATGAAAACAAACTTGTAGTTCCTGCAGGTAGTACTATTTCCGGAACCGTCATACAAGCTTCAAGCGCAAAAAGAGCCGGTATTAATGGGAAATTATTTATAAGATTTAATATGATTACCACTCCATTCGGTTCACAGATTCCAATTTCAGCAGTTATAAAAACTGATGATTCATCAGGATTGCTTGTTGGTGGAACTAAGTTGGACACCACAGCTGAATATGCTAAGGATTTAGCCGTAGGGTCTGCTGCAGGCGCTCTGTCAGGATTGGTATTTGGTTCATTGGCAAGTGGAGACAAATTGGGTCGGGGAGCTGCCCTCGGTACAGCTGTCGGTGCCGGAGGAGGATTATTGAAATCAATGTGGGATAAAGGTAATGATGTTGAAATACCGGCAGGCTCGTCAATACAATTGCTTCTAACCCAGCCCATAACTGTCAGCGTTCCGGCTTATCAATTTGAAAATTAGTAGGACAACTCGTTCAGTAGGATAATTTAAAATTGTTTAGCAGGATTTATATTAAATACAGAAAATAGTAACCAGAAAGAAAAAAAAGTGACACTAATAGATAAAAGAAATTTTTTGTATTATGAAGATGAGGATCAGAATATAAGACCTTATACACTTCCGACAATAGTTACCAGTAAACCGGAAGTAATACCGATAAAGAAATCTTTTATGATTTCTGCGGCACTTCATCCTGCAACAATTTTATTAATATGGCTCATATCGATAGTTCTGGCTTTAGCTGGTATTAATTTGTTCAAATTTAATAAAATTAAGCCACAACCCAAGCGAGATATTGAATTTGTATTAGTTGATAAACCGGGAACTCCCCGTAATCCAAATACTAAAAATCGTTCCGATATGAATTCCAGAAGCGGCGGAATTAACGATCCAAATCGAAAAGTTTCTATGCCGTCCCCCACTCCTAAAAAACAACAAAAACCTTCAGCTGCTGCAAGTAGTGCTAACAAACTTATAAAAAAACAACAGCAGCAAGCAGTGCAGAATATAAAGAAGAGTCAACAGACTCAGACCAAAGCGCCACAAACACAAGTTAAACCTACACAACAGCCGTCGGCAGTAAACAAACCATCGCCAGCGAAACCTGCTCCACCTACGGCAAGACCGAGCTCAATGCCAACATCTGCTCCAGCTCCAATTGCTAAACCTACAACACCTTTTACTGTTCCAATTCCTACAGGCGCTACTCCCGGTAAAACATTGTCAACAGGACCGGTTGGTGGAACATCCTCTACCACAGGAGGTTCAAAAACAGGAGGTGCTCCGACACCCGGAAGCGGAACTGGTTCATACGCACCAAGGCCATCACTTTCCCCTTCATCCGGAGGTAGTTCTGGACAATTAGCACGAGGTTCATCAGGAGGCGGTACTGGCAATATAGGAAACCCAGGTGGGGGCGGCGGTGCTCCGGGTATTGATGCCCTTAGAGAACCTGACTTTGGACCTTATATGAGAGAACTTCAGCGTCGTATTAAGCTGAATTGGGATCCTCCAAAAGGTAATGAAAGTAAGACAGTCGTTCTGTTATTTAAAATTGCAAAAGACGGAAGGTTACTGTCATGCCGTGTTCATAAATCATCCGGACTTCCGTCCGCCGATCAGGCAGCATTAAAGGCCGTAGAATTAACTGCACCATTTAGGCCTTTGCCTGCAGACTTTAAGGGACAAAACATTGATATACAATTCACTTTTGACTATAGAGTTTTTGGGGCATCAAGGTATTAGAAATAATTAGTAACAACATAGAAAAATGAGGATAAAATTATGGATTTATTATTACATTCAATTCAACTGGACTGGCCGGTATTGCTACCGATACTGGTGTGTTCCATCTTAACTCTAATGGTAGCAATTGACAGATGGGCATTTTATAATGCAAATAAACGAAATGTCATAGAGTTCATTCCAAGATTGCAGAAAGAATTGGCTAAAAACAACCTTAACGGTGCCCAAAATATTGCAGTTCAGTGTGGCGGTATTATAGGCGAAGTTACAGAAGAAGCCGTAAGAATATTATCTGAACAAAAAAAAGGCTTCTCTCGTTCTTTTGACATTGCTGCAGCACTGGCTACCAGAAAACTGGAACACAGACTTACAATCCTAGGAACAATTGGTGGCGTGGCTCCATTTTTAGGTTTATTCGGAACTGTTGTAAGAATTTTGTACACGTTCCAAGATTTAGCTTCTCAGGGGAACCAGTCAGCAGCAGTTGCTATGGGCATCGGCTCAGCATTAATCGCTACCGCCTTTGGTTTGGGAGTCGCAATCGTAGCTGTAGTTTGCTACAATACATTCCAATCTACGGTTAAAAGATTTGAAGATGACTTCCAGTTAATAAAATTGTTATTCTTAAGTTTTGTTGATTCAGAAGAAGATACAAAATTACAATCACAATCCAGCGTGGCATTATAGGGGTTTAATACATGGCAATTAAGTCAGGCAAAAATGCTTTATTTACAGAAATAAACATCACACCATTAACAGATATATTTCTTGTTCTGTTAATTATAATGATGGTTGTAGCGCCGACATTTCAATCAATTGATAATTCGATAACAATACCTGAAATTAATAGCGGTACTTCCATTGAACAAGGTAAGGTTGTGGTGTCTGTTACAAAAGACGGAACCATATATGTTGATTCAAAAAAATCTTCATCAGACTGGTTATTAAAAGACTTAGAAAACGCAAAAGGCGATAGTGAAAATCCTGAATTAGTTGTTAAAGCAGATGAAAAAGTTAAAAGTTCTGTTATTATGAAAATAATGGATGCTGCGCAAGATGCACATTATAAAAAGTTAATAGTTGCAGGAGAACCCTTGAATAAAAAAGACCAGAAAAAACTTGAAGAAGAATCGACTAAAAATTATACTTCAAACAATGTTTTAGATGGTGCGACTACTGCAATACCTCAAGATAATCAATACGACAACTGGACTGATTAAGATATAAACGCTAAAGGAACTAATTATGCGAGATAGTTTTAATGAAATAAATATTACACCGTTAACAGATATATTTCTTGTTCTATTAATTATAATGATGGTTATTGCACCCATGCTGGACCAACAGGGCTTAAACCTTGCCGTTCCGGAAGTTGTTAATCAAGAACAAATTTCCAAAGACACTAAAATAATGAATGTCGTGATAACCGAAAATAACCAAGTCATTTGGGACGGGCAAAATATAGAAACTGCCAATCTTGAACAATTTTTTACAGAGCATAATAAAGATTACCCGGACGGACTACTCATTCAAGCTGATGATGATTCTGAACATGGAACCATTGTAAAAGTAATGGATAGCGCAAGGAACACAGGAATAACAAGTATTTCTTTATCAAGAGGGTAACCCTTGACCGAACATTAAGTACATAGTTTATAATATTTACTTTTAGATATTTAAATATTTAATATTTCAATGTATTTTTGACATAGTATTGTTAAGTTTTGTTAAGTTGAATTTTTCAAGTTATAACTTGTTTTTACCGTTTTTGTCATCTTTAATATGAATAGATCTGCCCCAAAAAAGCAATTTCTGAAAACAAAAATACTTTATATATGTGTAAGGTTAGAAAAAGGTTAATTAATTTTACAAAAAGGTTAGTAAAGAAAGTTAGGTAGGTTCATTATGTTTGTAGCATTCTGGATGGTCCAGAGATTAACACGTGAAATAAACAACCTTGAAAAGCAAGTCGTAGACAAGCAGACCGAACTATCACATTATACTAAGTATGCAGGTCGACTGGGCGGCTCTACTAACATGAGTATCTCAAACATTGCAGGGCTTTCTGCAGATTTAATTCCTAGAGCATCGTTGTTTGCACAATATGCAGATCAGGCAAGTTCGCTGAGTGCAATGCAAAATCTGCAAACAATGAAAATAATGGGTCGAGTGCCGTATACCGGCAATCAGATGATGGACATGCAAATTCAGATGAGTGCTTATAATCAATTTAAGCAAGAAGCGTTGAAAGCTTTGAAACAGCAAGAAGTTAATATGATGAACGAAAAGGAAAAAGAAATTCAGTTGGAATTAAATACAATTGAACAGCAATTAACTATTAAACGCAAACGTTTAGAAGCGTACAAAAATCTCGCCGAGTCTCAGGCTCAAAATGCCGCACCTAAGTTCGGTTTATAAAAGTTCCCAACTCTAAAAACATAATGTGAAGTGTATACCTATTAACTAATTTCCTCTTGCCTCTCTACGGGGCTTTTTTTTTGAGTCAATTTAGTACAGCCAGTATATTCTCTTTTTTAACAGAAACCTGCTCTGATGTTTCAAGATTTTTTACTGTTACTTCATTTTTTGCAAGTTCATCTTCACCCAAAATCAATGCGTATTTTGCAGTTTTTGAGGCTTTTTCTAATTGTTTTACAAACTTTTTGTTTGTTAAATCAAATTCCGCAGTTATACCGTTATCTCGCAAATATTCTGTCAATTTGATTGATTCAGCCATATTATTCCCGATAATGAATGCTGTTGTTTTTATATCCTCTTTTGATGAAATTAGAGAAGCAAGCCTTTCCATTCCCATTGCGAAGCCTATTGCAGGAGTATCTTCTCCGCCAAGATTTTTAACAAGACTATCATATCTTCCGCCTCCACAAACGGCATTTTGCGAACCGAGATTATTTGAAGTTATTTCAAAAACGGTTCTGTTATAATAATCTAAACCTCTTACAAGTAATTTATTTATCGAATATTTTATTCCCAGAATGTTTAAATAATCTTTTAGTTCATTAAAATGATTTGCGCAATCTTCACAAATAAAATCCGATTGAATAACTTCCTGAATTTCAGATTTTGCAAAAATTTCTTTGCACTCCGGAACTTTACAATCAAGAAGTCGCAGAGGATTTTTTTCATATCTTGATTGGCAATCCGGACAGAGTTCGCTGTAATAAGGTTTAATTACCTCTTTGAGTTTCGTTTTAAATGTTTCTCTGCATTTCGGACAGCCTAAAGAATTAATCTCAACGCTCAAATCATTCAATCCTAATGCTTTAAGATAATTCGTTGCCATTAGAATTACCTCTGCATCAGCTGTCGGCTGACTTATTCCGAATACTTCAACCCCAACTTGATGAAACTGTCTTTGTCTGCCTGCTTGAGGACGCTCATATCTAAACATGGGCCCTTTGTACCAGAGTTTAACCGGAGCAGATAATCTGTGCATACCATTCTCTATAAAAGAACGTACCACTCCTGCGGTGTTTTCCGGCCTTAACGTTAACGACCGTTCACTTTTTTCAAACGTGTACATTTCCTTGTTTACAATGTCCGTTGTATCACCAACTCCTCTGGCAAACAATTCTGTTGCCTCAAATATAGGAGTTCTTATTTCTTTAGCCCCATACTTTGTAAAAACCTCTTTCGCTTTTTCTTCCATAAAATGCCAAATCGGCATATCAGCCGGGAGTATATCTTTTGTCCCTTTTTGTACTTTTATTATTGTCATTCTTTTACCTCTTTTATATAATCTTACTATAAAAGGGTTTAATGGAGAAGGGATTTTAGCAAATGGGAATTAACGTTATAAAAATGCAAGGTTGCGGAAATGATTTTGTTATTCTGGACTATAAAGAATACAAAAAAGGACTTGATGAAAATAGATGGGAAGATATGTCAAATGCAGCAAAAATTCTCTGTAACCGAAACTTTGGGATTGGGGCAGACGGCTTAATTATACCGAACACTGATACTGATGAAGCTGATATAAGCTGGTTTTTTTATAACTCAGACGGAAGCGCCGCGCAAATGTGCGGTAACGGAATGAGATGTTTTGCAAAATACGTATATGACAACAGATTGGTTGATAAAAAGTGTTTTAAAGTGAAAACTCTTGCAGGAATAATTACTCCTGAAATTATGGATAATGGAAATATTCGAGTTAATATGTCCAGTCCTATTTTAGATTCCGAAAAAATACCTTTTATACCGAATAATAATCTAAATTACAAGATTTCTGTAAAAGACAGAATTTTTGAAGGAAGTGCGATTTCAATGGGGAATCCACACTTTATAATCTTTGTTGAACAGAAAGAAGATTTGCTGAAATTAGCTAAAGAATATGGCCCAATTATCGAAACTTCTGCCGAATTCCCTGAAAAAACCAATGTTGAATTTATAAGTATACGTTCAAGAAATAAAATTGATTTATGTGTGTGGGAACGTGGCTGCGGAATAACCCTTGCATGCGGAACCGGAGCTTGTGCGGCTGTTGTTGCAGGAATATTGAACGGATATATTGACAATTCTGTAGATGTAAATCTTATGGGCGGAACTGTTCATATCGATTGGGAAGGCTCAAATGTTTCTAAAGAAATGGATATATATTTAACAGGCCCGGCTGAATATGTGCTTAAAGCAGAATTGGAGTAGAATTTTATGATGTCAGATGAACTTTTCGAAAGGTTGAGTAATTATAAGTGTTATCTTAATTCAATACAACCTTTACTTGATAAATATTTTGAAGAACAAAAAGAGTTTATACATTGTAAAAAAGGCTGTCCACACTGTTGTGAAAAAGGTATTTACCCTTATTCAGAACTTGAATTCAAATATCTAGAACTTGGTTTTTATAAAGTTGATTATAACGAACAAGTAAAAATTATGAAGCGTATTACAGCGTTAAAAAAAGAATACGAAAAAGCAGGTGATAAAGAAAATTTTTGGCATCGCTGCCCTTTTTCAAATGACAACAGTGAATGTACCGTTTATGAATACAGAGGATTGATATGCAGAAATTTTGGGATAATGCATATCAATCGTGAAAATAAAATTACGGTTCCTTTTTGCGTTGACTTAGGTCTTAATTATTCTAACGTTTTTGATAAAAAAAATAACAAACTGGATCCTGAGTTGATAGAAAATGGTCATTTTTCCGAAAGACCTCGACCTTATCCTATAACAAGAGACTCACTTATGGACAAAGATTTGTTTGTCGGAGAACCGCTTAATTTTGGTGAATCAAAGGCATTAATCGAATGGTTATAACCCATTCCTACGCAGCATTTCGCTCTTTAACATAATCTTCTTTGATTCCGAGTTTTTCCATTCGTTCTTTTTTGGTGGCAGCTATCTGTTCCTGAGCCCAAACATCGTTAACTTTTATTTTATTTATAATATGTATGCTGCTAACTTTTGCTGCACGAGCCTTACCTTTATCATCCAATCCGTTACTGTTGCTAACCAAATCCTCTCTGTCAGCCTCACTCAGAACTGTTGCAAATAATTCAAGACCGTATGCAATTAAACGATTATCTGTGGCATCGTTCAATATATCTTTGCATGCATGTATCGTATCAATATCATACTCTTTCATATATTCTTTATATGCTTCCGGACTTAAAAGTGCCTCATGCTTTTCTACTGCAGAAGGTGCTGATTTATTTTCTGCATTTACCTGCTTTTTACTAACACTGTTAAATGTTTTATCTGATATATCTCTCATATTTGGAGATGAAACATGTGTATGGTGAGTAGAAATATTTTCGTTACTACCATTTGCGGCAGAAACGATTTCTGTCGTGGAATTATTTGATATTGGGTTTGTTACAAAATCAATTTGGCTATTAGCCCTCGACATACTTGCCGTACATTCCATTTCTTGATTTGTACTATTAGAAGCAGATGAGGTTTGATGCGTATTTCCCTGGCTCATATTCCGACTAGGCTGGGTAGATTGCATAATTTGTGTTTCTATATTAGCAAGAAACGCCCTTCTTGGTTCGTATGTGCTACTAGTATTACTTGCAAAATACTCATCAACTTGACTGAATACTTCGGTTTGAATTCCATGATTTTGTACTGTTGCTGAAATCGAACTCATAAATACCTGAGCATCTGCATCAGATATATACATGTTAGTTGTAATACCGGCTAATGCACCTGAATAACCCGAAACTATATAATTATCGTAAATTATTCTATTTTTATCTAACCAAGCTTGTTCATCGGGCGTTAAATCTCCTTTTGCCATCAAAGTTTTATATTTTGTGACGACTTCATCTGCTTTTTTATCACGTTCAAGATTTGATGCGCTAATACCCGCTTTATCCATGTTTTCATAAGTTAATTTTTGGAAATCAAAAGCGAACTTGGAATCTGGAGCTTCTCCGCTAAGAGGATCCTTTTTAGTTACAATTGACAATGCATGACTTTGTCCGAGTCTGGCCAAATTGCATTTTTCTCCTACGGTTTGTCCAATTCCAATTAAAGATTTAAGTGCATTGACTCTGTCTTCAACTTTAAACTGAGCAATACTTGCTGCCATACAATCTGCTTCTTTTTTATTTTCTGAATCTAAATTTAATAAGCCCAATCCGTACCTTTTACGATACTTTTTATAATCCTTTTCATTTTTTAATCCGTCATATTCTTCTGCTACTAATTTATCTATAGCTTCTTCTATTGAAGTTGAATCATCAATATATTTTTCCGCCTTTTCAACAATACTGTAGTCCCCATTCAAGTAGTTGGCTACTACGTACCAAGCACGGTCAATCCAGTCAAGATTGAAGTCTTCTTTTATTTTTTTTCGATTTTCTTTTTGCTCAGATTTGGGAATTTTCGTATTTTTATCTATATTACTGCTTTCATAAGTGTCTTCGCTGTTAATATTTTTAGAGCATAAAGAATCAGATATGCTGGTATCTGAAGTAGAAGATTTGCTCTCGGAAGTTTTGTCAATATTTTCCGATACATTAATCCACTCGTTTATTTTGTTTTCAAGTTTTCTTAATAAACTGTAAATGCTCATAATAGTCCTCATAAATATAAAGTCAATTTCTTTTCAAAAATTGACTTTTTAGGGGTAAATATATTTATTGCAAAATAACAAAAATGCTTATAAATCAATTATAGCTTTGTTTTATACAGTTTACAAAACTTAATAAAATTTTTAAATTTAAAATTTAATACAAAAGAACTTACTTGCCTATACCAGCGCAACCTCTGCTTTTTCAAGCTCAAATCCAAGTGCATCGTATTTTTTTACGGTGGCTTTTCCTTGATTAAACTTTACTTTTTCAATCAGAATTGCTTTCGTGTCAGTAATATCATTAATATCGTTTAACCGTTCCAGACTATAAATGTTTTTTATTAAAGAATGATTACCTGTATAATAATGAATCACTTCATTCGTATCACATATTCGTTGGTAAACAGTGCCAATCTGTCTCGAGTTATCAAACATGTATAGTTCTGTTTCAAAGTTAGGTCTTAATGGGTCATAATATGTAATCGAGCAAAGCTTCTTATTCGGAGCGTAAATCTTTCTTATAACTTGTCCTTCCGAATTTTTTACTATATAACAACCGTCATCGATTTTTTCTCCGGGGAATTCTCCGTATTTGAGTTGAGAAACCTCCTTTTCCAATTCTTCAATTTTTTTTGTTAATTTGGCAACATTTTCTTTAGCCTCTTTTGCAATATCTTCAAAGCTTCTTTCGGCTTTTTGTACAACAGTTTCAGCTATAGGTTTTTTAACTTCTTCAATAATGGGTTTATTTGCTTCAATTGTAGTTTCCTGTTTTACGACATTTTCTTCGGCTGAATCTGCTACAGATGTCTGCACTATATTTTCTTTTTCGTTTATAACAGGATCTCCTGCTTTTTGTGTTTTGGGCTGTGCTTGATTAATCTTTTCTTTTAATTCACTTCCGTTGACTTCTTCTTTAGCTTTATCAATCGTTTGTTCCGCATCGTTTTTTACATCATTTGCCTTCGCTTCAAGATCCTTTTCTGCTTTATTTACCCCTTCGTTTACCCCTTTGTTTACCCCTTCTTCTTTATGCCAGAGTTCTTTCCAGCCGTCTTTCATTCTTTCGCCAAATTTCTTTTCGACTCCGTCTGCACCTTTACCTTTAGAATAACAAACAGCACCTAAAATTAAAGCTGCCGCAGCAATTATGCTTGCTGTTATTCCGATTACCTTACCTGTTTTATTCTTCTTTTCATCGCTGTCAAAGCTGTCGCTATCAGGAGTTCTTTCAAAATCTGTGCCTCTGTAAGATATATTTTTATTAACTTTCTTCTCTGTTTCAGGTTGAATTACTTCACCTACAACAACATCACCATTAATTGAATCTAACATATTTTTCCTTTCATTCACTTCCACATATAATATAAGTCTTTAAAATAAGAAAAATTGCCCTTACCTTTACAAAATTTTACAAATACGCCCTGCATTTTTATGCTATATTATACTTAATTGGAGTGACAAAATTATGATAACTATAAAAGATGTTGAACATGTTGCTAAATTGGCAAGATTAGAACTTACGGAAGAAGAAAAAGAGAAATTTACAAAACAGTTGGGTGATGTATTAAAGCATGTTGATGCGATGAATGAAGTTGATACATCAAATGTTGAACCTATGGCCCATGCAATAGATTTTGTGAATGTAATGAGAGAAGACAAAGTTTATTATGAGCAAACAAAAGAAGAGCTTATGAAAAATGCACCGTTTGAAGAGAACGGATTTTTCAGAGTTCCGAAAATAAATTAAAAATGAGGGCTGATTGCCCTCTTTTTTTTGTATATAAATTCAAGTAGAGAATGTCGGAGAATAATATATGACAAAGTTTATTTTTATAACAGGCGGAGTTGTAAGTTCATTAGGGAAAGGTATAATAGGGGCTTCTTTAGGTAAGCTTTTGCGTTCCAGAGGATTTACAGTTTCCATTCAAAAATTTGACCCATATATTAACGTTGACCCCGGGACAATGAGTCCTTTTCAGCACGGTGAGGTTTTTGTAACGGATGACGGAGCAGAAACTGATCTCGATTTGGGGCATTACGAAAGATTTATTGATACAAATTTTTCACAACTAAGCAATGTTACCTCAGGCAGCGTTTATCAAACCGTTATACAAAAAGAACGGAAAGGGGACTATCTTGGCGCCACAGTGCAGGTTATTCCTCACATTACTAACGAAATAAAATCCAGAATTGTTAAGGCTCAAAAGCATTTTAATCCTGATTTCCAGATAATAGAAATAGGGGGAACAATAGGTGACATTGAAAGCCTTCCGTTTATTGAAGCAATAAGACAGTTTAAAGCAGAACAAGGTATCGGGAATGCAATAAATATTCATTGTACATTGCTTCCTTATTTACAAACATCCGGTGAACTTAAAACTAAGCCATCACAGCATAGTGTAACTGTTTTAAGAAGTTACGGACTTCAGCCTGAAATTTTGGTATGCAGAACCGCAAAGCCGATTCCAAAAACCGAGAAGGACAAACTCGCCCTATTTTGTTCAGTTGCCAAAGAAGCTGTTATTGAATGCAGAGATATGAAAAGTATTTATGAAGTTCCGCTTGCACTTGAGGAGCAAAACTTTGCACAAGTTGTGTTAAAACTCTTACAGATTCCTGACAGAAAAGCTGAATTAACAAAGTGGAAAAGTCTTGTCGAAAAAATAAATCATCCTGAAAGAACAATAAAAATAGCTATCGCAGGCAAATATACAAAGCTTTCTGATGCTTATATATCCGTAGTTGAAGCCGTTAAACATGCCGGATATGCGGATAATGTTAAAACTGAAATCAAGTGGATAAATTCGGAAGAATGTATTGATGCTGAATCTTGCAAAGAACTTTTAAAAGATGTATCAGGTGTAATTGTTCCAGGAGGATTCGGAGTAAGAGGAATTGAGGGAAAACTTAATGTTATAAGATACGTTAGGGAAAACAATGTACCGTTTTTGGGAATTTGTCTGGGGATGCAATGTGCAGTTACTGAATTTGCAAGAAATGTTGCAGGTTTAAACAATGCAAATTCAACCGAATTTGATGAAAATACTCAATATCCTGTCGTAGATTTAATGCTGGAACAAAAAAACGTAAAAGGATACGGCGGTACTATGAGGCTTGGTGCTTATAATTGCACTCTAAAAAAAGGTACTAAAGCTTACGGTATGTATGGTGAAACTAAAATATCAGAACGCCATCGTCACAGATATGAAGTAAATACTGAATATATAGATACTCTAAAGAAGTCAGGATTGGTGTTTTCCGGAATGTCACCGGACGGAATGCTCGCTGAAGTAATTGAATTACCAAATCTTGACTGGTTTGTCGCCTGCCAGTTCCATCCGGAATTTAAATCAAGGCCGGAACGACCGCATCCGCTTTTTAAAGGATTAGTCGATGCAGCTATTAAGCGGAATGTGAAATAAAATCTTTTATTGTATAATGTAACAATGAAAACGATTATTTTTGTATTTGGAACACGTCCTGAGATTATAAAACTTGCACCGATAATCTTGGAGATGAAGAAAAAAGATTCTGATTATAAGGTTCTTTTATGTAATACTGAGCAGCAAAAAGAACTTTCTAATCAAACTTTAGCGTATTTTGGTTTAAAGGCCGATTACAATCTTGATTGCATGAGGGAAAATCAAACTCTTCTTGAAGTGCAATCCAGAATATTAACTTCAATTGATAAAGTTTTTAAAGAAAATAAAATTGATGCGGTTATAGTTCAAGGCGATACAATGACTGTTTTATGCGGAGCTTTGACAGGATTTTATCATAAAATTCCTGTATTCCACGTAGAAGCCGGCTTAAGATCCTACGATATTTATGAACCTTTTCCTGAAGAAGTTATGCGTCAAATGACATCAAGAGTGGCAGAACTTCATTTTGCTCCAACGGGGGTAAATAGGGAGGCCCTTATAAGAGAAAATATTCAACCCGATAAGATTCATGTTGTGGGTAATACTGTTATAGATGCGCTGTCTTGCTTGTCTGATGAGGTTGTGGAAAATTCAAGACAGTTTTTCTCTGAAAAGCAAATCATTATTGACGATAAACTTGTTTTAATTACGGCTCACAGACGGGAAAACCACGGAAAGAGAATTGACCATATTATTGATGCAATTAAATATTTGGCTGAGAAATATAACGATCATACATTTGTAATTCCCGTTCATCCAAACCCGAATGTTCACGATAAAATTTATGAGCGGCTGAGTAAGTATGAAAATATTAAACTTTTACCACCGCTTGATTATCCGAATCTTGTATATCTGATGAAAAATGCGAAACTGATACTTTCTGATTCAGGAGGAATTCAGGAGGAAGCTCCGACTTTCGGCTGTCCTGTTCTTGTTATGAGATATGAAACAGAGAGAAAAGAAGGAATAGAGGCGGGAGTTTCAAAACTCGTAGGTGCTGATTTTGATAAAATAATTGAAGAAAGTGAAAAAATACTTTCAAGGGGTAAATCTGAAACGAGATTAACCGCAAAAAATCCGTACGGGGATGGAAAATCCGCTATTAAAATTGAACAAATAATAAGAGAATATTTTGATGGAAAGGTGTAAGTGGGTTGATTTAAAAAGCCCTTTGTATATAAAATACCACGATGAAGAATGGGGAGTGCCGAAATATAATGACAGAGAACTCTTTGAACTTCTTGTTTTGGAAGGTTTTCAAGCAGGACTTTCATGGATTACGGTTCTAAATAAAAGAGAAGCTTTTCGCCTTGCCTTTGACAATTTTGATGTTAAAAAGGTAGCTAAATATAACGAGGCTAAAATTAGCGAATTAATGAACAATGCTGATATTATAAGAAGTAAGAACAAAATAGAATCCGCAATAAATAACGCAAAAGTTTTTATGAAAATACAAAAAGAATTCGGAAGTTTTTCGAATTATATATGGAAATTCACGAATGGAAATATCATTAAAAACACTGACGATAATTTTAAAGTTTCATCCCCTCTGTCGGATGAAGTTTCCAAAGACCTAAAAAAAAGAGGAATGAAATATGTTGGAACGGTTATAATATATTCATACCTTCAGGCAATCGGAGTAATAAATGACCATGAAATCGAATGTTTTCGTTTTTAAAAATAAATAGCAAAAAATTTTTTTACATGTTTTATTAAGAATATTAAAACTTAAAATTTGGTAGATATATGAATATTAACAATTCCAATCGTCCATATTCGACTCCCTCTTTTACTTCAACTGCCCGACAGTACATCAGAGCGGTAAGGCACTTGAAACATTTTAAAATAAAAGAAGAAAAAGCATTTTTTGCCTACAGAGAAGAGTCGATGAAAAAATATAAACATGTACCCAAATCCTTTTTCGATATAAATCCGAAGATAACAATTTTCTCTCAATCTAATGCTGCGTTAGAATTGGAGCAACATGGGGTAAAAAGTCTTAATATAGACAGACTGGAAGGTATACAATACGGTATTGACGTATTTAAAGATTTAACTATGCGTGAAATAGTATTTTTGGCATACCGCTCTGCTAATATAGCAATAAAAAGAGGATGTGCAAATATGTGTGCACACTGTTTTCAGAATGCCAAACCGGCTTCAAAAACAGAGTTGAATATTTTGCCGTTTGAAGATTTTAAAAAATTTGCTAACGGATTTATGATTATTAATAACAGAATAAATAAAATCCTTGGGAATGAAAGCAATTCGCATTTTATTGGAGAGAAAGATAATACCAGATTCCTCAGAGAAGCTACACAAGCCGCATTCTTTTATGACTCAGACGGAATGAATGTTATTGCAAAAGACAAAAACGGTAAAGAACATGACTATGAAGATTTAGCAGAGATGTTTTATAATGCAACAGGAAGAATGATTTTATTTGATACAGCAGGGTGGAATCCTGATAATATAATTCTCCAGCAAAGAGCAGAAAAATATGCAGAATATTTTTCCAGACCTGAGACAAGTACAAGGCTGGAATTTAATCTTTCAGTAAATCCCTTTAATCGAATGTATTTAAAAGCGTACGAATTGGGATACAGACCGGGAAAAGAGAATGACTTATCAAATCCTGATATTCAACGAGGGAAGATAGTTTATGATAAATATATTTATCGTATTGCAAATATGCTTGTTACACTTGGTACGATTGACAAGGCATATTTATTAATGACATTTTCTACAAAGTATGAAAAAAATATGGACGGAATGTATATTTCCGATTTAACTCTTATTCTAAATGATGTAGAAAAAAAATGTGACGAGATACTAAAAAATAAATACCCGGAAGATGAATATAAACAGAAAATACAAAAAATCAGCCATCTTATTTCAAATTCTATCGAAAGAAACAGCAATAATTATGAACATTCAAGTAATAGATGTGCATATAAAGGACGATACAAGGAATTGTTTAATTCAAGGAATCCGCAGTATCCCAGAGAAGACACCCGATACACAATCAATATTCCCGATATAAATGCATTATCATATAATGATTATCTTCAATTTTTGAAAAATTATAGCGCTGTTATAGACACTAATGGAAATTTATATTATCAAAGATATGATGTATCGGTAAGACCTCTTAAAAAAAGTCTGCGTCTTTCAACAAGCGGGAAGCAAACCCCTGCAATCTATAACCTCGAACAAAGAGACTAGATTTTTGCTTAATCACTATCTTACAGACATTCCGTTCAGAGCATACGAACATTTTAAATATTTTTGCTGATATTTTGAAAATTTGTTACATTTGAGGGATAATTGTTACATTGAGGAGCAAAATATATGAATAATACACTAGAAAATATAATTTCCGAGGAAAAAGCACACATAAGGTATTCGGATATTGATTTTGATAAGAGCTTAAAACCATTTTCGCTTTTGAACTTTTTTCAGGATATTGCAAGCGACAATGCAGAGAGACTTGGCTTTGGCTATTCCGCTATCTACCCAAAAGGCTTAATGTGGGTACTTTTGAAATACAGAATTGAATTTTCCCATTATCCGGAGGATATTCAGGATTTGATTATTAAGACAGAGCCAAGAGGATACAACAAACTCTTTGCCTACCGTAACTTTGAAGTTAAAAGCGGAGAAAATATTATTGCAAGAGCTTCAAGTATGTGGTCGCTGGTCGATATTAATACGCTTACGATTGCCAAAATTGAAGGCAATATTACCAGTCCGCACTTGATGAAACACGAAAAACAAGAAAATGATTTGGATTTCGAAAAAATCCCTGCTCTTACCCAAACTGACTATTCAAAGGAATTTGAAGTTCGTTATAATGATATTGATGTTAATATGCACGCTAATAACGGAAATTATATTGTCTGGGCATTAGAACCATTAACAACCGACTTTAGACTTAAACATAAACTAAAAACTATTGATATGATGTTTAAAAAAGAAATTAAACTCGGCGAAAAGATGATTTCTGAAGTTCAAATCCTTGATGATACAACTACAATCCATTCAATAAAACATAAAGACAGCGGAGATGAATTGTGCATTTTAAAGTGTATTTGGGAGGGGTAAATAGGAGTAAAAATGGAAATATTTAAGACTTCCGAATTTGATAATAAAAAATATAATCCTAAAAAGCTGCTTGAATTCGGCTTTAAAAAGACCGAAAACGGTTATATTTACAAGACAAAATTAATGAACGGAGAGTTTATTCTGACTGTCAGTATTGATAACGAAAACAAGTTAACTACAGAAACAACCGAAAAAGATACAGGAGATTTGTATACACTCCATCTTACATATTCGGAAGGTTCTTTTGTAGGCGAATTGAGAGAAGAATACAACAGTGTCTTGAAAGACATTGCACAAGAGTGTTATGAAATTGGAATCTTTAGGTACGAAAACAGTTATAAAATTATTGATTATATTAAATCTAAATACAATGATGACGTTGAATATTTGTGGGAAAAATTTCCC
>JAEEGL016795134.1_pt1 | contig 39509 bp, 33 predicted proteins | sample 9134231 | NCBI WGS metagenome assembly JAEEGL01 (sample SAMN16246548, study PRJNA631951) | gut metagenome | biome: gut microbiome; feature: rumen; material: fiber-attached | host: Bos | place: Iran: Karaj | collected 2018-10
AAGTGACAAGTATCCCCAGGAAAAAGGCAGGGATAGCCATGGACACCTGCGTGACTCCGTTTAAGAGTCCGTCAAGAAACTTGTTTTTGGTTCCCGCCCAGAGTATTCCGACAGGAATTGAAATAAAGATCGTCAGCAAAAGTGAAAACAGAGCAAGCCACAGAGTTACAGGAAGTTTGTCCCCTATGAGCTCCGCAACAGGCATCATCTCATTCATGCTTTTTGAATAGCGATAGCTGACCCCGAGGTCTCCTTTGATGACACCTCCGGCCCAGTTTAAATACCTTTCCACCGGCGGTTTGTTAAGCCCAAGCTCTTCCCGGAGGGCCGCTTCCATTTCGGGAGTCCCTTCGGTACCTATTATGGACGTAACAACATCGCCGGGGATGATCTGAAAGGCGAGGAAGGCAAGGACAGACACGAGAAACAAAGTAATAATGAGAGTCGCTATTTTTTTAATAATATAAGTCATCCCTGCCTTTCCTCCTTTTTTCAGATTTTACAGTAAACACAATTTCTTATTGCGCTTACTATGGTTATTTTGTGTAATACACCGTTGACATGTCCTGAACATAGATCGGATAGAATGTGTATCCGCCAAGTTCATTGCTCATTGCCACCTTGAGTACCGGTACCTGTAAAAATGCGGTTGCCGCTTCATCACAAAGGATCTTCTGAAGCTCTTTGTAGAGAATGCCTCTCTCTCCAAGGGATTTTGCTTCAAGAATATTTCCGTAGATATCATCATATGATGATGAATTGAAATTGATGAAGTTCTTCTTATTGTCAGATGTAAATCTGTTAAGAAGATATCCCGGAGTCATGTCGGATGTGATACCGCAGATGGTTGTCTGATAATTCCTGTCGGTGTAAACATCCGAGAGCCAGCTCTCCCATTCAACAGCGTCAATCTTGGCATTGATACCCACAGCCTTAAGCTGCTCTACCACAACCTCACCTGTCTGCATATGATACTCATAGTTGGAAGGAATGGTGATGGTAAGATCAAATCCGTCGGGGTATCCCGCTTCGGCAAGAAGCTTTTTGGCCTCCTCCGCATTTCCCGTGGTTCCGTAGTGATCGTTAAGATCCTCGTAGTAACTTGTGAGGGTGGGAAGCATAGCGGTACTTACTATCGCCGCATCTCCGCCTGCTACAAATCCGATGATCTCTTCACGGTTGAGTGCATAGCAGATAGCCTGTCTTACCCTTACATCGTTAAGGGGCTCCGCTGCGTTGTTAAAGAAAAGAGCCTGCACTACATCGGAAGGAGCACTGAGCACCTGCACGGTGGACTTTACTTCCTCAGCCTGTGAATCCGTGAGATAAGGATAAATCTGGATGTTTCCTGCCTTGAGCTCCATGATGGCTGTCTCGGCGCTTCCCACGATCTTGAAATCAACCTCATCAAGGTAAGGGAATCCCTTCTTCCAGTAATCATCAAACTTCTCGATCACGATCCCTTCCTGAGGTGTGTAGGATTTAAAACGAAACGGTCCGGTACCGATAGGATCTGCGTTCTCATCCTCACCGCTCCCTGCAGGGATAATTGCTGCGGTAAAGCTGTAAATCAGCTCGGGATTGACGCTGCCTACGGTAACACGGACCGTTTTCTCGTCTATGATATCTACTGCGGTTATGGCACTCATTGTGGATACGAGGGGTGTACCGTCCAAAAGGCCGCTCACTCTCTCAAGTGAATACTTTACATCTTCCGCAGTAACTGTATTTCCGTTGTGGAACTTTACATTCGGTCTTAATTTGAAAGTGTACTCGAGTCCGTCCTCGGAAAGAGAATACTCTTCCGCTACGGCTCCGGTGAGATCACCGTTTGCATCACACTTTACAAGACCTTCAAAAATGTTAAAGAGGATTTCTTTAGTTCCTGCCGCTGTTACCTTATGTGGGTCAAGACCATCAATATCCTGCTGAATACCGACAACTACGGTTCCTCCGTAGGTGGCGTTTTTTGAGGGTTTATCCTCCGAAGACGCTCCTGTACCGCCTGCGCATCCGCACAGTGCAGTCATGGTCAGAAGTGTCACTAAAATAGTGGTTAGATACTTCTTCATAATATCTCCTCTTCGAGTTTCTTCGAAAAACAGACGCCTCTCATTATTCTATTGTCGGTATTATTCTACCACACAAACGGTAAAAAACAAGTGCAGTTTGAATTATTTATCCGAAATGCTCTCCGGGATATGATCACAGCGTGAACCGGGACACAAACTTCCATGCGTTCTCACAGCTGTGCATACGGCATTCGTGCTGCTGCCCGCTCACACTTGCAAGCGCCGTTCTGCACACTCCGTCCTCGCTGTCATAATAGCGGACGGTAAGCACGCTTCCCCTGCTATCATCCGGGATCTTTTCCTCTCTGTCGGCGGGCAGGCCGTAATACTTATCCTCCCAGGAATCCTTCCCGGAATAATCCAGATCAAACTTTTTGACCAGCTTATTTACCCCTGCAAGATACCGGACACGGTCAAGGCATGTCTCGGCCTGACTCGGAAGCTCCGGAAGAGGCGATTCTTCTCCGCCCGAATAGAATACGGGTTTGCTCACGTTCATGTTGAGGCGAGGATCACCGAGCGAAAGCCCCCAGGGATTTTCCTTTATGGGGAAGAGGGCGCTGCAGGGCATAAATCCCGCAAAGCTCCCGGGGTACTCCTGGAACAGATCCCAGGTCTTTCCGCTTCCCATGGAAAAGCCGGTTGCGTATATCCTCTTTTCGTCGATGTTATATCTCTTTTTAAGGTCGGCGATCACTTCCATGATCTCGGTGGCTGTGACGGAAAGATGATCATCGAGGGAGACAAACAAAAATCCGTACTTGTGGCAGAGCTCCCACCAGCCGGCTACGAATGGCAGATACATTGAAGTATCACCGCCGCCGTGGAATCCCATCACAAGGGGCACGGGGCCTTTGTCCATTATTCCGTTATTGTAATACGCAAAGTACCCTACCTTATGATCAGGCTGATCTTTGTATCTGCCCTTATTGTCGGGTGAAGTTTTGACCACGGTGATACCGGATTCCTCGGTCATGTCCAGCTCTTCAAAATCAGGCTCAAACTCGATCTTTCCGCACCACATTTTGAACTTTCTCACAAAGGATCTGAAATCCTTCTCATACTCTTCACCGTCTTTTTTGTAGTCTCTAACGAGAAGGTTTTCGCACTCCTTAAAAGCAGCATTTATCTCATCGGAATTGCCATCGCTTATTACAGCGATATCCTTTCTTTCCACTTTTGGGGTTACGCTAAGGCCACTCATAAAGCACATGGCGGGAGTGATCTCGCCGGGTCCCCAGAGGTACTCGCCCTGTATTGTCTTAAGAAGGTTCCCTGCCACATAATCGGCCGACTTTCCGTAGCTGTAAATGTCTGCGCGGAAGATGGCACCGCGGATAAAATATCCCTTAAATTCTTTGGTGAAAAAGTCGGTTATCTTGCAGATGCCGTCCTCATATTCGGGATAGGATTTTGTCTCGGCGATGATCTCTTTATATAGCTCCTGCGTGGCATTTTCCCATCCTCCCTCGCAGGTGGGATATACAAAAAGCACGCTCGAATCCACAGCCGCCGCTATGCGGGAAAATCCCTTTTCATCCGCAAATCTCACGGCCTCCTCTATGCTCATCCTCTCCTCTTCAAAGATGAGTAGGAGCGGTGCCCTGAAGCCGTAATTATTGACCTGCCCCTCTATATTGTTATCGGGGATGTAGGTCTTAAGATAAAAGTTTTCATAAGTCTCCTCCCAATACTTCCCCGATGCCAAAGGTTTTACCTGTGGTCTTGTCATTTTTCCCATTTTTTGCTACCCCTTTCTATTTATCATTTTACACGAAATGTCCTGGGACCCACCTTGCGCACAAGACTCTGTGACACCAGTATGTAAGGCACTGTTATTATAAGTCCCACAGCAGTCATTACGATCGCATTTCCAGGAATAAATATGATCACCAAAAGTACCGTTCCGATCAGAAAAGACAGGAATCCATAAAGCCTCGACTTGATCAGATAATCACTGTTGTAGGGCTGAAGGATATAATACAATGCCAGATGTCTTACAGAGAAAAGCACCAGGAAAACAAATATCTCCGCCACCGTAAACAGGCTTTGCAGGGGATAATCCTCACCGCCTGTAAAAAACAGAGTAAATACCGAAAAGGCCGCCAGTATCACTGCCGGAGCCAGGTTATATCTTATGACCGAACCGATCCTCAACCTGAACATTTTTACAAGTGCATCCGGCGTTTTATAAAACCCGTACATAAGAAATGATGAATCGCAGTTGGCGTACATGGCCCGGCAGATAGCCGCACCGCTGTTTGCCAAAAATACAATGATCGGAAATACTCCCGGATGCTTTGAGATCACAAATCTCACCACCGATTCATCGGTAACGCCGTGCTTTATCACCTCCAGATAAAGAAGGATAGAGCATAGCGCGATTATGACTACAACTCCGATCACAGAGACGATCAGCCTTCCTATTATCACATTGCCGTGCCTTTTAAAGAAAAGCTCGTTAAGATATCTGAATCCCTTTGATCCGCTCCGCAGTTCGCCGGATTCATTTATCCTGACTTCCTTCCTGCCCGCCTTCTTTTTCTTAACCTCTACTCTTTCGTTTTTCTCCTGCTCCGCAAAAAGAGCAGTCCTGTAATATCCCGGAGTAAATGCATTTATTATCAGAAAGCCAGGAACATTAAGCGCGACCGCGACATAAAAAGCGATCTCCACCGGGCGGCTTATGCCATTATAGACAATGTATATCGATCCGATTATCCCTGCCAAAGCGACAATTATCATCAGCACGGCGCTTACGACCTCATTGCCGCTTGCGGTTATGAGCCGGCCGTTTTTCATCCTTTTTCCCGCCGCCTGTTTTGCCGAATATATCAGCATCCTGATCGCCACCGAAGCTGCCTTTACACCTATCCCCGCAGCGGGTATCAGAATGGCGAAGTACCATTTAACTCCGGTTATAAGCGCCGTGGGAATCCCGAAAAGAACATATCCCAGGAGCAGTGCCGCGACTTTGTACAGAAGCCTTGCCTTCACATATTCCCTTGCATCCATCCCCATAATGAAAACGGTGTATTTTGTTTCGGTGGTGATGTTAAAGATGTTATAGAAGAAGGCGCTAACGATCAGCATCCACAAAAAGCCTGTGAGGAAGATGGTTCCCGTAAAGGTTTCGTATCCCTGCCCGAGCATCTGCGTTGCTATAAACAGCATCCCGAACCAGAGGACCGGCTTCCAGAATGCCTTGGTAAATTCAATGATAAGTGAAATGATAAAAGCGAGGATCTTGAGCACTCTTATCCCATAAATCCTCTCGCTTATATGCTTTCCGATAAGAGGAATGTGCCTGATCGCATCCAGAATGCTGTTGATATTTATTGTGTTTTCCACCCTCAGGATGATCCCGAGAGCCTTAAGTCTCTTCCGCATCCTTCAGCGCCTCAATGATCTTTGACTTAAACTCTTCATCGCCAAGATTCGCCTTATCCACAGGCTCCAGTCTGCCCCCGTTTAAAAGCACTATCTCGTCGCACAGGTCAAGCGCGATGTCAAGAAGGTGTGTGGAAAAAATGAGCACACGTCCCTCTTTCTGGCTGCGCAGAATATCCTTCATCTCCTCCGCCACCACCACATCAAGGGATGTGAGGGGCTCATCAAGAAGCATTAATCCCGGTCCACCGATGATGTTTATAAGCATCTGCATCTTATTCTTGGTTCCGTGGGAATAATCCTTCATAAGGCGATCCCTTGCATCCAAAGGGATCTTTACCAGATCAAAATATTCCTCTATTCCTTTGGGATCGGTTATCTTGTCCGAATGAATGTCAAGAAAGAAACGTAAGAATTCCCGTCCGGTGAGAAAATCCGGAACAGTGGGCACTGACAGCACATAGCCGATATCCGTGGGATCGACTTCTCTTGTCTTCTCGCCCTCTTTGAAATAAAAACTTCCCCCATCAAAATCAATATCCCTGTTCAGACAGTTGAACAGGGTGGTCTTGCCCGCGCCGTTACGGCCAAGCAGCCCGTAGATCTTCCCCTCCTCAAAAGAATAATCTACATCTGTAAGTACTTTGTGTTTTCCGTAGCTTTTTGAAAGATGTGAAATTACAAATTCCATATTACTTCCCTGCAGATGACCGTTGAAACGATCCATCCCGCATGATCATGATTCAAACTGCGATATCTCTTCCAATGTCTTTTTGGGACGGCCCTCGGGTGTTTCGTCGGGATAGCCCAAGGCTATGGCGCTTGCTATCTGATTCTTTGTCCCCAGGAACTTTGAGATCTGCTTGTGAGCGTAAACGGTATTTCCGATCCACAGCGTACCCAACCCCAGCTGTGTTGCCTGCAGCAGCATGTTTTCTATAGCGGCACCGATTGAAAGAGTGTTATGTATCTCGGATACTCTCTTTCCCGCAAGGATCGGCGGATAGGGATTGGATGAAAGCAGGTTGAGCACTATGATAACCACCGGAGCTTCTCGCATTATGCGAAGAGTGTTGTCCGCGCTTGCCATTCCGTTTCGGTACTTTTTCGGCATGAAGAGTGAATGCTTTGTCTTCTCTATGCCTTTTTCCATCTCGGATAAAAGTGCTTCTTTTCTTTCCCCGGAAAACACAATGAACTTCCAGGGCTGGCGGTTCTTGGCAGACGGTGCCACTCTTCCCGCTTCTATTATGGTGCGGATATCACTTTCGGATACCGGATCAGGCTTGTATTTTCTTATGCTTTTTCTTTTTGAAAAAATTTCTTCTGACATGGATACCTCGTCCACCCCCTACAACCAAGTGGCTTAAGACTATCTGACCTATTTAAGCACTATCTGTTTCATTACCTGACCGACTTTATCCTTGATGCATAGGTCCGCCATGGAATCGCGGGACGTGGGTGCCATATTGATCACCACAAGCTTTTCACCTCTGAAATAATCTATCAGGCCCGCTGCCGGATATACGGCGAGTGAGGTACCCGCTATGATGAGCACCTGGGCTTTGCTGATATAATATACCGATTTGCTCAAAGTGTTCTGATCGAGGCCTTCCTCGTAGAGCACCACATCGGGCTTGACCGGACCTCCGCACTCATCACAGACGGGGTAATCACCGGTTGAATTCTTGATATAATCAAAGTCAAAAAACTTTCCGCAATGCTCGCAGTAATTCCTCATGGTGGAACCGTGAAGCTCCAGCACTTCCTTGCTTCCCGCCTTCTGATGCAGGCCGTCAATATTCTGTGTGATGACAGCCTTAAGCTTACCGGCTTTTTCAAGCTCTGCAAGTTTCTTATGGCATGCGTTCGGCTCGGCTCCCTCTATGAGCATCTTGTCCTTATAGAAGCGGTAGAACTCCTTGCGGTTCCTGACATAGAAGGTATGGCTCAGGATCGTTTCCGGAGGATAGTCATACTTTTGATTGTACAGACCATCCACGCTCCTGAAATCAGGTATCCCGCTCTCGGTTGAAACTCCGGCTCCGCCGAAAAAAACTATGTTATCATACTTGTTTATGATCTCGTTTAATTCTTCGATCCTGTCCATCGCATACCTCCTGTTAAATTGTTGTTTAAATCAATTACTTATTATCCGAGCTCTTTTCAGAACTATTCGAAACTATTTCTCTTTTACGGCCTTTTTTGATGTGATGATCCCCAGCATAATGGCTATCACAATAGCTACACCCGAAACCAGCCCAACAAGAAGCCAGTTGACATTTGCGAGACCCGTTATCTCAAATTCACCGCTTTCGGGATTCTGCAGATGTGCAAATATCTGTATCGAATCAAATACTACCGCAGCCACGATGAGTATACCCGCTACGGCTCTGATGATGGGATAAGATTTCTTCTGCTCTTTCCTGTAATATCCGATTGCTTCATTTCTGAAATCAAGTAAAGACCCGATATAGTATGCCGCAGCCACCGTGACGATGGTTTCGGGTATCATGTATGTTGCATTGTATCCAAAGGAATATGCAAGCGCTGCGGATGTGGGGATCGATAATCCGGCCCATACAGTCGCTCCCGACAGAACGTGGCATGCGTATCTGAGGATACATACTATCAGCGCACCGACTGTGAGAGCTCTGTGTTGAGGCATGGCCTGCTTGAACATTCCGCCAAGTCCGGTAACGGTATATGCGATGATATAATCCAGCAGAATAACTGCCAGCACCGACTGCCATGTGGTCACGTATGAAAGGTTGTCAAGCCCGAGCAGCTGCTGGATGGCTCCGTAAACCACTCCTGTAAGGAGTCCCCATTTAACCCCGTGCCTGTACGCTATGATGATAAGCGGAAGCATGCTTGCTACCGTCACTGATCCGCCGTAGGGCAGATCCAGAAGCTTGATCACCGAAAGACCCGTAGCCAGAGCCACCATAAGGGCGGATTCGACTATCATCCTGGCGGTGTGCTTTCCGCTTCTTTTTTCTTTGTTTTCTGTTTTTGTTTCGCTCATAATAATATAGCCTCCCTGAAACTGTTATCTTCAGCAGGAGGCCGATCACACACTTGCACACAAAAAATGCACGCTTCCCTACGCCGGAATAACCCGGATCAGGTGATAAGGGTCAACATTTCTGTACTCTCAGTCCGCGCCCGGACTCCCCTAGCTGATTAATCTTATTTTATCATTATTTATTATTTTGTAAAGGAATTTTGTATTATCTGCTGTCCCCGCCAGGATCCCTTTATTTAAATCCGATATTAACTCTAACACCGGCATCCATGCTCAGTGAGACGAGTTGAATACTCTGACCGCTTTCCAGAACTATTCTCGTAAGAGGTTCTTTGCTGAAGTCGATCCTTCCATCCGGAGTAGGTTCAACAAGTATTCCGTCTACATCAAGAACAATCTTTTTATCATTTACTGATTTTACCGTGATCGTAGAATCAAATCCCTGGAAGATCAGATCACCCCGTTTTACGGGTTTGATAACCGCCGGTTCATTCGGAGTAGAGCCCAGTTCCGACCAATAGTGCGACTCAACTATCACAGCCTTGTCTACGGGCCCTGAGTTTGCGCAGCCGGTAAGTGCAACAGCCATCAGGCTCAGCATTAAAAAAACACAAACAAGTATTACCTTTTTCATCTTTTGACGTCTCCTTCTTTCAGTGACAGATCTGTTTACCGGGCGACTTATATTGGGATTATCGTTATCCTTTCTGTACACAACATAGAAATTAGCCGTGACAGGATATAGTCCGTTTCTGATATTTTCCGCATCCGGAAACATCTATCATCTTAAGCTGACCGGTACCACTAAAATTGTTAGCCAGCTTTCTTGGGTCCGGTCAAAGTGTTTTTACTGTCAAAAAACTACCGAGATCAATCTTTCAAACAGCTCCATTATAGCATATAATGTAAATATGGATATTTACAAAGAAGAAATCATCAACCCCAAAGCAATACTTGTCGGGCTTAACACTCCTCACCGCGAAGATGCGAATACTTTCTCGGATTTCGATCATTCAATGACGGAAATGAAAAGCCTGATCGAGGCCTGCGATATGGTTGTATGCGATAAGCTTACGCAGACTCTCGATCACCCCGAGAGCGGAACCTATCTCGGAAAGGGAAAGGCTTATGAGCTGGCGGATCTTGTGCAGGAAACCGGAGCGGAATACTGTGTGTTCGAGGGAAATCTTTCGCCCGCTCAGATGAAGAATCTGCAGGATATCGTTAAAGTACCCGTGTGGGACAGGACGAATCTTATACTGGAGATTTTTTCACGCCGCGCAAAAACCCGTGAGGCAAAACTGCAGGTTGAATCAGCATACCTTCAGTTCATGCTTCCCAGGCTCACAGGCATGTGGCAGCATTTGGGACGTCAGGGCGGAGGCGGAGGAAGCCGCGCCAACAAAGGTATCGGTGAGACACAGCTCGAGCTAGACAGAAGACAGATCAACCATCGCGTGGCAGAGCTTTCGAAGGAGCTTGAGAAGATAAGCAAAACCCGATCCGTCCAGCGCTCTGGCCGTGAGAAAAATGCAACCCCGTCAGTAGCTCTCGTGGGATATACAAATGCAGGGAAAAGCTCTCTGATGAACCGGCTCCTTTCCCTCTCGGATACTTATAAGAAAAACGATGAAGGCGAAAATGAAAAAAAGGTCTTCGAGAAGGATATGCTTTTTGCAACTCTCGACACATCGATCAGACATATCTATCTTGAGAACAAAAAGGATTTTCTGCTCTCCGATACGGTCGGGTTTATAGAGAATCTCCCTCACGGACTGGTAAAGGCATTCAGGTCCACCCTTGAAGAGATAAAGTATGCGGATCTGCTCCTTATAGTTCTGGATTCATCCGATCCCTATCACAAGGAGCACAGGAAAGTTACGGATAAGACTCTTGCAGAACTTGGTGCCGGCGACATTCCCAGGATCTATGTGATGAACAAGTGCGATCTTATAGATCGCAGGGAAACAGGCGGTGTCGTATCCGGTGAAAACATTATTTATATCTCCGCAAAAAAAGGAGAAGGAATAGATGACCTTCTTGAAAAGATATCTTTCCTTCTCCACGGAGAAACCGTAACGGTAAAGGCACTTATTCCTTTTTCAAGAGGCGATCTGATAAGCCGCCTCCATTCAGACGGTGTTATTAAGCACGAAGAATACCGCGAGGACGGAACCTTCGTTGAGGCAGAGTGCCCCGCTAAGCTGGCAGAGGAGCTCAACACTTTACTTCCTCTCCAAGACTAAAGGAGTAGAGTATCCTTTCCTTTACTTTCATTCCTGTGAGCTTTTCGATCGCTTCCTGATAATAATCAAGCTGAGCGGTATAGCGGTTTACAAGTTCCTCTCCGCTCTTTACGCTGTCGGTTTTATAATCAAGAAGAACTATTCCGTCTTCTTCAACAAAATACGCATCTATGATTCCCTGAATGAGAACTTTTTCTCCTTCGGGGAATTCTTTGTCTATACGCTTTGCAGGGAGGCTGAGCACAAACGGCTGCTCCCTCTTAAGCTTACCCAATGCGGCACCGGTCCACATTCTGTAAGCGAGACCGGATGACAGAAACTTCTCTATCTTCCTGGCGTTTACAGCTTCGCTGCACTCTTTTGTTATCCTTCTCTCTCGCAGTTCTTCCGAAATAAAATCACCTATGACGGAAGAAAGGTCACTCGTTTTCGAAATCTTTTCATTAAATTCCTCAAGGCTTCCGGGTCTTCCTCCAAGCAGCCTTCCGAGCGTCCTGTCGAAGTCCATTATCTCCATCAATCTGTGATAAGAATTACCGCGTACAGTTCCGCTTATTCCCTCTTCCCCACGCCTGAACTTTGGAATATATACTTCCTTTTCCCTGCTTTCAAACTGTTCGTAGGCAGCTTCATCCTCATCAAGCATCGCTGCCATCTTGAGCTCGGAAACGGTGGTCTTGGTATAGAGCCCTTCAAGATTTTTAAAGGGATACTCATATGCAAAGCGTTCTTTTATCTTTTCAAGCTCCTCTGCATCCGCCTTCGATAAAGCATCCTGAAGCGCGGCTTTTCTTCCGGAGAGTTCAAGCTGTTCCTGGATTCCGAGTATCCTGATATCTTTTGAGCTGATCACTCTGACATCAATACTTCCGCAGCCGTTAAGTACCGGGCTTATCATATCAAGATACGACCTTGATGAGACAAAAGTATTATATCCTAAAATGGTCTCCCCTGAGCTTTTGATCTTACCATAGGTTTTTCTCACATCCTTGCAGCGGCCCACCATAACAAGCCGCTCCTTAGCCCTTGTCATTGCAACGTACAGAAGCCTCTGCTCCTCGGATACGGAACTCTCAGTTATCTTTTTTGCGATAAGGTCATGTCTTAATGTGGAGCATTTAAGCCTCCTCTCGGTGTCGACATAGATACGGCCGAGCCCGAGTTCGTTATCATGCACCAGCTTGGATGTTGTGTCGGAAAGGTTAAAGGCTTTTCCCATTCCCGCAAGGATCACTATCGGGAACTCGAGGCCTTTACTTTTGTGTATCGTCATAAGCCTCACTACATCCGCAGTCTCCCCCAGCACGTCCGCTTCGGATGTCTTATCCTCGGTATACTTTTCAAGCTGATCCAGGTATCTTACAAAATGATAGACTCCGTAATAGCTCGTCTGCTCATAAGCGGCAGCGTATGAGAGAAGCATCAGAGCATTACCCTTTCTCTTCGCGCCAGCGGGAAGCGCGGAAACATATTCCGGATAATCATGCTCATCATAAATGATCTGCAGAAGCTCACGGACTGTTCTGTAGGTGGAAAGGTATCTGTATCTGTTTATCTTTTCGGCAAACCCGGGAGCTTCTTCCATTACAGCTTCCCACAGGATCTTTCCCGGATGTTTTGCGCGCAGGTTTGCAACTTCCTCGGGGGTGTATGCTCCGAAGACAGATACCAGCACTCCGTAAAGAGGTATTTCATCCAAAGGATTATTGATAGTTCTGAGGAGCTGCACAACAGCCCTTATTTCGGGGGCGGAGAAATACCCGCCGCCCTGACTTATCGAAATGGGGATGCCCTCTTTTTCAAAGATCCTTCCTATCGTACCCGCTATTTTGCCCGGGCTTCTGTGAAGGATCACTATATCACTGTACTTTGCTTTCCTGAAAAAGCTTTCTTCCCTGCCGTTTTCATCCGTCCTTTTATCGGTAACTCTTGTGGTTAACAGCTCACGCACGGTATTTGCAAGAACGAGAGCCTCCGATTCTTCCGATGTGTAATCTTCATCATCGGAAGCCGCATCGGATCCATTATCTGTGTCAGACGCTTTATCGTCACCGGTTCCGTTATCCTCGCGGTTTACGTTTTCTTCCCCGTCTTCTTCCACTTCTTCTATATCCGAAAACTTTTTATCAAATAAAAGAAGCTGGGTTTTGAATTCTCCGGGATCTCCTTCCGGATATTCTGCCCCCGTATAAAGCCTTGCATCACTGTCGTACTCTATGCCGCCGGTTTCTTCATGCATGATCCTCTCAAACACTTCATTGACGGAAGAAAGAACTTCCTCCCTGCTTCTGAAATTCTTTGAAAGATCTTTGCGGTCACAGCCTTCGGTGGATCTGTAGGTATTGTATTTTTCAAGGAACAGATCCGGCCTCGCCTGTCTGAAACTGTAAATGCTCTGCTTTACATCTCCTACCATAAACCTGTCAAAGCTTCCTGCTTCCTTTGAGGCGATGGCATCAAGGATCACATCCTGTACGAGGTTGCTGTCCTGATATTCGTCGACCATTATCTCTTTAAAATGATCTCTGTATTCCTGTGCAACCTGAGTCGGATTCCCTTCGGCATCCACGAGAATATCCAGTGCAAAGTGCTCCAGATCTCCAAAGTCGACGACATGCTCTTCGGCTTTCTTTTCGAGAAATCTTCTTCTGAATTCGATGGTGATATCGATCAGAGTATCCATATAAGGCGCACACGCATCAGAAGTTTCGCAGGTCTTTTTGAGGGTCGGAGTGAAGAGTTTTGCGATGGCGGTCAGTTCCTTCTTTATAGGACCTCTGCCATCCTTAACCATATTTTTAAGGCTTTCATCGTACCCATCTCCTTTGCAGCCGGGAACTCTTGATGCGAAATCATCAACTGCATGTCTGAGCGCTTCTCCGAGGTCAATTACGGTATCCTTTTTCAATACAGATCTTATCAGATCAAGCTCTTTTTCTATGGTTCCCGCATAAGGAGTCGGACCGCCGGGCATGTTGCAGATATCAAGAAATTTCTCATATTCCCTCTCTGCGCCTTTTATTTTTCCAATCAGATACTTATAGAAGAATTCTCCCAAGGGATGCGGTTTTCCGCTTTCCTCATCGATACCCGTAAGCAGTTCATATGTATCCTTATGATCCTCTTTTCTTTCCTCAAGAAATCTCTCAGGCCAGGCAAAGCTTTCGGAATAATTCTGCAACTCCAGCATAGTCTCCTCAAATTCGGAATCATCCGATCTTGTGGGGGCGAAGAAAACAGATGCCTCAATAAACCCGGGATCCTCCGCTTCGTACTTTTCTTCAAAAAGATTCCTCAGCACATCCCTTCGCATAAGCTGTGCTTCACCTTCATCCATAACTCTGAAATCGGGATCGAGCCCTATATCATGAAAATGATTTCTGAGCACACTCTGGCAGAATGCGTCTATGGTGGTTATCATCGCTCGATGAACGAGAGAATACTGCTTCTGAAGATGCTTATCAGCGGGATTTTCAGACAGCTTAAGGGCAATGCGCTTATGAACCCTCTCACGCATCTCCGCCGCTGCAGCCTTTGTAAATGTAACAACAAGAAGCTGATCGATATCGATTTTATTATTCTCGTCACAGACAAGGGATACGATCCTCTCGACAAGCACAGCGGTCTTTCCGCTTCCCGCCGCGGCGCTTACCAAAAGGTTATTGTGCCTCGAATTTATTACGCCCTTCTGATCATCTGTAAAATCTATTGCCACTTAAATGCTCCTTATTTATGACTCATCTGATGGCTTATCCATTTTTTCTCTCATAAGCGGTGCCATCTGTATTTTGTTTACGTTTTCTTTTTTGCTCTTTTCGTACCCGGGGATCCTGTTGTCAAATCCGCAGGACGCTCTGTAGCTGCAGTACTCGCAGCTTCCCTTTTCGGCCGGCCTGACTTCTATGTTCCCACTCAGGATCTCATCTGCCTGCTTTTTGGCGATATATTCGCTATACTTCATCAGAGTATTGAAATCATCCTGTGGCAGCACTTCGGAATGCGCATTGAATCCACCGTCTGTTTTGTAAGTGACATTTATGACATCGGAAGAACTGTTTCCCTCTTCCAGGCTCTTGTCATTCAGTGAAACTATTAAGTCCTCCCCAACGGTGTAGCCGTGCATCTTATTCTGTTTACGGCGCTCATTCTCAATGTCCTTTTCGCTGCTTTCGTAGGGAAGCTGAACAAGCGGATCCTCCACGTGATAATACAGCATGGATGCCGGGCCGGAGCTGACTCCTTTTTCGCCAAGCCGTTTAACCTCCTGATCCATGTACATCGGGAGCTGAAGCTGGCTTCCGTCATAAAGGTCGGGCGGATTAAGCTTTTTGGAAGAAGACTTGTAATCGACTATCCGGACAAAGACCTTCCCATCCTTTTTTGCAAGATCCACTCGGTCAATCTTTCCACGAAGCCTGAGGACTCTTTTTTTACCGGTTTCACTATCCAGCTTTATATCACGTCTGAAGGGGACCTCAAAAGCCTGCGGCTCGAATGCACCCTTTTGTATCTGGTATCTGATCGACAGGACACTTGTTATCAGGGCTTTTTTAAGCCTGTAAATATTCAGGCGGTTTCTGGCAGAATCCTGAAATACGCAGGCTCCGTATATATTGGTTACTTTCTCGAGAAGTCCGTCCACCGTATCACGTGCATATTCATCCGAAAAGTCACGCCAGTTCCTGCCGTCCTCTTTAAGCTTTTTTGAGAAAAGATCGATGACTTCGTGGAAGACATTTCCCGTATCACGACTGTCGATCTCAAAAGCTATGGTTTCCTTGAGTTTTATACCGTATCTGAGGAAGAATTTGTAAGGGCAGTTCGCGTATGCTTCAAGCTGGCTTACACTGCTCCTTAGCACGGACTCATCGCTTCCTTCCCCAGCCTTTTCACAATAGAGCTTTTCCGCAAGGACTTTCTCTATTTTTTCGGGCTTATATCTGTAAAATGCAGCCTTTTCAAGCTTATCCCTTTTTTCCGAAAGCTCAGGATCGGAGAATGCACTGTAGATGGTATAAAGCGGTGTTTCCTCCTCAGCATTTCCCTCTGCAAAAAGCCTTAATTCTTCTCCGAGATATCTGAGTCCTTCGGAACCTGTTACGATCTGAGATGTCTTTTTCTCGTTCTCCGGGAAAAGTATCCGGCTGCCCGGGAACATGTTCTTTATCATCTCACAAAGGTATGAAGGCCTTAAGCTCTTTCCCGTGGCATCAAGCCCCGCCCATGAGATGTATAATCTTTCTGACGGCTTTGTCATATTCATATACAGATAAAGCCTCTGGTTATACATTTCTTCTCTGGGAGACGGAGCAAGCTCCAGGCCCTTTTCGAAAAGGCTCTCCCTCTCAAGATCCGATATGATACCACCCTTATCGGTGTTTCTCGGGATATTTCCGTCGTTTACTCCGGCAAAGAAAAGTATCTTTACTTTCGGTACTCTTGTTCTTTCTATATCACCTACCAGCACTCTGTCCACAGACTGAGGTATCGTTCCGATGCGGATCTCTCCGAATCCCGCATCAAGGATCTCTCCGAATTCATTAAAACTGATCTCGTCCTCTCCCATGAGGGATTCGATCTGCTCAAGAAGCTCCATGAGCTTACGGTATATCTGATCATATTCCTTTACGCGCACATAATCACCCTCGGCTTCAAATCTGCGCGCATATCCGGACAGGATCCCGGCTGCATCGATAGATAAAAGATAGTCGTAAAGACCGCTTACGAAAGATGCCGCTGATGCTTTCGTATTATCCTTTAGTACGATCTGTCTGTCACCTGCAATATTACCGAATCCGCTTATCTGCGACATGAACTTTTCCCTGATCTCATTGATCCTTGAAAGCTCAGTCTCATCCTCTGCGGACATATCACGGGTTTTGACCGCAAACACGTTTTTCCATGCTTTGTATCCTCTTATTCCTGTCTGCCTTACGTAGGATTCGAGCATGTCTGCATCTGTTCTGTCTATTCCTGATATTCCGCTTTTGAGGTATCTGAATACCGAATCGGAAGAGAAGTTTTTAAGATAAAGATCTATCACGCTTCTCACTCCCTCGATAAGCGGATTGAGCCTTATTCCGCTGGTCCTGTCGATGTAATACGGGATCTGCATCTTTTGAAACTCTGTTTCGATATAAGGGGCATATCCTTCTATATCTCCGGAAACAAGAGCTATATCCCTGAACTGCAGGTCTTTATTCTCTGCGAGTAATCTTCTTATCTCCAGCCCTGCCTGATGTACTTCTTCCGATACGTTTGATGCACAGAAAAGGACCACGGAATCATCATCTTCTTTTTCATATTTTTCCGATGAGATCCTGAACAGGTTTTTTTCTATAAAATCTATTTTTGCCGGACCAGCTCTGTGATCCAGTACATCGGGCGTCAAAACTTGCGCACCTGCCTTATCGGCTCTCTTTACAAGCGAATCGTATGTCTTTCCGCTGAGGTAAAAGAGCTCCTGCATATCGAGACATTCCTCGATCTTTTTGTCCGATCCCAGAACAAGTGTCACGATAGTCTCGTCCGCTTTTACGATAATATCTTCGATCACGCCGAGCTGGATGGGAGTAAAGCCCGTGAACCCGTCAAATACCACCACGCTTCCCGCCAGCACCGAAGATGCCGGGATCACCTGCCTTAAGATGTCAAGCTTTCCCTCTCTTGTGATAAATCTTCCCGTGATGTAATCGGTGAATTCTTTGTAGATGACTCCCAGATCCGCAAGCTTTGAACCCAGCGCAGAACCCTTTCCCACTGTGTCGGAAAGCTTTGAGACCTCATCGGGAGAAAGGCTGTACTGCATGAATTCGGATATCACGCTCTTGACTTCATGAATGTATCCCTGGCGATTCATACGGCGCCCGAGAACGGGAAGATCAGCTGCGATCCTTCCGCACACTCTCTGTAGCACAAGGCTCTTCCCGGTATCGTCCAGAACGGGCAGTTCTTCCCAGCCGACTTCCGTCATTATCCTGTGGGTAAGGCGGCCGAAACTGAGGACATCGATATTAAGGATGCCCCCTGTTTCACTTCCGGTTGAAAGCTCCTGCTGAGTCTGCATCGTGAACTGATCCGGCACGATCACGAGGAAATTCCGCGAAGGCTCTTTCTTTGCCCGCTCAAGTATCTCTTTATGTATTTTTGTTGTTTTTCCGGAGCCGGAAGGTCCGAATATGAATCTTAGATTTCCCATGGATTGATACTCTTTTTTGAGGGTAATTAATATCCCTTAGTGCGAATTCAGGTTTTCTGTGTTTTTCTTTTATCGTTTTATGCGATTTAACCTCAGTCTATTACAGCATAGATTTTATCGAGATCGACTTTGCATTTATCGTCATAGATTGCTATTCCGGTCTCTCCCTCCAGTGGCATGATTTCCGGTGTATAGTCCTCATCCATAAAGTTGTGCTTTATCAGAAGCTTCTTTTTCGGATCTATGATCCAGTATTCCCGAACACCTGCGGCTTTGTATTTGAAAAGCTTTTTTGTCAGATCTTTCATGCGTGTTGACGGAGATAATACTTCAAGCACAAAATCCGGAGCCCCGAATATTTTTTTGTCAAGATTAATACTCTGATCACAAAGAATAAACGCATCCGGGACCACCATTGTCTGCTCATCCTTGTCGAGCTGAACATCGATCGGTCCCATATAAACCTTACAGGGGCCTTTGTTAATGTCAATAAAAGCAGAAACACCCTTGCAAAACTCATACACTATTTCCTGATGTGTAACCGTAGGCGATCCCATATCATAGAATTCACCGTCTATCAGCTCCTTCCTGACACCGTCGGGGAGCCTGTAATAGTCGTCGACTGTATATTTTCCTCTGCTCTCCATGTAAGCAGGAACAGGCTCACATACTATAGGTTCTCCATAATTGTTTACATATGAAGTCGGCAGCGGCTTGGATTTCTCATCAAAATAATAGCACTTATTCAGACTGTCATACAGCGGATTTGTAAGCATCTTTTCAAGTGCATTCAGCGTCGACTTTCTTGGGTTCTTTGTCTCCCCCGAAAAAATCTTGATTATCGTCCCGAGCGGAACACCGCTGTAATCACATATCTGAACATATGTAAAGCCCTTTTTTTCCTTTATTTCCCTGAGTTCGTCAACTGTCATAAGCTCCATCCTCCGATCATTGAAAAGCAATCGATGTTATAGTTTCTTCCCGTTTCTTATAGTTTATTATAATTTTAATCCACAGTCAATCACGATTAGCGATCAACTGCTATGTTCTTTTGAGCATATCTTCTTTTAATATGTTACAATAATAGCTGAAACAATTATTCATACAACAAAGGAAAGTCACATGAAAGAACAACTCTACACCATACCCCTTAATGATGCGGTCAACGCAAATGATGAATGTCCTTTCTGCTTTATAGAGAGGAATGTTGAGCAGGATCTGCTGGATTATGTGCTGGGAAGCGGCTCGTCATACATGGAGGCGGATATGCGCGCCATCACCGATGCCAACGGTTTTTGCAGGGATCATTGGCATAAGATGTTTTCCTACGGGAACACTCTCGGCAACGGATGGATCCTCAAAACGCATTATATGCAGATACGGCGCGAGATGGATAAGGAGTTTAAATCCTTCCGCCCCGGTAAAGTTTCTCTTAAGGATAAACTCAGGAAAGCAGAAAGCAGCAATTCCCTTGTAAACTGGGCACGGGAGACCACAAAAAGCTGCTATATCTGCGGACAGTTCGAGAAGACATATAAACGTTATCTTGATACGTTCTTTTACCTTTGGGAAAATGACAGCGATTTCGTGGAAAAAGTAAAAAGGAGCAAGGGCTTTTGCATCCCCCATTTCGGAGACTTATGCGAGGCTGCCGACGATAAACTTTCGGGAAACCGCAAAGACGAATTCTATGAAACCGTAAAACGCCTTATGACGGAAAACTTCGACAGGCTTCAGGAAGATGTAGCCTGGCTGGTTGAAAAGTTTGATTATCAGAATCAGGATGCGGACTGGAAGAATTCCAAGGATGCGGTTCAGCGCGGAATGCAGAAGCTAAAGGGCGGATATCCCGCAGATGCCCCCTTCAGAGCGGGAAAATGATTTATGATTTTTTAATACTTTGACCTTTTCAATTATAGTAAAATTGATTATAATATTGTTTACATGGACGTGAATTGTCCGACTTATTCAGATCATTATTGGGATACGAAAGGAGTTTTTTACCATGAAGAAATTCGGAAAAATACTTATCGCCACAATCGTAGTAGGTGGCATAGCCGCAGCTGTTGCATACTTCTACAGTCAGAAAAAGAAATCCTCCATCTCCATCGACGAATTCGACGATGACGAGGATGATGACGAAGAGCGCAGCTATGTTCCCTTGAATAAAGCAGGTGAAGCTGTTTCGGAAGCTGCCGAAAAGGTTAAAGATGCCGCTGAGGAAGCTTTCACCCCCTTAAAGGAGACTGTTTCCAAGGCTAAGGATAAGGCTAAAGATGTGGCCACCGATGCCAAGGAAAAGGTTGAAGAGTTCTTTGACGAGAGCGATTCGAACAAATAAACAAACGCACATCACAAATCGTACATTGACAAAGGGACGGCACAGTTGCCGTCCCTTATTATTTGCTTCAATATGTACGCTGCTTCTTCGGTTTATCTCATGAATTCTTTTCCTTAGCAGCCTTTAACAGCTCCTTAAGGTCCAGAACCTTATTCTTGAGTCTCTCATTGCCTCTGGTTGAAAGAAGACCTGCCACAAGCCTCGAAGCGGTATCGTAGTCACCGGTCTTATATGCAAGCTGCGCCAGCAGATAGTCAAGGGTGTTGGTATCCATTCCGGCAATGGGCGGATTCTCTTTTCCTCTCGCTTCGAGAAATCCCGTGTATGCATTCTTGAGATACTCCTTTTCCTGATTCTCAAGAGTTTCCTTCACATCCTGTGGAAGATGACCTTCTGCCTCGAGCATTTCTTTCTTTCCGCGAAGGAGCCAGGCAGTCTTTAAGCAGATAAATGCTTTTTCACTGATCTTGCTCTTCTTTACCACTGCACATGCCAGAGCGATCTTGATCCTCTCAAATGCCTGATCATACCCGTAGGTGGGATCGTCATATTTGTTGAGCTTTATGCTGGCACAGATATTTTCCTTGATGAGCTTTGTCTGTGCGGGAAGAAGGGGCCCGAAATACCTTGCTATCGCAGCATATCCGCAGCGTGGGCAGAGCACCACGTCATACTTGTTTGCATCGATGCCTTCATATTTGGGTCTCATGTCGTCATCCTGCGCGATCATTTTGGTCTTTCCGGTCTTCATGACCTTCGACATGAACTTCCTGTTACAGATAGGACATTCGAATTCCTTATCGTAGATAATCTCCTCCTCGGAGATCGTCTTGGGCGCAACGATCTTAGACGCCTCACGGGTAACGGCTTCCTTCTTTTCCTCTTCAAATATGTCTAAATTCTCAAGTTTTCCGAGTCCGAGTCCCTCGAGCCCGTCCAATAATCCTGCCATTATCACACCTCACATTTTTCTAATCCTGCTTTGGAAGCACAAATGAACTCTTAAGCGATACGATCCTGTTAAACACCGGAGCTCCTTCTTTGGAATCCTTACAATCCACACAGAAGAATCCCTGTCTCACAAACTGGAATCTGTCGTATGCCTTGGCAGCCTTAAGTGCCGGCTCTACATAAGCCTTCTTAACCACAAGAGAATTCGGATTGAGATAGAGCTCCCCGTTCTCATCGTAGATGGAATCCATCTCGTTAGCTTTATCTTCGTCGATAAGATTCTCATAGAGCCTTACTTCAACCGGAACCGCATCCGCTGCCGATACCCAGTGTATGGTTCCTTTTACCTTGCGTCCGTCGGGGCTGTTCCCTCCCTTGGTCTCGGGATCGTAAGTGCAGTGAACCACCGTAACATTTCCGTCGGCATCCTTCTCACATGAAACTGCGGTCACAAAGTATGCACCCATGAGCCTTACTTCGTTTCCGGGGAAAAGCCTGAAATACTTCTTGGGGGGCTCCTCCATAAAGTCTTCTCTCTCTATGAAGATCTCTTTTCCGAAGGGTATCTCTCTCGAGCCAAGCTCCTCGTTCTCCGCATTATTCACGATGGGAAGCATCTCCGTTTTTCCTTCGGGATAATTGTCGATCACCAGCTTAATCGGATCGATCACCGCCATCATTCTGGGAACACCGGGCTTAAGGTCTTCTCTGATGCAGTACTCAAGGGCTGCGTAATCGGCAATTGACTGAGCCTTGGATATTCCGGACATATTCACGAAGTCTCTGATGGATTTGGGAGTGAACCCTCTTCTTCTGAGAGCTGCGATGGAAACGAGCCTGGGATCGTCCCATCCGTCAACAACACCTGTCTCTACCAGCTTCTTGATATATCTCTTTCCGGTTACGACATTCTTTAAATAAAGCTTTGCAAACTCGATCTGTCTCGGGGGCATCTCGAATCCGACTTCCTTCACAAACCAGTCATAAAGAGGCCTGTGATCCTCAAATTCAAGCGTGCACAGGGAATGGGTTATTCCCTCGAAGGCATCCTCGAGGGGATGAGCAAAGTCATACATGGGATAGATGCACCACTTGTCTCCGGTATTGTGATGTGTCATATGTGCCACACGGTAGATGATAGGATCTCTCATATTGATGTTGGGAGAAGCCATATCGATCTTGGCTCTTAATGTCTTTTCTCCGTCGGCATATTTTCCTGCCTTCATATCGCGGAACATCTGAAGGTTCTCTTCAACACTTCTGTCGCGGGAAGGATCATTTTTACCGGGAGTATTGTAATCTCCTCTGTACTGCTTTATCTCTTCTGCGGTAAGATCGGAGACGTACGCCACACCCTTAAGGATAAGCTTCTCTGCGGCCTCATACATCCTGTCAAAATAATCCGATGCAAAAAAGAGTCTGTCCTCCCAGTCGGCACCCAGCCACTTTACGTCCTCCTTGATGGATTCGACAAATTCAGTCTTTTCCTTGGTGGGATTGGTGTCGTCGAAACGAAGGTTGAATTTTCCTCCGTATTCCTGTGCCATAGTGCTGTTAAGGATTATGCTCTTGGCATGACCTATATGCAGATATCCGTTAGGTTCGGGGGGAAAGCGGGTCTGTACGTGATCGTACACTCCCTCCTCAAGGTCTTTGTCTATAAAATTCTCTATAAAATGCTTCGATTCAGCCATCTTTGGTTTATGCTCCTTTGCACCTTATCAGTGGTGGAATAATCTGAGACCGGTAAATGACATTACCATGCCATACTTATTGCAGCATTCGATCACTGCATCATCCCTGACCGATCCGCCGGGTTGTGCGATATATTTTACACCACTTTTGTGTGCTCTTTCAATATTATCCGAAAACGGGAAGAAGGCATCGGATCCAACCGTAACATCCTTCATGCCCTTAAGCCACTCTTTCTTTTCCTCGCGGGTAAATACTTCGGGCTTTACCTTAAAAATCCGCTGCCATGTCCCTTCTGCGAGCACATCTTCGTATTCCTCTCCGATGTAGACATCGATGGCATTATCCCTGTCGGCGCGCCCCAGTCCGTCTGCAAACTGCAGCCCCATTACCTTGGGAGACTGGCGCAGGTACCAGTTGTCGGCCTTGCTTCCGGCAAGTCTGGTGCAGTGGATCCTGGACTGCTGCCCGGCTCCTATTCCGATGGCCTGACCGTCTTTTACGTAGCATACGGAATTAGACTGGGTGTATTTGAGAACGATCTGGGATATCTTCATATCCATAAGAGCTTCATCGGGAATCTCTTTATTATCCGTCACGATATTGCCGGGAAGAAGGGTGTTGACATCCAGTTCATTTCTTCCCTGCTCGAAGGTGATACCGTATACCTGCTTTTTCTCTATGGGATCGGGCTTATAATTCTCATCGATCTGCAGAATATTATATGCGCCCTTTTTCTTCTGCATCAGAAGTTCCATTGCCTCATCAGTGTATCCGGGAGCGATCACTCCGTCGGATACCTCTCTTTTGATGAGCTTTGCGGTATCCGCATCACACACATCCGAAAGAGCTATAAAATCACCGAAGGACGACATTCTGTCGGCTCCGCGTGCCCTTGCATAGGCACATGCAAGAGGGCTTAAACTTCCGAGATCATCCACCCAGTATATCTTTGCAAGGGTGTCGCCAAGCGGCCTTCCGACAGCTGCTCCCGCAGGGGAAACATGCTTGAAAGATGTCGCAGCGGGAAGCCCCGTGGCTTCCTTAAGTTCCTTTACCAGCTGCCATCCGTTAAATGCATCCAGGAAGTTGATATATCCCGGGCGTCCGTTAAGTACCTTAACGGGAAGTTCGCTGCCGTCTTCCATATATATTCTTGAAGGCTTCTGATTGGGGTTACAACCGTATTTAAGTTCGATCTCGCTCATGGATTTTTCGTCCTTTTCTGTTTTTCTATTTGACTATATCCCGATATATAGCTTTATCGCGTATCCTTTTCTATATATCTTTCTATTTGTTTTTATTTATGATGACCGTGTCATATTTGCCGGTTTCTATCTCGATGTATCTTACAAAGAGAGACACTTTATTCTCTTCATTGAGGTTCTCCCACAGCAGCCCGGAAAATGCCTGAATATCGTTTTCGATCGAAACGGATGTGGGCTCTCCTTCATAGCTGGGAAGAGGATTTCCGTCATGCATGTAAGTGTGGATGAAATGTCCCTCTCCGGCCTTGGGATTCTCGTAACTGTAAGTGAATCTCCGGCAGGATGAAGGGTCTCCGTTATTGCTCTTTAAAATAGACATCTCATAGGCAAACTTTCCGTTCTCGAGATGCATTACCGCAGATATCCTGGGAGTGTAGTTCGGTCCGTCGGGTTCAAACTCTCTGCATCTTAAAGACTGTTCAAAGGTCTCTCCCCTGGACATCCCTTCATAGATCGTATCGGTCTGATCTCCGTTTGTTACTATGGTTTTGTTGCCAAGCACTCTTACCGGAGCGTAGATTATAAGACTGGGATCTTCCAGCTTGGAGGGATCGAAGGCCTCCGTCCTGATTCCTTCACCTTCCTCTACAAACACTCTGTTACGGCTGTTTGTACTGCGACCCATGATAAAATAAGCTGTCACGGCATACTTTCCGTCAGGGCTCACACCCACCACTATTCCGCGGCCGGGGTACGCATTCTCGCTAAGTTCCTTCTGCATTGTAGTCATTGTGATATTCTCCTAAAAAATTATATCAGATATTTTTCCTCAAACACCTGTCTGGGAAGAGGCTTGTCAAAATAGAATCCCTGAATGTATTTAACCTTCAGCCCTTTTACCACGTTGTACTGGTCGGGAGTCTCTATTCCTTCGACGCAGACCTTAAGGCCTCTGGTCTCCGCAAGCTCGGCAACCATCTTAACAAATGCCTGAGAGTAAGCATCCTCTGCCAGATCCTTGACGAAACTCTGATCGACCTTGATTATATCAAAAGGTATTTCTCTTATATGATTGAGAGATGAATAACCTGTTCCGAAATCATCAAGGGCTATGGATACTCCGAGGCTCTTTATCCTTGAAAGGATCCCTATCATTCGCTGCATGTCGTTGATAGCAAGGCTCTCAGTAACCTCCAGCGTAAGATTTTTGGGATTAAGGCCGGTCTCTTTGATGGCGTTTTCCACTATCTCAACGATATTATTCTGCAGTAGCTGAACCACCGAGAGGTTGACATTGACCTTCATGTATTCATAGCCTCTGTCGTTCCATGATTTCACGCTCCTGCAGGCCTCAAAAAGCACATGATCGCCTATGGGGTTGATGAGCCCCAGATACTCCGCAAGGGGGATGAAATCTACAGGAGATACAAAGCCCAGCTGCTTATTATCCCAGCGGACAAGAGCTTCTGCACCCACACATTCCTCAAGTCCGTCCTCCACATCAATGATGGGCTGGAAGTATACCTGGAATTCTTCATATCCGGTATCTTCCGCGTCTCGCATGTTCTTTTCCATATCAAGGCGTCTTCCGGCAATCTTGTCCTGATCGGAACTGTATCTGGACATGCGGTTCTTTCCGTCTTTCTTGGCTTCGTACATGGCGATATCGGCCTTGCGCATAAGACCCTGAACGGTATCTCCGTTGTCGGGGAAGGTTACGACACCGATACTTGAAGTGCAGTAGTATTCTCCGTCCTTGAGGAAAAACGGCCTGCTGAATACATCTTTGATCTCGGCAAGTATATCTTCGAATCTGGTAAAACTTGAAGGCGGAACGAGGATGACAAATTCATCGCCGCCCATACGGTAGCAGTTATTCTCTATTCCGTGTACAGATCTCATGGCATCGGATATAAGCTTTAAGAGTACATCTCCGTACTGATGTCCGAGTCCGTCGTTAATGTGCTTGAAATCATCCAGATCAAGATATATGAGTGCACCCTTTGTGTCCTCTTTTTCCACCTCATCGATAAGTCTTGCCAGATCTCTCTCGCAGCACATACGGTTGTAGAGGCCCGTGAGGAAATCGGTGAAGGCCTGCTGCTCTATCCTGCTCTGATGAAGCTTTCTGTCTGTCACATCATACAGGGAATAAAGGATCGCTTCCGATCCGTCAACCCATTCTATCTCCTTGCGGCTGAGCTCATACCATCTGTCGAGCCTTGAATTGTACAGCTCAAAACCGTTCTCATTGTCCTTGATGCGGATGCCCTCCGCGATCATATTCTGAAGCTTTCCTTCTTTCCACTCCACATCGAAAGTCTCGATGAGCATACGGTTTACAAAGATGACCTTCTCGGTATCTCTGCTCGTCATATAGAAAGAAACACCTATATTGTTGAGGATATCTTCTATGGCTCTGAAGGAACCGGCTATGGAATTCTTGTTTATTCTCGAGAGGAGCAGATTCTGGAGAAGCCTTCCCGCGTCGGTTATAAACTTTATATCATTCTGGGACCACTCATGGCCTTCTTCGTAATACTTGAATACCGCTATGATATTGCCGTTTCCGCTCTGTTTGAGGAGGATCGGCATGCTGAGCGCGCACTTGATACCGGCATCCAGGATCTCTTTGTTTTCGGGACTGTGTATCTCCTCCTCAGAAAAGATCTGAACCTTACCTACATTAAATCTTTTCCTCTGAGCGTTCATGATCTCATCCGAGAACACGGGGATCATCACATCTTCCTTCACTATCTCGGCAAGGATGTTACACTCCCCTCCATCATCCTGAAACCTGTAGAGCTGGGCGCTGTCTATACTGAAGAACCCTCCGACGATCTCTATCCAGTCGTGCATTATGCCCTCTGCGGAATCGGTGTTGCCCAGAAGATTAAGGAGCTTTGAATCCGCTTCATAGGCATGTCTGAGGCGGCTGTCACTGGCATCCTTGCTTCTGATCCTCTCAACCTCGGCATCTATACCCGAGACTCTCTCCTCATATATCTCTTTACATAAATGGCGCAAAAAATCTGTCCGGTCAAAGAATTCCCTTTCAGGGAGCTCGTCCGAACAGACAACCAGCCATTTTGATGCAATCCTGTCTTTGAGCCTTACGGATACGGCTGCCAGTCTGTATCCGGCACCGCCGTCTTCACCCGGAACCATCACAGTGCTGACATCTTCCATGGATCCGTCGGAGACATTATCAAGCAGCTCCTTCACAATATCAAGTGAAAGGAGCTGCTTTTCCCAGCCTTCCTCGTCGGTGATACCCGCGAGCCTGCCCGATGAAGTTATAATGTTCTCCCCTTCATCCACAGCCAAAAAGACCGCACCACTGATACGGGAAAGCTCATCCATAAGCTTTCCCGGCAGTTTTATATCGATTACATCCGGTAAAATTGTCTTACTCATTAAATCAAAAACCTGACCTGACTAATTTGTTTCTATACTGTAATTGGGAGCTTCCTTGGTGATATGGATATCATGAGGATGGCTCTCCTTCAGTGAAGCCGCCGAAATCTTTACAAACTTTGCGTTTTCGGTGAGCTCCGGTATGGATGCGGCTCCGCAGTAACCCATTCCGGAACGGAGTCCTCCGAGGAGCTGGAATATGGTATCTTCCACGCTGCCCTTGTAAGCCACACGTCCTTCGACGCCTTCAGGCACAAGCTTCTTTGCATTCTCCTGGAAGTATCTGTCCTTAGAGCCGTTTTCCATGGCGGCAATGGAACCCATTCCACGGTAAACCTTGTATTTTCTTCCCTGATACAGCTCGAAGTCTCCGGGGCTTTCCTCGCATCCCGCAAACATCGATCCCATCATGCAGGTGCTTCCGCCTGCTGCCAGAGCCTTTGTAACATCACCGGAGTACTTGATACCTCCGTCGGCGATAATGGGAACCCCGAATTCCTTGGATGCCCTGTAAGCATCCATGATAGCAGATATCTGAGGCACACCTATCCCGGCAACAACACGGGTCGTACAGATGGATCCGGGGCCGATACCTACCTTAACCGCATCTGCGCCTGCTTCTATGAGCGCCTTTGTGCCCTCGTATGTGGCAACGTTTCCGGCAATAACCTGAAGATCCGGATATTTCTCCTTTATCATCTTCACACAGTTAAGCACGTTCTGTGAGTGACCGTGTGCCGAATCAAGTACTATAACATCCACGTGGGAAGCTACAAGCTCTCCCACTCTGTCAAGCACATTTGCGGTGATACCCACGCCGGCTCCGCACAAAAGCCTTCCCTGGGAATCCTTGGCTGCAAGAGGGTACTTGATAGCCTTCTCGATATCTTTGATGGTGATAAGTCCCTTAAGGTTGAAATCGTCGTCAACAATGGGGAGCTTTTCCTTGCGGGCAGCCGCAAGTATCTTCTTGGCATCCTCGAGAGTGATCCCTTCCTTTGCAGTGACAAGATTCTCGCTGGTCATGCTCTCGCGGATCTTTTTGGTGAAATCGGTCTCAAACTTGAGATCACGGTTTGTGATTATTCCTACCAGCTTTTTACCCTGGGTGATGGGTACGCCGGATATTTTGTACTTCGCCATAAGCTCTTCGGCATCGGCAAGCGTATGATCGGGAGAAAGGGAAAAAGGATCAGTTATAACTCCGTTCTCCGATCTTTTAACTTTGTCCACCTCATCTGCCTGAGCTTCGATGGACATATTCTTGTGAATGATACCTATGCCACCCTGTCTGGCCATAGCTATAGCCATGCGATGTTCGGTAACCGTATCCATTCCCGCGCTCATGAGCGGAATGTTAAGACGGATCTTTCTGGTGAGCCATGTCGACACGTCCACCTGATTGGGAATTACCTGTGAGTATGCGGGAACGAGAAGCACATCGTCAAATGTGATACCATCGCCAATAATCTGTGCCATTTTCGACCTCCTTGAATATTATCTAGTCGCTGTATACCTTTCTGGGTGCAGCGTTTTTCATTATCTTTACAAGCTCTTCGCTGGGCGTGAAAAGTACCTGTTCCTTCCCCTCGTAGAACAATACATATGTTCCGTCGGGACCGTCGGTGACGGGCGCCGAAAAGTCCTTCGGATTGGTGCTGAGCTTTCCGAAATTGTCAAGATGATAGGATTTTACCGGGGCTATCACCTGCACTTTATCGAACTCGTATGTAGCGATCCTCTTCCTGCGGGACTGATTGTATATCTTATCTACCACAAGCTCCTTGTCAATGTAAAGGTATTCGTATTCGACCCCTATATACTGGGAAGAATAATAGATACCCACACCGAATCCTATCACAAATATAAGTATCCACCATTTGCCGGTGATGAACATCGCAATAAAAGCAGCCGCTCCCAATACGATGAGAAGTATCATCAGCAGCCTTGCCTTGTTGTTCGGACGGCCTTTCACAAGGCATTCAACATAAGATTCACTCATTGTCAGCAATAACCTCCAGATATCTCTTAAGTGCATCACGCCAGTCGGGAAGGGGCTCAAACCCGTTTTCCTTAAGCTTGCTTTTGTCGAGCCTGCTGTTAAACGGCCTTGCGGCTTTAGACAAGCCGTATTCCGCGGTAGTTACGGGGGTGACTTTGGTGTTAAGCCCCGAAAGCCTGTATATCTCTTTCGTAAAATCATACCAGGAGATATAACCGCCCTCGTTGGTGGCATGGTAATAGCCGTATTTATCGGTCATGATCATATCCACCAGAAGCCTCGCAAGATCAAGTGTGTAAGTGGGAGTACCGATCTGGTCGTTGACAACGCGGACCTCGTCATGTGTCTTTCCCACATTCAGCATGGTCTTTACAAAATTCTTACCGTTTACTCCGAATACCCATGCGATCCTAACGATAAAGTATTTATCCAGGATCCCCGATACGGCCTTTTCGCCCTCAAGCTTGGTGGCTCCGTAATGATTGAGTGGCTTGTAGTCCTTGCAGTCAGGCTGCCAGGGCTTTTCTCCCTGCCCGTCAAAGACGTAGTCCGTGCTGAGGTAGAGCATCTTTGCTCCGACGCTCCGGGCGGCCTCCGCTATATTTTTGGTCCCGCTCACATTGATCGCATAGACTTTATCCTTTTTATCTTCGTCCTCGGCTGCGTCCACCGCAGTCCAGGCCGCACAATGGATGATCGCATCCGGCCTTAAGCTGCCGATGACCCTGCCGACTGCCTCGGCATCGGTGATATCCATGCTCATGTATGGCATCTTTGTGACAGGACTTGCGTCTGCGATCCCCGCATACTCCGGTGCTATATCGCTTCCCGTCGCCTCCATGCCCCTCTTGTACAATTCATTCATCACGTCGTGGCCAAGCTGGCCGGCCACTCCCGTTACCAAAACCATATATCGATCCTTCTTTCTGAAATAAGTAGTAATAGTATAACATAAAAACTAAAAAATATTTAGAAAAAACTAATTTTTTTCTTCTAAATATGGTAGGATATATACATGAGCAAAAAAACAGTCGGAAAAACAAGATATTCTGCTTCCGTCTTTCTCGCAGGGGTTGTGCTTGCGGGATTGTTTTTCGCGGGCTGTTCCACGGCTGCGGACCCGGTGATCCCCTCCGGCGGGGCGTCTTCATCCCCTTCTGTATCCGAAGAGGCACCCGGTGCTCCGGGGAAATCCGATGTTGAATCCAAAAAGACCGGCGAGAAGGAGGACACATCTGCCGACCAGGCTCCCGTCAAGGGAAGCAGGGACAATTCCGTGCGTTGTCTTGTCCCCTCCGCAGACGGTACTCTCGTAGCCGAAAGCGACACTTATTCCATAGATTATTCCCACACGGACGACGGATATGTCTGTGTTAAATATAACGGCCCCATCGATGTCATCAAGCTAAGGATCACAGGTCCCGACGAAGTCGTGTATACATACGACCTCAAGACAAAGGATTATGAGGTATTTCCTCTTACCGGCGGGAACGGCTCCTATACCGTAGCCATTTATGAGAATATCGAAGGCACGCAATATGCTCTTGCGGCTTCCGAAGTGATGGATGTGTCGATATCCGATGAGCTTACTCCTTACCTTTACCCCAATCAGTATGTCAATTTCACCAAGGACAGCAAAGCAGTCAAGCTTGCTTCCGAGCTGGTTTACAGCGCGAACGACGATCTTGATGCGGTATCGCTTGTATATAATTACATCATAGATAACATCACCTACGATACCCCGAAAGCCGAAAGCCGCCCCACCAACTACGTTCCGGATATAGATGAGATCCTTGATGCAAAGACCGGCATCTGCCTCGATTACGCCTCCCTTATGTGCTCCATGTTAAGGAGCCAGGGTATCCCCACAAGGCTTGAGATCGGGTATGCGGCGGATGCATACCACGCATGGATCAGCGTGTATATCGACGGAGTGGGCTGGGTGAACGGTGTGGTGGAATTCACCGGGAATACATGGACCCTCATGGATCCCACTTTCGGTGCCAGCACCGGAGATTCAACGCTTAAGAAATTTATCGGAGACGGTTCCAACTATACACTTCAAAAAATATATTGAGGAAAACGAAATGGCAAACCAAAGAAGTCTATCAAACGAAGAGATCGCATCATTTTTCAGGCAGACCTCCATGCTCTTTACGGCAGGTATCGGCCCGAGAGATGCCATGCAGATCCTCCTTAACGACAGCAAGAACGAAAAGGGAAGAGAGCTGATCACACAGATCCGCGATATCTGCCGTCAGGGCGAGACCTTTTCACACGCACTCAAGGAAACCGGAGTGTTCCCCGATTATGTTATCAACATGATCTCCCTGGGAGAAGAATCCGGTAAGACCGACACATGTATGAACGCTCTGGCTGAGTTCTATGAAAAGGAACAGGCCATATCGGAGAGTCTTCGCGGAGCGCTCACATATCCCGTGGTCATGCTCTTTATGATGCTCATCGTCATCATAGTGCTCGTGGGAAAAGTAATGCCCATATTCCAGCAGGTGTTCAACGAACTGGGAACGGATATGACCGGCTTTGCGGGCTCCATGCTCAAGGTCGGAAAGGCCCTCAACAACTACTCCATCGTTTTCCTGTGCATATTCGCCGTGCTTGTGGTATTTTACATCTTCGCCAATCACACCGCAGCCGGCCGCAAGATGAGTCACAATATCCTTATCAATTTCCCCCTTACAAAGGGATTCTACGAGAGCGTAGCCTGTGAGCGTTTTGCAAGTTCACTCGCCATAGCCATTTCCAGCGGCATGGACACATATTCCGGTCTGGATATGGCCAAAAAGATGGTCGAGCATCCCAGGATGTCCGAAAAGATCGACCACTGCAAAGAAATGATCAAAGAGGGCTCCAATTTCTCGGAAGCGCTTTCCGAAGCCGAGATATTCAGCAACCTCTATTCACAGATGGTCAGCGTGGGATTCACCAGCGGTAATCCGGACACGGTGCTTTTGCAGATAGCCGATTCCTACGAAAAGCAGTCGACCAAAAAGATCCAGTCCATCCTTTCCGTACTTGAGCCCACACTGGTAATAATCCTTTCGCTCATTGTCGGAATGATCCTTCTTTCGGTAATACTTCCCCTCATGGGAATCATGTCCAGCATCGGATAAAACGGACACATAAGAAACAAATCAGCAATCATTGGTGATCAACATGAACAGATTTGAGCATGCGACGCCCGCACCGGTAAAATACATAGCGAGATATCTCCCGATAGTGTTTTTCATTGTCGTGTTTGTGGTATTCTTTATCCTTCTCGGAAATGTGTCATCCGACACTCTGGAGCGGCAAAAGAACAGCCTCGAGACGGCTATGGAGCACAATATAGCTCAATGCTATGCCCTTGAGGGTTCATACCCTCCCAACGTTGATTATCTCAAGGATCACTACGGACTTACCTACGATGACAAAACGTTTGTGGTCCAGTACACATATTACGGCGGGAACCTTTATCCCGATTATGTTGTAACCTACAGAACAGGTCTTAAAATGACCGGCAACTAGATTCCGCAACCATCCGTATTCCGGATCATATACTTTAACGGGAAACAGAGTAATGGAACAAAAACAGCAGCCACATATCATAGATGTTATATTCGTGCTTGCGCTTTTCGGTGCTTTTGCATTTTCCTCGGTAATGCTCATTATTATCGGTTCCGGCATTTACCGCGGCACCATCAGCAATATGCAGAGCAATTTCGAAACAAGAACAAGCGCTTCTTACATATGTGAAAAAGTCAGGCAGGGTGAGCAGACCGACATCCGCACCATAGAAGGTGAAGATGCGATCGCCATATACAAAACCTACGGAGATAGGGACTTTATAACTTATCTTTACCACCGTGACGGATATCTCTGCGAGCTCTTTACGTCCGCCGATACCGCCATAGGCTCTTCCACTCTTGCAGCCGGGCAGAAGATCACCGAGCTCTCGTCGCTGCAGGCGGAACCTGCCTCCGACTCTCTGATCGAGATCATCCTTGAAAACAAAAACGGATCAACCAGCAGGCTGCTGTTGAGCAGCTATTCCGACGATATGGGAGACTAAAATGAAGCATTCAAAATCAGGCCTTTTTCTTATGGAAATGATAGTGTGTCTTCTTTTCTTCGCTCTGAGTGCGGCAGTTTGTGCACAGATGTTTGCGAAGTCACACTCTATAAGCAATACCGCCATCAACGAGAATCATGCCGTCATCGCTGTCTCCAATCTTGCAGAATGCTACTACACCGAGTTTGGTGACCTTGATTCGATTTCCGGAAAGTATTTTAAAAACAACAGCTCTGTTATCGGCACAGACACGTTGCGCGTATACTATGACGAAGCATTTGAGCCTTCGGACAAGGCAGAGCAGGATTGCCCTTACTATTCCGAGATTCATCTGCTCGACCCGGACAATTCCACTTTCCGCGAAGGTGTGATATCATTTTTCAGCCGTGAAGAGAAAAGCGGAACCGTCACCACCACCCCTGTGTATTCGCTGGATGTTACCGTTAATATACCAAACAGGAAATAACTATTATGGCAAAAGGAAAAAGCTCCCTTATGGAAGCCCCCAAAAACGGACCTGAATTTAAATTAAATCCGGGTTCCACATCGATCCTTCTTATCTTTGTAACGCTTTGTCTTGTGGCTTTTGCGGTTCTCTGTGTCGTCAGTTCCAACTCCGACAGAAAGCTCGGCAACAAGGTGATTAACCGCACCACCGAGTATTACAGCTCTTGCAATCACGCTCAGAGGATCATCGCTCAGATAGATGACGAGCTGGTCACGGCTTACAATTCGACGGATAATAAGCAGGATTATTACACTGCCGTCGGCGGAGCTTCCAGGACTTTCGTGATCGATATCGACGCATCCCGCAAGCTCCATGTGGGGCTTTCCATCAACTATCCCGAGAATGAAGGAGATGCTTTTTATAAGATCACTTCATGGTATATCGAGACCATATCTGAAGAAGGGACCGTCACCATAGAGTGATGGTGCAAGAAATAAATATTTGCGGAATCAATAAACGCCCCGTCAGCAAAAGCTGAGGGCATTTTTATCAGGTCTCTACAATTCTGGCATCAAGCAGTGTCATAAAGCAGAAATCACCTTCATAATAAATATCGAATCTTCCGATTACAGTCACATCATCGCCCATCTCGGGATAATCGTCGGGATATTTAAAATCATCCGTGGTTGTGAACTCTATTCCCTGCGCGCAGCATGCGGTGGCATCCTGTATGATGCATGCATGATAATCGTTTCCGGTCGCATCGTCGTGATAGTACGAATACATTCCGGTCATCTTAACCGTCTTACCGATATAATCATCGGGCTTTACCATCATGTTATACACTTCCGAATAAACCATGGTGGAGGAAAGGACAGTAAGATCCACATCGATATCTCCCTCTTCGGCGGTCTCTTTTGTCAATTCTTCAGGTTCGTCTTCTGATGTTTCTTCTTGTATTTCTTCCGTAGCTGTCGTTGGTACATCTTCGGGTGCTGCTATCTCTTCCGGTTCTGCTATCTCTTCGATCTCTGCTTTCTCGCCGGTATCTGCAGATGTCGTCCTCTCGGATGAGCCATCTGTTTCAGGAGTGCCGCTTGTACCGTCCTCTGGTTGTATTCCCTCCTGCAGAACATCCTCAACCGTTTTGATATTTCCGGAGGAATGAGAGGCGGTATCTTCCGCGGCACAGCCTGTCAGAGCATACAATCCTGCCATGATCATCATGATGCAGGCTATTCTTTTACCTATATTCATGTTCTTCATACCGATTTTTTTAACACTGTCTCTTTTCATGCTCTTCTTCCTCCTGTAACTTTCCCGAGAAGATAACAGACAACAAATACAGCCACATCCACTCCGACTATGGTAGAACCCACGGGCGTTCCCGCAAGGATGGAGATGATCAGCCCTGCCAGCGCGCATATTACCGAGAGAATAGCGGAGCAGATCGTTACGGATTTAAAGTTTTTAAACAGTCTCATCGCGGAGAGTGCCGGGAAAATGATAAGTGCAGATATAAGAAGCGAACCTACCAGATTCATGGCCAGCACTATTATCACCGCTATAACTATCGCTATGAGCAGGTTGTAGCCCTTTGCATTCACTCCGGATGCCTTTGAAAAGTCCTCATCGAAAGTGACCGCAAAGATCTTGTTGTAGAACAGAATAAATATAACCGTCACTACTGCAGATAAAGCTATGCATATCCACACTTCCGTCTTATTGAGCGTAAGGATCGATGTGGCACCGAAAAGTGTGCTGCACACGTCGCCCGAAAGGTTTGATGATGTGGAAAAAATATTCATTATCAGATAACCGAATGCCAGCGCACCTACAGAGATCATGGCGATAGCGGCATCGCCCTTGATCCGGGTATTCTGACCTGTTCGCAAAAGCAGGATCGCACTCACCACCGTCACAGGAAGAACAAGGTACATATTGTCCGTCAGATTTAGTACCGTAGCTATAGCCATCGCTCCGAATGCGACATGTGAGAGTCCGTCCCCTATAAAAGAAAACCTTTTAAGTACAAGAGTGACACCAAGCAGGGATGAACACAGTGCGATCAGCACTCCCACTATGATCGCGTATCTCACAAAGGGATATTGAATGTATGTTATCAGTTTTCCGATAAGAGAAACATTATTCATTTCCGTCACTCCCTTCCGCCTCAAGGAACAGCTTGCCTTGTCTGCTTTCAAGATACGAATCCCGCGATCCGAAAAATACCTGATCTCCTATATGGAGTATATGCGACGCATACTTAACAGCCGCGGCTATATCGTGAGATACCATGATAATGGTTATTCCGTCACGATTTAACTCCTTGATCATCGTATAAAGCTCAGCCGTCACCTTTATATCAAGTCCCGATACCGGCTCGTCAAGTATCAGAAGCTTTTGCGTGGCACAAAGTGCCCTTGCCAGCAGCACTCTCTGCTGCTGACCGCCCGAAAGCTCGCGATAGCTTCTTGCCGAGAGATCCGTGATGCCCTGTCTCTCCATATTTTTTTCGGCGAGCTCTTTTTCCTCCCTGTTATAAAAAGGACGGAGACCGCATCTTGCCTGACAACCGGATATTACTATCTCCCTGACTGATGCCGGGAAATCCTTCTGCACCTGATTCTGCTGAGGAAGATATCCTACCTCCTTTTTTGTAAGACCGTCCCCAAGGATTATTCTTCCGCCTTTAGGGTTCTGAAGCCCGAGTAATGTCCTCATCAGCGTTGACTTGCCGGATCCGTTCTCTCCGACAATGCAAAGGTAATCCCCTGCATTTACCTCGAAATCCAGATCCTTCACTATTATTCCGTTATCATATCCGAGAGCTAAGCTCTCTGCTTTGATAAGTGCCATGTCTGTCTCCGTCCTGTTTTTTAAGTGTCATGTTTATTTAGAGCCTTGTATATTATTATCAAAGATCCTGTTTAATTAAGTGCCGTCTTCAATATTTCAAGATTGCTCTTCATTATCTCAAGATAGCTGCTTCCGTTTTGAACATCTTTTGAAGTGGTGGACTGCATTGAATCAAGTGTCAGTACCTGCTGATCTTTTGACCCGGTATTCTCTATTATCGTCTGAGCTATCTTTCCGTCACTGCTCTCAATTATCATTACATTCTTAAGGCTGAGCTCATCGACTTTTCCTGAAAGGAAAATGATCGTCTCAAAGCTTGCCTCTGTTTCGGCTGAGCATCCGACAAATGCGGCATAATAATCAAGTCCGTAATCATCCGTCAGATATCTGAAGGGGAATCTGTCTCCGAAAAGAAGTGTCCTGCATGATGCAGAACCGATCGCATCAGAGTATTCTGAATCAAGCGCATTAAGCTCACTGATATAGCTCTCTGCGTTACTCTTATAGCTTTCTGCATTCGCGCTGTCAATCTCTGCAACTGTGTCTGCTATTTTTTCGCAGATCACCGAGGCAAATCTGAGAGACAGCCACACATGCTCATCATACTCAGGCTCCTCGTGGTCATGATCGTGGTCTTCGCCTTCTTCATGATCGTGCTCTTCTCCCTCTTCATGGTCATGTTCATCGCCGTCCTCGTGGTCGTGCTCTTCTCCCTCTTCATGGTCATGTTCATCACCGTCCTCATGATCGTGATCATGCTCCATGCCTTCTTTAATCTCTTCTTCTTTTACCGAGTCTCCGAGTACCTCAAGAAGATTGATAACCTTCATATCCGGATTAGTAGACTCCGCAAGAGCATCCTCTACCCACTCATCGGATTCTCCGCCGACATATATAAACAGATCACAGTCTGCGATCTTAGCTATATCCATAGCTGTGGGCTGATAGCTGTGAAGATCGACTCCGTTGTCAAGGAGCATGGTAACCTCTGCATTTTCCGACTTGTCTCCCAGTATGTTCATTACCCAGTCATACTCCGGAAAGATCGTAGTTACTATACTCATATGAACCTGGTCTTCTGCATTCTCTGTCGTAGTGCCTTCCGCTGCCGCACACGCCGAAAGACCGAGCATAGCTGCAAAGAGCACACTCAGTATACCTGTTATTTTTCTCATTTTTAATTTTTCCTCCGATTTACTCTTATTTAAGTAACAACAATAAGAACGGAGTATCAATTGTTAAGGCGGATCTTCCACGAAACGGGATTTGAACGGATCAGATATCCGCTGAATAAACACAGTACCGTCTTAAGAACAAAGACGGTGCACAATACACCTGAAACTACGGGAAGGGCTGATCCTAACTGCCTTACCGTATTATCGATCAGACTGATCATCTCGCATATGGGACAGTTGTCTTCCTCACATGTGCAGTGATGATTCAGATTCTCGGAGATATAGAGAGAAGAAAAGAGCATGACAAATAAAAGTGCAACTGCGGCCAGCACCGATACAGCCTTTACTCTCTTCAGATTATATGAACAATTCTTCATATATTTGCTCTCTCACAAAAGGACAGAGATCAATGATCTCTGTCCTTTGATAGTTTTATTGATTACTCTTCGCTGCTTTCATCAGCCGACTCTTCAGCCACTTCAACCGCTTCGAGGTTTTCATCGTTCACATCCGAAAACTCTTCTTCAGACTCTTCTTCACTGAAATCGATAGTGTTGCTGACATCTGTTGAAAGTGCGGTATTTCTGTACTTTCTGAGTCCTGTTCCCGCAGGGATCAGTTTACCGATGATAACGTTCTCCTTGAGTCCCACAAGAGGATCCACGCGTCCCTTAATGGCTGCATCGGTAAGAACCTTTGTGGTCTCCTGGAAGGATGCTGCCGACATGAAGGAATCGGTTGCAAGAGCTGCCTTGGTGATACCGAGGATGATCCTGTTTCCTACAGCAGGCTGCTTTCCTGCTGCAACGAGTTCCTCGTTCATATCCTCATAGTCAACGAAGTCAACCATGGTTCCGGGCAGATAAGGTGAATCTCCGCTCTCGTCGATACGTACCTTCTTGAGCATCTGCCTTACCAGCACTTCGATGTGCTTGTCGGCGATATCAACACCCTGAAGACGGTATACACGCTGAACCTCTCTGAGCAGGTAATCCTGTACGGCTCTGATACCCTTGATGTTCATAAGATCGTGAGGATATACGGAACCTTCGGTAAGCTCTTCGCCTGCCTCAAGCTGCTGTCCGTCAGTAACCTTGATTCTTGATCCGTAAGGGATGAGGTATGCTTTGCTGCGGGGATTTCCGTCCTCGTCAACACCTGTGAGGATAACCTCACGCTTTTTCTTTGTATCCTTGATCTCAACGGTTCCGTCGAAATCACAGATTATAGCAAGTCCCTTAGGCTTACGTGCCTCGAAGAGCTCCTCTACACGGGGAAGACCCTGTGTGATGTTGTCTCCTGCGACACCACCGGTATGGAATGTTCTCATGGTAAGATGTGTACCGGGTTCACCGATGGACTGTGCGGCGATGATACCTACTGCCTCACCGATCTGAACCTTCTCGCCGG
>JAEEGL013165166.1_pt1 | contig 39503 bp, 31 predicted proteins | sample 9134231 | NCBI WGS metagenome assembly JAEEGL01 (sample SAMN16246548, study PRJNA631951) | gut metagenome | biome: gut microbiome; feature: rumen; material: fiber-attached | host: Bos | place: Iran: Karaj | collected 2018-10
ATTTGGTACATTTTGTGGGTGCCGGAAGCGGCGCAAAAGATTTAATAACTGTAAGAGGAATGAAGCTTATTGAAGAAGCGGATGTGATTATTTACGCCGGTTCTTTGGTTAATCCTGAACTCCTTGAATATGCAAAAAAAGACTGCGAGATATATAATTCGGCAACGATGACTCTTGAGGATACGGTTGAGATCTTTAAGAATGCCGAAAACGAAGGCAAAAATACCGTGCGACTGCACACGGGCGAACCAAGCATTTACGGAGCGATAAGAGAACAGATGGATGAACTGGATGCTCTTTCGATTAAGTACGATGTAACGCCCGGAGTAAGTGCATGTTTCGGTGCGGCTTCCTCGCTTAATCTTGAATATACGCTTCCCGGAGTTTCTCAGACGCTTATCATAACGAGAATGGAAGGAAAGACATCGGTTCCCGAAAAAGAGAGCATTGAAAAGCTTGCATCACACAATGCTTCAATGGCGATTTACCTTTCAACCGGTCTGCTTGGAGAATTAAGCGAAAAACTTAAAGAAGGCGGATATGAGGGAAGTACACCTGCGGCAATCGTTTATAAAGCGACATGGCCTGATGAAAAAGCATTCATCTGCACAATAGATACGCTCGAAGAAACCGCCCGAATAAATGACATTAAAAAGACGGCAATTATTCTGATTGGCGAAGCGATAACTCATACGGATTATTACAAATCAAAACTGTATTCAGCGGATTTTTCCACGGAGTACAGAAATGCGACAAAATAATGAAAATAAGTATTATTTCGTTTACCGAAAAAGGTAAAGAATTATCAAGAAAAATAAAGAACGGACTTAAAGAACATGAGTGCACGTTATTTTGTGCATGTTCTTTGGATAGGAGCAAAAACGGCGAATCAAAAGATGACGTTTTCTTTTTGAATGAGTCGGTTTATGACTGGACAAAGAAGCAGTTTGAAACAGGCTCGGCAATTGTTTTTGTCGGTGCAATGGGCATTGCCGTAAGGGCGATAGCGCCTTGCATTAAAGACAAAACAAAGGACATTCCGGTAGTTGTTACGGATGAAAACGGAAGCTTTACGATTCCTGTTTTGTCAGGACACCTTGGAGGTGCAAACGAACTTGCGAAGAAGATTTCAGAGAGTATTTCGTCGACACTTGTCCTGACTACGGCAACCGATATTAACGGGAAATTTGCAGCGGATATTTTCGCCAAAGATAATAATCTTTTTATCAAAGATAAAAGCGGAATAGCCAAGGTTTCATCAAGGGTTCTTTCAGGTGAAAAGATAACAATCGGAATTGAAAAAGGACATCTTGAAAAGGGAAGTGAAATACCCGGATACATTGATGTTTATGAAGATGATTTTGCAGAAGAATCTTTAAATAATAACGGCGAAGAAACTTCAGGTATAAATATTTGCCGGGATACTTTGAAGAAATATGATGTGACGATTTCATTCAAAGAAGGAAAAGAGAAACTTTTGAATCTTTATCCGAGGAAATATGTAGTTGGAATAGGATGCAAAAAAGGAAAAGAAAAAGAAGAAATCGAAGCATTTGTAAAAGGCATTCTTGAAGACAATGGTATTGATATTAATCTTGTAAAATGCATTGCTTCCGTTGATGCGAAAAAAGATGAAGAGGGAATAAAAGTATTTAGCGAATCTTTGAGAATTCCTTTTGAGACATTCACTGCTTCGAAGTTAATGGAACTTGAAGGCGATTTTTCATCTTCGGACTTTGTCATGGAAACAGTCGGTACTGATAATGTGTGTGAAAGATCTGCACTTATGGCGGCAGGAGAAGGCGGGAAAATCATAATCGGAAAACAGAGTAAAAACGGTATGACCTGCGCTCTTGCGGTTTCGGATTGGAGTGTGAAATTCAGATGAGCGAAAAGATAATATATGTGGTCGGAACGGGCCCCGGCAGAGAAGAAGGAATGACTATCGAAGCACGAAAAATTCTTTCCGAATGCGATGTGCTTACGGGATACAATGTTTATCTTGATCTGCTTCCAAAAGAATTAAAGAAAAAAGAACTGATTTCAACCCCCATGCGACAGGAAGAAAAGAGATGCCGTATGGCGTTTGAGGAAACAGCGAAGGGAAAGAAAGTTGCGATTCTCTCAAGCGGTGATGCGGGAATATACGGAATGGCTTCATTAATGCTTGAAATCGGAAAGGAATTTCCGGATATCGATGTTTGTGTTATTCCCGGAGTAACGGCTGCTTCAAGCGGTGCGGCTGTACTCGGCGCTCCCGTAAATCACGATTTCTGTACGATAAGTTTAAGCGATCTTCTTACACCGTGGGAGACAATAGAAAAAAGATTGCGTGCTGCCGCAAACGGTGATTTTGCTATGGTTATTTATAATCCTTCAAGTCACAGAAGGAAGGATTATTTAAGGAAAGCCTGCGAAATTCTTTTGGAAACTTTTTCGTCGGAAACGGCGTGCGGATATGTAAGAAATATCGGAAGAGAAGGACTTGAATCGGGTGTGATGACACTTGGTGAATTAAAGGATTTTGAGGCTGATATGTTTACGACTGTCTTTATAGGCAATTCGTGTACGAGGATTGAAAGAAACAGGCTTATTACTCCAAGAGGATACAAAATTTGAAAAGAATTCTTATATTTGCGGGAACGACGGAAGGAAGAGAACTTTCCGCAATTCTTGCCAAAGAAAAAATTGAACATACAGTCTGCGTGGCTACAGAATACGGCTCCATGTTAACCGAACAAAACGAATATGCAAAAGTTTTGTGCGGAAGAATGGATGAGGAAAAAATGCGTGAAGTTTTCTCTGAAGAGAAAACCGAACTGATTGTTGACGCTACTCACCCTTACGCATATGAAGTAAGCCGGAACATAAAGAATGCCATTGAGGGTTCAGACATTGAATACATAAGGCTTATTCGTGATATGGGTAAGTCTTTGGAAAACAGTCACATCAGACATTTTGAAAATATTGAAAGCTGTATTGCGGAATTAAGAAAAATCGAAGGCAATATTCTTCTTACAACAGGAAGCAGGGAACTTAGTGCTTTTGCATCCGAAAAAAGAATCTTAGACAGACTTTTCGTCAGGGTTATTCCGAGCAGTGAAAGTCTGGCGGTCTGTAACGAAAACGGCATTAAAGGAAAAAACATTATTGCCATGCAGGGACCGTTTACAACGCTTATGAATGAAGCTGTTATCGATATGTATGATATTGCCTGCGTTGTTTCGAAGCAGAGCGGCATTAACGGTGGATTTTTTGAAAAAGCGGAAGCTGCATTAAACAAAAACATTCCTCTTTTTGTTATCGGATTAAAAGAAAAAGAAGAAGGTTTATCGCTTGAAGATACAGTCAGAAAACTGACAGGAAATTCTTTATGTGAAAATGAAAAAATAAATGACGAATCTGCAAATGAAAAAGATGAAACGGACGGAAAGTTCTGTTTTGAATATGCAGAGATAACCGGTAATTCAGACGGGAAAAATAAAGAAGAAAAATCAGTTAATAATTTTAAAGATAATCTTAAAATAAATCTTGTCGGCGTAGGAATGGGCCAAAGAAACGGATTAACACTTGAGGCACTTGAGGCAATAGAAAATGCCGATACGCTTATCGGTGCGCAAAGACTTCTGGATATTTTTAATGATTTGGAAATCGATAAATATCCTTACTATCTTGCAAAAGATATTGTTCCTCTGACGGAAGAATTGTATGCATCGAAAAATAAGAAAAACATTGCTGTTCTTTTCAGCGGAGATTCGAGCTTTTACAGCGGAGCAACGCTTCTTTATGATGCTTTGAAAAACGCAAAAGCAGAAGGGAAAACAGATTACGAAATAAATATTTACCCCGGTATTTCATCAGTATCCTGCCTTGCGGCAAGACTTGGAATATCATATTCCGATGCAAAGATTATAAGCATGCACGGAAAGAAGATAAACAACATCGCATCCATGATAAAAAGCGAGTCGAAGATTTTCGTTCTTCTTTCAGGTCTTAATGACATAAAAGAATTGTGTGAAAAGATTAATAAAGCGGAGCTTGAAGAAGTAACTCTGACTTTCGGTTACAGGCTTTCTTACGAGGATGAAAAGATCTTTGAAATTAAGCCTGCAGAGTATGAAAACATAAAAGACGAAGGTCTTTACGTATGCCTGATTGAAAATCACGCTGCTTTGAAAAAAGGTCTCACTCACGGATTAAAGGACGAAGAATTCTTAAGAAATTCGACACCCATGACAAAAGAGGAAGTCAGGGAAGTAAGCATATGCAAGCTTAAGCTCACCAAAGACAGCGTGCTTTGGGATATAGGAAGCGGCACCGGTTCGATTGCCATCGAGAGTGCGCTTCTGGATGAGAGCGTAAAAGTTTATGCGATAGAAAGAAAAGACGAAGCGTTGGAACAGATCAGAAAGAATGCAGAAAAATTCGGCGTTGAAAACGTGACTGTAATCGAGGGTGAAGCGCCCGATGTTCTTGATAATCTTGAAGCACCCTCACATGCATTTATAGGCGGAAGCGGCGGACAGTTAAAGAGTATTGTTTCAAAACTTTATTCGGCTAATCCAAATGTCAGAGTGGTTATAAATGCCGTCACAATGGAAACATTCTGCGAGATAAAAGAAGTTGAGGAATCCTTCAGTCTTAAGAATTTTGAAATTGTTCAGATGCAGGTTTCCAGATCTTCCAAGGCAGGAAGTTACAATCTTATGAAGGCAGAAAATCCTGTGTGGATTTGTTCGTTCGAATTTGAATGATTTTTGTAAAATTATGAAGAAAATTATGATAGCTGCGCCCAAAAGCGGTAGCGGTAAAACGAGTGTTACCATCGCACTTTTAAAGGCGTTAAAAGAAAACGGAATAAAGACAGTATCCTTCAAATGTGGACCGGATTATATCGATCCTCTTTTTCACAGGGAAGTTCTGGGCATTACGTCCTATAATCTTGATACTTTTTTTACGTCAGAAGAGAGCACAAGAGAAATCTTTGAAGAGCATTCAAAAGAAGCAGAAGTTTCCGTAATCGAAGGTGTTATGGGACTTTACGACGGACTAGGCGGAATAAGGGAAGAAGGTTCTTCATATCATCTTGCGAAGGTTACGGGAACACCTATTATTCTTGTCATCGATGCCAAGGGCATGGGAAAATCGCTTACAGCTCTTATAAAAGGTTTTCTTGATTATGACAGCGAAAAACTCATTAAAGGAGTTATTTTAAATCGTATTTCAAAAGGTTTCTTTGAGACGATTTCCCCTGTCATAGAAGAGGAAACAGGAGTTAAAGTAATCGGCTTTTTGAAAGAAAGAAAAGACCTTGATATTCCTTCGAGACATTTGGGACTTTTTACACCTGATAATCTTGAAGGCACGGAAAAAATTATAGAAAATCTTTATAATGAATTTTGCGAAAACATCTCGCTTGAGAAAATACTTGAAATTGCATCGAAAAACGGATTAAATAAGGATTCAAATAAGAATTTCGTAGAGAAATATAAAAATACGGATAAACAGAATTGTGAAGAAATAAACAGTGAAGAAGAGATAAGAAAAGAAAAAAGCATTGATTTACAAAATAACGAAGAAGACGGTACTGTCATAAAGAATAACGGGAACAGATGCAAAATAGCGGTTGCCAAAGATGAAGCATTCTGCTTCCTTTATGAAGATAATCTTCGCATGCTTGAAAAGTACGGAGCGGAAATCAAATTCTTTTCACCTCTTCATGATAAGGAACTTCCGAAAGATGCTGACGCAATTTTACTTTGCGGAGGATATCCCGAAAACTATCTTGAAGAATTAAGCAAAAACGAGACCATGCTTAAATCGATAAAAGACGCCTTTGAAAATAAAATGCCGACCGTAGCGGAATGCGGTGGTTTTATGTATCTTCACGAAGAAATCGAAGATAAGGAAAAGAGATACTTTAAAACAGTGGGTGTTGTTGATTCGAAGTGTGTATTCACGGGCAAATCCGTCAGATTCGGATACATTGTGATTAATGAGAAAAATGTTTCGTTTCTTCCTGAAAATGAAAGTATTAAAGGGCATGAGTTTCATTACTATGACAGTGAAAAGAACGGGGATTCCTGCACGGCAACAAAGCCTGTTACAGGAAAGAGTTATGACTGCATTTTAACAGGTGATTTTTACTGGCTTGGATTTCCTCACCTTTATTACCCTTCGAATCCCGAATTTGCGAAGAATTTTGTATTGAAGGCTATCGCTTATAAGAATAAAAAAGAAAAAGTGTGAAAATATGAAAAACAGCTGCAGATTTTTTGAAAACAGAGAATGTGAATATTATCCGTGTCATGAGGGTATTGAAGAGATGAACTGCCTTTTTTGTTACTGTCCTTTATACAGACTTGAAAACTGTCCGGGCAATCCGACATTCAGGGAAAAGGACGGAAGGAAAATAAAAATATGCACGAACTGTACATTCCCTCACAGAGCGGAGAACTATGATAAAGTTATTGAGATTTTGAAGAAGTCTTAGCTTTATCAGATGCGTGAAGAAATGTAATAATCACGTTAATTCATAGAATTATAAGCAGTTTACCAAGATGTACAAAGCTGCAGATTAAAAAATGCATAATAAATCAGATTATCAGGACGGCTGATTCCTTTATTGCAAAGGCATTAAAGAAAAAGCCGTTTTTCTTTGTCCTTCTTTACTTGTTGCTTATGTTTGAAAATGGTATAATTGATATTTGTAAGACTATAAGTTTTTGCTTGTGAAAAGACACGGCGAAAACGGTTTTTGGAGATACAGGAAAATGGAATCAACATTAAGAAGAACGTGGTCTGAGATTAATCTTGATACGCTCAAATCGAATTACGAGATTATAAAAAAGAAAATCGGAAAAGATGTGAAATTTCTCGGAGTTGTTAAGGCCGATGCATACGGACACGGATCGATAAAGGTTGCCAAAGTGCTTGAAGAGGCAGGTGCAGATTATCTTGCAGTCAGCAGTGTCGATGAGGCAATGGAACTCAGAATCAACGACATTAAGATGCCGATATTAATTCTCGGTCATACTCCGAAAGAACAGGTCGGAAGACTTATTGAATACGATATAACGCAGGCAGTTACCTGCAGGGCAAAAGCAGTTGAATATTCCGAAGAAGCTGTAAGGCTCGGAAAGACACTTAAGATACATATTAAAGTCGACACGGGAATGTCGAGACTCGGATACCTTTGTGAAGGAAACTTTTTTGACAACGGCGTAAAGGGAATCTGCGAAGCACTCAACATGCAGGGTATATATGCGGAAGGCATATTCACTCATTTTGCCGTATCCGATGAGAAGGGCGAAGAGTGCTATCAGTATACAAAGAAGCAGTTTGATCTTTTTATGGATGTTATCAAAGAAGTTGAGAGAAGATCCGGAAGAAGATTTGAAATAAAGCACTGTGCGAATACCGGTGCTGTTGCAAAATATCCGAACACTTATCTTGATATGGTAAGACCGGGACTCCTGCTTTACGGTTACGGAGAGTTTGCGAAGGAAATGGGACTTAAGCCCGTAATGACATTAAAGACTACCGTTTCCACGATAAAGATTTATCCTGAAGGAACACATATCAGTTACGGCGGAATATTTGTTACCGACAAAACAACGAGAATAGGTGTTCTTCCTTACGGATATGCGGACGGATTTTTCAGAGCGCTTTCCAATAAATGTTCGCTTATGACGGCAGACGGACCCGCGCCTGTCAGAGGCAAGATTTGCATGGATATGTGTATGGTCGACATTACCGACAAGATGAATGTCGAAGTCGGAAGCGAAGTTGAAATTTTCGGCGAGAACAATCCGATTGAAGAACTATCCGAAATTGCCGGCACGATTCCGTACGAACTTACCTGTGCTGTCAGCAAGAGAGTTCCGAGAGAATATATTAAAGACGGCAAAGTTATAGAAAAAGAACTTATGCTGAGAATGTAAAAACAGGCAGGCGAGATTAGAAAATTCATTTAAAATTTACTCATGAACAGTTATTTGGAACGAATAACAGTAACGAATAACAGTAACGAATAACAGTAACGAATAACAGTAATTATTTCTAAATAAACACTCAGAAAAACAGAGTATTGCACGAAAGGAAACAGAAAAATGTTCAGAATTACAAAAGACACAGCAATCGGAGAACTGCTTAAAGAAATTCCCGATGCAGCAGATATTTTAACGGATATGGGAATGCACTGCCTCGGATGTCCTTCGGCACAGCGTGAGACACTTGAAGAAGCATGCATGGTTCATGGTATGGATGTTGAAGATCTTATTGATGATCTAAAGGGATTTCTTGAAAACATGTAATAAATTTAACGGGGTATTGGAAAATTAAATCGAAAGAGGGGGCTTATGAAAACATTATTAAAAAACGCAAAAGTAGTAAATGTTTTTACTGAAGAGATTCAGAATACAAACGTGCTTATCGAGAATGACGTTGTAGCCGGAGTCGGTGATTATTACACGGATGCCGATGCAGATGAGACTGAAGATCTTAACGGCCGATATGTCTGCCCGGGATTTATTGACGGTCATATTCATATCGAGAGTACCATGATGGTGCCCCATTCTCTTGCCGAAGCCGTAATTCCTCACGGAACAACTTCTGTTGTTACCGATCCACATGAAATAGCAAATGTCTGCGGCACCGACGGAATCAGATACATGCTTGAGATGAGTGAAAACCTTCCTCTCGATGTTTACGTTATGATTCCCTCCTGCGTTCCCGCAACATGTTTTGATGAAGCAGGTGCGGTTCTTACAGCTTCGGATGTCGAAGATCTTTACAAAGAAAAAAGAGTTCTCGGACTTGCGGAAATGATGAATTATCCGGGTGTTTTGTTTAATGACGCACCCACGATGGATAAAGTAAATGCATGCGTTGAAAAGGGGCTTCCCGTTGACGGACATGCACCTCTTTTATCAGGAAAAGACCTCGATAAATATGTTAAAGCGGGAATCCATTCCGACCACGAATGTTCCGAAATTTCCGAAGCGATTGAGAAACTTTCCAAAGGACAGTGGATAATGATAAGGGAAGGTTCGGCTGCAAAGAATCTCGAGAAACTTCTCGGACTTTTCGAAGCACCTTACTATCAGAGATGTCTTCTTGCTACGGATGACAGAAACCCCGCAGATATCATTAAGGAAGGTCATATCGACAATATCGTAAGACTTGCAATTAAAGCGGGCAAGGATCCCGTAAGAGCAATCAAGATGGCAACACTTAATCCGGCTCTTTGTCACGGCATTCCTTTTAAAGGAGCGGTTGCGCCCGGATACACCGCAGATCTGCTTGTGCTTGATAATCTTGAAAATATTGATATTTACGAAGTTTTCTGCAAAGGCAAAAAGACTGTGGTAGACGGTGTTGTTAAGGACTTCGCAATGCCTCGTGCAGAAGAACTGATTACCGGCGGAGTAATGAATTCATTTCATATGGCGGATGTGAAGAAAGAAGATTTTTATATCGAGCCTAAAGGAAACAAATGCAGGGTTATCGAAGTTATTCCCGGAGAGATACTCACAAACGAACTTCTGCTTGATATTGATTTTGAAAAGGATAACGGAATCGATATCGATAGAGATATTCTAAAACTTGCCGTAATCGAAAGACATAAAAACACCGGACATAAAGGTGTAGGTTTCATTAAAGGCTTCGGACTTAAAACAGGTGCGCTTGCCGGAAGTGTGGCACATGATTCACACAACCTTATCGTAGTCGGCTGTTCGGATGAAGATATTGCAGTTGCGGCAAACCACGTTAAGAAAATCGGTGGCGGACTGGCAGCCGTAAAGGACGGACAGGTGATTGCGGAAGTAAGACTTCCGGTTGCCGGACTTATGAGTACGGAGTCTGCAGGCAAAATTGCCGAAGCAAACGAAGTATTAAGAGAAAAGGTTAAAGAACTCGGAATAGCGGATGGAATTGAACCTTTCATGAACATGGCATTTGTAAGCCTTCCCGTTATTCCCGCGTTAAAGATGACGACACTCGGACTTGTCAATGTTGGCGAGTTCAGACGTGTGGATTTATTTGTTGAATAAGGATTACTGATGATTTACAGATCGCTGGCTTTTTTAGGACTTGCAATGTTTCTGGCCGGATATGTGGCCAATGCGTTTTATCTAAGAAATCTGAATAAAGAAAACGGAAGCGAAGAAAAAGGAAAAACCACCAACAGCAAAATCATTATGGCTGTTATTGCGGTTACGCTTCTTCTGGATACGATAGCAATTGTAATGGGAAGATCCTACCTTCCGATTATGGCGAAGGCAGGCGGTTTCTATCTGGTTTTTCTTTCCGGAGTCATAACTTTATGGGCATACGCCGACAGAAAGAAAAAGCATAAAAATCACGAATCGCGTTTTAAGAAAACAGGGGTTTATAAATTTTCGAGAAACCCTTTATATCTCGCACTCGATCTTATAATAATCGGATATACGTTAATGTACTGTCAGTTTTATACGATTATAAGTGCTGTAGCGGCGGTTGTGTTTTTCCATGTATGCATCGTTGTCAAAGAAAAGGAAATATCCCAAAAACATCCTGAAGAATTTGCAAAATACAAAGAGGATGTAAGCGCATACTACGGATTCGGAAAGATTTCGTTTAAAAAAGTAATATGCGCGGCGTACCTTCTTTTGATTGTCTGGAGTGTTCTTTATCTTTTTACACTTTTGATTTATGCGGGACCTTTTCTTTCGTGGAACTGGATATGGATTTTTATCGGAATATTTGCTCTGATAAGATATACAATGCTAAGACGCGATATATTGGGACTTAGCAAACACAAAATTCCGATGCCGATAAGGATAATCTATTATTCGCTTTTTGGAATCGCGCTTTCGGTTTTTGTATACGTTGAAGCGAATGTGTGCGCAGCCATGTTTACTGAACCCGAGGATAATCTTGAGTACGTTATAGTGCTTGGTGCGGGATTAAACGGCACCACACCGACGGCTCCGCTTGTAAAACGTATCGAGGAAGGATATCGATACATGAGCGAAAATCCGGATACAATACTTGTTGCATCCGGCGGACAGGGATTTAACGAAAGTATAAGCGAAGCTGAATGCATCAAAAGAGAACTTGTCAGAATGGGAATCGAAGAAGACAGGATAGTGCTTGAAGACAGGTCGGTGAGTACAATTCAGAATCTTGAATTCTCACTTAAGATTATAGGCAATCCTGATGCTTCTGTAGGAATAATTACCAACAGTTTTCACGAATACAGAGCCATGCAGATAGCCAAAAGAGCAGGCTACACCAATGCTCATTACGTGCCTGCGGAAACTCTTTTCCCTGTAGGAATTCATTACATGCTGAGAGAATTCTTCGGGGTAGTGAGATTCTGGATGGATCCGATTATTTAAATTCAAATAAGAACAGCGGTTTACATAAAATGAAATGAGGGCGACTATGGAAATTAAAGACTTAAAAATGATTCAGATGAGAAAAGCTGCATGTGCAATTGATCTCGGGGACGGAAGCGAAAGAGGAGAATACGTTAACCAGGATTATATTTTAAATGTCCTCGGAAGACCGATGAGAGCAATCTCACTGATGACATCATATTATCCGCTTGATAAGGAATTTCCGAAGCGTGCTCATGATGCGTTTTCGGATGCTGAGATTTCTTTTCAGTGGGATTATCCGTATGACGATTACGAAACATATAAGGGCGGACTTGTAGGATTAAAAGACCTCGAACCTTTCAACTGGATGAGAGACGTAAGACGTCACGGACAGGATGTATGTCTCACAATTACAGTTGATCCTAACGTTTCCGACGAGCATATAAGAGCTATTGCAAAAGACCTTTCGACATTCGGAAGAGTGATGCTTCGCGTTAATCATGAGGCTTCCGGAGACTGGTTTTCTTTTACAAAGAGAGCAACGTATGAGCAGTTAGGTCAGTTTTTTGCACATTTTTGCGACATAGTTCATGAAGAAGCAAAGAACGTTAAACTTATCCTCTGCCTTAACGGCCTTTCACAGGAAGGTGACGGAAAAATCGAAATGGAAAAAGAATTCACGCCTGCAATTAATGCGTGTGATATTTATTCCATGGACCGTTACATGTCTCTTCACTGGGGCTGGCCCTATGATGTTGCAACAAAAGAGACGAATCAGTATTACAGAGAAAAAGTTAAGAATATTTATGATATGGGTAAAGCGTGCGCTAAGCGTTTCGAAGCTGTTTCAGGTGAGAAGCGTCCGATGGTGCTTTCCGAAATGAATGCGGACGGCGATGTTACGGGACCTTACGAGCAGTGCGACATGCTTAAGGAATTCTGCCGCATGCTTAAGGAAGATAAGGAAGACTGGCTTGAAGGATTTACTTTCTATCAGTTCAGAGACAGAGGAAGACTCGGGCTCGAGTGGGAAGATCCCAACAACAGCGAAGTCGGAATCAAGCTTCCTTTGCTTGATACTTTCAAGGAAATAATTAATGACGAGTATTTTATGCCGGAGATAAAAGAGTCTTCAGAGCAGACACTTCCCGCAGTTTTAAGATGGGGCAGTGCGGAAGACAGTGACGGAATCGGACTTCCGATTAAATTTGAAAAGGAACCGGTATTCTGCGAAGCATATTTCAAGGACGAATTAAAAGATGCCAATCTTATGATGGAACTTAATTCGAGATGGTTTTACAAGGCTCCGGGTGTAGAATTTGTTGATTTTATGCCTGCTTTCTTTGAAGGCAAAAAGGTTGCCGGCGAAACCCTTACTTTGAAGATTTTCGCTCCTCCCGCAACAGGCGAGAATGACGCGTCTCAGGGCGATGACTGGCAGATGAATTACTATTACAAACTTGAGAAACTTCCCGAGATTCGTGTGGAATTTGAAGCAGTTGCCAGATGATTATCTAAATTTGATATTATCCGGGATTTTGCCGGAATTGAAACAGTTGCCAAATAATATAAAGACCGGGATTTTTCGACAATTAATGCGGAACCTTAAAAAGTCACAAAATGATTTTTTTGTGAATTCTTTAAGTTTTTATTGAAACGTCAAAACAAAAATAATAATATATAACATAAAATCGTAAAAAGTAATAAAAGTTTTTTTAGAGAGGAAAGTAATGGAAAGAATTATTACCAGTCTGCTTGAAACGGATGCTTACAAGTTTTCCATGGGACAGGCAATCTATCATCAGTTCAGCGATTACAAAACCACATGGGATTTTAAATGTCGAAACACTGATGTTCATTTCACGGAAGAAATGGTTGAAGAAATCAAGAATCAGATAAGACTCTACTGTGACTTAAGATTCAAAGAGGATGAACTTGAATATCTTCACAATATTAAATGGATTAAAGGTTCGTATGTAGATTTCTTAAGACTCTGGAAACCCAGATACGAAGATTTTGATATATCCACAAATGCCGAGTGCGGTCTTGCAATCGAGACAAAGGGAACATGGCTTAATACTTCCATGTATGAAATTCCTACACTTGCTATTGTAAACGAAGTTTATTTCAGAATGGCATATGATTACGACGATCTTTTCAAGAGTTTCAGGGAAAGACTTGCAAACAAGGTTTCAAAACTCGAGAGCGGAATTTACGAAATCAGTTCTTTCTCGGAGTTCGGTATGAGAAGAAGACTTTCTGCAGAAGCTCAGGATCTTGCCGTAAGATCTTTAAAGAACGGCAAGCTCAGAAATTCAACATTTGTCGGAACATCAAATGTTTATCTTGCAAAGAAGTACGGAATCACACCTGTCGGAACAATGGCACATGAATGGATTATGTGTGTCGGACAGGGTAATCATAAACACAACCCCGCATACTCAAACTGGTATGCACTTGATGCGTGGGTAAAGGAATACGGAGTACTTAACGGAACCGCTCTTACCGATGCCATTACAACAAAGTGTTTCTTAAAGGACTTCCAGCTCACATATTCAACCCTTTTCTCAGGTGTTCGTCATGACTCGGGCGATCCTTATGAGTGGGGCGATATGATGATTGAACATTACAAGAAGCTCGGAATCGACCCGATGACAAAGATGCTTCTTTTCAGCGACAGCCTTGATTTTGACAGAGCTACGGCTATCAATAATTATTTCAAGGGACGTTGTAAAGTTGCTTTCGGAATCGGTACATACATTGCAAATGATACAAAGGTTCCTTCGCTTAACATCATTATGAAGACAACCGCCTGCAACGGTATGGATGTTGCTAAGATTTCCGATGTTGAAGGCAAGGGAATGTGCAAGAGTCCCGAATACATTCATTACCTTAAGAGATGTATTGAATGGAGACTTTCTCATCCCGATGATTTATTAAGATAGGAGACATCATGAGATACAATTTCAGAACAAAGAATGTCTGTGCGATGGAAATCGGATTCGATCTTGATGGAGATACGGTTTCGAACATTCAGTTCACAGGCGGATGCAACGGCAACTTAAAAGCCATTTCCAAACTGCTTGAAGGAACAAATGTTGACTTCATCGAAAGCAGGTTAAGAGGCAACAAATGCGGTTTCAAAGACACTTCATGTGCTGACCAGCTTGCAATAGCTGTAAGAAAGGCTTATGAAGAAAGCAAGGCACAGTAAGAAATATTTTGAAATAAACGAAAAAAATATTTTGAAATACAAATATGCTTTGAAGAAAAAAATAATATAAACATAAAAAAGTTTCCTGTTTGAGCAGGAAACTTTTTTTTGCGATACTTATTTTTTTAGTGATGTTTATGTTTGAAATTCAGTCCGGTCGGGCTGTTTCAAATTTGCTTTTTTAGTCCATAATCACATATCTTAAAAGGTTGATTTTTCCTTCTCTGTCGAAGCTGATATGGAAATAACCGAAGGAAGGACATGACATATCGTTCCAGTCTTCGCGGGGCGGTAAGTAATTGTAGCCCTCATCGGGTTCGGCTTTATCGAGATATGATTCGTAATAATCCTGATCGAGATAATCTACAAGGAAGTCCATACCGTCGAGTACCTGTTCGTCATAGATATCACCGCCGTCGGGTACATGACTGAACTTAAAGTCATCGGAAAACTCAGCCATATAGAAGAAGGGATCGAGGTCAACGGGACCTTCGGGGCCGCTTAAGCCGGCATACTGGAATAAGAGGCTTTCGGGAGCGGAACCTTTCTTGCCGATGAACCATCCTTTAACAATAAGGTCTCTTTTTACCTGGTTGTTTTCGTTAAATAGTGTGGGAGTATCGGTATCTTTGTCGAAGTAATAGTAGTCAAGCGATAATAAATTCCATGAACCCATCTGTGCCTGTACACTTGCCTCGGCATTGTAGCTGTTTGCCAGGATTGCATAATTGCGGTCGTATACTTTTTCCACACACTGAACGGCTCTGACGAATCTGTGGTCGCCGCGGTATAAGTTATTTAAATCTTCCATTGCGGCAAGGTTTGCGGGGTAAGGGAAGTCAACATCGGACTCACCGACTACTGTTTTGTTTTCCTTTGTCTGAGCGGTAAACATGGGCTCGTCAGTTCCTTTGCCTCCGTTAGTATTAACCTGTACGGATACATCTTTGGCAGCGTCTACGAAGTCTTCAATTCCTGAGCAGTAGCAGAGTGTGAAGTTAAGTGTACCTTCATTTAACGATCCGTTTCTGGATTCCGTATAAGTAAGGTATTCATCAATGTCTGTGGGAGCAGGAATCTCACATAAAACATACTCTGTTCCGTCGGTGTAATCGTACTGAATTACCCGGCTGCTCGTAAACTGGAACTCGGATTTAAGAAGGTATAAATATTTTTCATCGACCGTAATTACGGTTGTATTTCCGTCTGCAAATTTGTATGCATATGAACCGAGGTCTTTTCCTTTGCTGTAAACGTGAATTTCAGTTGCTGCTTCTTTATTATCGAAAGCGGATGCAACAATATACGATGAATCAGCGGATACTGCGTTGATATAACCGTCTCCGAGAACTTCATATTCGCCTGTGGAAATATTTATTCTGCAAAGCTTCGGATAAGCATATCCTTCTTCCCAGTCATATGTCAGGGAATAAAGGAAGCCATCGGAATAATAGAGTTTTCCGATGCAGTTTACATGTTCTGCTACTACCGAAATATCGTCAGGGTTATCGGGTGAAAAACAGCAGATGGTGTTGTCATAACCGCCTTCTCCCGAACCTAAGAACGATCTGAAGAATGCGGTTCCGGTAATTCCGTAGTCTCTGTACTGAATGAAATAAACCTTTCCGTCAACTCCGACGAAATAACCGCCGTTGTTTGAAATGCCGTTTTCTTCGGGCTCGGTGACAGTTACTTCACTTCCGTTGTCAGGTGCGGGATCTGTTACTTCGATTACGGGATCTTTTTCGTCCGTATCGGTAAGAACAGCGTTACCGGGGTTATCGTCTTTGCCCGTATTGCCGCTTCCCGGAATGCATGCGCCGAAAAGAAGTACGGTCGACATCACGCATATTAATGAAAAAAGCTTTTTTCTCATAATTAGTCTCCTCATAAGTTTTTAGTACACAATCATTTTAATTACCGAAAAATAATAAATCAATCCTTATTATTCAATTGATAAGCCCGAATCCCGGAGATTATGAAAATTCAACATTTAAAAGATGTATTAAGAGAGTGCTCTATGGTATAATATCAGTTAGGGAAAACGTGGTTTTTTAATATCGGTAATGCCGTAATAAAAAGACCGTGCTGTGTAATTTAAAGGGAGACTGTATGAGGGATTATTTTTTCGGATGGTATCTAAAATGTCAGAACAGGGAAAACACGCTGGCAATGATTCCCGCAATTCATGAAAACGGCGGGAAAAGAACCGCTTCGCTTCAGATTATTTCGGAAGACGGGGCATGGAATATAAATCTGCCCGGCGAAATTTTTAAGAGAAACAAAAATACGATTTTTCTCGGAAAAAACAGATTCGGAAGAAACGGAATCAGAGTTGATTTCGGAACAAAGGACGTAAGAATAAAAGGCAAACTCGATTTCGGTCCGATTACACCGATTAAATACGACATTATGGGTCCTTTTGCACTTATTCCTTTTATGGAATGCCGTCACAGTGTTATGAGCATGAGACATACTGTTAACGGAAAGGTGTGCGTTAACGGGCATAATTACGTTTTCGAGAATGCACTCGGATACTGGGAAGGCGACAGCGGATATTCCTTCCCGAAAGAGTATCTCTGGACGCAGACTCTTTTTAATGGCGGATCTTTAATGCTTTCGGTGGCGGATATTCCGTTCGGACTTTTCGATTTTACGGGAATAATCGGAGTCATTTATTACAACAACAAGGAATACAGGTTTGCGACGTATCTCGGAGCAAGGCCTTTATTCATAAAAGATAAAAAAGTCGGAATCAAACAGGGAGACATGGAACTTGAGGCCGGTATTCTCGAGGAGAAGGGAAGAGGCTTAAATGCGCCTGTAGCCGGAAGCATGGTAAGGACAATTCATGAAAGCGCAGCCTGCAAAGCTTACTATCGTTTCAGAATAAAAGGCAAGACGGTTTTTGCATTTAAGACCGACAGGGCTTCTTTCGAATATGAATATCCAAACTAGGATTTTTATGGTATAATAATTGATATTTTATATTTTTGAGCGATTTCCAGAATAACGGGGGGTTAAAATATGGATAAAGAGAGCTTAAAAAGATCGATTGAGGCGGGCAAAAGAAACAAGGTTGCAACATTATGCTACACTATCACGATCACCATCATATCTCTTGCTTACATAGTTGAAGCGATTAAAAAGAGCAAGAGTATTCTTTATGTGGTTATCCTTATCATTCTTTTGTGGGTACCGGGAGCGATAGTTCTGTTTCTTAATGCCGTAAAAAGTGATACGACCAAACTTAAGTATATTATTCTTTTCGGATTTGCGATTCCGTGGGGATATGCTCTTTTTACAGCCGACTCGAATCTTGTATTCACGTATGCGCTGGTTATAATGCTTGCGTTAAATGCGTACGCGGACCGGGGATTTGCGTTAATGACCACGTTCATTTTCAACCTTGTGAATGTGGCTTCCATAGTTGTGCTTGCTGTTACGCAGGGAATTCCGAAAGAGAATCTTGCAAACGTTGAAATTCAGGTTTTCCTTATGCTTCTCTGCGGTACATTCAATGTTTTTGTTGCAAAGAACAATGCGAACCTCAACAGCGGCAGAATGCATCAGATAGAACAGGAAAAGAACAATACATCCAAGCTGCTCGAGGAAATCATGCATGCTTCGGGTGAGATTACAAGCGGAATCGAAGAAATGAATATCAAGATGTCAAATCTTGATGAAGCCATGGGAAGAACATGCAGTGCCATGGAAGAAGTCAATACGGGAACAGGCGAATCGGCCGAATCCGTTCAGACTCAGATGACCATGGCTGAAGAGATTCAGGATAAGATTGACGTTGTTTCGGGACATACAAAGTCTATCACCGAAAGCGTTAAGAAAGCTCAGGATGCCGTTCGTGCAGGTTCCGAAAACATGAAAAACCTCGAGATTCAGGTCGGAAATGCGCAAAAGGCATCAGATGAGGCGGCAGCAGAACTTGCCGAACTCGAGAATTATACAAAACAGATGCAGACCATTATCGAACTGATCAACAATGTAGCTGACCAGACAGATCTTCTTGCACTTAATGCAAGTATCGAAGCTGCAAGAGCAGGAGAATCGGGAAGAGGTTTCGCGGTAGTTGCATCTGAAATTTCCAATCTCGCAAATCAGACTCAGAGTGCTACAGATGACATTCAGAATCTTATTGCGAATATCAATAACAAACTCGTTGATGTTGACAAGGCTATAAAAGTCTTTGTCGAAGGAAGCAACAAACAGTATGAAGTTGCAAAACAGACATCTGAGAGTTTTGATACGATCAAAAATGATACCGGAGATATCGAAAGTTATACACAGGGACTTTCGGATGCGGTTTACGGACTTTCCGAAGCGAATAAAACAATTGTGGATACCGTTCAGAATATATCCGCAATTCTTGAAGAAGTTGCCGCTCATTCAAGCGAAACTTACGAATCGAGCAAGGTTAACACGGAAACTGTTAACGAGATGACCGTTATTGTTGAGCATCTTAAAGAACAGGCAAATTCGCTTAAGCATGATATGGATGAATAGAATATCCTAAATGATATTAAGCCCGAAATCCGAAAGGATTTTGGGTTTTCTATGTAAATATTTATGGCAGCAAAAGGAGATGAGATGGGCGTAAGCATTATTGCGGACTCGGCAAGCGATGTGTCGCAGGAAACAGCAAAAGAATGGGGAATTTCAATTATTCCGCTTAAGATCAGATTCGGAGAAGAAGAATTCCTGGACGGAAAAACAATATCCAATCAGACATTTTACGAAAAACTGACGGGATCGGGAGAGTTTCCAAAGACAAGCCAGATTTCACCTTCCGATTACAGTGATTATTTCGAAGAGGAAATAAATAAAGGCAATGACGTAGTTTGTCTTACGATTTCTTCGGGAGTGTCGGGATGCGTACAGAGCGCAAATATTGCGGCAGCAGATTATCCCGGTAAGGTTTATGTTGTAGACAGCATGCAGTTTTGCATTTCATATTACATTCTTGTCGAATATGCCAAAATTATGCGCGATCTCGGAAAGAGCGCAAAGGAAATTGCCGACGAGATAACGAGAGTAAGAGAAAAATCTACTGTTTTAAGTATTTTTGATACTCTTGAATATCTTAAAGCCGGCGGAAGACTTTCTTCCACTGCGGCATTTGTCGGAGGTATCCTTTCCATCAAACCCGCTATTACGATAACCAACGGCGTTGTTGATGTTTTCGGTAAGGCAAGAGGAACTAAGAAGGGCTTTGACATGCTTGTAAAGCGTGCAAAAGAACTTGGCGGTATCGATTTTAACATGCCTGTGGTATCCGGATTTACAGGTATTTCGGACGAAATGCTTGAAAAATTTCTTGAGGAAAGTAAGGAATTGTATGAAGGCATAAAAACCGAAATTAAAAAAGTCAGTGTCGGTGCCACAATTGGTACGTACGCGGGACCCGGCGCAGTGGCAATAGCATTTTTCCCTAAAAATTCTTAAGGTGGATTAAACTATGGATTTGGAGAAGATTTCCAAGTATCTGGATTCTCTTGTAAAAGATGAAAAAATACCGTCGGTTGACTGTATCATAAGACGCAATCATGAAATTCTTTTCAGAAGAATGTATGGATATACTGATAAGGCAGGTAAAATTCCCGTAAAGGAAAATCAGCTTTATCTTATGTTTTCCATGACCAAAGTTCAGACGATGATTGCTTTTATGCAGCTTGTTGAGCAGAAGAAAGTTTCGCTTGAAGATGAAGTTTCCAAATATCTTCCCGCGTATGGCGACCTTCTTGTAAAACAGAGAAGCGGAAATGCAATTAACATTACCAAGTGTGATGTTCCCATAAAATTAAAACATCTTGTTTCGATGCAGTCGGGACTTGATTACAATATCGAAAGACCGGGAATTTTAAGAGTTCTCGAAGAAAAGGGAAGAGAGGCTACCACAAGGGAAATAGTTGATTCATTTGTTGAATCGCCTCTTGAATTCGTTCCCGGAGAACATTTCAGATACAGTTTAAGTCATGACGTAATCGCTGCCGTAATTGAAGTCGTTACGGGAAAGAAATTCAGCGAGTATCTCAAGGAAAACATCTGGGACAGACTGGGGATGAACAATACGTTTTTTGCAAAGCCCCAGAATTATATTCCCAATCTTGCGTGCCAGTTCAGAGTGAGTGACAAAGGCATCATTGAGCCCATGGATTCAAGCTGTAATTATCAGTTTTCGGACAATTACGAAAGCGGCGGCGCAGGACTGATTAGCACATGCGATGATTATTCTCTCTTTGCGGATACCATTGCCTGTGGCGGAACGAATGAATTCGGAAAGAGAATTATCAAGCCTGATACAATTGAAATCATGAAACAGAATCTTCTTTGCGAAGAATCCTTAAAGGATATAGAGGAAACCATGGGAAGAAAAGGCTACGGATACGGAACCGGTGTTCAGATACTTATGAACCCGGAAGAAATAGGATCCAAAGCACCCAAAGGAATATTCGGATGGGACGGTGCGGCCGGAAGCTGCATTATTATGGATACACAGAATAAGCTTTCGCTTGTATTCACAATGCATGTCAGAAACTGCGGAAAGGCTTATTCGCATTATCATCCCAGACTTCGCGATTTAATGTACGAGTAGAATTTATTTTCGAAAGCACATTCGGAAAAATAAAGATTAGTAAGATAAATAAAGAAAAATATGTAATCGTCTCTGTATCGCGGTTTTAATGATTGCGGGCAGAGGGTACAGAGTGCAAACAGGGTTTAATGAAAAGAGGATGGGTTTAAAATGAATGATTTGGTAAGAGAATTTCAAAGTTATCCGGGCATGGTCGTAAAAATGCTCTCTTACAAAAGAGAAATCAAAGCGAGCAGAGTATCGATCGGGAAAGGCAAGGAACATTATTTTCTTCATTTTGCTCCCCATGTTAAAAAACATCCGGAAGTAATTATGTATATTCACGGAGGCGGATGGAACAGCAAAAGTCCCAAAACCTTCGAATATGTAGGACAGAGAATGGCACAGGAAGGCTATGAATGCATCATTCTCGGCTACAGAAAAGTTCCCCATGTTCATTACAATGAGATTATTTCGGACGTGGCACAGAATTACAAGGCAGCACTTCATTATCTTAAAAACAGGGGAATCGATGCGAGCAGAGTAATCATTATGGGTTCGTCTGCCGGCGCACATCTCGGTTCTATTCTTGTTTATGATAAGGAACTTCACAAGCAGTTTAAGATAGGTGCCAGAAGATTCGTCGGCTTCATCGGAATAGCAGGAATTTACTGTTTCGACGGAAAGATGGACTGGTCTATTAAACAGCTTGTAACAGATCTTTTTGAAAAGAATCAGAACTGGAAGGAAGGAGAGCCTTATTCGAAACTCGACCTTCTTACACCTGAGGATAAGGCAGAACTTTCAATTCCGATGTACCTGATTCACAGCGAACATGACGGAGTTATCGATATTAAGCAGACGCTTGTGTTTGCAAGAAAGGCCATGGAACTTAACATTCCCGTAACGTTCTACAGAGTTACTGATGCAAAGAATACTCATACGAACTACAGTGCGGGTGTATTCTACGAAGATTTGGCCAAGAGCAGAACGCTTCAGACTGTCTTCAACTATCTCGGACAGGTATCGACGGATATGGAGTAGGTGTTTCAGGCGGCGTTATCGGATATTCTTACTTTCAATCCAAACCGGAACGGAACTAATCGGATTCGGTCATTTTGTCCAATTGAATTATTCAAAAATACATATATGAGAAAATACAGAAAAAACAGGGATAAAAACTTGTTTTTTCTTTTTTTGAATTGATATTCGACAGTGCTTTGTTATAATCATTTTATCTGTGATTTTTTTATTAAATTAGCGTTTTCTGACCTGATATGATGTTCGCTGCCTGGGAAACGGTGAAAGAAGTTTAAGGGATGAAAATGCACAAGAATTAAGGAGGGTAGAAATGAGCAGGAAAATTATGGCTTTTGTGATGGCGGCTCTTCTGTTTGTCGGAACACTGACATTTGTCACACCGATTACGGCAAGTGCGGCTCCTTCAGAAAAGACTTACACGTTTTCAGATTTGAAATCTGTAATGGAATACGGTTTGACTTCTAAAGTCAACGGTGACGGCGAACTGGAAATCGCTTTTGAAGACCAGTACAAATCGCAGTTTTATGCGATTCCTTCGGACATCGATCCGGATACTATTACAAAAGTAGTATTTGATGTAAAAAGTGGGAATGCCGGAGATCTTGCATTTAAGCTTCATACTCAGGCGGATTACGATTCGGATAACAAGGGCGGTACACCCGTTTCTTACGGAAATCCTTCCATAACACCCGACACTAAGGGAGTTAAATATTTCTCCATCATGTCACTTAATACGGGCAAAACGGAAGCTACAATCGCCAGCGTAACATTCAGCGTTTCGGGCGAAGGAAATCCCGGCGGTTCGGATGCAGATGAAGCAGAAGCACCCGCTGTTGAAGGCGAGAACCTTTTACAGAACGGAAACTTTGCAGATGCAGACGTATCAATGTGGGAAGTTGAACTCGAAGGCGGAAAGATTACAACAGGCGTAAGCGACACACCTATTTTCGGTGATGTTACAACATACGGTATTATTAATGAAAGAAAGAGACCTTATGACTGCTTCGCATATGATGTAACAGACATCGTAAGCAACGGAAGCACATATGCATACAGTTTCTATGTAATGCTTTCAGATGATTATGAAGGTGCACCCGCTACACAGCGTCAGGTTGATTTTGCTCCTTACATTACATCAGGCGGAAGTACCAACTACCTCGGCTCATACTCACCCGACATTTCAGGTTCTTCAAGCCAGCAGCTTACTCCCGGCGAATGGACAAAGTTTGAAGGTACATTCAAGGTATCTGCTTTAGGCAATATTGATAAACTTGTTCTTCGTTTCCTTGAACAGGGCGAAGATTACGGTGAAGGCGACTGCGTTAAAGGTGAATACTACATCACAGGCGTATCACTTATTGACTTACACCTTGCAACAAAGACAATTGAAGGAAATATTCCCAGTCTTAAAGATACATTTACCGAAGAATTCGGTGAAGACATGATTTGCGGAACATCCCTCTCAGGTTCCGAAATCAACGATAAGGTTATGATGGACCTTGTTAAGAAGCACTTCAATTCCATCACACTCGGAAATGAATTAAAGCCCGATGCACATCTCGGCAATGCTATCAGAGGAACGGAAAAGGCTACAATCGACGGTCAGGAAATCGAAGTACCCGTACTTGATTACTCTGCAGCAGAAAGATACCTTGATTATTTCCTTGAATGGAATGAAGCAAATCCCGATTCTAAATTCAGAATCAGAGGTCACGTGCTTGTATGGCATTCACAGACTCCCGAATGGTTCTTCCATGAGGACTATGATGCATCCAAGCCTTACGTAACTCCCGAAGTAATGACTCTCAGACAGGAATGGTACATTAAGACCATTCTTGAACATTACACAGGCGAAGACAGCAAGTATAAAGATCTTTTCTACGGATGGGATGTTGTTAACGAAGCAGTAAGCGATGCTACCGGAACATACAGATCTGATTCAGAAGGATCAAGTTGGTGGGCAGTATACAAGAGCAACGAATTCATCGTAAATGCATTCAGGTTTGCCAACAAATATGCTCCCGAAACACTCGAACTTTATTACAACGATTACAATGACTGCACACCCGGAAAGGTTGAAGGCATTGTAAAACTTCTTGAAGATGTTACAAATGCAGAAGGCACAAGAATCGATGCTATGGGTATGCAGGGTCATTATGACAACGAATATCCTACATCAGATCAGTTCTTCGATGCAGCTAAGAAGTACGGAAAAGTAGTCGGCAAGATTATGGTTACAGAGCTCGACTTCAAGTCTTCAAGCGCATATGACGGAACAGAAGCAACACTTCAGGGTGAATATGCAAGACAGGCATACCGTTACAAAATGCTTTATGATTCACTCAAAGAGGTTAAGGATAAGAGAGTTGCAGAAGTAGGCGGCTTCATCGTATGGGGCGTTATCGACGGTAACTCATGGCTTCAGGCATTCACCGGCGTCGGCGGCGGTGTAACAGACGGAAGTCCTCAGTGTCCTCTTCTTTTCGATGATGATTACAAAGCAAAACCTGCTTTCTGGGCAATCGTAGATCCTACAAAGCTTGCTCCCGAAACAAAAGCAGTTTCAATTTCACAGGCTATGGTTGATGATTTCAGCCAGGCAGCTGAATATGAATTCTCAGGCGATAACACAGGCGTTAAATTCCAGTCTATCTGGAACGAAGGCCAGTTACAGTTCAAGGTAGAAGTTTCTGATATAAATCAGGACGAAACAGACGGCGTTAAGATATTTGTAGACAAATACAATTCAAAGACAGCAGATATCAAGACAAAGATGGTAGAAGGCAAGAGAAGCGATGTACCTTCAACAGATGACGGAAAGTATGTTCTTATACTTAATGTTCCCGTTGATACAGCTGACGCCAATGCCGTAGTCGGATTTGATATCGTTGTTACAAACGGCGACAAGACAATTGCATTCAACGACACCAACATGACTCAGGAGAACTCCAGCAAATATTATGCTGAAGGTATGTTAAAGCCTTTTGTATTCATTCCCAAGGGAACAGTTACAATTGACGGCGAACTTGATGAAGCATGGAACAATGCAATTGAAGTTAAACTCGGAAACAAGACTGACAACCCTCAGGCAGGCGCTGTAGTTAAGCTTCTCTGGGATGAGCAGTATCTGTATGCATATGCAGACGTAACGGATGCAGATCTTAACAAGGATAACGAAGAAGTTCATCAGCAGGATTCATTCGAAATCTTCATCGATGAGACCAATTCAAAGGCTTCCGAATACAACAACGCAACAAAGCAGTACAGAATCAACTATGCAAATGAGCATTCATTCAACGGCGAAACATGTGTTGAAGAAAACGAAAGCACATTTGCAAAGACAACCGAAACAGGTTATGTAATCGAAGGCGCATTCAAGTGGACAGAGATTACTCCTGCAGAAGGTGCATACATCGGTATCGAACTTCAGATCAACGATGCTGATTCAACCGGTGTCAGAATCGGAACAGCAACATGGAATGATATTACAAACCAGTGCTGGTCATCACCCGCATGCTTCGGTACAGGTATGCTTGTAACTGAAAATGCAGCAGCAACAGCACCCGCTCAGGATAACAGCAAGACTGATGATACAGATAATAAGAAGAGCAAAATCGGTCTTATTGTCGGAATCGCAGCAGCAGTAGTTCTTGCAGGCGTTGCAGCAGCAGTTTCATTCAAGAAGAAACCCGAAGAAGAAGCAGAAAGCGATAAAGCCAAAGCTAAAGAAAAAGAAAGCAAGGCTAAAGAGAAAGACAGCAAGAAAGATAAAAAAGACAAGAAAGCCGATAAGTAATTAATCGGATTTAACTTAAAAACAGCTGTTAAAACAAAAGTAAAATTATAGCTTTCAGTTAATGAAACCGGGCAGGAAATCCTGTCCGGTTTTCAATTAAGCGAACATATGAACGGGGTCAAAAATAAGAATAGTTGACATTAGTTAACATAATGTGTTAAAATAAAAGTCCATTCGCGTTAAGGTAACATTAATCAGTTAACAGAATGCGTTCCGGTTTTTAAAACCAGACGGAACAAAGCGGATAGCGAATGGCCGCGAAAGAGGAAAAATTTTATGTTCAAGAAAACCATGAAGTTCGTGGCGGCGACTGCCATTCTTGGCATCTGTGTATTTACTCTTTCTTATATCTACGTACTTAGAACCACAATTCTGGACCTTCGTACTGATGCGGATATGGAGAAATTAAGAAGCAGAAGATACACCGATATCATTGTAGGAGGCAGCGGCGACGGAGCCGAATCGGAGGTAGTTAAGAAAGATACGTTGTACAACGTTAATTTCACGGTTTACGATCTTCCGAAATACGCACCTTACTACGGACAGAAAGCTTACGAGAACTACTCAGCGATTACTAACCGTGCAAGCAAGCAGTACAAAATTCAGGAAGTTGCTTATACAGACGAATACGGCTTCCGACTTTATGAAGACAGATATCTTATAGCGATAGGAACGCATTTCGGTGCGCCTGTCGGTACTTATATTGATGTCGAACTCGCCAACGGAGTTATTATTCCGTGCATTGTCGGCGATATTAAATCCGATGTGGATACGGAGGAAAACAATGTTTACAGTTTATCCTGCGCATGCGCAACAGAGTTTATTGTCGACGGATGGATTATCGACCCTTATACAAGGGGTGATGTTTCGTGTATCATTGATGGATGGGACAGTCCCGTTGTTCATATCATAGTATACGAGCACAGCTTCTTTGATAATTAATAATTGTGTTTAAAACGACTTAATACCTTCTTTACCGTGCAAACGGCAGAGAAGGTATTTTTTGTATTTCGGTTTAAAGATTTATTAAAAAAAGTTTAAGGCATACAAATTTTTAAAACTCTGGTATATAATGGGTAAGGTTTGGGAGAAGTTCTTTCCTAATTTATGTAAACGAAAAGGAAAAATTCTTCATAATGCGAAACAATCGGATAGGCATATTTTGTACAATTTGCCAGAAAATATCAAATAATCAACAAAATATAGTGATATTTTTCGCCATATATAGTACAATATTTATCGGTTGAGAGGAGTCAGGGAAATGAAAAACCGTATAAAGATTCTGGCAATGATAATTGCTCCGCTTGCTCTTTTTATTCTAAGCGGCTGCCAGACTGAAGTAATAGATATCAATAAGCAGTTAGCTTCTTCAGCGTCCGAAAACATTGAAGGAATACCTGTAGAATATAACGAAAACTATGTTGAGGTCGCATATGACCCCGCAAAATCCCCCGAAGCAAAACAGAGAGCCGAAGAGGAAGCCAGAGAAAAAGAAGAAGAGGCTTTAAGAGCCGAAAAGGAAAGAGAAGAATCAGAGTTAGCACTCGCCGATGAAACTTCCGAAGAAGATTCGGAAGACGCGGAAGAGGAAGAAACAGAAGAAGATGCCGAAGGCGAAGATGAGGAAGAAGATGAAGAAACCGACGGAGAAGACAATGCGTCAATTATTCCAGAGGAATTCGATCCTGAATTCTACGCTCAGACTTATCCCGATGTAGTTGCCATATACGGCAACAGCCCCGAAGCGCTTTACAAGCATTATCAGGAATACGGTAAAGCCGAGGGAAGAAGCTGCAACGCAGAAGAATATGCGCTGCTTAATGAAACCGCTGATTTATGATAAAGAAAAAGACAGACAGAATTGTTAATGGCAAAGTCTGATAGGGGAATGACAAAACATTAACAAAGTACGGATAGAGAAATGGCAGATACGGAGAACAAAAAAGAGAAAAAAGTGAAAGCGAAGAAGGTTAAGCTTTCTGCATACGGACGTAAGATGGCGAGAAAAGAGAGAAGAAAAGATTCCCTCTTTTTAATGCCATCTTTTTTGGGAGTTTCCGTTTTTTATCTTGTTCCGTTTGCCGTGGTTCTGGTTTATTCCGTAGTTGATAACCCCGTCACGATGAACTATGTCGGTATTTCAAACTACGTGAGAATTATTCAGAATGACGCATTTAAACTTGCCGCAGCGAATACATTTAAGTTTTCGTTAATTGCGGTTCCTCTTGCCGTTATTATTTCTCTTCTTATGGCAATACTTCTCGATCAGAGTATTCCTTTAGCTTCGCAGTTTAGAACGATTTTCTTATCACCCATGATGGTACCCGTTGCATCCGTTATTCTTGTATTCAGGGTTTTGTTTGATTACAACGGTGCATTCAACGGAATCATCAGGTTCTTTGGCGGTTCAAACATAGACTGGTTAAAGAGCGATTATGCGCCTCTTGTTATACTTGCACTTTTCCTATGGAAGAACCTCGGCTACAACATGATTCTTTTCCTTGCCGGACTCGGAACAATTCCCAGGGAAATGATGGAAGTTGCATATCTTGATTCCTCGAATGCGCTCAAGTTATTCTTTATCGTCAAGATAAGATACTTATCACCGACGATTCTTTTTGTAACAATTATGTCGTTAATCAACTCATTTAAAATATTCAGGGAAGTATATCTTTTGTCGGGCAACTATCCGCACGGCTCGGTATATACCCTTCAGCATTTCATGAACAACATGTTTGATTCGCTTGATTATCAGAAACTTTCGTCGGGCGCGATCATCATGAGTATCGTAATGATTATAATAATCGGAATTCTCTATATTCTGGAAAGCCGGTTCGGAAAGGATATGGAGGAGTAACGATGAAAGAGAGCAGAAAAGAGCAGAGAAAATATGCTCTTCTCAGGATAAAAAAGAGAATAAAGAAGTTAATGCGAACATCGATACTTTTCGTGATTGCGCTTGCGTTTGCGATAATTTTCCTTCTTCCTTCCGTTCTTACGATAACAAACTCGTTCATGAACGAAACGGAAATAAACGCGAATTACGGAAAGATATTCGCAACAACGGAAAACGGCGGAAAAGTATTTATAAGCGAAACGGTACATATAAAATTCATTCCGAACAAGGTAAGTTTTGACCAGTACATATCGGTGCTTTTCAAGAGTCCGGATTATCTTTACAAATTCTGGAACTCGGTAATATATACGGTTCCGATTATGATATTCCAGTTAATCATAGCTCTTCTTGCCTCGTACGGATTCATGAGACTAAAGGGCAGGTTAAAGGAAATACTTTTCTTCGTATATATTATCATCTGCCTGATGCCTTATCAGGTAACACTTGTACCGAACTTCTTGGTTGCCAAGTGGCTTAACATTCTCGATACAAGATGGTCAATCTGGCTTCCCGGTATGTTCTCGCCTTTTGCGGTTTATCTTCTTACAAAGTACATGAAGAGAATTCCGAAGTCGATTATCGAGGCGGCGAAGGTGGACGGTGCAGGAGAATGGAAAATCTTTATAAAGATTTGTTTACCTCTTTGCAAGGGTGCTATTTATTCGGTAGCGATACTGATATTTATAGATTTCTGGAACATGGTAGAACAGCCGCTTATATTGCTTGCAGATGAATTCCTTCATCCTCTGAGTATTTTCCTAAGCAAGATTAACTCGGGAGAAATAGGACTTGCGTTTGCGGTTGCATGTGTATATATGGTACCCAGCCTTCTGATATTCCTTTACGGAGAAGATTATCTGGTAGAAGGAATTTCATATCAGGGCGGTGTTAAAGGATAAAACGTTTCAGCTTTTTTGAAAAATAGTCATCAGGGATAATGAAAGGTGACGGAACGGAGATTACGATGGATAAACATAACAAAAGAGAGATAGTAAAAAACATAGCGATAGTATTTCTGGTAATCATGCTGATACTAACGTTCTTTTCGAATACAATTCTTAACAGGACTCTGCCGGAAGTATCAACTCAGATGATAACCAACGGTACCGTTTCGTCACAGGTCAGGGGAGAAGGCAATGTCGAAACGGAAGATCCTTATAACTTAACGATTAACGAAACGAGAAAGATAAAGAGCGTTCTTAAAAGAGAAGGCGATCATGTTGACGTCGGCGATATTATTTATACTCTCGAAGGCGAAGTCAGCGAAGAACTTACAACAGCAAAGAACGATCTCGAAGAATTAAAGCAGGAATATGACCTTTCCGTAATCGACAGCGGTCTTTCAAGCACCGAAGCAACTCAGATTGAAGCAGGCGTTACGGTAAAGACAGGTTCCATTCTTTCCGTTCTTGAAGCAAAGGATAACGAGATAACATCATTAAAGGGTCAGCTTGAAGAAAAGAATAATAAGAAGGCTGATCTCGAATACAAGATTTCGCTTGAAGAAAGCTCATCAGGCGATCCTACGGATACTTCTGCGGAAGAACGTGCTCTCGAAGCAGCAGAAAATGCTCTTGATGCCGCAAAGGAGAGACTTTCAAACGCAAAAGAAACACTCGACAGTTATATTGCCGCAAATGCAGCAATTGAAACCAAAAACGCAGCGATAGAAAACTATCACAGAGCATACGATGAGTATTACGGAACATCCGAGACCATGGGCGCAAAGGAAAAATGCGACAAGGCCGAAATGGATTACGATTCCAGGAAGAACGACTACAAGAAAAAATACGATGATTATCAGAGTAAAGTAGCTGATTATCAGAAAAAGAGTTCAGAGTATCTTGCAGCAGACCCTTCTGCTTCCAACTATGCCGAACTGGAAAAGGCTATGAAGGATGCCGAGATTGCTAAAAACAATGCTCAGACTGCAATGGAAAATGCTTTAAAGGCAAAGGATAAAGCAGAAATAGATTTCAATGCGGCAAAGATTGCAAAAGAGAATGCTCAGAGTGCGCTTACAGTTGCCGAACAGGCAATGAAAGAAGCAGAAGAAATTCAGGTTATCGTTCCCACTGAAGAAGAAATGAATGCCGCTCAGAACGAAGTAAACAGCGCACAGCAGGATGTAACCGCAAAGGAAGCACTGGTTGCAGACGCACGCAAGAAACTTAACGACAAAAAGAATTCCGGCAGTTCTTCTTCAAACGAAAGCGCTTTGAAAAAAGAACTCAAGGAAGTGGAAAAGAACATCGACGAAATCAGTGACAAGATTGATAAGATCGAGAAAGAAAGAGAAGATTTCCTTTCCGAAGAAAAGACCAAACTCGGCCTTGAAAAGAAATACCAGGAAGTTTTAAAGAAGCAGGAAGAAATAAAAGAACTTGAGGAAAAAGCGCTTGGCGGTGACATTAAGAGCCCCGTAGCCGGAACGATTGTTTCTACTGCATATTCCACAGGTGAAAAGACAGAAGCCGGCGGAACCGTTGCGGTTATCCAGATAGACGGTAAAGGTTACAAGTTAAGCTTCCCCGTAAGTGCCAAGGAAGCAAGAAATGTTAAAGTCGGCGATGATGTAACAATTGAGAACGCATGGTACTACGGTGACATTGATGTTAACCTTGTTGCAATTCAGCCCGACAAGACAAATACAAGAGACGGAAAGATTCTTGTATTCTCACTTACCGGCGAATCCGTTCAGGCCGGACAGAACATGACGCTTTCCGTAGGACAGAAGAGTTCGAACTATGATTTCATCGTTCCCATATCTGCTCTTCATGAAGACAACGACGGTAACTTCATTTTAATCATGCAGGAAAGAAGCACGCCTTTCGGAACAAGATACATTGCAAAGAAAGTTGAGGCAAAGGTTCTTGCAAAGGATGACAAAGTTGCGGCAATCGATGCCGAACTTTTAGGATATGAATACGTTATAACAAATTCTTCAAAAGAACTTGAAAAAGGAGACCAGGTTAAACTGGCTGAGTAATTTAACTGATGGAAAAATTAAAGGCAATACTTTCCAAAATTAAATATTACAGAGTAATCTGCCTTTCTCTCAGTTTGATATTGCTCGCAATCGGGATTATTTCCAATATTATTCTCAATGTCGGCAGGAACAAATATGACGACCAGACAATGAGCGCGAGATGGGATTCGGAAGGAAACTCAGCTCACATTTCGGTATTTATCAAGGATATCGCTCATTTTACGAAGAATGATATTGAAGGTCTTGAATATGATTTAAACAAGCAGCTCGACTTAAATTCCATTGAGGCGCCGAATGAGGATGCCAGAAGATTTGTAGACTGCTATATGGCGAAAAGCAGCATATCGCTTGAACGCGAACAGAATTCAATCGACGTGGACTGTATGGCGGTCGGAGGAGATTTCTTTCTTTTCCATCCCGTAAGACTTGCGAGCGGTTCGTACTTCTCGGGCAGCGATCTGACTTACGACGGAATTATTCTTGATGAGGCGACCGCATGGCGTCTTTTCGGTTCGTCGAATATAGTCGGACAGAAAGTCCTCTACGGCGACAGAGTTCTTTTTGTAAAAGGCGTGTACAAAAGAGAAGACGACAAGATTCATTACTATGCGAGGGGCGACAAGCCGGAAATTTTCGTTCCGTTCGACCTTCTGGACAGCACTGAGACTCCGCTTGACATCGTGTCATTTGAAATATGCATGCCGAATCCGATTGAGAATTTCGCAAACAAGATAATGACCGATGTTATCAAACTTGATACCTCGAACTTTGAGGTGGTAAACAATTCGGAAAGATTTACGATAGAGAATCTCTGGAAATTATACAAGGGCAAGAAGTACCGTTCCATGCAGAATCGAGACATTATCTATCCTTACTGGGAGAAGATAGCAAGATTCCAGGAAGACCGCCTTTCGCCTTATGCGGTTGTTATGTGCGTGGCCTATATTTCCTCTGCTACGATTTTCCTTTGTCTTGTTCTTTACGAGGTATCGAAACTCACGAAATTAAGAAGCAGAAATGATGATTAAATCCGTTGAAAGACGGATTTAATTTTTTGCCGGAAAGATAAACGGAAAAATGCCGAAACAGACGTGTGACAGGTGTGAAAATAATGTTGATTTATATGTAAAAAAGGAATATGATGTAACTTGATTTAGTTTTATTTTAAGGAGAATGCCATGAAACCCATTAAAGAAGGAAAAGTCAGGGAAATCTATGATAACGGCGATACGCTTATTATGGTCGCAACAGACAGAATAAGCTGCTTCGATGTTATTCTTAACAACGTTGTAACAAAGAAGGGTACTGTTCTTACACAGATGAGTAAATTCTGGTTTGACATGACAAAGGATATCCTTCCCAATCATATGATTTCGGTTGATGTAAATGATATGCCCGAATTCTTCAGACAGGAGAAGTTCGACGGAAACAGCATGCTTTGCAAGAAGCTTACAATGTTACCCGTTGAGTGTATCGTAAGAGGATATATCACAGGAAGCGGCTGAGCAAGCTACAAGGAAAACGGTACCGTATGCGGTATTAAGCTTCCCGAAGGATTAAAAGAATCCGACAAGCTCCCTGAACCCATTTACACACCTTCTACAAAAGCAGAAATCGGCGATCATGATGAAAACATCAGCTACGAGCAGAGTGTTGAATATCTTGAGAAGCGTTTCCCCGGAAAAGGAGAAGAGTATGCTTCCAAACTTCGTGATTACACAATCGCTCTTTACAAGAAATGTGCCGATTACGCTTTAAGCAAGGGTATCATTATTGCAGATACAAAATTTGAATTCGGTCTTGATGAGAACGGAGAAATCGTTATCGGTGATGAAATGCTCACACCCGATTCATCAAGATTCTGGCCTCTCGAAGGATACGAAGCAGGACACTCACAGCCTTCATTCGACAAGCAGTTCGCAAGAGACTGGCTCAAGAATCCCGCCAACGAAGGTCACAACTGGACTCTTCCGAAAGATGTTGTAGACAAGACCATCGCAATTTATCTTGAAGGATACGAGAAACTTACAGGAAAGAAACTTCTTTAATTGTTGACATAATCAGTTTACATAAAAATCATTTTTTATTCAGAAAGAAGGATAAAACCATGAGCAAGAAAAGGATCATTGTATCTGCCGTGATCTTCGCGGTGATAACAGCCTGTCTGCTTGTCGGAATAATCCTGACCAACAATCCAAACCACGTGGAAGAGGAGACGATCCAGGAAGTCATGAAGGATGCGGTTCTTCATGAACATGTAAAGGTTTCGCTCTTCGGGCTTATGGATGTCAATCCCGGACTGATTGCCGGATTTATCGTAACAGGCATTATGCTTACGTTCGCAATCATAGTCAGAATATTTGTCATCCCGAGATTCAAACTCATTCCCGGAAAGTTCCAGCTGGTATTGGAAACTGCAGTCGGATTGTTTGACGGTACGGCAAAAGGCAACAGCCCTCATAAGTACAAACTGTTAAGACTGTATATGTTTGTCGCGGGCAGTTATATATTTGTAGGAACGTTATTCGAACTTCTCGGAGTACAGGCAATTTCCACAACGGGCAAACCCATATCGCTCGGTGCTCCGCTTTCTGACATAAACGGTGCGATAATGATGGGCTGTACAACCTATCTTTTCCTCCTTATAAACGGTCTGGTAGTTAACAAAGCCAGAGGTTTCTTCGGAGTGTTAAAGGATTTCTCACTTCCCATTTCAATGAGTCTCCGTCTTTTCGGTGCGCTTTTATCCGGTGCGCTGGTTACGGAACTTGTATATTATTATTCGATTACGAGATTTATCCTTCCCGTTATAGTCGGAATCGCGTTTACCGTTCTTCATGCGCTTATTCAGGCGTACGTTTTGACGATGCTTGTAAGTATCTTCTACGGAGAAGCAACGGAACCGCATGAGAAAAAAGAGAAAGTTAAAAAATCCAAAAAAAATAAAAATGAACTTAGTTCGGAGGTCGCATAATGAAAAATTCTATTAAAGCTCTTTCATTGATTTTAATTCTTGTAGCTGCTATCGGAGTACTCTTTATTCCTTCAAAGTCATACGCAGCAGGAAGCAGCGTGGTTGCTGCCGAAACAAATGACAAGGATGTTACCGTTGCAAAGTCTTATGCAGCAGCTATCGTAGTTGCGGCAGTTGCAGCAGCCGGTGCCATCGCAATGGGTCTTGCAATCACCAAATCTGCAGAAAGTGCAGCCCGTCAGCCCGAAATCGCAAGCAAGATTCAGACTCTGATGATGCTCGGTCTGGTTTTCGTGGAAACCGCAATTATTTACGCTTTGATTGTTGCTATATTCATAGTATTTATTCTGTAACGAAATGGAATCAACTCTAAGATTAATGAGAAGAGGCATGTATTATGACGAATTTACCGCTTAATATAGATGTTCAGCAGATTCTTTTACATCTTCTGAATTTCGTAATCCTTTTTGCCGGAATGTATTTTATTTTATACAAACCCGTAAGAAAATTCATGGATTCGAGAGAAGAGCATTTTAAACAGCTCGAAGAAGAAGCAAAGGGCAAAGTGGAAGAAGGCGAAAAGGCTAAGGAAGAATACGAGAACAGATTAAAGAACGCCGATTCCGAGATTAATTCCAAAAAGGAAATCGCCGGAAAAGAAACATTTGCCGAAAGAGAAAGAATTATCACAGCTGCAAACGATGAAGCTGCATCTATTCTTAAAAAGGCAAGAGAAAAAGCTCAGGCAGAGCATGACAGAATTTTAAACGATGCTCAGAAAGAGATTGCACAGATCGTAAACGAAGCAACCGAAAAGATCGTACTTCGTTCGGATCTTGATACATATGATCAGTTTTTGGATGCTGCCAAGAAGGATGTAGACAATGAATAACGATAAAGTCACAGCAAGCGTTCTCTACAGTGCGCTTAAACCTTCCGAAGCACAGGAAGGGAAAATAAAAGATTTTCTTAAATCCAAATATGGCGAAGACATTTCTCTTGAGTGGGTTGAAGATAAAACCTTAACCGACGGCTTCCGTCTTGAAGTCGGCCGTGAGGTTTATGACTGGACCAATGCCGGACGTCTTGAACAGTTCAAGGAAATGATTTTGAATGCTGTCGGAAAGAAGTATTCCGACAATGTTATTCCGCTTATCAGAGAAAATATCAAAGACTGGTCTCCCAAGGGTGTTCCTTCGGAGTACGGTATAGTTACCAGTGTCGGTGACGGTATTGCAACCGTAAGCGGACTTAAGAGTGCGACCTACGGCGAGATCCTTATTTTCTCCGAGGGCATAAGAGGCATGGCTTTGGACCTTCGCGAGGATGAGATCGGATGTATTCTTTTTGACGATACCGATGAGATCGCAGAAGGAAGCAGAGTAAAAAGAACGGGAAGAAGTGCCGGTGTGCCGGTAGGTAATGATTTCCTCGGAAGAGTAATCAACCCTCTCGGTGTTCCCATTGACGGTAAAGGCGATATCGAAGCTGACGATTACAGAGCAATCGAATCACCCGCACCCGGAATCATCGAAAGACAGCCCGTTAACAGACCCATGGAAACAGGTATTCTCTGCATCGACTCGATGTTCCCCATCGGCCGCGGACAGAGAGAACTTATCATCGGTGACAGACAGACAGGCAAGACTGCCATTGCACTTGATACAATCGTTAACCAGAAGGGAAAAGACGTTATCTGTATCTATGTTGCCATCGGTCAGAAAGCCAGCCTTATTTCACAGATGGTTACCAACTTAAAGAAGCACGGAGCAATGGATTACACCATTATCGTTAATGCGTCCGCATCGGATGCAGCTCCGATTCAGTATATTGCACCTTATTCGGGATGCTCTCTTGCAGAGTACTTTATGCATCAGGGAAGAGACGTACTTATCGTTTACGATGATTTGTCAAAGCATGCGATTGCTTACAGATCGCTGAGTCTTCTTCTTGACAGATCGCCCGGACGTGAGGCTTATCCCGGAGACGTTTTCTACTTACACTCAAGACTTCTTGAGAGAGCAGCGCATTTAAGCGATGAACTCGGCGGAGGCTCGATTACCGCGCTTCCCATTGTAGAAACACAGGCAGGTGACGTTGCCGCATATATTCCTACGAATATCATTTCGATTACCGACGGACAGATATTCCTTGAGAGTGAACTTTTCTTCGAAGGACAGCGTCCTGCGGTTAACGTAGGTCTTTCGGTTTCCCGTGTAGGCGGTGATGCTCAGACGAAAGCCATGAAGAAATCATGCGGTTCGCTTCGTCTCGATCTTGCGCAGTACAGAGAAATGGAAGTATTCACCCAGTTCTCATCAGACCTTGATGAAGCTACACAGAAACAGCTTACTTACGGACACGGACTTATGTATCTGTTAAGACAGAAGCAGTATAAACCGTACTCACAGCATCAGCAGGTTATTCTGCTGACAGCGGCTCTTAACCGTTACTTCATGGATGTTCCGGTTAAGGAAATCGGCGATGAAATCGGCCGTCTGCTTGAATATTTTGAAATGTATCATTCGGATATCTGTTCCAGAATCGATTCGACCGGACTTATTACCGATGACGACAAGAAGAATATTTTAAGTGCAGCTGAAAAATTCAAAAAAGAAGGCAAATAATTCTTCCTTTTTGAGCGCATTTAAGAGGTAATGCCATATGTCAAACATGAAGGAGATAAAAGGGCATATTCAGAGCGTTAAGGATACTCAGAAGATAACCAACGCCATGTACCTTATATCTTCAAATAAACTCAGAAAGATAAAAAAAGAACTCGATAAAACCCAGCCGTATTTCGAGGAAGTGGCACTCAGCATTCGAAGGATTTTCAAGTCCGCAAAGAATGTAAACAGTCGTTATTTCTATCCCGAAGGAAGCACATATTCCATTGAGGGAACATACGGTTATCTTGTTATCACGGCAGATAAAGGTCTTGCGGGTGCGTATAACCAGAACGTAATCAAGGAAGCAAACAGACTGATTACAAAGAATCATGACAAGCTTCTTTTCGTGGTAGGTGAATACGGAAGAAGATATTTCAATTCGAAGAACATTCCGATTGAAAAATCATTTCTTTATACCGCACAGAATCCCACTCTTTCGAGAGCGAGAACGATTTCCAACTATCTGCTTGATTTGTACGACAACAAGAAATTATCGAAAATCTATATAATATTCACCGACTACAACGGTGCTGCGGAAGCCAAGGTTAAGGTTTTGCGACTACTTCCTTTCAATCGCTCTGAATTCAAGATGAGCAAGAGAGAAAGAGAAGAGGAAATGAACAACAAGCGCGGTTTCTTCTGGCCGGAAGGTGAAGTTGATTTCCATCCCAATGCACAGGAAGCTCTGGACAACATGGTTTCGAGTTACGTTACGGGAATCATCTACGGTGCGCTTGTAGACAGTTTCTGCAGTGAGCAGAACGCTAGAATGAATGCGATGGATAATGCGAACAGAAATGCCGAGGAACTTATCGGAAAGCTTACCATCGAATACAATCATACAAGACAGGCTGCTATCACTCAGGAAATCACTGAGATTTCAGCCGGAGCGAGAGCCAAAAAGAAAAAGGTGGCCAAAACGGCAGCAAATGCAAAATAAACTGTCATTCGGACAGTGAAATATAATCCAAATACGGAGGCAGAAATGACCGGAAGGATAATTCAGGTATCGGGATCTGTAGTAGATGTACGATTCGAAGAAAATTTACCTAAAATCAGAGAAGCTTTAAGTGTCATGGTAGACGGCGAGGAACGCGTAATGGAAGTTGCGTCCCACATCGGAAATTCCATGGTAAGATGTATCATGCTTTCGGGTTCCGAAGGACTCGCGAGAGACATGGAAGTTAAGGCTTCGGGAAACAATATAACGGTTCCCGTCGGGGAATGCACACTTGGCAGAATGTTTAACGTTTTGGGAAAACCCATCGACGGCAAGGGAGATATTCCCGATGATGTCGAGAGATGGAACATTCACAGAAAAGCTCCTTCATTCGAAGACCAGAGCCCTGCTGTTGAAATTCTTGAAACAGGCATAAAGGTAATCGACCTTCTTGAGCCCTATCCCAAGGGAGGTAAAATCGGTCTGTTCGGCGGTGCCGGCGTAGGTAAGACGGTTCTTATTCAGGAACTTATTCACAACGTTGCAACAGAGCACGGCGGATATTCGATTTTCACCGGTGTAGGCGAACGTTCAAGAGAGGGTAACGACCTCTGGAGAGAAATGCAGGAAAGCGGTGTATCGGCAAAGACCGCACTAGTATTCGGTCAGATGAACGAGGCTCCCGGTGTTCGTATGAGAGTGCCTCTTTCGGGACTTACAATGGCTGAGTACTTCAGAGATACACAGAATAAAGACGTGCTTTTGTTTATTGACAACATATTCAGATTCGTACAGGCTGGTTCAGAGGTTTCAACACTTCTCGGACGTATGCCTTCAGCCGTAGGTTATCAGCCTACACTTGCTGAGGAAATGGGCGCTTTGCAGGAGAGAATCGCTTCCACAAAGCGTGGTTCGGTTACATCGGTTCAGGCCGTATACGTACCTGCGGATGACCTTACCGACCCTGCACCCGCAACAACATTCTCTCATCTGGATGCAACAACCGTTTTGTCCAGAAAGATTGCAGAA
>JAEEGL014265400.1_pt1 | contig 39491 bp, 27 predicted proteins | sample 9134231 | NCBI WGS metagenome assembly JAEEGL01 (sample SAMN16246548, study PRJNA631951) | gut metagenome | biome: gut microbiome; feature: rumen; material: fiber-attached | host: Bos | place: Iran: Karaj | collected 2018-10
ATGGAAAAAAGGCATAGGTTAGTGCTGTAATCGGTAAAATTTAGAAAAACCGACAGAAAACATCGACATAGATAAGGTATGGATAAAAGCGCGGAGCAGAAACAAACATGGGAAGCACTTCTAAGCGAAGCGCAGCGTGCGGGCCCCATGGTTTTTCTGCGGGAGCGCTTTTATAATATGCATATATTATATGTCGGCGATGTTTTCTGCGTGTAGATATTTCCTGTATGTTTACCGCTTAAAGCCCTTGTCCTATGTCCTTTTTTCGAAAATTCACTATAATGTACGGCACAGAGGATTATCTATGAAAATCGGTATTTTGGGTGCGATGGATCGCGAAGTAAAATTTCTTTACGAAAAGCTTGAAGGCGCACAGGTAAAGGAAATCGGAAAAGTTAAGTATTACTGCGGAACACTTTGCGGCAAAGATGTCGTTGTTGTTCAGTGTGGGATTGGAAAAGTTTGTGCTGCCCTTGGTGCGCAGAATCTTATAAATCATTTTAATGTGACTCACATCATTAACAGCGGAATTGCAGGTGCTATGGGCGATGGCCTTGGTGTTTTTGATTTTGTTGTTTCAGAAAAAACTGTTTATCATGATGTTGATGTAACGCAGTTTGGATACAAGCTCGGGCAGATTCCGGGAAGTGATGCAGAATTTATCGCAGACTCTTTTATGATAGAAAAAACTCAGGAGGCTTTCTTAAATTCCGCATTGAGTAAAGAGCACAAAATCGTAAAGGGCCTTATAGCAAGTGGTGACCAGTTTATTTCTGGCGGTGAGAAAAAAGAATTTATCAAAAAGAATTTTAATCCTGTATGTGTAGAAATGGAAGGTTGTGCAGTTGCACAGGCTGCAGTGTTAAATAAAATTCCGTTTGTAATCATAAGATGCATGTCGGATACTGCAGATGACAATGTTGAATCTGTTTATAAATTTAACGAAGACGAAGCTGCTTTGATGAGTGCAGCTTTAGTTGAACAGATTATAACCCGTTTGTAATTTACGATAATCTTTTTTCGTATTATAATATAAAATAAATTTAATTGCCGGCTTGGCAGCAAAGGAAATTTTTTATGCCTATTTTTAAATATCTTGAACGCAATGCAAAAGAATTTGGAGATGAAGTTGCATTAGTAGAATTAAATCCAGAAGTAAAAGATACACGTCGTGTTACCTGGAAAGAATATGATCTTACCCAGCCAGAACCTTTTATGCCTTACCGTCGCGAAATCACATGGCATGTTTTTAACGAAAAAGCAAACCGCTTTGCACATTTACTTCTTGAGCGTGGTGTTAAAAAAGGTGATAAAGTCGGAATTCTTTTAATGAACTGTCTTGAGTGGCTTCCGATTTATTTTGGAATTTTAAAAACAGGAGCGCTTGCTGTTCCGCTTAATTTTAGATACGCGTCTGATGAAATTGATTACTGTGTTAATCTTGCAGATATTTCTGTTTTAGTTTTTGGTCCTGAGTTTATCGGTCGTATCGAAGAGATTGCAGATAAATTAATTGCTCATCGTCTTCTTCTTTTTGTTGGTAACGGAACTTGTCCTACGTTTGCAGAAGATTACATGCAGCTTGTTATGAACTGTTCAAGCAGAAACCTTGATATAGAAATTTCTGATGATGATTTTGGTGCAATTTATTTTTCGAGCGGAACGACAGGATTTCCTAAAGCGATTCTTCATAAGCACAGAGCTTTGATGCATTCTGCTGCAGTTGAACAGAAGCATCACGGCCAGTCAAAGATGGACACTTTCCTTTGTATTCCGCCGTTGTATCACACGGGTGCAAAGATGCACTGGTTTGGTTCACTTATTTCTGCAAGCAAGGCAGTTTTGCTTCGCGGAACAAAACCAGAAATTATTTTAAAGGCTGTAAGTGACGAGCATTGTACGATAGTCTGGCTTTTGGTTCCGTGGGCACAGGATATTCTTGATGCGCTCGATCGCGGAGACGTTAAGATGTCGGACTACAAGCTTGATCAGTGGAGACTCATGCATATCGGTGCTCAGCCTGTTCCTAAAAAATTAATCGAAGACTGGAAAAAATATTTTCCTAATCATGATTACGATACCAACTATGGATTGTCAGAAAGTATCGGGCCTGGTTGTGTTCACCTTGGAGTAGAAAATACACACAAGATTGGTGCAATCGGTGTTGCAGGTTACGGATGGGCAGTTAAGATTGTTGACGAAAACAGAAAAGAAGTTAAGTTTGGTGATGTCGGAGAACTTGCTGTAAAAGGTCCTGGCGTTATGTATGAATATTACAAAAACCCAGAGGCAACTAAAGAAGTTCTTGATGATGAAGGCTGGCTTTACACAGGTGATATGGCTCAGCAGGACGAAGACGGCTTCTATTATCTTGTTGACCGCAAAAAAGATGTAATCATCACAGGCGGCGAAAACATTTATCCTGTTCAGATAGAAGATTTCTTACACAAGATGGAAAAGATTAAGGACGTTGCGGTAATTGGTCTTGCCGATGAACGTCTTGGAGAAATATCTGCTGCAATCATCGAGATAAAAGAGGGAATGACATGTACAGAAGAAGAGATAAACGATTTCTGTATGGCTCTTCCAAAATATAAACGACCTCGAAAGATTATTTTTGCAAAGGTTCCGAGAAACCCTACAGGAAAAATCGAAAAGCCTAAGCTTCGCGAAATGTATCGTACTGTCGATCCATTTGCAAGTATGAAAAAATAAAAAGTTGTGTTATAATAGAAAAAGCAATTAGTCCAAAGGAGGAATTTATGGCTAATAAATCAAGTTTAAATTTGTTGTATCTTATCGGAATGGCACTCGTAGTAGTTGGATTCTGCTGCCCGATGTTCTCTGGATTTTTAGGATCTGCTAACGGATGGCAGTTCATAAATTTTAAGAACTCTGGATTTGTAACAATCGGTGCTCTTTTAATTATTGCAGGTGGAATCGCAGGTCTTGCTGCATGCTTCCTTCCACAGCTTTCTGGAATGAAATTCCTTTTCTTAGTTATAAGTATTGTTGGCGGTATCATCCTTGTTATCGGATTTACTACAAACGGTGGAATCTACAAAGCAATCGGAAAAGGATTGATTAAACACGCAACATTCGGTTTCTATGCTATCATCGTTGGATGGATTGTAGGAATCCTCGGCGCAACAAAGAAATAATTTTTAGACCCGACTAGTTATATAAAGGCCCGCGGATGAGTTAAAAAGCCCGCGGGTTTTTTATTAAATTCCACTTTACATTTTATTAAAAAAGTTATAGCATAAAGTTGTGTTAAACGAAAAATTCTTTTTTCATTTCTTTAACTTCCTCTTTTTTGCCTTCGCCGGTTGGCGATAGTTCTTATTTTTTTGTGCAATGCACTTTTTAGTCGTGCACGGTAGCCAGTCAAATTAAACCAATTTTATTTTTTAAGCGGAATAATACAAAAACGTTTAAATTAAATTCCGCAAAAAAAAGAGGAAAAACAAATGTCTAGAAAATATTATCAGGAAGAATACGAAACAATGCCGCGTGATAAAATACGCGAGCTTCAGAGTAAAAGACTTGTTGAACAGTTTAAATATGTTTACGACAATGTAGAATACTACCGCAACCGCTGTAAGGAAGCAGGTGTAACACCGGATGACATCAAGAGCATCGACGACCTTGATAAAATTCCGTTTACATGTAAAGACGATTTAAGAGCAACTTATCCTTACGGACTTTTTGCTGTTCCGAGAAAAGAAGTTGTAAGAATTCATGCATCAAGCGGAACAACAGGAAAACAGATTGTCGTAGGTTATACAAAAGGCGACCTTGATATCTGGGATGATTGTGCCGCGCGCCAGCTTGTTGCAGTTGGTGCAGACGAAGACGACATTGTTCAGGATGCATACGGTTACGGACTTTTTACAGGTGGATTTGGAATCCATGGCGGTGCTACAAAGCTTGGTTGCCAGGTAATTCCTATTTCGAGCGGAAACACTCAAAGACAGATTACGTTCATGCAGGATTTAAAATCTACTGTATTGTGCTGTACTCCAAGTTATGCTGCATATCTTGGTGAGACTTTAAAAGAAATGGGTCTTACTCCAAAAGACATTTATCTTAAAGCAGGTATCTTTGGTGCAGAACCGTGGACAGAAGAAATGCGCCGTGACATCGAAAAATCTCTTGGCTTAAAAGCATACGATATTTACGGACTTACAGAAGTTTTAGGTCCTGGTGTTGCTTTTGAATGTTCAGAACAGGCAGGAATGCATGTTAACGAAGATCACTTCATAATCGAAACGATTGATCCAAAAACAGGAAAGAGACTTCCTGATGGAGAAAAGGGTGAACTTGTATTTACTGCCCTTACAAAAAAAGCATTCCCGCTTATGAGATTCCGCACAAAAGACATCGGTGTATTAAACGTAGAAAAATGTAAATGCGGAAGAACTTTTGTTCGTATGTCAAAGCCTATGGGAAGAACAGATGATATGCTTATCATCCGCGGTGTAAATGTATTCCCGAGTCAGATCGAAGAAGTTCTCTTAAAGCAGGGTTATGCTCCTAACTATCAGATTATCGTTGGAAGAGAGAACAACACAGATACATTTGAAGTTAAAGTAGAAATGACTCCAGAAAAGTTTAGTGATGTGATTGCAGAAGTAAAGGCACAGGAAACAAAACTTGAGAATGCACTTTTGACAATTCTCCAGATTAAGGCTAAAGTAACACTGGTTGCTCCAAAGACAATTGAACGAAGCGAAGGCAAGGCAAAGCGTGTTATTGATACAAGAAAATTACACGGTTAATAAATAACGGAGGTTAGTATGGCTATTAAACAGATTTCGATTTTCCTTGAAAACAAACAGGGAACACTTGTTCAGATAACTCAGGTTTTTGCAGATTTAAAGATTAACCTTAAGGCTATGTCGCTTGCAGATTCAACAGATTTTGGTATTGCAAGAATCATCGTTGACAATCCTGATGAGATTGTTACTAAAATTCAGCAGAAAGACTATATTGCAAAAGTGAATGACGTTATTGCAATAGAAATCCCTGATGAAACAGGAAGTTTAAATTCTATATTAAAACTACTTGCAGAAAACGGCAGAAACGTAGAATATATGTATGGATTTACTGGAAAGAAAACAAATTCGGCATATATGATTATGAGGACGACTGATATCGAAAAGGCAGAAGTTGTTCTTAAAAATGCCGGAATAAAAACTCTTGACCAGAAAGATCTTGGTGAAATTTGATTTTTTCTTGGAGAAAAAAATGAAAAAATTTTTAACGGTTTTATTGGTAGCAATTTCATTTGCTTCTTTTATGGGTTGTTCAAAAAGAAACACAAAGCAGTTTGTAATCGGTTTGGACGATGCTTTTCCTCCTCTCGGATTTAGAGACGAGAACAACGAAATCGTAGGTTACGATGTTGATCTTGCACGCGAAGTTGCACTCCGCCTCGGAAAAGAATTTGTTGCACAGCCAATCAACTGGAGTGCAAAAGAACAGGAACTTGCAACAGGAAGAATCGACTGTATCTGGAGTGGTTTTACAATGACTCCGGAACGTCTTGAAGCAATGGCTTTTACAAAACCTTATCTTAACAATGCACAGGTTGTTGTTGTAAAAAAAGGTTCTAATGTAAAGACTCTTGCAGATTTAAGCGGAAAGATTGTAGGTGTTCAGTCAGAATCTTCTGCACAGGACGCAATCAACGACGCACCAGAGTTTAAAGAATCGCTCAAAAAGATTATAGAGTTTTCTGAAAACGTAACTGCTTTAAACGATCTTGAAATCGGAAATGTAGACGCAGTTGTTCTTGATCTTGTTGTTGCAGATTATATGATTACACAGGGCGACAAACCTCTTGTCATTCTCGAAGAATCTCTCGCACCAGAACAGTACGGAATCGGTTTTGCAAAAAACAATACAGAACTCCGTGACAAAGTTCAGAAGATTCTCGAAGAGATGGAAGCTGACGGAACTGTTGCACAGATTTCTAACAGCTGGTTTGGAAAAAATCTTTCTGTGATTGGAAAATAAATTTTTTACGCGATGGGTAATTTATTTTTCGATAATAATTTTTTAAAACTCATTGGTATTTTTTTACGAAGCACAGGTGTAAGTGCGGCGGTATTTTTTCTTACGTTAATTTTTGCTGTTCCGCTTGCACTTATAATCTGTTGTGGTCGTCTTTCTAAGTTTACTTTAATTTCAAAAATAACAAACGCTTTTCTTCTTATAATCCGCGGAACTCCGCTCATGCTCCAGCTCATCTTTGTTTATTTTGCACCGGCTTATATTTTTAAAGCGAGTCTGGACAGATTTGTTGCAGCAATAATTGCCATGGTAATTAACTACGCGTGTTATTTTGCAGAAATTTATCGAGGCGGAATTCAATCAATTCCCGTCGGTCAATACGAAGCTGCAAAGGTGCTTGGTTTTACAAAATGGCAGACGTTTTTTAGGATTGTAATTCCACAGGTAATTAAAAAAATAATTCCGGCAATGGGAAACGAAGTAATTACGCTTGTTAAGGATACGGCTTTGGTTCAGGTGATTGGTGTCGCAGAACTTTTTCACGCGGCGCAGACACAGAGCGGAAGACTCGTTAGCGTTTTACCATTGTTTTTTGCAGGTTTAATTTATTTTATAATGAATTATATCGTTTCAAAGACTTTTGATACCGTGGAGAAAAAACTTGCCTACTATAAATAACGATACAAAAAACAATACAGACGAAATCATCAGAGTAGACCATTTACAGAAATTTTTTGGTATGCTCGAAGTAATAAAAAACATTTCTTTTACAGTGCGCCGCGGTGAGGTTTTAGGAATCATAGGACCTTCCGGCAGCGGAAAATCTACTCTTTTAAGAACGATATGCCAGTTAGAAGAAGCAACCGGCGGAACTATAAGCGTATGCGGAAGGGACATTGTTCGCGATGGCGTTTATTCTGGCAAAGAAGAGTTAAGGGAAATAGGTTTAAAAGTAGGACTGGTTTTTCAGAATTTTAATCTTTTTCCTCATCTTAGCGTTCTTGAAAACATTACAGAAGCCCAGCGCTGCGTTCTTGGTAAATCAAAGGAAGAAGCAGAAGCAACAGCATATGAGCTTCTTAAAAAAATGGGGCTCGAAGAAAAAGCAGCTTCTTATCCGTGCCAGTTGAGTGGCGGCCAGCAGCAGCGCGTTAGTATTGCAAGGGCTCTTGCGTTAAAGCCAGAAGTTCTCTTTTTTGATGAACCGACATCGGCACTTGATCCTGAGCTTACAGGTGAAATTCTTTCTGTAATCAAAGCGCTTGCCCGCGAAAAAATGACTATGGTTGTCGTAACTCACGAAATGGCATTTGCACGTGACATAAGCGATCATCTTATCTTTATTGATAACGGAATCATCGTAGAACAGGGAAATCCTGAAGATGTAATTAACCGTCCTCGCGAAGAGAGAACAAAACTTTTCTTAAAACGTTTTAATGAAAACTAGAAAATTATTTCTCTATGGTGTAAAATATTCTACTTGAGTTATTTAATTTAAAGTAGAATATGGAAGAAGACAAAAATAAAAATGACAGATTTCAAAATCCTCTGATTGTTCAAAGTGACAGAAGCATTCTCATGGATGTTCACTCGCCTTATGCAGATGAATGCCGCAATGCGCTTATTCCGTTTGCAGAGCTTGAACGCTCTCCTGAACATCTTCATACATACAGACTTACTCCGCTTTCTTTGTGGAATGCAACAAGTGCCGGTTTTGATTTTAAAAATGTAATAGAAGTTCTCGAAAAATATTCTCGATTTGATGTTCCTTCTTCGATTAAAGACTGGATAGAAGAAACCGCAGGAAGGTTTGGTAAAATTCAGCTTAAAACTGCACCAGAAGAATTGCTCGAAGACACTGACAGGAATTTTGAATACCTTCTTCTTGAAACAGAAAATCTTTTTATTTACAAACAGATAGAAACAAATCCTTCGTTAAAAAAATATCTTATTCCGTGTAAACAGGAAAAAAGTTTTCTTGTTCTTCTTACAGACCGCGGAACGATAAAACAAAAGCTCATCGAAATCGGATGGCCGGTAAAGGATAATGTTCCGCTTATTGATGGTGAACCGATAGAAATAAATTTGCGCGAAGAAACTCAGGATAAAAAAAATCTTGTAATCCGCGACTACCAGGAAGAGGCTGCAAAAGCGATTGTGGGCGACAAAGGACCGGGAACAGGTTTTGGTACGATTGTGCTTCCGTGCGGGTCTGGAAAAACTATTGTCGGTTTAAAAATCATGTCGATGTTAAAGACAAGCACGCTTATCATTTCGACAAACATAACTTCTGTTCATCAGTGGATTGATGAGCTTCTTGATAAAACAGATATTTCAAAAGATGACATTGCAGAATACACAGGCGAGGCAAAATCGATTAAACCGATTACTGTTGCAACGTATCAGATTTTAACATGGAGACCGGATAAAGAAGGACCTTATCCGCACTTTAGTTTGTTCCGTGAGCGAAACTGGGGACTCATAATTTACGACGAAGTTCATCTTTTGCCGGCTCCGGTATTTCGTGTTGTTGCAGAACTGCAGGCTGTGCGCCGTGTCGGGCTTACTGCGACTCTTGTAAGAGAAGACGGCTGCCAGGGTTATGTGTTTAGTCTTGTAGGACCAAAACGCTATGATGTTCCGTGGAAAGAACTTGAGCACACAGGATGGATTGCAAAAGCAGAATGTGTCGAAGTTCGTCTTGATCTTGAAGAGCATTCAGAAATTGAATATGCGGTTGCAGGAGCACGTGATAAACATAAGATTGCAAGCACAAATCCTGTTAAATTAAAAATCGTTTCTGAACTTGTAGAAAAATTTGCTGATGATAAAATTCTTGTCATAGGGCAGTACCTCGACCAGCTTAATGAAATTGCAAAAGCTCTTAACGTGCCGATTATAACAGGCAAAACTTCGGGACTTGAGCGTGACAGAATATATTCTGATTTTAGAAGCGGCAAGACGAGAGTTCTTGTTGTTTCTAAGGTTGCAAACTTTGCAGTTGATTTACCGTCGGCTTCGATGGCAATCCAGGTTTCTGGAACATTCGGCAGCCGTCAGGAAGAAGCTCAGAGGCTCGGAAGAATTTTAAGGCCAAAAGAAAGAACGGCGCACTTTTTTACGCTCATTACACGCGATACGCTCGAAGAAGATTTTGGTTCTAACAGACAGAAATTTCTTGCAGAACAGGGTTATTCGTACAGGCTTATAAAATATACAGACAGTTCATCGTTTGATGTTCTTCTTAATGACGAACTCGATTATTCAAATGATAAAAGTTCTTTGAGTGATTTAAAAGACGGGAGCGAAGAAAAATAATGATGGTACGCGAGCAGTCTTTAAGTGAACATGCAAAAAATGTTTTATCATGGCGCGAATATTTCGTGCGTCTCGAAGAAGACAGATTCTTTGAGATAATGCGCATGTATCTTGGAGAAATAAAAACTCCGTACAACAAACAGAAGTTAATCGAAAACCTTGAAGGCTTTTTTAGAAACCGCGAAAATCTTACAACGATAAAAAGTTTTTTATCTGATCAGGAACTTGAAATAATTTCTGCAATTATTTTTATACCTGATGCAACAGAAGATAAACTCGTTTCGTTTTTTGACGGAACTTACACATATTCTTTTTTATATGAAATCCTTGAAAATCTTGAAGAACGTTTAATTGTTTACAGAAGATATCAGAGTGATGGTTTTAAAAATGTTCCGTCGGTTTATAAACTGAATCCACACTTAGAAAGTGCACTTTCTGATTTAATAAACATAAGCAGGCTTTTACCACAGATTAAATTTTCAAAAGCAGCTTCTGACAGAACTCTTATAAGCCCAGAATTTATTTTCTGTTTTATTTCGTATGCAATTGAATATCCTAATATGGCAAAGCAGGACGGAACTTTAAAAAAATATACGATGGAAAACGCAGAACAGTTTTTTGGAAAGGACATAGACAGACTGCAGATTCTTTACAGTGCTTTTCTTAACATCGGTATTTTTAAAGACAACGGAAAAAACATAAACATCGACTGGAGCAAATTGAACAGATTTGCAGAACTTTCATTTGTCGAACAGGCCGCCTATATAGTTGTCGCATCCCAGGGGCATTTTAGCCGCACCGCCCTGTGGACACAGGCGCAGATTTTTATCGACACGTTAAAAAATCTTGGTAATGAATTTTTTACCCGCGAATTATTTTTGAGAACGGGATTCTTAGTATCTGCGCAGCCGCAGAAAGAAGTCGAAGAAGAAGGCGGTTCACGGTTTGCACGCATTCTTCGCGAAGGAAGACAGAAAATCGGCTCGGATTCTGCGGCAGGCGGTGCGGCACGGGGTGCGGGAAACCATGCCGGGAATGCTGCGTTAAGTATGACGGCGGCCGGCGGAATTGAAAGATGTTTTGATGCAGCTCTTACTCTTGGAATAATTTTAAAATCCGGAATTGCAGAAGAGTCACGCAGTAAAAAAGATGGCGCTTTAAAAGACGTTTATAAAGTTTCAGAACTTTTTGATTTAAGGTTTAAAGACAGTTCAGCTTTAAAAGAAATGCTCAGCATCGAAACTGCAATGCAGGTTTCTCTTATGCCTGGTTTTGAGCTTAAAGATTTTATAGACCTTATGAAATTTCTTACGCTCAAGCGCTTTGATACTGTAAGCACTTTTGCAATTACCAGAAAAGGAATCATGAACGGTTTTGACGCCGGGCTAGACTCAGAAAAGATAACGCAGATTTTAAAAGAGCGCACGCTGTATGATGTTCCCGAAAGCCTTGTAATCCAGATTGATGAGTGGAGTAAATCTTATTCTTCGGCTTCGTTTTATAAAGGTTTTGTATTAAAGCTCGACGGTAAGGCAGCGTTTTTAGCAGAGCACAACAGCGTGCTTTCTGAGCATATTCACACTGTAATTGCGCCCGGCGTTTATCTTCTTGATGTGGATAATGATGAAGAAGCTGTTCAGATTTTAAAGGAAAGTTCTCTTGATTTTATTGGCAGGGTAAAAACTGCTTTGTCAGAAAACCAGAGCGCGGGTTTTGGAAAGCTTGATCTTAAGGGAAAGATTCTTAACGACAAGACGGGATTAGAAAGTCCTAAAGAAGTTGTTGAGCGCCGTGATGTTCAAAGCATCGAAGAAAAACTCTACGAAGCACTTAAAAGTCTTGATATTGATGAACAGCAGCGCGAAAGTCTCGAGCTTAGAATTGAACACAAGGTAATCGTAAATACATCGCAGTTAAATACAAGCATTTTAAGGCTTGAGCGCGTCAATGCTTCTGGAATGGATTTTTCGGGCAAAATTTATGTCATTGAACAGGCTTACAAAAATCATGAACTTATTGAAATGAAATTCGGAAATGATGATATAATTGTAAGAGGTTATCCGGTTGGAATCCAGCCTAGAAAGGATAATGATACAACAGTGCACATTCATCTTGAAAAAGAAAATGTCGTGCGAGAGTATTCAATTGGAAAAGCAAAATCTGTAAGAAGGATTAGAAACAGCATATACGGGAAATGAAAATGATAAAGACGGTTGTAAGTGTAGATCTTCCGGTTGATGAAACTCTTCTGATTAAGAAGAACGTTTTGAGTAACGGAGATGCAAAAAAGAAAATAAGTATCGTAACTGGAATCCATGGTGATGAACTGGAAGGCCAGCTGGTATGTTTTGAAATTCAGCAGAGAATAAAAAATAATCCTGAGTTTTTAAATGGAACTGTTGATATTTATCCGGCACTTAATCCGCTTGGAATGGATTCTATTTCGAGAACGATTCCGGCTTTTGACATGGACATGAATAAAACTTTTCCCGGGTTTTATGATGGAACAATGGTTGAATACATCGCGTCACAGATTATGGATGATTTAAAGGATTCTGATTTTGTTGTTGATATTCATGCATCGAGTATTTTTATCCGTGAACTTCCTCAGGTAAGAATTCCGCTTGATTTTAAAGACAAGTTAATCGAAAAATGCAGATACATGAATCTTGATTTAATCTGGGCGTACAACAGTTCTTCTGTTCAGGAAAATTCTCTTGCGTATTGTTTAAATGATGCTGGCATTGATGCGGTTGTAATTGACATGGGAATCGCGATGGCGTGTACGAAAAAATATTGCGAGCAGGTTACAGACGGAATTTTTGCATTGATGAAGCATCTTGGAATCTGGACCGGTCCTGCTGTTGAACCAAAGCAATCGATTTATGCAGAGAATAAAGAGTCAATCGAAATTTTAAGTTCTACTGTTTCGGGAATGTTTGTTCGTGAAACAGAATGCGGAACCCATGTAGAGAAAGGTCAGCTTCTTGGAAGAATAATTGATCCGCTTTCTGGAAATGTTAAGTGTGAAATTCTTGCTCCGCAGGAAGGTCTTTTGTTTACAATCAGAGAATATCCGGTTGTTGAAATCGGTTCACTTATCGGGAGAATATTTAAATGCGCGAAATAACTTTTTGTGACATGGAAGGATTATACAGAGATAACTTTCGCTTAAAAGCCTACATTTTCGGCAGCGGAAAAAAATCAATCTGTATTGTAGGTCCGACAAGAGGAAATGAATACCAGCAGCAGTTTATTGCAGCCCGCATAGTGAACAGACTAAAAGAGCTTGAGGCAAACGGCGAAATAAACGACGGTTATGAAATAATGGTAATCCCGAGTGCAAACCCTTACTCTATGAATACAAGAAAAAAATTCTGGTCGATTGACAGCACCGACATGAACAGGATGTTCCCGGGCAGGGCTGATGGTGTTACAACCCAGATTATCGCAGAAAAGGTTTTTAACACATCAAAGGAATACGAATACGGCATTCATCTTGCTTCTTATTATATGGAAGGACATTTTCTGCCTCATGTAAGGATTTTTAAATCGGGATTTGAGTATTCTGCTGAAGCTTCGGATTTTATGATGCCTTATGTTCTTATGAGGCAGCCACGCCCTTATGAAAAACGAACGCTCAATTTTGCATGGCAGGAAGCCGGCGTAAAAGCGTTCAGTGTATATTCTTCGACGACTGATTATATTGACCGCGATTCTGCTCATCTTGTTTTACGTTCAATTTTGCTTTTTATGAAAAACAGGGGTATAATAGATACAGAAATTCTTGGTGGATATGAATCAGAGATTGTCGAAGAGGAAAAGCGGCTTGTTCCGATAAGAACGCCTCAGGCTGGTTTTTTTGTTTCGAAAGTTAAAGTCGGCTTCGAAGTAGAGAAGGGCGACTTGCTTGCAGAGATTCATGATCCGTACACCGATGAAATAATCTGCGAAATTATTTCGCCTGTTTCTGGTGTAGTATTCTTTATGCATTCAGCACCGATGACTTACAGTCATACCGCGGTGTTTAAGTTAATAATTTGATTTTATCCATAAAAGTTCCAGGAGTGAGTTTATGAATTACAACATTGAATTTCAGATAGCAAGCATTCTCTTTGTATCTATTCTGATGATTGTGTTTTTCTCCAAGAAAAGATGGCCGTCGGCTGCAAATGTTGTATTCCGTGTAATCATGATTTTAACATGGTGCACGCTTGCTTTAGACATTGCAAGCGTAATCACGATTACAGAAGTTGTTGCAGGTAAAGCTGAATATACTGTAATAAATAATTTTCTTTCAAAGTTGTATCTTGTAGTTATGGCAGGATACATTGCGTCAATGGATGTTTATGTAATCGTTAACACTATTTATGATAAAATTTCACAGACAAGAATGACAATAAAATATATCGAAGCAACTGTCTGCGGAATTGGACTTTTAATTGCGATAATCGTTATAATTGCAAATCCGCTTTTGTACGGTGGATTTGGAAAATTTATTTATTCATACGGAATTCCATCTTCGACCATTTATATTTTTTCAAGTTCGTCAGTTGTGTTTGTAATAATTGCGATGGCTGCTAATTTTAAAAAAGTTCCGATTAAAAGACTTATTCCGATTATCGCATTCTGTGTAATGGAAGGAACTGTTGCTTTGATACAGATGTTCTTTAAAGAACTTCTTATCATCGGAATGGGAACTGCTGCAGTTTGTCTGGTAATGTATTTCTGTCTTGAAAATCCAGACATGAATATGATCGAAGAATTAAACAAGGCAAATAAACGTTCGAGAGAACTGCTTTTAAATATTCTTCCGCTTTCTGTTGCAAATAAGCTTGAGTTTCAGACAAAGCCTTTCTTTAGCGAATTTGATGATGTTACGATTATGTTCCTTGATATTGTAAACTTTACAAAGATTTCTGCAGAGATTGGTGAAGTTAAACTTGTAAAGATTTTGAATGCCTTCTTTGGGGAACTTGATGATCTTTTAAATAACTTTAAAGTCGAAAAAATCAAAACTATCGGAGATGCCTACATGGTTTCTGCCGGAGCTCCTGACCGCTATCCTGGTAACTGTGCCGAAACAGTGCGTTTTGCGCGCCAGGTTCTTCGTCATCTTAAAGAGTTTAACCAGCGCTATAATCTTGATCTGCATGTGCGTATCGGAATTAATAACGGGCGCGTAGTTGCAGGTGTTATCGGTAAAAAGAAGTACATTTTTGACCTCTGGGGCTCTGCCGTAAACCTTGCTGCGCGCCTCGAATCTAACGGCGAAATCGATGCAATCACGATTTCTGAGAACGTAAAGCAGATTCTGGGAAATACATACGAGTGCAGGGAGCTTGAGCTCAAGGATATCAAGGGTTTTGGCCGCCTGCAGACTTATGTTTTAAATTAACATAACTTTAAAAAACTGTGGTATAATTGTAATGATGAGCATATCACAGATTTTTAAGAGGTGTCTTAAGCGCAGGATTTTGGTATTCTGCAGGTTTTTTATCTTATTTTTCTCGCTGAACTGTCTTATTAACGCCAGCGCATATTCTCAAGAAGAAGATGCGGTAAAGAAGATTTTATTTATCGGTTCAGAAAGCGCTGATTCTTACATTAATCAAATTCAGATTACAAATTTAAAGAAGAACCTCAAAGAATATTGTGAAATGTATTACATCTTTATGGATAATACAGACATCGATGATGAAAATGAATATAAAAGTTTTAAAAACCGAACTGTTAATTACATAGGGAATAAAGAATTTGATGTCTTTGTAGTTTCTGGTAACGAAGCGTTCAGATTTATTTTAAATTATAAGGACACAATTGTAAAAGAAAAGCCGATTGTTTTCATAGGAGTTTCTGATACAGAACTCATAAGAGAAGGAATGTATTTTGACAACATAACCGGTATAAGAGATGTTATGTATTTTGATGAAAATGTTCTTCTTGCAAAGAGACTTTTCCCGAATTCAAGATCAATTTATCTTATTACAGACAATTCTTCTTTAGGAAACATCGGCTCTGATATTTTTAAAAATCTTCCGATTCGATTTAAAGGAATTGAATTTGAAGAAATAAATGTTTCAGAAAATGATTATCTTTCGTTGAGGCGAAAAATAGATTTAATCGAAACAGATTCTGTAATCTTTTTTCTTTCTGCAAAAAATACTTTAGATGTTCCCTCGCGGAATGTTTCTAAATTTCTTTTAGAGTCTTTTACAGAAAGAAATATTCCGGTAATGTGCTGTTCATTTACAGGAGTTAAAGAAGGAGTTCTCGGCGGATATTTTACCGCATACGATGAAATGGGATATGCTGCAGGAGAAATTTTGTGGGAAATATTTGAGGGAATAAACCTCAGATACATGAATGTAAATTCTGATTGTCCTGCACGATATTGTTTTGATGTAAGTGTAATGGAAAAATTCCACTTAAGAAAAAAACAGCTTCCAAATGAAACGATGTATGTAAATGATACAGAGGGTTTTGTAACTACATCTGCAATTGTATGTATAATAATAATTGTGTTCTGTCTTATAATTGTTCCGTTTATTGTTGTAACGGTTTATCTTGTCAAAAAGCAGAGACTTACGAATGAACTTTTAAGAGAAAACAGGCACATGCTTCATGCAGTAATGGATCAGAGTGAAACCGTCTACTGGGAATGTGATTTTTCTGGAGAAAATCAGAGAAATCCTTTTGAACGCGAAACGCAGACAGAAGTAATCGAAGAACTTGAACCTGTTGATGATAAAACGCCGCTTGGAAAAGTTGAAGGCGAAGAAATTCCTCGGGCAATTGCTAAGTCACAGGAAGAAGAAGAACTTGATAAAGAACTTTTTAGTTTAAAGCATGAAGACATCATGATGGGTTGGATTTATTCACGTATCATTCAAAATGAATACCGCGATCAGTTTGACCAGATGTTCAAAGATTTTAAAGACGGTAAGACAAAAAAATCAATCGAAATTGATATTCCGATCGGAATTGAAGATATCAGAAACAATGTATCGACAGAACGCTGGAAACACGTTGTTTATCGCGCAATCAAAACAGAAAACGACAGGGTAATCAGAGCAATCTGTTCCGCAACCGATGTAACAAGCCAGAAGCGCGCCGAACGCGAATATGAAGGTATCATGAAATACCAGAGTTTTGTTCAGCAGAGTTATCCTGCATACACACGTCTAAACTTAACGAAGAATACTGTTCTTGAACGCTTTATAAATGTTCCGGATTTATATAGAAGCATAAAAGGAAATTCTGCAGTAAGTGAATTACTTTTCTTAAAGGATCTGGTTTCTAACAAAAATCAGAATAGTGGTTTTGCTTCAACTCTTGAACGCGAAGAGCTTATCATCGCATTTAAAAACGGAACTCGTAAAAAGGAATGTGAATTTGGTTACAGAATGTCAAATGGCGCGCTTCATTGGTTTGATTTTTGTATGGAGCTTGCGTTTAATCCATCAAGCGGTGATATCGAAGCGTACTGTTATTTAAAAGATATAACAAGTCAGACAATTTCTTCTATTACAAAAGACTCTGTTCTAAACGAAGACGTAGAATATATTTTCTGGCTCAACAGGATAACAGGTGTCTGCCAGTTTATCAATAAATCAGAAAACTTAAAATGGATTCCAGAAAATGAAGAAACATTTGATTACGGAGTTTTGATCGAAGAGTTCTTAAAGAAAAAAGTTGCAGACGCAGATAAAGAAAAAGTTCGCGAAGATTTTGATATAAGACGAATCGAGAAAGAACTGGAATCTACAGATGAAGTTAAATTTACATATCATACGCGAAAAGAAGATGGTTCGATAGAAATTAAACAGGAAAAAGTTTATTACCTTGAGCCTGGTGCAAACGTTTTGATTTATGTTGGAACAGATATCACTGCAATTACAATGATGGAAAACCAGCAGAACGAAAAACTTGCGCTTGCAATCAAACAGGCAGAGCGTGCTAACCTTGCAAAGAGTGACTTCCTTTCGAGAATGAGTCATGATCTTCGAACTCCTATGAACGGAATCATGGGAATTGCAGAACTTGCAAGCAAGGAACTTACAGATCCTGCAGCTCTCGAAAAAGATATAAGTAAGATTCGTTCATCAAGTGCTTATATGCTCGGCCTTTTAAACGACATTCTTGATATGTCCAAAATCGAAAGTGGTAAACTTGAAATTCGAAATTCAAAAACTTCTGTTGGAGAAATTATCGAGAATATTACAACTCTTGCGCATGCTATGTGTGATAAAAACGGAATTACATTCTATTGTAACCGTAATCCAGAAAATTACCGCCAATACTTTATAAACGTTGACAGGCTTCATATACAGCAGATTATCATGAATCTTATTTCAAACGCGTCAAAGTTTACTCCTGTCGGTGGTACAATTGAATTCCTTATCGAAAACGATGGAGAAGAAAATAATGTAATTCATCTTCGTCTGATAGTTCGTGATACCGGTGTCGGAATGACAAAAGAATTCCAGAAGATTATGTACGATGCATTTACTCAGGATAAAAACTCTGTAAATAAAGTCGGAACAGGATTAGGACTTGCAATCGTACACAATCTCGTTAAACTCATGGGTGGAACGATTGAATGTGTAAGTGCTCCTGGCGAAGGAACAGAATTTACAATCAGAGTTGATATCGAAAAAATTCCAGAAGAGAATCCTTCTGGTAACCGCAAGCTTTCTTCTGCACGCAAGAAAGGAAAGGCAAAAGAAAAGAACATCAAGGGTAAACGTGCACTTCTTGTAGAAGATAATGAATTAAATCAGGAAATTGCTTCTCGTCTTTTGATGAACGAAGGAATGACTGTAGAAATTGCAGGCAATGGACTTGAGGCACTTAATACATTTACAGAAAAGCCACAGAATTACTACGACATCATTCTCATGGATGTAATGATGCCGGTAATGGATGGTCTGGAGGCAACACATCTTCTTAGAAATCTTGAACGCGAAGATGTTAAGAAGATTCCGATTATTGCGATGACTGCAAATGCATTTACAGAAGATATCGAAAAATGTCTCAAAGCCGGAATGAATACTCATATCGCAAAACCTATTGAGACAGAAAAGATGATTCAGACGATTAAGGATTATATCGGTTAATCTTTAACTTAATCTTTAACCGCCTGCTTTTGTTCACGACGAGCATCCGCGCGCCGCTTTTTCTCTTCTTTATATTCTTTAAGCTGAGTTTTATATTCACTCATCTTCTGTTTTTTATCATCTTTTTTCTGCTGACGCTCAGTTTTCTTTTCCTGTTTCTTTTCAAGGCGTTCTGCTTTCTTAGCCTCTTTAACCGGAACTAAAGCGGCGCGCTCTTGTTTTGTCTTGATGTAGTAGAAAGAATTTGGATGGCGTTTTGTGTATTTTAATCCCAGATCAAAAGTGTAGGCCCACACATGATCAAATTTCTGTATCTGCCTGTTAGAGCCGAGGTTTCCGCAGTCATAACTGAACTCGCTGTTAAGAAGAATCGTAAAGCGTTTTGAAATCGGAAATTCCATTACTGCAAGTGCACCAAGCCCAAGATCATTGTGATGATATTTATCAGAAAGCTGGTAGCGGTAATGGACAACCGGACTTAAGTTTACACGGCAGATTTCCCAGAGCGGAAAAGTCCATACAGGTCCAAGATCCAGATCTCCTGCATAAAGGACAGTCTGTTTTGGAATCTGTTCAACTTTATTAAACTCGTAGTGGTATGGATAATATAAAGAAATTTTTCCTAAAAAATTAACAGGAAGATTTCCAGTCTGGATTGCATAATAAAAACCAAACATATCATCCTGCCAGACAAAATTACTTCTGTCATTATGAAGCTGAATTCTGGTTAAACGAGTCCACGAGATTCCGCCGCCGTGCACAACATAGAACGCATCCGGATCAAATGGCTTTTGTGGTTTTACAAGTTTTTCTTCCTGTGCGAAAACTAAAAAAGATGAGAAAATTAAAAAAATACTAAGTAAAGTTTTTTTCATCGCACAATCCTATTTTGAAACATGAAAAAGACTAAGCTGTACGGTCTGTTTATTGCTGTCTGACCATGTGATATAAAGAATTGAACCTCTTAAGTCCCATTCTGTTACTACATTTCCATCTTCTGTAGAAAAAGAAATTACATTTTCGATTACAGAAAAGTTTCCGTCATATTCTTCTTTTACACCAGCAGAACTTACGATGGATGCGCTGTAAGTATTATCCGGGAAGAAGTTGATTGTAGAACCAAAGTTGTCTGACCATTTTCCGTATAAAGGATTTGGTGAGTAACATCCTGCAAAAAACAGTGTTAAGATTGCTGTGATAAATAATATTTTTAATTTTTTCATTTTCCTTCTTCTCCTACTTTCCAGTTTACGTGTTCTTCATTCGGGAATCCCTGCCGGAATATTATGTATGTTCCGCCTGCAGCTCCACCACCTTTAATCTGGAGGTTGTCATATCTTACATAGCCCGGATACATTCCTTCGCATGTTACTGTTCCGTCCATGGTTCCGCTTGCATCCATGCTTGCTGATGTATTTGTGTCTCCATTGAGAAAGAAATAATAGTTTTGATTTGTTCCGTCTGGAGCATAATATTCTGCATAGTTTGTATAATGCATTAAGATTCTTGCACCAAGTCCGCTTGTCTTTGCATTGTATGAAAGAGTTCCACAGATTGCACCGCGGATGCTTTCACTTCCAAGCTTATCCAGGTCAGAAGGCTTGTGCATGAGTTTAAGTTTTGACTGCGATGCAAGAACTGTTTTATTATATTCACGCATATACTGATCAGCAGTTAAAGCACCGTAGCCGCTTGCTGAATCAGAATAATTTGCTCCCTGGCCAAAAGTATTTAACGAAAGAACTTTGTAGTAATAAAAAATTCCTGATTTAAATGTTTCGCAGTTATCTGTGTAAGAAGATGTCGTTACAGGATTTTCTGTAATCTTTTTAAATCCTGTGTCAGGTTTTGTTGAGCGATAAATATGGTAGCCGCCGATTGTTTCGCTGTTTGCAGGATTGCTGCTGAACGGAGGATCCCATGTAAGTTTAACAGGGAAGACGCCGTTTGCATTTGCAATTGCATTAGGAATATAAAGCGCTTTTGATGCAGAAACGTTCTGAGCTGCAAAAGGAGCCGGAGCACATATTTCGCTCGGATTAGACATTGCATCGTTGTCAGGATTTTTTGTAATTATCCTGTAATAATTTTTTGTCGGCGCTACAGGAAGTTCAAGATAACCTCCTTCACGAGAAGTAAGAGAAGTTTCTGAGATTGTAAGCAGAGTCTGGAATGTTCCGTTTTCTGTGTCGCTGTATTCGATGATGTATGTGTAATTTATGTAATCGTGTTTTGCTTTTGTAACTTCTGTATTAAAGCCGCAGTTTGCAGATCCGGCAGGTGCAAGAAATTTTATCGAGCACTTATCCGGTTCAAGAGGATTTTTAGAAATGCTTATGTCTGTCGGCGGGCTAAGAATAAAGCCTTCTGCTGCATCAGCACCGGACTCGGGACCAGAATCAGACAAAGGTCCTAAAATAATATTTTCATCTTCGCCTGTAAATGCAAGAACTTTGTAGTAATAGAAAATTCCAGGCTTAAGACCTTTTGTATCTTCGCATATAGTTTCCTCGCCGTCTCTTACTGTTGCTACAGCTGTAAAAGTTGAATCCTTAGAAGAAAATCTTTTTACTTCGTAATTAAGTCCGCTTGTTCCGTCCCACGAAATCGTAATTTTATTTGTAGTAGTTCCGCGACCGTTATTTATACGAACATTAGTAACTTTTGAAGGAGCACCTTCTTTTTTTGCAAAGCCAAGTGCGATAGGACTTTGAACGCTCGAGCCTCTTGTAGTTCTTGTAATTATATAATAGTAAAACAAAGTTCCCTGATCACTTTCTGAAATTGCATTTGTAAACCAGTTTAAGTTTGCAGGAATATTTCCAATTTTTATTGCAGAGCTTCCGTCAGAAACCGGGCTTCTGTAAATGTCATAAGATTTTGCATTTAAAACTTTATTCCATTTAACTTCGATTCTATCATCAAACTCTCCTGCAGTTGCCGTAACATTTTTTGCAGGCGAAAGAAGATATGCAGCCTCCGAAACTGTAAACGTACTCATCTCGCAGTTTAGGCGCTGATTTTCTGCCGCAACTCTGTAGAAGAAAGCATAATCATATTCTTCGTTTAAGTAAGACGGGTTTGAAAGAATCGTATCTGTATACTGTGTTCCGTAAATTGTCGAAAGAGGAACAGCTTCGAAATCTTCTTCTGGCGGAACTAAAAAATTACCCGAGCTGTCTTTTACTTTCGAAACAGCGCGTTCAAGATAATATGAGGCGGCATGGTTTACTGGTTCCCACGCAATGTTAATCGTAGAATTAGAATCTGACTGTGAAACATAAATCTGTGCAGGTGCATCAAGCTGCGTAATTTTTTCTTTTGGAACAACAAGTGAAGAAAGGTCTGCAGGTTTTTTAGAAAGATCCATTGAAACTTTATTTTCAAACCAGTCTGCACACGAAGTAAATGCAATTCCTAAAGTTAAACAGAAGAGAAAGAAAATTTTTCGCGATGAAATACGGCAAAGTTTTTTCATTATCTTTCCTCCCACCATCTGTTTTTATACTGCGGCAGATTTTCGTTGTATGTAGTTATACCGTCTTCATGACTTGAACCAAACTCATAAGGAAGCCACTTATAAAATTCTGTCTGGTTATTCTGAACAGTATAGTTATTATCATAACTTGAGTTAAATGTTGTATCGCTTCTTGAAGTAACAATTATTCTGTCTGTATTTGCCGGTTCACTTGAAGTGTGCGAATACTGGATAGAAAGATTCCACTTTTCTGTTTTTACATAAGTACTGAATAAATCAAATTCTGAACCGTCACCACATGTAAGGGAAACATAGCCTTCATAACTTGCAAGACCGGATTCGTGTGTAACACGCATTGTGTTCCATGGAAGCTTAGCAAGATAACCATATGTTACGGCAGAAGAAGTATCTTTGTTATCCATTTTAATTCTCCAGCCGCTTGCAAGACTTATGTTAGGACTTCCCGGAGTTCCGCCTGAAAAAATATGTATATAATCGTTTCCAGAAGTGCCCCATTTAATTTTTGTCGTTGCACTTACATGTTCAAGATAGAATTTTCCATTTATATGATTTCCGTTTGCGTCTGTTATATTTAAGCCGGAAACTTCCCGCTTTCCACCTCTATTAATTCCTGCTTTCCATATTGCATCTGCAACAATTAATGTTACGCCTTTAACAAATTCATCGTCAGAAATTTTTCTGTAAGTATAAATCGGGTTTTGTGAAACTGCATCGTGCGAAGAAGAATCCGTAAAGTTTCCGAGAGAAGTTTCTATTACATCGCCGTAAGAATTTTTTCGCTTTGCAACAAGCTTGTAGTAATGCTTGTAATCACGCTGAACTTTTAAAAGTCCGTTATGAGTTCCTGTGATGGCATCTTTCTGAGGGCCTTCTCGTGTAAGTCTTTTTGTTGTTTTAAAATCTGCTTTTGTATTCGAACCCTGTACAGTTTCTTCTGAATTCTTTGCAAGAATTTTAAGTCCGGTTTTTCCAATGTTTTCAAATCCAACATCAAACCAGGCTTGAGACAACGTAGATACAGTTCCGTCTTTTGCAAGAGTTGCAATCTTTATCCAGTTTGCCGAGTAGTTTTTGTTAAGAATATAAAGTTCGTAACAGTCTCCTGTTATTCCGTCTCCAACTCTCTTTTTTCTTGGTTCATTTACGTTTGTCTGAGTTGACCATGTAAGTCTTTCTTCAAATGTTTCGTTTCCGATAATCGGTTTAATTGCATCGAAAGATGAAATTGTAAATTCATAACCGACATTGTCCGGTTCATTATCAGAATCTTTTATACCGCTAAGATATGTAAAGTATGGTTCAGCAAAAACAACTTTTTCTGTCGCTTCGTATGTTATAAAGAATTCAACTTTTTTGTCGCGAAGTTCAGCAGGAAGATAAACTGTTGTTTCTGTAGTTCCTTCGGATTGCTTTGAATGATTTGACCAGTCAGAAGCTCCTTCTTCTCTAAACCAGATTGTAGGATAAAATCCAGAATATGAATTTGGTTTTTCCCACGAAAGTTTTATGCTGTCTGCAAAATCTGCTTTTGATGCTTTGATGTTGATTCCGTAGCCTGGAGTATAACCTGTCTGTGTTACAAGAGAATTTTTATCGTCAGTATAGATGACATCAAAATCTTCAAACGGATCATCACCCTTTGTTTTTACAGGGAATACAGTATAAGCAAACTCAAGACCAAACTGAATTTTTTCCTGATTTGATTCGTAAGAATTCTGTGAGCTGTCTGCAGTACACTGCTGGTCCATAAGAACAATCTGATCTTGTGTAACAGTTGCAATTGTCCGGGCAGAAGATATATTACCGCTTGAAGTTGATACAAGTCCGGTATCTGTAACGTAAATGATATCAGATTTTTCTGAATCATCTGCATTCATCGCAGGACGAATTCTTCTGACTGCATAAAGGCTTGCACCAGGAATTTTATCCCATCTGACTGTAATCGATGTAATGCTGTCTGCTTTTGATGCGCTTATATTTGTCTTTGCAGGTCCAAGAACTGCTGCCTTTGTCGTCGACTGAGTTTTGTTTGCAGGAATTGAAGAAGTTAAATCATTTGACGCAGTAATCGTAACATCCATGTCTTTTCCTGCTTTAAGACATGAAATAGAAGGTTTAGAACCAGAATAATTAAAATCCTTAAGATCTTTTTTAATCTTAAGAATAAATTCTTTTGAGTTGTTGCAGATAAGATCGTAAGAATCTGTGCTTTCTGTATAAACTTTATTTTCTGTTTCGCTGCATCTTAAATCCAGCTCTGACTGACTGAACGTATAAGTTTTTGAGTTGTGTTCAACCTTGTATACAATGTTGTGAGAGCTTTCTCTTATTCCGCCTTCGATTTCGCGTTTTTCTGATTCGTGCTCAACAGAGTTCCATTTAACCGTGATTGTTTTGTAATCAAGCTGTTCGTAATCAAAAGCAAGTGACGGTGTTCCGAGTGTAAAGCCGCTTTTGGTAGAAGAAGGAATGTCAGAAAGTGTGGCATCAGAAGCGTAGACTGTGTAGCGGTAACCTTTGCCGCTTTCAAGACCAGTGTCTGTATATATTTTTTCGTTTGCAGAGCCCTGCTTGTTTGTTACGCCAGATGAGTTTACATAGTTGTTTCCAGATTTAACTACAAGTGCAATCGGATCAGAAGTTGCAGTTATTTCGTCATCAGAATTTATTGTCTGTCTTATCAAAGTGTAAGTTGTATTTGCTTCTGCAGTAAATGTAATTTCGTTTTTATTTACAAATCCATCTTTTACTTCAAGATATGGTTTAGGAATGTTTCCATCGGTAATGAGTTTTGTACTTGCATCCTGTTTAATTGTTAAAAGAGAATTTAAAACTTCGTTTATATTTGTGTTCGGGTCAGAAAACTTGAGCGATTCTCCTTTTGGAAGAATACAAACTGAATAAGAATAATAACCGCGCACTTCTCTGTTTGTCTGATCATTTTCGTAAGGAAGAAAATGGAATGACAGAGGAAAAGAATTTAACTGGCTTATATGAGTAAAATAATAACTCTCTGGTCCACGGATAAAACTGTTCTGTCCTGTTGTATCTTCTGTCTGACCGTTATCAGATTTAAGAAGCCGTCTGTTCTGCAGCAAAAGGAAAACATAATCATCTTCTCTGTCAAAACTGTTCCAGCTTGCGTTTACTGTAAAAGATGCAGCTGATTTATAGTCAGTTCCGTTTTCATCCTGATCTGTAACATATGTAATTTCTGAAGTAGAAATTGCAGGAAGTGCAGCAGCCCACCCGGTTTTTTCGTGAGCCTTATCAGGACTATGCTGAACGTTGTATCTGTCTCCGGAATTTTTAAAGTAATCATCAACACACGAAATAACTCTGTATGTATACGGAACACCGCGTTCAACAGAAGTATCGTTCCATAAAATGTGGTCACCTTCGTTATAAGAAATTCCTTCTGCGCTTGTAATCTGAGTCGTATTTCCTTTAAATGAAAGGTAAGGAACAATCGTTTCGTAAGCAGAAGTAATTTTATTTATTCGCTGAATGATAAAATACAACGGCTTATCTTCGTATTCATTTTGAGAAGAAGTAGTGCCGGAAGATTTTAAAATTTTTCCTGCCTGAGGAAGTGTAATGTTAAGAATGATTTTTGATGCATCAGTTCCTTCTGTAACAGAAAAATCTGCAACTTTAGGAGTTGTCGCAACAAGTGTCGTTGAATCAAGCTTTAAACTTTTTTCTACGCTGTTCTGGTCTTCGAGAATGTATGACTCAACCTGGAAAGAATATCTTCCGCCGGAGTTAAGGTTTTCAAAAGTACAGAAAGTATCTTCTGTGTTAGAAATTAATTTTGTCTCTTTTATTTTTCCAGTATCATCATAGCAGTTAACCATAAACTGAACTTTCGAAAGATATGATTTGCTGTTAAGGTTTTCCATGTACCAGTAAACTGTCGTAGAATTTTCTTCGTTCGTAATTGCGGTGATTACAGGAGAAGCGAGCGAAGTTCCGTAAGCGGCAACGGTCATATCAGAAATTTCATCGTAAGCATTAACTGCTGCGACTTTAAAATATGCGCTGTAACCTGCAGGAACTTTAATTGCCTTTTCGGTGCTTGAGCCGTCTGCCTCTGCTACCTGTGTATATTCAGTATAAGGAGAATCTGCTTTATAGATAAAATAACGCTGGGCATTTTTTACAGTAGTCCATTTAACTGTAATCTGACCCTTTTGGCCGTGCGAAGCTGTAAGAACTTCTGGAGCCGCGATTGCCTTTGAAGAATTATTCGAGTCTGTAAATTTAACTTTTGGCATCGGAATAAATTCTTTACAACTAAAAAATGCCATTAATGTTGACAAAAAAATAAATTTTGTAAATCTGCGCGTAAAAAATTTTCGAGAATGAACATTTTGTTTTGAATTAAAAAATGGGACTCTCATAGCACACTATTTTATAGAAAAATCCTTTTAAATGGAATACAGAAGCTTAAACTGAATAAACTATACACCCGACGTGTTAATATGGAAAACAAGAATTTTCTTTAAAAATTCAGCTTTATGTACTAAAATAAAAGTTACACTCGAGGAAAGTTTATGAATCTAGGCGAAATTCAGGATCAGATACGACAATACAGCGAAAAGACGGAAGAAATTTTCATGAACCTTGCAGAGAGGTTCCCGTCGCTTCTCAATAAAGAAGAAAATTCTTCAATGGATTTGCTTCTTCAGATGTTTGATTCGCTTGATAAAGCCATAAGGAATTCTGTTAAACTCGAAGATGCTTTTTTTGGCGGGTACGAACAGAAATATGCGCCGCTTTTTACTGAACTCAATGAAAAAATTACAGAACTTGCTACAGTCAATTCAAATGTAAGACGAATAAAGGAAAATTCCGAAGAGATGGAACTTATCGCGCTCAATGCGATGGTCATTTCGATTAAATCCGGCGAAAAAGGAAGGGCGTTCAGTAGTATTACAGAAAGCTTAAAGCAGCTTTCTACCGACATGAACATCTATTCAAACAAACTTCGCGAAGAAGAGCAGCATCTTCTTCATCAGATTAAGGAATTAAAGAAAATCTTTGATGACCTTATGATATCACAGAAGGATGTTTCTAAAGCTGGAGCAGCGTCTTCTTCTGACGTAACAAGCCTCATCGAAAGAGCGTCTGCGCCTCTTAACGAAATTAAAAACATAATCGGATCTGTTTATCCGCCGATTCAGTCTGCGATGGAAGGTTTGCAGATGCAGGATATCATAAGACAGGCGCTCGAACATATTCTTCTCTGCCTTGATGAATGTTCAAAGATAGATCTTACAGGCGAAGTAAACGAAGCTCATCTTGATAACATAACTTTCTACATTTCACTTTTAAAACTTTCTTCGTCTGTTCTCGAAGACATCTGTTCATATGTTAAAAAGAGTTCAGAAATATTTAAGACAAACTGGGTACAGGTAAGAAGCACTCTCGAAACTGTAGAACCAAAACGACTTGCATATATAAGCCGCTTTCTCGACAAACAGAATATAAGCGAAGATAACATTGCAGCAAAGATGGCAAAGATAAATACAAACTTCTCTGAACTTCTTACACAATTTGGTGTGTATCAGGGAAGTCAGAAATCACTTGAAAGAAACTGCGGACTCATTACAGAAAAAGCATACCAGATGTATGCAGTGTTTGAGATTTTAAAACCGATTATCGACAGACTTCATCACGTTCGAATTTTGCAGCAGATAGAAGTTGCAAAGAACCCTGCAATCATCGCGGTAAAAGATTCTGTAACAGACATGGATAACCTCATCAATGATGCGCGAGATTCTCTTGAACATATGCAGGAAATGTTACAGACATTTATTTCGCAGATTGGAGTTCTTCTTGAAAAATTTACAACTGAGATTCATTCAGATAACGAACAGATGAATAAAATTCGTCTTTCTAAAAACAGTTTTTTCCTCGAGTTTAAGAATGTTCAGGATGGACTTTCTGCAATTTTGAGTCAGTTCAGCGTATTCCCACCGGGATTTGAACAGCAGTGCGTAAGTGTGCAGAAACGGTTTGAAGAATTTGACGAGATATATCATGATTTTAGAAAGATTATGGTTCAGATGGCAGAAGAAGCTCTGCGCCTTGAGTCAAAGAAGAAAGATTATATGATGCAGCTTGGAGTTACTTCGTGGGATCTTCATGATGACAGGTTAAAAGAACTTATCAAGCATTTTACGATTGCCGCACATAAAGAAGAAGCAGGTCAGATAGGACACTTTGGTGTAGAAAGCGGTGTTGAATCGGGAGAAATAACTTTCTTCTAATCTTATAGAATATAAATGAACAGATATCAGGACACAAAATTTAATCGCGAAGTCGTAACGATTCATCCGGGGGAGTATTATGTTTCTAAAGGGCCGGAATATATTTCTACGATACTCGGATCGTGTGTTGCGATAATTCTCTTTGACTCTGTAAATCATATTGGCGGAATGAATCATTTTATGCTTGCAAAAAGTGATGATACAAAAAAAAATGAAGAGATGAGTGTTCCGATAACGCGCTTTGGTGAATATGCGATAGAAGCTCTTGTTGATGAAATGATTAAACAGGGCGCAGATAAAAATAATCTTCAGGCAAAAATTTTTGGCGGAAGCAATATATTTAATTTTTCTGATTCAAGTCCAAACCAGGTTGGAATTGTTAATATAAATTTTGCGCGTGAAGTTCTTAATAAACTTGGTATTCCGGTTTTAGCAGAGGATACAGGCGGAATCTTGTCCAGGAAAATTGTGTTTGATCCTGCGACATTTAAAGTGCTTGTAAAAAAGAATAAGGGAATTAATTTAAAGAATTAAATTCTTCGTCCAGCTTCTGGATATCTTCGCTTTCGATATTTCCATCTGGTGCTTCACCGTCTTCGAGTCTGTCATTGTACTGATAGTTATGAAGAAGGATTCTGTCTGCTGCCGTGTAAAGCTGTTTTACGAAAGGACTGTCCGGGGCAGAAAGTGCTATCGGAGTGCGCCTTGCGACTGCTAATTCTACGCCTTCATCCCTTGGTGTAAATCCAACAAAATCCAAAGTTATATTGAGTTTATTCCATACAAGAGAACGCAATCTGTAAGCCATCTCTAAGTCTTTTGATGACCTTCCCATGTTTACGATAACCTGCGGGCGGTACTTTGCAAGCTCTGCACGTGCTTTCTGGCCCGACTCCGGGAGCTGCTTACAGATTTCGTCGACAAGCGCTACGTACGAACTTTCTGCCCCTGCTGCACTGTTTTTGATGTAATCTTCGATGAGTGCGCGTTCAGGCGATTTTGCTTTAAACTGGCGGTTAAGAAAGCGGTATGCGGCAGCTTTGAGGAACGAGTAGGCGTTTAATACCGATGTAAGTTCAGGAGTCGTTACTAAAAGTGAATTGAAGGTTAAAAGATAAATATCGAGGGTGTTGTATGTTGTTCCGCCTCCAAGATCTAAAACTGCATAATCTGTATCGAGAGCCTCGATTTCTTTTATAATCTTTCGTTTTATAAAATAGCCCATGTTTGGAGTTCCAGGAAAAAGACAGTCGCCTGCGATAAATTTGAGGTTAGGAACGGCTGTGTCCTGGAGCAGGGGCTCAAGAGATGTTTCCTGTTTATAGATAAAATTTCCCAGGCCGGCATGGTTGTTCTTGAGGCCTAAAAGAGTGTGGAGGTTTGCGCCGCCGAGGTCAAAGTCGATGAGTGTGACTTTTTTGCCCTTGTTTGCGAGAACGATTGAGAGATTTGTTGCGATTGCGCTTTTTCCGACTCCGCCTTTTCCACTGGCAATCGGGAGAATATTTACCATAGTAATTTTATTATAGGCGCAAAATACCAAATTGGCAAATTTGTAAAAAAGTAAAAAAATGCCATGGCGCTATTGTGTAGGTTAAAAAGTGCGGAGCAGAAACAAATATGGGAAGCACTTAAGAGCGAAGCGAACTGTGCGGGCCCCATATTTTTTCTGCGGGAGCACTTTTTAGTGTCCCCAATGATGCATGGCATTTTTTTACTTTATTTCTATTGACTTTTGCGCACGATATTACTATATTCAATGTTACCGAATGTTCGGTAACAAAGCCTTATGATTTGTAATTGCAAAAAGCGCGACACAAAACAGGAGATTTTAAAAGAATCGTTCCTCCTATGCGGAGAATCTAAAAGTTCAAATTTCTCACTTTCTGAAGTTGCAGACAGAGTCGGCATTTCAAAGACAGCGATATTCCGTCATTTTAAAAACAAGGATGCGCTTATTGTAGAAATGCGCCATGTTTTTCTGGATAAGTTTGCAGAGCTTTTTAAAGGAGAAAATTTTTTCTTTTCTCAGATTCCGCTTAAAAAATGCGAGTTTAAAGAGTTTTCTTTAATCGTTGACCGCGTGCTTTCTTTTTACATGACAAACCCGGGCTACCTTGATTTCTTTTTAAGCATGGACACGATGCATGCCGGAATCGGAAAGTCTCTTGTATCTGCGATGAAAGACTGCGGTGTTTCTATTTCTGATGAATTTATTGCAAAGGGACATCAGATTTTCTTTAAGGCATATTTTTGCGCAGAGTCCATCGTTTATTTTTTAACACGAAGAAATTTTGCAAAGCTCGAAAAAAATCCTGTAGGAATTTCTGATGAAGAGTTTAAACAGAAAGTAATTAATCTTTTGTGGAACGGAATAGGAAACGAAAGTTTTATTCTTTCTGATAAAAGAAAAAAAGAACTCGATGAACTTTCTAAAATAGAATTGCAGGATGAAACTGAATCAAAATTCTTTAAGGCTTTTGCAGAAATTTTTTCTGAGTATGGAATCGAAGGTGTAACAGTAGAGCGAATAAGCGAAAAAGTAAATCTTGCAAAGAGCAGTCTGTATTCTTATTTTGATAATAAAGACCAGTTTATTCTTGAGATGTTTGTTCAGGAAGTTTCGACAATTTCAAATTTAATTTTTGAGAAAACTGAATGTGTAGAAAATATTGACGAACTTATTTATACGGTTTTGCGTACAGAAAAAAATTATCTTGAGTTAAAGCCGTTTGTTTTAATGATTCACAGCTGGGTAACACAGAATAAATTTGATTTTGATAAAACTCATGTGCTTGGCAATGCAAAGTTTATCGAGAATACAAGAGAAAAAATTCAAAAGCAGATTGGCGAAAAATATTTTGATACTGTAAGTTCGTTCTTCGGATGGATTTCTTCTCTTTCGGGAGCTTTGACGATTTATCTTGGAACTCAAAAACTGCAGGAACTTTCTAAAAAAGAAGATTATGCAGATGTAATATTTAATTTGGTAAAAGGCGGTGTAAATACAGAAAAAGAATAAAGTGACAGAAAATATCATATCAAGTGTTATATATAGTTGAGGAGTATAATGAATACATTATTTAATCGAAATTTTTTAAGGAAAGTTTCAGTGATTTTTGCTGCAGTTGTTTTTTCGTCTGTTGTTTTTGCTCAGGAAGCAGCGGCAGAAGAAGAAAATAAAGAACAGGCAGCACAGGAAGATGTTATTGTTTTAACAGTTCAGGATGCTGTTGATTATTCAAACAAAAACAGTCTCACGTTAAAGAGTTCAGAGATTGACTTAGAACTTGCAAAGTGGAAAAAGAATGTTGCATGGAATACATTTCTTCCTACAGCGCAGGTTCGTGGAACAATGGCCAGAGCAAATGATATAAAGCCATATCCAGAAGATGAGTCGCTTCACTGGACAGCAATGGGAGATTTATCGCTTTCATTCAATTTTAATGTTGCAATGATTTACAACATGAGTGCGACGATTGCTTCTTATGAAAGCGGCAAGCTTACATGGGAAGAGGCTGTTAAATCAAATGAGCTTAATGTAAAGAAACTTTTTTACGCTTTGCTTTTACAGCAGGAAAGCCTTAACTTACAGAAAGCCAGCCTCGAAAATGCACGCCAGAGAATGAACCAGGCTGCAACAAACTATCGCAACGGATATATTCCGCAGATAAGTTATTTACAGACACAGGTTGCATATGAAAACCAGGTTCCGACTGTAGAAAAGGCAGAAGCAGCAATGCGTCAGTCACTCGATACATTTACGTTTATCATCGGTATGCCGATTGGAACAAAAGTTCGTCTTGAAGGAGAAATCAATCCTGAATATGTAGACGTTGATGTAGATTCTCTTGTAGAAAAAAGTCTTGAAAACAATCTTTCTGTTAAATCACTTAAGCAGTCGATTAAGACATTAAAGATGCAGTCGACGGCTCTCGGACTTTCTACATATACCCCTTCGCTTGCACTTTCATGGAACGGAAATCCTGTGATTACAAACGCTCTCAAAAATGACTGGGGCGAAAAAGATAACTGGAAAGATAATGGTGCACTAAGTTTTTCTCTTGTATGGAACATAACTAACATGCTTCCGTGGTCTTCTAACGGAACGACTGCAAAAGAGTTGAGTGCAAATATCGACAAGCTCGAAACAAATCTCGAAGTTTTAAGACGCAATACAGAACTTGAAATCAGAACTGCAGTTGACAGTCTGAATCAAAGTAAAAAAGCAATCGAATCGAGCCAGAGAAACATTACTCTTGCGCAAAAGTCATACGATATGACATGGCAGGCTTATATAAACGGTACAACAGAGTATCTTAATCTTAAAGAAGCAGAAACTCAGTTGAACCAGGCAAAGCTCGGACTTGCAAACGAAAAATATAATTATATGACAAACCTTATGGATTTGGAAAATAAAGTAAATACTACTCTTTCAGGAGATAAATAAAAATGAAAATTAGTAAGTTTGTATTGACTGCAATCGCAGCAATTTCAATTGTTTCACTTGCAGGATGTGAAAACAAAAACGATCCAAAAAAAGGAAAGGGAGATGTAGAAGCTGTATTTGCTGTAACAGCTTACAGAGTTGAGCCTACTTCTCTTGATGATTATCTTGAGTTTGGTGGAGACGTAGACGCAGCTTCTTCTGTTGCGGTTATGCCTGACACTGCAGGAAAGATTTCTCAGATTTATGTAAAGGTTGGACAGAAAGTTACAAAGGGTCAGATGATCTGTGCAGTTGATGCAAGCCGTCCAGGTATGGTATTTGCTGCAAGCCCTGTTCGTGCTCCTGTAGACGGAACTGTAGTTTATTTTCCTTGTGTAATCGGAACAAGTGTTGCACAGTCAAGTGTTGTTGCAAAAATTGCAAGTACTACAAAGCTCGAAATCGAAACTGCTGTTCCGGAACGCTTTGTATCTCGTATCGCAATGAACCAGAAGGCAATTCTTTCGTTCAACGCATATCCGGGAGAAAAATTTGAAGCACATGTTTCAGAAATAAGTCCTGTACTTGATACTTCATCAAGAACAATGAACATAAAACTTTCTGTTGATAAGCAGGATTCAAAAATCAAAATCGGTATGTATGCAAAAATTCACCTTATAACTGAACACAAAAATGATATTACAGTTCTTCCGTATGGAGCAGTAATTTCAAGAAAAGGTGAAGATTATGTATTTATCGCAGAACAGGATGGAGATAAAACAAAAGCAAAGATGGTTCCTGTAAAAGTTGGTATTCGTGTTGATAACTATCAGGAAATTTTACAGGGAGTTACACGAGATGACCTTGTAATTGTAAAAGGACAGACATTGTTGAGTGATGATGCACTTATAAATGTTGTGTCTGTTGTAAATGATGAAAAAAGAGGTGAATAATGACTCTTTCAGAAAGATCAGTTAATAAACCGACAACGGTTTTGATGATATTCTTGGTTCTCGTTGCGTTCGGTATTTATTCTGCATTAAGTCTTCCAATTGATCTCTATCCTGATATGGAACTTCCGTATATTGCAATCATGACAACATATGAAAATGCAGGTCCGGAAGAAGTTGAACAGAGTGTAACACGTGTTCTTGAAAGTTCGCTTTCTGGTGTTACTGGTTTAAAGACTATGCAGTCGCAGTCTATGACAGGTTCAAGTTTGATTTACCTCGAAATGAATTATGGCGTTAACCTTGATGAGGCAGTAAGTTCGTGTCGTGATAAAATCGATATGGTCCGAAAATATCTTCCGACGGATTCTGATTCTCCTGTAATGTTTAAGATGGACCCTTCTATGATTCCTATCATGGGTCTTGCAATTAAAGGAAACAGAACTCCTGAAGAATTAAGAAAACTTTCTGAAGATGTAATTCAGAAAAAGCTTGAACAGATTGATGGTGTTGCTTCTGCATATATTAATGGTGGACGCGAAAAATGTATTCGTGTAGATATTCCACGTGAACGACTTGAAGCATATAATCTTACAATTTCAGAAATTGCTCAGCTGCTAGGTGCACAGAACGTACAGAGTGCTGGTGGTGCAATTACAAGCGGTGACATCAATTATACGATTCAGGCTGCAGGAAAATATAAATCACTTGATGATGTCAGAAATACTGTAATTTCATGGAAGACTACTTCTGCAGAACCTGGAAGTGTTCCGCTTGTAAGAACAATAAAACTTCGTGACATTGCAGATGTTTATGAAGGATATAAAAAGGAAACAACTCTTGCGTTTATGAACGGAGAACCTTGTGTTTCTATTATGATTCAGAAGCAGAGTGGTAAAAACTCTGTTCAGTCTGCAAAACGTGTAAGAAAACAGATTGAAATTCTTAAAGGAATTATTCCTTCTGATGTTCAAATTATTGAAGTATGGAATACAACAGATTCAATCGAAGCTACAATTAAAGCAGTTATTGTTTCTGTAATCGAAGGTGCTATTCTTGCAATCCTTGTTCTTATTTTATTCCTTCGTTCAGTAAAGAGTACTTTGATTATCGGTATTTCTATTCCAGTGTCACTTCTTGTTACTCTCGTTCTGATGTGGCTTAAGAAGATGAGTGTTAACATGATTTCTCTTGCGGGCTTGCTGATTGGTGTCGGTATGCTTGTAGATAACTCAATCGTAGTTCTCGAAAATATTTACAGTTACCGTCAGAAGGATGCAAAGCCAAAAGTTGCGGCAGTTCTTGGTTCGCAGGAAATGGTTTCGGCTATTACATCTTCTACACTTACGACTGTATGTATCTTCTTACCTATGATTATGCTCAAGTCAAAGATGGGAATGGTAGGTCAGTTCCTTGATGACCTTTCGGTAACAATTATTTTTTCTTTGATGTGTTCTCTCGTTGTTGCTGTTACACTCGTTCCGGTTTTGGCTTCCAGTTATCTCATTGTTGATAATACAAGTGATAGAACTAAGACAGGACCTGTCAGCAGAGCGATTGGAAATTTCTTTGACAGACTTGATTCAAGATATTCAAAGGCTATAGCAGTAACTTTACGTCATAAAAAAATTATCCTGCTGACGATTATTGTCTTAATGATTCTGAGTATTGCAGGTGTAGTTTATAAAGGTGCTATTTTTATGCCAGAATCGGAAAGTTCAAATGTTTCGATTACGGTAGACATGCCTAAGGGAACAAAACTTGAAATTACTGAAGGCGTTGTAAAAGAACTTGAATCAATCATCACTCAGGAACTTAAAGGAATTAAACACTTAAGTTCTAATGTCGGTGGTGGTGGTTTTATGAGTTCTTCATCTGATACAAATACTGCAACGATTCGTATTAAGCTCTATGACGAAAAAGACAGAAAGTCTGGTTATGACAGTGCTGCTTCGGCAAAAGATAAAATCAGACCTTATATGAAAAAATTCCCTGGAGCCGAAATTACATTCGGTAGACGCCAGGACGGAATGGGTCAGGGTCTTGTTGTAGACGTTCGTTGTGATGACCTTAAAAAACTTGCTTCTGTTACAAAAGAAGTTGAAGAACTTATTAAGGAAAAAGGTACAGATTGGATTGATGAAGTTTCATCAAATCTCGAAGATGGTCTTCCGGAAGTTAAAATTGTATTTGACCGTGATTTGATGTACAGTCTTGGACTTAACGTTTATACAATCGGTGCAGAAATCAAAGCAAACATCGATGGAAAGACTGCAACTCGTTACGAAGATAACGGAACAGAGATTGATCTTGTAGTTTCTCTTGCAGAAGAAGATAAGGCAAGGCTTTCTGACCTCGACAGCATCTTTGTTACAACTCAGGCAGGAACAAGAATTCCACTTTCGGTATTTGCACACTATGAAGAATCAACTGCGCCTGTAAGCATCATGAGAAAAGAACAGGGACGTATGACACAGATTACATGTAACCCTAAAAAAGGACTTGCAATTCAGAAGATTCAAAGTGAAATTAATACTCTCATAAAAACAAATATTCCTCAGGATGAAAATGTTTCGATTTCATTCTCTGGTGATAACGAGGATTTAAAGGAAGCTGGACTGAACTTTCTTGTTGTAATCATAATGGCTGCTGTTCTTGTATTTACGATTATGGCCAGCCAGTTTGAGTCATTTAAAGATCCGTTCATCGTTATTTTTACGATTCCGCTTTCATTTATCGGTGTAGTTATTATTTATTATCTTTCTGGTCAGAAATTCTCAATGGTTTCTATTTTTGGATTCTTGATGCTGGTCGGAATGATTGTAAACAACGGTATCGTTCTTGTAGACTATACAAACCTTTTGCGGCATCGTGGTTATGAATTGTTTGAAGCTTGTGTAGAAGCTGCACGAAGCCGTCTTCGTCCTATTCTTATGTCAACATTGACGACTGTAATTTCTTTGATTCCGATGTCATTCTTCCCTAATGAAGGTACAGAAATGATTCAGCCAATCAGTATGACAGTTCTTGGAGGACTTTCATTTGGTTCTCTTATGACATTGTTTGTTATGCCTTCTCTTTACTTCTATTTTAACTCTAAAGAGCTCAGAAAGCTTGCAAAGATAAACAGAAAGATAGCGCTCCTCGAAGAAAGAAAGCTCGACGAAAAAGAAGATCCGAAAGAAATCAAGGCAAGAATTGAACGTCTTGAAAAATTAAGGACAAAGTATGAACGCCGCATGGCTAAAAAGAACGCAAGAATTGTTTCTGTAGCTAAGCGTAAGGTTTCTGTAAAAACTAATAAAATCGAAGAAGCAGAGGAGGAATAGGATATGGCAGCAAAATTAGTTCGTGTTGAAATAATATTTTCTCAGGCCGTAGAAGAAGATTTCTTTGATGCTTTTAGAGAAAAGCAGGTAGCATATTACTATACAAAAATAAGCGGTGTGACCGGTGCCGGAATAAGCAATCCAAAGCTTGGGGATGCAATCTGGCCCCAGTTAAACCAGATGTTTGTAATATACTGTGATAAAGAAGAAGCAGAAGTAATCGTAGGAATTGTTGAAGAATTAAGAAAATCATACCCTACAGAAGGCATTGCATGCTTTATTTCTTCTGCAGAAAGCAGATAAAAACGACAAAAACAAATTCTTTTCAAATGGGCTTTGCGGTGTTACAATTATAGTAATTATGGAAAGAACCATTATCAGCTTATTTGAGGGTGATCGGGAGGGGACACTCGCAAAGACATTTGAAAGAATTGACTCTAACGGTACATCACCGAAAGCAATAATTTACTTTGCCGATTTTGAAAATTTCGAATTTTATACCGAGGAACTGTATAAAAAATATCCTGACTGTTCTATCATCGGTTCAACTACTTATGTAAATTTCACTACATGCGGAAGTTCTCATCAAGGCCTTTCTGTAATGGCAATTTTTGACGGAATTGAATGTGCTACAGGCGAAATACATGACATTTCAACTTACCCGATGAGGCATGTTGATAACATAAAAAAAGCAGTTTCTGAATTAAGTTCAACAGAAAATGCATGTTGCCTGGAATTTACCAGTGCATTTTCTAACGGAGAAGAAATTGTCCTCGACACTTTTGAGCAGGGACTTAAAGAAACGGGAATTACTCTTGCCGGCGGTTCTTCTGGCGCAAATCCCGGCCTTTTTATGACAAAGGTTGGTCTTAACGGAAAAGTTTTTAACAACACTTGTGTTTTTATTCTTATTCACAATCTTAATGGAAAAGTTTTTATTCATCGTGGAAATCTTTTTAAGCCTACAAATGTTATTCTTACTTCGACAGATGTAGACTGTGAACAGAGAATCGTTTATGAATATGACAATGAGCCGGCAGCAGATGTTGTTGCAAAAAATCTCGGTCTGTCTCTAGAGCAGTTAAAAAAAGATATGCTTTTTCATCCGGTGGGAAGAATAAAAGGCAAGGAACTTTTTGTTGCAGGAAATTCAAGAATAAATCCGGATGGGTCAATTGTATATCTTTCGCGAATTTATAATCAGACAAAAGTTAATTTACTTGAAATGGCAAATTTTGATTCTGCAATGCTTGAACTTTCTACAACGATTCGTTCAAGATTAGGTCATCCGTCGTTTGCTATAGCAATTCAATGTAATTCTAATTCGATGATTCTCGAAAAAAAGCGTCTGTTTGATTTATATACAAAAACATTAAAAGATAATTTTACAAACTTTGTCGGTTTATCTGGATATGGTGAACAGATTAATAACGTTCATCTTAATCAGACATTTGTAACGGTTGTGTTTGAGTAGGGATTGAGATGGCGAGATTTAACAATGGATTAATTTTTACAAACGATAAATGTATTGGATGCAACAAATGTATTTCGCAGTGTTCAATCATGGCGGCAAACATTTCTGTTTTTAAAGGCGACAAATCCAGAATTGTAATTGACGGTGATAAATGTAATCACTGCGGAAAGTGTATAAAATTTTGTGGACAGGGTGCACGCGAATATCATGATGATACAGAAGTATTTTTTAATTCACTCAAAAAAGGAAAAAAGATTTCGCTTCTTGTCGCACCATCTTTTTACATGCTTTACGGTGAACTTGCTCCAAAAGTTCTTGGCTGGTTAAAATCTTTAGGCTTAGAAAAAATTTATGATGTTGCTTTTGGTGCACAGATATGTTTATGGGGACATGTTAATTATCTTGTTGAACATAAAAACGAAAAAGATTCTGCATTTATTACTCAGACTTGTCCTGCTCTTATTAACATGATTGAGCTTTATCATCCGAATCTTATAAGCAGAATTATTCCTGTTCAGTCACCGATGATGTGTACTGCAATCTATGCGCACAAATATCTTGGTGATGATAATGAAATGGCTTTTCTTGGACCGTGTATTTCTAAAAAAGATGAAATCTCTTCTCTTATGACAAACAAAAATGTAAATTACTCGATTACATATAAGCATCTGTTTGAATATCTTGGAGAAACTGATGTACAAGGATTTAATGCTGTTTCTGATTTAACGACAGAAGGATTAGAAAATTACATTTCGCTTACAGGCGGATTTAAAGAAAGCATAGAATGTTTCTTTGATGAAAGCGAAAAGATAATCAACAAAGAAGGCTTAACTCCGTATGTATTCCAGATGCTCAATGGATTTACAAGAATCACTAATGCAGATGAAAAGCCTCTTGCAATTGATGTTCTTGCATGTGCAAACGGATGTCAGGAAGGTCCCGGAGTAAATTACAGTGCACTTAATCTTGATAAAGTTTATACACGTATAAGCCAGACAAATAAAAAAAGCGTTAATATATATCCAAAGACAAACTCACCGAAGGAAAACCTCAAGAAAATAAACGAGCAGTTTAAAGATC